>WNGK01006695.1_pt1 | contig 12613 bp, 10 predicted proteins | sample 5400601 | NCBI WGS metagenome assembly WNGK01 (sample SAMN13153376, study PRJNA577476) | soil metagenome | isolation source: 60 cm soil or saprolite under Garry oak tree replicate 1 | place: USA:California | collected 2016-06-15 | reverse complement strand
GCGAGGCGACCTACATCGACGACATCGTCGAGCCGCGCGGAACGTTGCACGCGGCGCTCGGCAAGAGCGAGAAAGCCCACGCGCGCGTCGTCGCGATCGATCTCGCCGCGGTTCGCGTCGCGCCCGGCGTGGTCGCGGTTGTGACCGGCGCCGAGATCCCCGGCATCAACGATGTCGGTCCGGTGATTCGCGACGAGCCGATCCTGGCCGACACGCTGGTGCAGTACGTCGGCCAGCCGATGTTCGCGATCGCCGCAACGTCGGTGAATGCCGCGCGTCGCGCGGCGAAGCGAGCCGCGATCGAGTACGCGGAATTGCCCGCGGTGTTCACGATCGATGAAGCTCTCGCCGCGCAGTCCTTCGTGCTGCCGACCGAGCGGCTCGTGCGCGGCGACGCGGCCGCTGCGATCCGCGCCGCGTCGCACCGGCTCGCCGGCCGCTTCCGCTGCGGCGGTCAGGATCATTTCTATCTCGAAGGTCAAATCTCGCTGGCGATCCCGGGGGAACCCAGCATCCGGGCGAGATCCAGCTGCAGGTTGCGCATGCTCTCGGGGTCCCAGCGCACCGGGTCACGGTGGAGTGCCGGCGCATGGGTGGTGCATTCGGCGGCAAGGAGACCCAGGCAGGGCTTTATGCCTGCGTCGCCGCGATTCTTGCGCGCCGCACCGGGCACGCGGTCAAGATGCGCGTCGACCGCGACGACGACATGATGCAGACCGGCAAGCGGCACGCCTTCCGCTACGACTACGAGGTCGGCTTCGACGATGACGGCCGGATCCGGGGCCTCGATCTCGTGCTCGCCTCGCGCTGCGGCTTCTCGGCGGACCTCTCCGGTCCGGTCAACGACCGGGCGATGTTCCACGTCGACAACTGCTATTTCCTCGAGAACCTCGCGCTCACCTCTTATCGCTGCAAGACCAACACCGTTTCCGATACGGCGTTTCGCGGCTTCGGCGGGCCGCAGGGCATGTTTGCGATCGAGTACGTGCTCGACGAAATCGCCCGTTTCCTGCGCCTCGATCCGTTCGATGTGCGGCGCGTCAACTTCTACGGGGAAGCGCCCCGCGACGAGACGCCCTACCGGATGAAGGTCGAGGACAACGTGATGCCTGAGCTCTCCGTCCGGCTCGCGCAGCGGTCACGCTACCGCGAGCGCCGCGCGGAAATCGCGGCGTGGAATCGGACCAGCCCGATTCTGAAGCGAGGGATCGCCTTGACGCCAGTGAAGTTCGGTATCTCCTTCACCGCAACCCACTACAACCAGGCAGGCGCGCTCTTGCAGCTGTACACCGACGGCACCGTGCTGCTGAACCACGGCGGCACCGAGATGGGTCAGGGGCTCTATACCAAGGTCGCGCAGGTCGTCGCCGAGGAGCTTGGCGTCACGCTCGATCGCGTGCGCGTCAGCGGGGCGGACACGAGCAAGGTGCCGAACGCATCGGCAACCGCGGCGTCCTCCGGAAGCGACATGAACGGCATGGCGGCGCGAGAAGCGGCGCGCACGCTCAAGGAACGTCTTACCGCGCTCGCCGCCGGGCACTTCGGCGTGTTGGCGGGCGAAGTGCGCTTCGCCAACAACGTCGTGCGCGCCGGGAGCCGCGAGCTGCCGCTGGCCGATCTGACCGTACTCGCGCACCGGGCGCGCGTCTCGCTCTCCGCGACCGGGTTCTACGCAACGCCGAAGATTCATTACGACCGCAAGACGTTCACCGGGCGGCCGTTCTTCTATTTCGCCTACGGCGCCGCAGTCTCGGAAGTCGTGATCGATACGCTGACCGGCGAGAACCGCGTGGTCGCGGTCGACGTGCTCCACGACGTCGGCGCGTCGCTCAATCCCGCGCTCGATCAAGGCCAGCTCGAAGGCGGCTTCCTGCAAGGCGTGGGGTGGCTCACGACCGAGGAGCTGTGGTGGAACGCTCGCGGTGAGCTCGGCACGCACTCGCCATCGACCTACAAGATTCCTGCCTGCCGCGATTGGCCCGAGCGCTTTAGCTTCGAATGGTTCGGCGAACCGAATCGCGAGGAGACGATCCACCGCTCGAAGGCGATCGGCGAGCCGCCGCTGATGCTGGCGCTCTCGGTGTTCCACGCGATGCGCGACGCGGTCGCGAGTGTCGTCGATTACCGGCTGTTGCCGAAGCTCGATGCGCCGGCGACCAACGAGGCGATCCTCTTCGCCGTACAGCAGATCGCGGAGGGCAGGGCGAGCGTGACAGCGGTGAATCCCGCGGGTGCGCTGTCGACATGATCGACTGGATCGCGACGTTGCGCGCCGCGCTTGCCGCCGAAGGACGCGCAGTGATGGTCACCGTTGCCGCAACGCGCGGCTCCGCGCCGCGCGAAGCCGGCGCACGCATGATCGCCACCGAGCGCACCACCCATGGCACGATCGGTGGGGGCCATCTGGAATTCGAGGCGATCCGGATCGCTCGCGAGGGCTTAAGAAGCGGCGGCGCAGGCGCATCGCTCGCACGTTTTCCGCTCGCCGCGCGCCTCGGTCAGTGTTGCGGGGGCGTGGCGACCGTGCTGTTCCAGCGCTTCGATGCCGCGACCGAGCCCTCGCTCGCCGCACTCGCCCGGCGCGTCGAGCGCGGTGAACCCGTGGCGATTGTGACCGCCGTCAGGCACGAAAGCGCAGAGCCAATGCTCGTCACCGCCGATACCGCGCCGGAGGCGCTACCGCTTGCAGTGCTTGCCGCCGCGCGGACGCTGGTCGCGCAGCGCGATGCGGCGCCGCAGGTCATCGAGGAGACCGGCGAAACGTGGTTTGTCGAGCGCGTGGTTGGGAACGACTTTCGCGTCGTGATCTTCGGCAACGGGCACGTGGGCCGCGCGCTGGCGCAGGTGCTGGGCGCCCTGCCCTGCACCGTCACCTGGGTCGACGAGCGCGAGTCGGACTTTCCGGCGAGCCTGCCGCCGAACGTCGCGGCCGTCGCGACCGACGTACCGGAGGCCGAAGTGCGGGCCTCTGCGCCGGGCAGCATGTTTCTGGTAATGACCCACAGTCACGCGCTCGATTTCGAGCTCGTCGCGGCGATCCTCCGACGCGACGATTTTCGCTATGTCGGCATGATCGGCTCGAAGGCGAAGCGGGCGCAGATGGAACGCCGGCTTGCCGAACGCGGCGTGGACAGAGCCTCGATCGCCCGGGTGACCTGTCCGATCGGCATCGTCGGGATCGACGGCCGGGAACCGGGCGCGATCGCGGTCGCCGTGGCGGGCGAGCTGCTGCAGGTCCGCGAGCGCGACGCTACGACCCTCGGTGCGGAGCAGTCGCGCGGGCGCCGGAGTGGCCCCTGATGTCGGCCGCCGACGCGTCGGCCTCGGCGCTTCCTGCCATTGCGCGCCTCGAGCTCGAGGGCATCTCCAAGGCCTATCCGGCGGTGGTGGCCAACGACCGCATCGATCTTTCGGTCATGCCCGGCGAGATTCATGCGGTGCTCGGCGAGAATGGCGCGGGCAAATCGACGTTGATGAAGATCATCTACGGCGTGGTCAAGCCCGACGCAGGGACGATCCGCTGGAACGGCGAGCCCGTCGCCATCGCCAGCCCTGCCCGCGCCCGGGCGCTGGGCATCGGCATGGTGTTCCAGCACTTCTCTCTGTTCGACACGCTGACGGTGAGCGAGAACATCGCGCTGGCGCTCGAGGGCCATGCGGCCGGCGCCGGTCTCGACGATCGCATCCGCGAGGTGTCGGAGCGCTACGGTCTGCCGCTCGACCCACGCCGGCACGTCCACACGATGTCGGTCGGCGAGCGCCAGCGCGTCGAGATCGTCCGCTGCTTGCTGCAGGAACCGCGCCTGCTCATCATGGATGAGCCCACCTCGGTGCTGACACCGCAGGCGGTGGAGCGGCTGTTCGCCACTTTGAGACGGCTCGCCGAAGAAGGCTGCAGCATCCTCTACATCAGCCATAAGCTCGACGAGATCCGTGCCCTTTGCCAGCGCGCGACGGTCCTACGCGCCGGCAGGGTGACTGGCGAATGCGATCCCCGGCGCGAAACCTCGTCGAGTCTGGCGCGCATGATGATCGGCGGCGAGTTGCCGCATCCGCGGCATCATCAAGCGACGACCCGCGGCGATGGCGCGCTCGCGGTCCGCGGCCTGAGCGTGTCGGCCGATGATCCATTCGGGACCGACCTCGCCGATATCCATCTGTCGGTGCATGGCGGCGAGATTGTCGGCATCGCCGGTGTCTCGGGCAACGGCCAGAGCGAGCTTCTGGCGGCACTTTCAGGCGAGCGTCCCGTGGACGATGGGGCGATGGTCGTGCTGAACGGCGTCGCGGTCGGGAGACAGAATGCTGCGACGCGACGGGCGCTCGGACTTGCATTCGTTCCCGAGGAGCGACTCGGGCGCGGCGCGGTACCGGAGATGTCGCTTGCCGACAACGCGCTGCTGACCGGGCACCGGCAGGCGATGACGCGACGCGGCTTCATCCGGTTCGACGCCGTGCGCGCCTATGCAAGCGCCACAATCGCACGCTTCAACGTCAAGGCTCCCGGACCCGACGCGACGGCGCGCAGCCTCTCCGGAGGCAACCTGCAGAAATACATCGTCGGTCGCGAGATCCTGCAGGGCCCACGGGTGATGATCGCGGCGCAACCGACCTGGGGCGTGGATGTGGGCGCCTCCGCGCAGATCAGACAGGCGCTGGTCGATCTGCGCGACGAAGGCGTCGCCGTGCTGGTCATTTCGGAAGAGCTCGACGAGCTGTTCGAGATTTGCGATCGCCTTTGCGTGATCGCCCGCGGCCGCCTTTCGCCCGCGAGACCTGCGCGCGAGACGAATGCGGAGGAAATCGGGTTGTTGATGGGCGGAGCGTTCATCGGCGCGCAGGGTGCGGCACCGGCTGGGGCTTCTTCGACGGGCATCGCCGATGCGAATTAGGCTGGAAGCGCGACCCGAACCCTCCCGGGTCATGGCCTGGCTTTCGCCTTTCCTTGCCGCGACGGCGACGCTTGTCGTCGGGTTCGTGCTGTTCTCGGGCCTGGGCAAGAATCCTTTCGCGGCGTTCTACGTCTTTTTTGCGAAGCCGATCGACAGTCTCTACGGGGTCGGCGAGCTTCTGCTCAAGGCCTCGCCACTGATGCTCTGCGCGATCGGTCTTGCGGCAGGCTATCGTGCCAACGTCTGGAACATCGGCGCCGAGGGCCAGCTCACGCTCGGCGCGATCTGCGGTGGTGGCGTCGCGCTTGCCGTTCCTGACGGCGCGGGCGCATGGGTACTGCCACTCATGCTCGTCGCTGGTGCGGCTGGCGGGATGGCCTGGGCGGCGATCCCCGCCTGGCTCAGGACACGCTTCAACGCCAACGAAATTCTGGTGAGTCTCATGCTCGTGTACGTCGCCACACTCTTCCTGTCGCTGCTCGTGCACGGGCCATGGCGCGACCCCGAGGGGTTCAATTTTCCGCAGTCAAAACTGTTCGCCGATGCGGCATTGCTGCCGAATCTCCTGGCCGGCACACGGCTGAACGTCGGATTCCTGCTCGCGCTAGCAGTCGTCTTCGCCGCGTGGCTTTTCATGCGTCGCAGTCTCGCCGGCTTCCAGATGCGCGTCGCCGGACTCGCGCCGGCCGCCGCGAACTACGCCGGCATCTCGGCCCGCCGCACCGTCTGGCTGGGCATGCTCATCGGCGGAGCGACCGCGGGCATCGCCGGCGTCAACGAAGCGACAGGGCCGATCGGCCAGCTGCTGCCGTCGATGTCGCCCGGCTATGGCTTCGCCGCGATCATCGTCGCCTTCGTCGGCCGCCTGCATCCGCTGGGCATTCTCCTGGCGAGTCTGCTGATGTCGCTTCTCTATCTCGGCGGCGAGGCGGCGCAAATGGGCCTGGCCCTTCCGTCCGCGGTCACGGGACTGTTCCAGGGCACGCTGCTCTTCTTTCTGCTCGCCGCGGACGTGTTCATCAACTTCAGGCTCCGCCTGATCCGGCACGCGCCGGTGCTCGCAAGCGCCCGGACGGTCGCCGCAGGCTCGGCGACCTGAGGAACCTGATGGAACACCTCGCCACGCTCGTCGCACTGACGCTCGCCGCGGGCACGCCGCTGGTGCTCGCAGCAGTAGGCGAGCTCCTCACCGAGCGCTCCGGTGTGCTGAACCTCGGCGTCGAGGGGATGATGCTGGTCGGTGCAGTGGTCGCGTTCATCGTCGCGGCGACGACCAAGGCGCCGTGGCTCGGTGTCGGCGCAGGGATGGTCGCGGCCGCGTCGCTGGCGCTGGTGTTCGCCGTGCTGACGCTGACGCTGATGGCCAACCAGGTCGCCGCCGGGCTCGCGCTGTCGCTGTTCGGCGTCGGACTGTCCGCGTTCGTGGGGCTCAACTACGTGAGCGTGGTCGTCGAGGCTATCAAGCCGCTGGCGATCCCTGGCGTATCCGATCTCCCGTTCTTCGGCAAGCTGCTGTTCGCGCACAGTCCGTTCGTGTATCTCTCGCTCGTCCTGGTGGCGCTGGTGCAGTGGTTCCTGTTTCGCACTCGCGCGGGGCTCATCGTGCGCGCGGTCGGCGAGTCTCCTGACTCCGCGCACGCGATCGGTTATCCGGTCATCGCGATTCGTTATGCGGCCGTCCTCTTCGGTGGTGCCTGCGCGGGGTTGGCCGGCGCCTATCTCGCGGTCGCCTATACGCCGCTGTGGACCGAGGGTATGACGGCCGGGCGCGGCTGGATCGCGCTGGCGTTGGTCGTGTTCGCGACCTGGAAGCCGTGGCGCGTGCTGGCCGGAGCATACCTTTTCGGTGCGGTCACGCTGGCGCAATTCCAGGCGCAGGCGCTGGGCATCGCGGTGCCGTCGCAACTGCTCGCGATGCTGCCCTATCTGGCGACAATCCTGGTCCTTACGCTCATCTCGCGCGACGCCGCGACGATCCGTCTCAATGCGCCGGCGTCGCTCGGCAAAGCCTATCATCCGGACGCGTAGTGCTCAGGTAAAATGGCGCCCTCGCGCTTCGCCGTCCTGGCAGCGCTTCCCCCCGAGAGAAGGAGAGCCACATGCCGCAGATCCATCCCCGCCGCACTCGACGGACCTTGCTGGCGACGATCGGCGCTCTGGCCGTGTCGGCCGCGATCGGTATCGCATCCCTGGCGTCGGCCGCCGACGAGCCGTTCAAGGTCGGCTTCGTCTATGTCAGCCCGGTCGGCGACGCAGGCTGGACGTTCCAGCATGATTCGGGCCGCAAGGAGATGGAGAAGGCGCTCGGCGGCAAGGTCGTGACCAAGTACGTCGAGAACGTGCCCGAAGGCGCCGATGCCGAGCGGGTGATCCGCGAGCTGGCGCAAAGCGGGAACAAGATCATCTTCACGACCTCGTTCGGGTACATGAATCCGACGCTCAAGGTTGCCAAGCAGTTTCCCAAGACCGACTTCGAGCACGCGACCGGATACAAGACCGACGCCAACGTCGGCATCTACAACGCGCGCTTCTACGAGGGACGCTATCTCGCCGGGATCGTCGCCGGCAAGATGACCAAATCGAACGTCGCCGGCTACGTTGCCGCGTTTCCGATCCCCGAGGTGGTCATGGGCATCAACGCATTCACGCGCGGCATGAAAAGTGTGAATCCGAAAGCCGAGGTGAAGGTGGTCTGGGTGAACTCCTGGTTCGATCCCGGCCGCGAGCGCGAAGCCGCGGACACGCTCGTCTCGCAGGGCGCCGACGTGCTCACGCACCATACCGACTCGACCGCCGTCGTCCAGGCTGCGGAAGCGAAGAAGGTGTACTCGGTCGCCTACCACTCCGACATGTCGAAATACGGACCGACCAGCGAGCTGACCGCCGTCACCCATCAATGGGGTGCGTACTACACGCGCGCCGTGCAGGACGCGATGGCGGGCAAGTGGAAGCCGGGCAACGTGTGGGGCGGCATCAAGGACGGGATGATCAAGATGGCGCCCTTCAACAAGATCGTGCCCAAGGACGTGCAGGATCTGGTCAACAAGACCGCCGCCGACATCGGTGCGGGGAAGTTCCACCCGTTCACCGGTCCGATCAAGGACAACGAAGGCAAGGAGCGGCTCGCCGCCGGCAAGGTGATCACCGACGAGGTGCTGTCGAAGATGGATTACTACGTCGAAGGCGTGCAGGGCAAGCTTCCGGTCTCGAAGTAGCGGTGCGAGCCGGGAAGCAGGGGCCCCGCGAGTACAGCGAAGCGGGGATGCGACCAAGCGAGTCGACGCTTGCGGCCGACCCGCGACGCATCGCCCGACACGCCAACCCAAGGAGGCCGCGGTGCGAGCCGGGAAGCAGGGGCCCCGCGAGCGTAGCGAGTGGGGATCGCGCGAGGCGAGTCGACGCAGCGGCCGACATGTGATGCGCCCTCTCACGCGCCCGCCCGAGGAGGCCGCCCGGCACCGGGAACCCACTTTGTCCCGGGAGGTTCCGACCGAGCGGCCGGCGAATCTGCGCGGCTGGTTCGGAGCGGAGCTGCGCCTCGTCGCTGTCTTCGAGCTCGCCAAAGGCCTGCTCGTGCTCGCGGCCGGGCTGGGTCTCCTCGCGTTCGTCCATCGGGATGTCGAGGAGGTCGCCGGAGAGTTGCTGCTGCACCTGCACCTCAACCCGGCAAGCCGCATACCGGGAATTTTTCTGGCGCTCGCGCATCGCATCGCATCGATCGATCTTTGGCTGCTCGCACTCGGCGCTGCCGTCTACGCGACGGTGCGCATCGCCGAAGGCTATGGGCTCTGGTTCGATCGGGAATGGGCCGAATGGCTCGGCGCAGGCTCAGGCATGCTCTATGTGCCCTTCGAGATCTACGAGCTCACCAAGGGCGTCACCCTGCTCAAAGTCGCGACGTTCGCGATCAACCTGCTCATCGTCGCCGTCCTGGTGGACGCGCTCTGGCGCCGCCGCCGACGACGGCCTAGGTGAGCAGCTTCAGGATTCTCAGTATCGCCTCGAACTGTCTGCCGTACGGCGGATAGAGCAACCCGGTCAGCGCGACGCGCGGCTGCGCGAAGACCGGCTTCTCGTGCGTGAACGTCCGAAATCCGCGCTCGCCGTGATACGCACCGATGCCTGAGGCGCCGACGCCGCCGAAGGGCAGCTCCTCGCTGCAGAAGTGCCACAGCGTGTCATCGAGAGTCACGCCGCCGGCCACCGTCTCACGCAGCACGCGCTCGCGTGCCCGCGCGTCGCCCCCGAAAGCGTACAGTGCCAGCGGCCGCGGCCGGGCATTGATCCTGGCAATCGCCTCGTCGAGCGTCGCGTACGATTCGATCGGCAGTACCGGCCCGAAAATCTCTTCGTGCATGGCCGCCATGTCATCGCGCACGCCGACGAGCAGCGTAGGCGCGAGCTTGCGGGTGCGCTCGGGCAGGAGCTCGTTACCCGGGTTGAGCCGGATAATACGCGCGCCTTTTCTGGACGCGTCGTCGATCAGCGCGACGAGTCTCGCGTAGTGGCGATCGTTGACGATGCTCGTGTAGTCCGGGCTCGCCTCGAGCGTTGGATAGAGTGTCGCCACCGTCCGCGCGAGCGCCTCGCAGATTGCGTCGACGCGACCTGCGGGCGCCAGCACATAGTCCGGCGCGATGCAGGTCTGCCCCGCGTTGAGGAGCTTCCCTGCGACAAGCCGCGGCGCAAGGGCATCGATGTCCGCGTCGGCGTGCACCAGCGCGGGCGACTTGCCACCGAGCTCCAGCGTGACTGGCGTGAGGTTGTCCGCCGCAGCCAATGCGATCTTGCGACCGACCGCGGTCGAGCCGGTGAAGAACAGATGATCGAACGGCAGCCGCGCGAACGCCTCTCCGACCTCAGGGCCACCCGTCACCACCGCAAACTCGTCGGGCGCGAAGCGGTCATTCGCCAGCCGCTCGAGCAACGCGGAGGTCCGCGGCGTGAGCTCGCTCGGCTTGAGCAGCACGCGATTCCCCGCTGCGAGCGCGGCCACGACCGGCAGCAGCGCGAGCTGCACCGGATAATTCCACGGGCTGATGACGCCCACCACGCCGAGGGGCTGGCGCACGATCCGGCTCCTGCCCGGCCAGAGATACAGCGGCGTAGGCACCCGGCGTGTCCGCATCCAGCGGGAAAGATGCCGCCGCGCATGGCGGATCCCGACCCGCACCATGAAGAGCTCCGCGAGCCTTGTCTCCTGCGCGGAGCGTGCGCCGAAATCGGCCGCCACTGCGGCGACGATCTCGCGTTCGTGTTCCTCGATCAGCGCAGCGACGCGCTCCAGGCGATCGCGGCGCACGGCAAGTGGAGGGTCGCGTTCCTTCTCGAACGCGGCGCGCTGGGCGGCAAAAAGCAAAGGCAGCGCGTCGACATCTGCCAGAATGGCACTCATTCCGGCGTGCGTGCCGCGGCGATCGCCTCGAGCAGCGCGGGCGGGTCGTGCGCGCCCGAGACCGCGGTGCGGCCGTTGAAGATGAAGAACGGGACGCCCGTGATCCCCGCCTCCTGCGCCTCGCGATACTCGGCCCCGACCTCGGTGCGCAGTCGATCCGACGCGAGCAGCGCCTGTGCCGCATCGCGCGGGAAGCCGGCTTCGTCAGCGATGGCGGCGAGCTCGCCCGCATCGCTCAGCGGACGGCCTTCGATGAAATACGCGCGGAACAGGTGTTCGACGAGCGCTTCGGCGTCACCCGCCTGCTGCGCCCATGCGATCAGGCGATGGGCATTGCGTGTGTTCGGTTGCCGCGCGATGCGCTGGAAATCGAACGCGATGCCGACGCTGTGCCCCACGGCCTGCACCCGCGCATAGATCTCCGAAGCACGCTGTCCGCCGCCGAACTTGGCATCGATGTAGTCGGTGCGGGCAATGCCCTCCGCCGGCAGGTCGGGATTGAGCTCGAAAGGATGCCAGCGCACCGCGACTTCGAGGCCCGGCTCGCGAGCGCGAAGCTCGGAAAGGGCCTGCGCGAGCTTGCGCTTGCCGATGTAGCACCAGGGACAGACGACGGCGGAGACGACATCGACGGCGAGATGGGAAGCGCCGGCGGCCGAATGCATAATGCAGTTTACGGCAAAATGCGCGCCCGGCGCTCGCCGCGATTCCTCGATGCCGACTCCCCTCCAACGCTGGGATATCTTCTGCGCCGTTGTCGATAACTTCGGCGACGCCGGCGTCGCTTGGCGCCTCGCGCGCCAGCTCGCCTCCGAGCACGCGCTTGGCGTGCGCCTGTTCATCGAGGGCCTTCCCGCGCTCGCTCGGCTCGCGCGCGGGATCGATGCGACGCGCGACACGCAAAGCGTCGAGAATGTTGAGCTACGCCGCTGGAATGGGCCGCAGGCGACGCTGCCGGATGCGGATCCCGGCGACGTCGTGATCGAGGCCTTCGGCTGCGGCCTGCCCGCGTCCTATCTCCCGGCGATGACGGCGCGCGAGCGCGCGCCGGTGTGGATCAACCTGGAATACCTCTCGGCGGAACGATGGATCGAAGATTGCCACGGGCTCGCGTCACGGCACCCGACGTTGCCTCTGACGCGCTATTTCTTCTTTCCGGGCTTCACGCCGGCGAGCGGCGGATTGCTCCGCGAGCGCGATCTCATCGCGCGCCGCGAGAGGTTTCGAGCCGATTCCGGCGCGAGTGAATCGCTGTGGCGCACGCTCGGTGTCGCGCAGCCTGATCCGGAGAGTCTCGTGGTTTCGCTCTTCTGCTACCCGAACACTGGCCTTCCCCGCTTGCTTGACGCCTGGACCGGAGGCGACGTCCCGATCGTGTGCGTCGTTCCGGAAGGTGTCGACAGCGCGAACCTGGATCGCTGGATCGGGCACAGAGCGCCGCGCGCGGGCGAGCGAATCATTCGCGGCGCGCTCACGCTTGCCGGCGCACCATTCGTTCCCCAGGACGACTACGACCGGCTGCTGTGGAGCTGCGAGATCAACTTCGTTCGCGGCGAGGACTCGTTCGTGCGCGGCCAATGGGCGGCCCGACCACTCGTCTGGCATGTCTATCCGCAAGCGCAGGACGCGCACCGGCTGAAGCTCGACGCGTTCCTGGGTCGCTACGGCGCTGCGCTCACACCTGATGCGGCATCGGCGCTCGCGGCCTTCTGGCGGGCCTGGAACGGCAACGGGGATGTTGGCCCGGCGTGGGCACGCTTCATCGCGGTCCGTGCAGCGCTCGCCGGGCATGCCGAGGCTTGGGCGGCCGAGCTTGCCGCTGAACCCGATCTGGCCGAGGCTCTGGTCAAGTTCTGTCGGAATCAGGTATAATGTTTGGCTTACCGAATCAATGGATTAGCAATGAAAACCGCTCAGGAAGTCCGCGCCGGCAACGTGATCATGATCGGCAAGGACCCGATGGTCGTGCAGAAGGCCGAGTTCAACAAGTCCGGCCGCAACGCGTCGGTCGTCAAGATGAAGCTCAAGAACCTCCTATCGGGCTCCGGCACCGAGACCGTGTATCGCGCCGACGAAAAATTCGACATGGTGCAGCTCGAAAAGAAGCCGGTGACCTTTTCGTACTTTTCCGATCCGATGTACGTCTTCATGGACGAGGACTACAACCAGATCGAGGTCGAGAAGGAGAATCTCGGCGATGCCGTGGCCTATCTCGAGGACGGCCTCGCTTGCGAGCTGACCCTCTATGACGGCAAGGCGATCGCGGTAGAGCTGCCGAATTCGGTGGTACGCGAAATCACGTACACCGAACCCGCGGTCCGCGGCG
>WNGK01021822.1_pt1 | contig 12616 bp, 9 predicted proteins | sample 5400601 | NCBI WGS metagenome assembly WNGK01 (sample SAMN13153376, study PRJNA577476) | soil metagenome | isolation source: 60 cm soil or saprolite under Garry oak tree replicate 1 | place: USA:California | collected 2016-06-15 | reverse complement strand
TTTTCATCTGGCCTCCTTGAAATCTGTTTGCCTCAAGGTCTGACTGCCAACAGGCTGGGGTTCATCTATACGAAAAGAGGAGCAACCGTCTAGAACGAAAGCAACCCAGACGAAACCGGACGGTTAGACTCGCAAAAATGCCTTTCGATAGCCGAAGCCCTCATCAACTTCTATTGCGCGGGCGAGAGGGGGTATGGTAGCGTCGCCCCAATACGGGCAGCGCGAAGGGAGCGCTGTGAGGTGGCGGTACGTCTTCGCCAAAGGCCAAACCATTGCCCGCTGAGCTGCTGCGCGTCAATCCAATCAACCCGGAAGCGGGAGTGCTGCGGTACGCGGCGGACTTTCTCTCGCGCGGGAGTGTGATCGCGATTCCTACGGACACTTTCTATGGACTGGCGGCGGACCCATTCAATTTGGCCGCGGTGGACGAGATTTACCACGTGAAAGGCCGGCCCGAGGCGCGGGCGCTTCCGATTCTGGTGAATTCGATCGAGCAAGCAGTAGCGCTCTCGCGAGGAACGCCGGGAAGCTTCATGAGGCTGGCGCAGAAGTTCTGGCCGGGCGCGCTGACGCTGGTGGTGAATGCGGCGCACAAGATTCCGCTAAAGGTGACCGCGGGGACGGGCCGCGTAGCGCTGCGCTGGCCGCGGAGCGAAGTGATAAAGCGATTGATTGACGAGTTTGAGGGACCGGTGACAGGCACGAGCGCGAACATTTCGGGATTTTCTTCCTGCGCGAGCGCGGCGCAGGTAATGAAGCAACTGGGGTCGCGCCTGCCGCTGGTGCTGGATGCGGGAGAGACTGGGGCGACGCTGCCTTCGACTATCGTGGAATTGAATGGGGACGCGTGGAAGATTGGAAGAGAAGGCGCGATTCCTGTGGAAGAGATTGAGAAGGCGATGAAGGAGAAGTGACGCTTGGCTTGCGCTCAGGACAAGGCTGGTGACTGAGTACACAGAGAAATCGAGGCGTTATCGGGGCGGGGCGTAGGAGATTTTTCCGAGGATGGCTGGACCGCGCGCACCGGTGGCGGAAGGAAGATTCGCCGGGCGGCGATGAAACGTTTCGTAAGCAAGAAGGGCGAAGGCGAGGGCTTCCTTGGCGTCTTCGGGGATGCCGAAGTTCGAGGATGACGGCATTTCGATAACTGGAAGGGCGGCAGAGAGCTGGGCTAGGATCAGCGGGTTGCGGGCACCGCCACCCGAGACAATTAGTTGGTGGATCGTGTGTTTGCGAAGAACAAATCGATGGAGCGCATCGACCACAGAAAGAGCGGTAAAAATCGTGGCGGCGCGGATGAGGTCAGCGGGCTTGGCGCGATGCTTTCGGCCTAGTTGAATGATCTTTCCAACGTAAGCGCGACCATAGTATTCGCGGCCAGTGGATTTGGGCGGCGCGAGTTTCAAGTACGGATCTTTCATCAATTCATTGATAAGAGCGGGAATCGAGCGACCAGACTGGGCCACAAGGGCGTCCTTATCGAAGCGCTGGCGGCCGTGAGTGAAGTGTTGGACGAGGGCGTCAATGAGCATGTTGCCGGGGCCGGTGTCGAAGGCGAAAACTTGATCGGGGCGTGCGCCGGCGGGGATGACAGTAACATTGGCGATCCCGCCGATGTTCAGCGAAACGCGAGCGAGTTTCGGATGACGGTAGAGCGCGTAATCGGCAAAAGGAACGAGCGGGGCGCCCTGGCCGCCGAGCGCCATGTCGGCAGGGCGAAAGTCAGAGACAGTTGTGATGCTCGTGCGCACAGCAATGACGGAGCCTTCACCGATTTGGAGAGTGGAAGAAGTGGGGCGTCCGAAATAGCTGAGCGGCTGGCCTTGGTGGAAGATCGTTTGACCGTGATTGCCAACGAGGCCGATGCGCTTTGGAGCGACCTTGAATCTCTTACACGCAGCAAGGACCGCGTCGGCGTAGATGTGTCCGAGGCGGAAGTTCAGTTGACTCAACTCCCCCGCGGAGATGGGTTGCTGCTCGGCAACACGTAGGATTTCTTTGCGTAGCGCGGAAGGGAAGCTGAAGGAGGTGTGGGCGAGCAACTTGGCGTTCAAGTGAGGAGGCGCGCCGGAGATGCGTGCGAGGACGACGTCAATGCCATCGGCGGAGGTGCCGGACATGAGGCCGAGGACAAAGAGCGGCTTCGAGGTCATCACACGAAAGGTTTTAACACAGAGAGTGCGGAGGGCACGGAGAAATCATGAAATTTGTTTCTTCAATTCGGCGAGGAGGTTGAGGGCGTCGAGAGGTTTCAATTGGTCCAGATCGGCGTCGCGAAGCTTGTCGAGAACGGCGCGATCGAGAGGCGTGAAAAGGATTTGCTGATGGCCGTTGCTCCCGGGGCCTTCGCCGGCGGCGTCGGGAGAAAGAGTTTCGCTCAGCTCGTGTTCGCTTTGCTCGTGGCGCTTCAAGACCTCGCGGGCGCGCTCAATGACCGACCGCGGAAGACCGGCGAGGCGGGCGACTTCGATGCCGTAGCTTTTATCAGCGCTGCCGGGCTCGACGCGGCGCAGAAAAATGATCTCGCTGGGCGTTTCTTTGACGGAGACATGGACGTTCCTCACGCCCGAAAGAAGATCGGCAAGTTCTGTCAGCTCGTGATAATGCGTGGCGAAGAGCGTGCGAGCGCGAGTGTGCTTTTGAAGATGCTCGACGACAGCCCAGGCTATAGAGAGGCCGTCAAACGTGGCGGTGCCGCGGCCGACCTCGTCGAGGAGCAGGAGGCTGGAGGGCGTGGCGTAATTGAGGATGGCCGCGACTTCGCTCATTTCGACAAGAAACGTGGAGCGGCCGCGCGCGAGATTGTCGCTGGCCCCGATGCGCGTGAAGATGCGGTCGGTGATGGGAAGTTTGGCTTGGCGTGCGGGAACGAAAGAACCCATCTGGGCCATGAGAACAATCAGCGCGGCTTGACGAAGATAGGTGGATTTGCCGCCCATGTTGGGACCGGTGATCAAGAGCAACTGCTGGCGGCCCGGCTCGAAGAAGAGATCGTTGGGGACGAAGCGCTCACCACGCTGGCGGAGAAGCTCTTCAATGACCGGATGGCGGCCGCCGATGATTAGCAATTCGCCGGTGGAATTGAATTCCGGGCACGTGTAGCCGCGGTCGGCGGCGAGTTTGGCAAAAGCCGTGAGAACGTCAAGCTGAGCGACTGCGGATGCGGTGCAGCGCAGGCGCGTGGCTTTTGCGGCGACCGAGGAGCGGACGTCAATGAAAAGCTGGCGCTCGATTTCGAGGATGCGCTCATCGGCAGCGAGGATTTTGCGCTCGTATTCTTTCAGTTCGAGCGAAGTGAAGCGCTCGGCGTTGACCAGCGTTTGCTTGCGCTCGTAATCCGCGGGCGCCAGATGCAGATTGGGCTTGGAGATCTCGATGTAGTAGCCGAAGACTTGGTTGAAGCGAATTTTCAAGGAGCCGATGCCAGTGCGCTTGCGCTCACGCTCTTCCATGGCGGCGATAATCTGCTTGCTGTCTTTGCTCAAGTTGCGAAGCTCATCGAGTTCTTCGTGATAACCGCTGCGAATGATGCCTGGATCCGTGGCGAGAGCGGGAGGCTCATCGGCGATGGCGCGCTCGAGGCGGTCGCGGACGTCTCCGAGCTCGTCAATTTCTTCGTGAAGGCGCCGAAGAAGTTCGCTGCCGCCGACGGGAGGCGGGGTAACAAAGTTCTTCAGCACAGGAAGCTGGCCGAGCGATTTGCGCAAGGCCACGAGTTCGCGGGGATTCGCGAGACCTAGCGTGATGCGGCTGGTGAGACGTTCCAGATCGAGGATGCCACGCAGCTCTTTGCGTATCTCACCACGCACGACCGTTTGTTGAACGACATGAGTGACGGCGGCGAGGCGCGCCTCGATGGCATCGCGATCAATCAGAGGGCGCAGGAGCCAGGAACGAAGGAGGCGCGCGCCCATCCCGGTAACGGTGACGTCGAGAGCTGCGACCAAAGTTGTGGGACCAGAGGAGCGGCCCGGTTCGTCCGAAAAAATAGGATTGAGCAGTTCTAGATTGCGGACGGAAACGGGGTCAAGGACAAGCGTATCGTGATGTTCGTAGTAGCGAACGCGGTCGAGATGCCCTAGAGCTTCGACGCTGGGCGCGTCCGGTTTCTCCCGGGCTTCGCCGGAGCGGTCACCGCGCGCCGCATTTTCGCGCAGGTAATGAATGATGGCGCCGGCAGCCGAGAGCGCTTGCGGATGATCGTCGAGGCCGAACCCCGTAAGTTCCGCCACGCCGAACTGTTCGCGCAAGATACGCTCGCCGTAGTCGCGATGAAAGGTCCAGTCTTCCAGGCGCGATTCGATGCCGCCCGTGCCTTCGAGCAGCGAAGTCTTTGCGGTTTCGAAAAGCTGCTGCGGGCGGGGCAGAAGAGTCTCGCGCGCGCGAAGGAGCTGGAGCTCATCGCGCAAGGCTTCCTCGGCGCGGGGGCCTGAGAATTCTGTAGCCTGAAATTCACCCGTGGAAAGATCGACGAAAGCGAGCCCAATGGGCGAACCGGAAGGATGCGGTGCGACTGCGGCGAGAAAATTGTTTTCGCGAACGTCGAGGACGCTGAGATCCGTAGCGGTGCCGGGAGTAATGACGCGCACGACCTCGCGGCGAACTAACTTCTTGCCGGGACCAGGTTGTTCCATCTGATCGCAGATGGCGATTTTGAAACCGGCGCGAATCAATCTTGCTAGATAGCCTTCCGCAGCGTGGTAAGGAACGCCGCACATGGGAATGGGCTGGCCCTTTTCGCGATTGCGGGAAGTGAGCGTAATTTGCAACTCGCGCGACGCGATCATGGCGTCTTCGTAGAAAAGCTCGTAGAAATCGCCCAGGCGGAAAAGCAGCAAAGCGTGCGGATAGCGCGCTTTGATCGTGTGGTACTGCTGCATCAAGGGTGTGGCCGGCTCGGACATTTCGAAAGCAATCAGTTTCAGTTTTAGGTACTAAGCCCAACAAAAGCAAACTAAAAAGACTCTTGGCTGTAAATTGCAATCCAGAAACTGGGACTGAGAATTGGGCCGCGGTGACGGTGCATTTTGCCTTTTTGGGTAGAGGAGCGCAACCGTCCCTGCATTCCTGTTTTGCTCAAGAGCGGATGCCGAGCTGAGTCAGCAGAAAAGCGTAATCTAGAGCAATCTCGCGAAGATAATCGTAACGTCCGGAAGCGCCGCCGTGGCCCGCGCCCATGTTGGTCTTCAACAGTAAGGGGTTCGAATCGGTCTTGTGCGCGCGCAGCTTGGCCACGTATTTGGTGGGCTCCCAGTACATCACCTGGCTATCGTTCAATGCAGTTTTCAAAAGCATTGCGGGATACCCTTTTCGCGCGAGATTCGTGTAAGGACAATATCTTTTCATGGTGAAGTAGTCGTCGGCCAATTGCGGATTGCCCCATTCTTCATATTCGCCAACGGTAAGGGGAAGAGAAGCGTCCAGCATGGTGTTCAGGACGTCGACAAAAGGGACTTGGCTAATGACGACGTGGAAGAGATCCGGACGCTGATTCGTAACGGCCCCCATTAGAAGCCCACCGGCGCTGCCGCCTTGGATTGCGAGCTTCTCCGGGGAAGTGTAACGCTGCGCGATCAAGTGTTCGGCGCATGCGATAAAATCCGCAAACGTGTTCTGCTTTTGTTTCATGCGGCCGGCGTCATGCCAGGGCTTTCCCAATTCGCCGCCGCCGCGAATGTGAGCAATCGCGAAGATCAGGCCGCGATCCAACAGGCTCAGCCGATTCGAATTGAAGTTGATGGGCATGGAGATGCCGTAGCTGCCGTAACCATAGAGCAGTAGTGGAGAAGCTCCATTTCGCGGAGTGTCACGCCGATAGACGATCGAAACGGGAACGCGCGTGCCGTCGGAGGCTGTGGCGTGGAGGCGCTCGCTCACATATTGAGAAGCATCATAGCCACCAAGGACCGGCTGCTGCTTGCGAAGGACGCGCTCGCGCGTGAGCGCGTCGTAGTCAAAGACGGAGCGCGGAGTGACCAAGGATTCGTATTGAAATCGCACGTGAGAGGCGTCGAACTCAGGATTGTCGCCCAGGGACGCGTTATAGGCGGGTTCCGTGAGTTCGATCCGATGCGAAGCGGCTAAAGCATTTTTTTTGGTGGTCGGCGCAGGGGCTAAATCCACGATACGGAGATAAGGCAGCCCTCCTTCCCGCTCAAACAAGACGAGATGTTGTTTGAAAGCGGCGACACCGGCGAGCATGACATCGGGACGGTTCGGAATGATCTCATGCCAGGATTCTTGCTCAGGATTCCCGGCAGGAGCGGTAACGAGCCGGAAGGTGCGCCCCCCGGAATTTGTTCGAATGAAGAAAATCTCTGCCCGCCGCGCCATTAACCGGAACTGGCCAACCGGATCATCCGCAGGCAGAAACCGGACTTCGCTGGTCGTGTGGCTTGCCGAAGTGAGCAGCAGAAACCCGCCACTCCGCGTCCGCTCGATTTCGACGTGAAAACGCTCATCGGTTTCCTCGTAGAGGAGCAAGTCAGGACCGGTCGCTCCTAAAACATGCCGGTAAAGCCGGTGCGAACGCTTGGTCGTTTCGTCTTCGACGGCATAGAAGAGCGTCTTATTGTCGGCAGCCCAGGCAACACTGGTGACGCGTTCGATGCGCTCGGGGAGCAATTCACCGCTGCGCAGGTCCCTCACAAAGAGAGTGTATTGGCGGAAGCCGGTTGTATCTGTGGAATAAGCGAGCAGTTGGTTGTCGTCGCTGACCTCGAAGGCGCCGAGCCCGAGAAAGCTGTGCCCTTCAGCGAGTTGGTTGAGATCAAGGAGCAATTCTTTGGGTGCACCTTCTTCGTCCCGGCTGCGGTAATGATAGGGATACTGCTTTCCTTCCTCCGTGCGAGTGAAATAAAGATGGCCACGCAACCGGTAGGGAACCGTGAGATCGGTTTGCTGGATTCGCCCAAGCATTTCCTGGTAAAGCTTGTCCTGAAAATCCTCGGTAGGCTTCAGAGCAGCGTCGGTGTAGGCGTTCTCGGCCTCGAGGTATGCGAGCACCTCCGGAGATTCTTTGCGGCGAAGCCAATCGTAGTGGTCGACGCGGCGGTCGCCATGAAGTACGTGCTCTTCCGGTTCACGCCGGGCCACAGGTGGAGCGAGGGTTACATCAGGTGCGGTTTCGTCGGAAACCGCTGGTGATAGCTTCTCAGAGTCAGGGTTCACAAGTCTCTTTTTGGCAAGGACCGCAAGCGATCCGGGAATGTTTGCACGGACAGGAGAACGCCCGGGCAGAATGATACGAACACCTTCGTTATACTAGCGGAAGTCTAACCCTGGCGAAAGTAATCCTCGAAAGCACAGGAATTGGCGTGGCGCACGAAAGGGAAATCAAGCTGAAGATCGAAGACGTCAAGGGCTTTCGGCGCCTTCTGAAGAAACTCGGCGCGCAGCCTGTTGGCAATGGCTCAGGCCGAGTGCACGAGGAAAACGTTATCTTCGACACTCCGCAAGGGGGCCTGGCAAAGCACGGGCAACTCCTGCGAATTCGCACTGAGACGCCCGAAGGTCGTGGAAACTCCAAGAAGTCCAAATCGAAACCGCGAATCGTTCTGACTTTCAAGCGTCCCGTTGCGCGGCCCGTGGGATCGGATGCGCAGCATCCCGCGGATGGCCTTCACAAAGTGCGCGAAGAAATCGAGATGGAAGTCGCTGATGCCGCTACGCTGACAACCATCTTTGAGGGTTTGGGAATGAGCGGCTGGTTCCACTATGAGAAGTTCCGCACGACATTTCGGCTTCCTCCGACCAAGGCCTGGGCGCGTCGGCTTCTCATTGAGCTCGACGAGACCCCCATCGGCACGTTTGTCGAACTCGAAGGCCCCGCCATGGCAATCGACCGGGCCGCCGCAAAGCTGGGATATTCCAAGCGCGACTATGTTTTGAAGAACTACCTCACCTTGTACGTCGAAGAGTGCCGCCGCAAGGGGGAGCAGCCGGTGCACATGCTCTTCTAGACCCGTGCAACGCCCTCTTCGTAAAATTTTTTCAAAAAAAGTGCCCGTAACCTCATTCTTCGCTTGACATTACGATACTCGCAGCTTATCAATGCGTTTGGGACCAAAAAACGGTCACAAACATGCCTGGATCCTCTCGATGAGTATGAGCAACGAACTCGAACCTGGCCCTAGAAGCTGCGGAGCGCGCTGTTCTCCGGGCCTGGTTCAAGGGCTGCTTATGCCGGTGGAGTCGCTCAAGGTTCACGCAAAGGCGCGACGCGTCCGGTGGGGAGGGTTCACTGGCGGGTAAAGGTAAGTCCATTTGTGTCAGGCACTTGCCCGCCGCCGAGGTTCTTCGGTGCGCGGGTTTTTTATTGCCCATGGACTTAGATGGGTCCGAGCGGCGGCCGGTTCGCGACCGCTTGCCGGCCAAAGTAGGAGGTGAGGTGAGAACCGATGGAGCTATACGCCACGGAACTGATGGGAGTGAAAACCTACGACGCCCAGGGGAATTACGTTGGGCGCGTGCGCGAGTTTTTCATTGAGCCCGCCGAAGCGCCCAATCGCATTTCCCACTTTTTACTGTCACGCGGCCGTTTTCAGCCGCTGGTGGCCAAGCACAACCAGATTGCGTCCGTTTCAGACAAGAAGATCCAGCTCAACGTAGGGGAGAAGGCGCTGGAAATTTACCAGCCAAACGAGTCCTGGTTGGCCGTTCAGAAAGACCTCCTGGACCAGCAAATCATAGACACGCGCGGCCGAAAAGTGGTTCGCGTGAACGACCTGGACCTGGCCGAACAGCGCACAAATGGCAATGTGGAACTTCGCTTGACGCAGGTGGACGTCGGGCTTCCCGGGGCGGTACGCAGGCTGCTGCAAGGAATAGTTCCGGCCGGCGTGGTTCGCAAACTGCAGAGGCCGCTTCCGCCGAGCACGATTCGGTGGGAATTCGTCAATTTGATTGAGCCGGACCCCCTGCGGCGCGTGAAGCTGCGCATTACCCACGAAAAACTGGAAGACCTGCATCCGGCCGACCTGGCGGACATCATGGAAGAACTCTCGGCCACCGAGAGGCAGAGCATCATTGCATCGTTGGACGAGGAAACAGCCGCTGCCGTCCTGGCTGAACTAGATGCGAGATTGACGAAGCAGATCGTCGAAGATTTGGATCCGCAAAAGGCCGCGGACATCCTGGAAGAAATGGCTCCGGACGCGGCCGCCGACTTGCTCGCCGACCTGTCCAAGGAGACTTCAGAAGAACTTCTGGATGAGATGCCTGGCCAGGAAGCAAACGAAGTGCGAGAACTGTTGGAGTTCGACCCAGCAACTGCGGGCGGCATGATGAATCCCGAATTTGTGTTTGTGGGTGAGAATTCGACTCGGGAAGAAGTTGTCGAGTGGCTTCGCAGGCAGGATCGCAACCTCGACCAGTTGGACACCATCGTGCTCCTCGATAACAACGTGCAATATGCCGGTGCCGTTCCGCTGGCTCGGTTGCTTCTGGCGGCCCCCGGCGAGCCGATGGGCGCTTTGAAGATGGAGCCACTCGTAAGTCTGCCTCCGGATGCGGATGAGAAGGAAGTGTTTCAGCTTTTTGACAAATACAACCTGAGGATGTTGACCATCGTGAACAAGGATAACCGGCCGATCGGGGCTATTGCGGTGGACGACGTGGTTTCCCGGCTCGTGAAGAACTAAGTATCGAAGACGATGAGGAAGGCGTGGGCTGGACAATCTTAAAATCGAGCGTGGAGATGCTGCAGAATCGCGGCTCAAGCCTTCAAAAGCGGCTGCGCAGTTTGCGGCGACGGCTCGTCTTATTACTGGCTGTGGTTGGCCCCGGATTGATCACTTCCAACGTCGACAACGATGCCGGCGGGATTTCAACCTATACCCAGGCCGGGGCACAGTACGGTTACATGTTGCTGTGGGCGCTAATTCCGATGACCATCGCGCTTTACGTCACCGAAGAGATGTGCGCGCGCATGGGCGTCGTCACCGGTAAAGGGCTTTCAGATCTCATTCGTGAAGAATTTGGATTTCGCCCGACGTTCTTCGTAATGATTACCGGCTTTTTTGTGGATTTGGCGAACGTAGTAGCGGAGTTCTCTGGTGATTCAGGGAACCTACAGGCAAGTGGAAGTCATCTTTCTTTTCGCCTGCATTCTTTATTTGTCATACGTGTTCTCTGCGGTTCTGGCCAAGCCTGACTGGCTAATTGCCGCAAAGTATACGGTGATTCCTAATATTCATTTCGACTTGGGCTACCTGGTCATGTTGACGGGTCTGGTCGGGACCACCATCGCCCCGTGGCAGTTTTTTTATCTTCAAGCGGGCTTCGTGGAGAAAAAAGTTGGGCCGCGTCAGTATTCCCAGGCGAAGGCCGATGTCCTCTTCGGAAGCGTCAGCTGCATGGTGATTGTGTTCTTTATCATCGTTTGCACTGCGGCGACTCTCTACGCGCACAATCAGCGGGACATTACAGACGCCGGGCAGGCTGCACAAGCGTTGATCCCACTGGCAGGAAAATGGGCGGGCACGCTGTTTGCTTTTGGATTGCTGAATGCCTCTCTGTTTGCCGCGTCTATCTTGCCGCTCTCCACGGCCCACGTCATTTGCGAAGGGCTCGGCTTTGAGGCCGGGCTGGACCATAAGTTCAAAGAGGCCCCCATCTTTTATTGGTTGTATACGATATTGATCGTCGTCGGCGCGGGGGTAGTGCTCTTGCCTCGCGCACCCCTATGGAAGATTCTTATTTTCTCGCAAGTGGGCAACGGGATCTGGCTCCCCGTCGTGGTCATTTTCATTCTGTTGCTTGTAAACCGGCGCGACTTGATGGGCGAGTACGTGAACACCCTCGGGTACAACATCGTGGCGTGGGTAACCGCGATCGCCATGATCGTCCTGACGCTTTTTGTCAGCTACGCAGCCTTTTTCCAGCAGGGCCCGTCCCCGGGCGGATAGCTTTAACGTATTAGGCTGGACACGCTGCCATTGCGCCGCGGCAAGGGCGTATGTTAACTTTGCGGCGTAAAGAGATTCACAAGAAAAACCGTCTGCAGAGAATTTCGTGTCGCAAACCATAACCCATAAAACGCTTCACGGTCCCGCCCCGGAGTCTCTCGGCCCCGTTACTTCGGAAGAAGCACGGCTTCTCGAGAAGCTGGATTTGGGACGCTTGCCCCGGCATGTCGCCGTAATCATGGATGGCAACGGCCGCTGGGCGCAGAAAAGGCACCTGCCCCGAATCGCCGGGCATCGTCAGGGCACGCAATCGGCCCGCACTACCATCGAAACTTGCGCGCGCTTGAAGATTGAAGCCCTGACGCTCTACGCCTTCTCCGTGGAGAACTGGCGGCGCCCAAAAACTGAAATTGACTTCCTGATGCAGCTCTTGCGCGAATACCTCAAGAAAGAAATGCCCCTGCTTCAGAAAAACGAAATCCGCATGCGTTTTCTGGGCCGGATTCATGAGCTTCCCGCCGCGGTGCAAAAAGATGTTCATGACGCCATGGAGAAAACGGCAGGGAACCGGGGCATGGTGCTTTGCGTCGCGCTGAATTATGGCGGCCGCGCGGAAATTGTGGACGCGATGAACGCCGTTCTCCGGGAGCAAAATGGCAGCGCGGCGCCATCACCAATCACCGAAGAGCATTTGTCTCGGCACTTGTACACCGAGGGCCTGCCGGATCCCGACCTTTTGATTCGGACCAGCGGCGAGATGCGCGTGAGCAACTTCCTGCTCTGGCAAATCGCCTACGCGGAGATTTTCGTCACCGAAACGCTCTGGCCGGACTTCAATCGCGCCCGCTTGCTCGAGGCGCTGGTGGAGTTTCAAAAGCGCGAGCGCCGCTACGGCGGCATCCGCGAAGGCCAGCCCTCCTCCGACGAGACGCCCGCCCGCGTCGCCGGTGAATAAGCCCGCGATTTATCGCAGGAGTCAGGTGCGCTGCCCCTGGAAGCAGTTAGAGTCCTTTTCTTCATGTTCTTCATGCACTTCGGTAAGCATTGATTCCGCAAAATAGCAGGGAAGAAGCTGAAGACCTTAAGTCGGCGCCCGTGCCAAATTCGTGTTACTTCCGAATTGCCCGTCATCAAGGGCTTATCCATTCCTTGATCGGCTTGAAAGACAACTCCCATGCTCGCTTTGTCCGGTAGAACACTCGCGCGCGCGACAAAGTGCCAGCATCTAACTATGTGGCCCTGCAAGAATTCGGGGACCTGTCCGATGGCCATGCAACCAGGACGATATGAGAAACGAAGTGCGGAGGCTGTGGCCGTAATGCTTACCAGTCCAAACCCTGCGGTCCCAACAGAACTAACATTAACTGAGAACATAAGCAGCACAGGTGCGCGCGTCGTCACCAAGGGACTTTGGTCGCCAAACGATTCTCTGGTCATTAAGTCTCTTGAAGGAGACCTCCAATCCGAGGCACGAGTCATCTATCGGCAGCCAATGCGTGAAAATGTCCATGCTATCGGCCTGCAGTTATTAGCGCCAAAGGGTAACTGGCGAGGAAAATAAAGAGTGCATGCCTCGTTTCACATTCAAACCGGTCGCGGCTTGCTTACCCCTATCCGTTGGTACTAAGCAACGTAAACGTGAGTCCTATTGGCCTTGTTCAGTTCCTCGTGCTTCAATAGCTTTTCATGGCCAAGATTTTCTACTGTGG
>WNGK01006173.1_pt1 | contig 12617 bp, 10 predicted proteins | sample 5400601 | NCBI WGS metagenome assembly WNGK01 (sample SAMN13153376, study PRJNA577476) | soil metagenome | isolation source: 60 cm soil or saprolite under Garry oak tree replicate 1 | place: USA:California | collected 2016-06-15 | reverse complement strand
GTGGAAGCTCTATGACACCCAGATACATTTCAAATGGAAGCCCACGGACGCACCTTCGTTCGAGGCTTTGTTGCAATCCGTCGTGATACCGATGCAAGTGGAGGACAATCGCTTCCAGACGAAGGCTGTGAAGTCGCCACTCGCGAAGGTGACGGGCGAGGCAAAAATCCAGCGATCGGGCTGGACCCTGCCCGTTTCGATCATCGACGTCGATAGCCCCACTGAGGCAGCGGGAAGTGGAGGGCTTGCCATTCAGACAAGCGACGGTTTGACTCTGACCTGGCGCGGGCTACGCGAAGGGCCGATTAAACTGCGCAAGCCCTGGATCGCGGGAGGTCCGGGATTAGTAGTAGTTATCGATTCCGACGCCTCGAATATTTATGCGAACCAGCGACTTCTGTTGTGGAAAGACGCGGATTCCAAGTTTCGGTCGCAAATGGATCTTCGGTACACCGATTCGTTCGGTATCACTTATGCCAGCGCAGCTACGGGCAGTGAAATGGTGCTGTCGCAGACCGATATCGATGCGCGTATTGACCGTCCAGTGGATGTTAAGGGCACGCCATTTCCCGTTCACACACTGAAGTCACTCGTTTCATTGGTTTATACCGACGACAAACAATTCGCGTTTGTTTACGACGACAACATTCTGGTGGACAGTCTCGACCCGCTTGCCAAGTGGCCGGTAGAGCCGGGGAAATTCATATCTTTGGCGATCCGAAACGCTCTGTTCACGATCAGCCCCGTGAATAGCGTGTTGTTGTTCGGAGAACTTGAAGACGAGGAGACCGTCAAGCAGGCAACGTTGATGCTTGGCGTGGGTCTTTATGGTCTGTTGCCAACGCTGCCCGATCCCTACGCCGCCAATGTGACCTGGCTGGGTGCCCAGACTCGCATTCAGCAGCGTGAAGCGCGCCCAACCATGTTATTGATCGCGGCAGTCCAGTGGTCGAAAGCAGCCGACGACGGTCACGATACGGTATCCGCGAGCTTCACCTTTGCGCCCTTGGGTCCGCAGCAGCAGACATTCGCGATGTGGGATGAGGCAGGCCGTCAACAACAGCAGTTGAGGCTTAAATATGCGGCACAGGATGCGGCTGGGCTCAGTGCTGCTGCGCAGCCCAGGGCTATGACGCAGGCAAACGCTCCAACTGATTTCAGTCTTGTTGGACGGCAATCGAACCAGGCCGATTGGGACCGCAACTTTGCGGCGTTTGAGAACGAGCAGTTTGCGTTGCTAGACGTCTCGACGAATGCGGATCAGATGGGAGTCAGCTTCGCGTGGTTCAACGAACAGAGGGTCTCGGACACCGATCTTGTCTTTTATCAGGTGTATAAACCAACAGCTAGCGGAGAGCAACCAGCCTTCCCTCTTGAGGTGCAACAGCTGGATTTGTCCGCACAGAGCCGGTATGTACGTGCGTTCACAGTGCCGCAGATCAGTTGGGAGCCGGCTTTCAATTTGACTCCACCACCGGATCCCGGAGTGCCGGACCCGCCGTTTGGCTGGAATCTGTATCCGAACGATGGCGGCCCAACTCGCTTACTTAACGATTGCGTCAACCTGGTGCCGATCGCGCCGATTCCGGTAACGGAGTTTCTGGTCAAGGACTTCAAAGACCGCAAGGATGGATTCACCGGGGCGCTGTTCACTTTGCCGTTCGGCCTCCGTGCTTTTGCTGAATTCAGCAGGCAAAACCAATTTGACCCAACCAAAGAACCAGCGCATCTAGGCTTGTTCCGTCCCGAGTACCAGGGCGGCGATGTCAAGGGCGCCCTGCAAGTGAGGGCGGATGCGCCAAAGCATCCGGCAAAGAGTCCGACCTTCGCGGGCGAAACACTTCAGCTGAATAACGTCCTTAATGAAGGTGGCGGGCCCATGTATACGACAACGCTCGGATTTAGTGTCGCCAAGATCTTCAACATGCAGTTTTACTACGTTCCGCCCGGACCCAAAAAATCGGGCGTACCGCTGAGCCGAATCGATTTCTGCGGCTATGGCGCGAATATCTTCAGTCATTGGGAAGATCCATTCGGCGCAATCGCGGCAGCGAGCAAGGCGTATTTCGATGTCTTTTCGGGACGCACAGCTCAAGAAGTCATCCAGGTGCGCAGTCTGTTATATCCGTGGGGCGTACGTGTAGTGCGCACGATAACGTTAACGCGTGCCAGCGATGCTTATGTGTTTCGATTCGACACCGGATGGCAAGCCGAGACCGAAGGCATTTACGACTTCCGGTACACCGTCTTCGACAGTTCATACAATCCTCAGCCTCGAGGAAACCCCTACGAGTTTCATCCGGGGCTGGTCAAGGGTGTGTTTAACGTCCGCAACATCCGCGAGACCAGCGCGGTGGCTCCCTTTAAAACAGTGTGGAATAAGAAGCCGACCGAAGAGCTCTTGAACAGCGAGGGAATCCCCACACTGGACCCTGCGTTCAAGAGTCTCGAAGTATTTCTCCAACCTGTTTATTTTGACGCCGACGCACAGATCGACTTTGTGGTGAGCGGCGCTGTGAATGGCCGCGTCCCTTCAAAGGGCATGCTGGGGTACGTGCAGCTTGCGCCCCGGGGAGAACCAATCCCTGCCGACCTTTTCATCCAGCTTCTAGCGCTGCAATTCGGATCGCTGGGCGGCCCAGTTGACTGCGTGATTGACATTGGCAAGAGCGGGCAGAAGATGCGCCTTAGCCGGGTGGACGTGAATGCGTCAACCACAGGAACAAATCCGCTATTTGTGAGTGCCCCGCGCGGCGCGATGGTGTTGCCTAAAGAGGGCGCGTGGAGCATAGTACAGCACAATCAAGGCACAGGCGAGGTGTCGCCGCTAGATCCCCAAGCGGCGGTGCCAGTGATCCGGCGAGGCAAATTGTCGGCCGATGCCACGAGCACGGACACATTAGTAGCCGATCTGCTGCGTATCGCCAATCCAGTGGACTTAGTGCAAGCACCCGAAGCAAACACACGCAACTATGGGCTGCTGCAATCAACTAATACCCAGAAGGCGCTCTTCCGTCTGCCGAGTTTTGCGGAAGGGGTGAACGAACTCAAGAGCGCTGTTCCTGATTTTGCGGACGCCTACCGGCTGGTGAACTCAAAGGGAATTTTTCCCAAAATTCAGGACGCCGAGGCTTTGAACCTCGGTGTGTTCAAGACCAAGATTCTGACAGAGGGGTACAAGCTGCTCAACGAGGCGAACCCAGCCGAAATTCTGCAGCACCAGATGCAGAAGGGTCCTTTATTCGTCGTAAACGAAAAGTTCGTCAAGATCTACGTGGAGTATCAGAATGTCGACAAGAATGGAGCTAGCTTGGGCCCGGGCACGCTGCAATACGGGTTCGACGCTACCGCCGCTGCTGCGGCGAACCAGTGGCTATCGAAGCTGAACGACATTGCGATGGTGGTGGACCTCGGGTCGATCCAGCGTCTGATGACCATAAAAGGCAAGTTCGACACGGAAAAGGGATCGACTCCTGGGTTCAGGAATCCGGAGCTCTTATTCCATGACAAGCTGAAACCAATGATCGACATTTTGCAGGTTTTGGCGAGCCTTCAGACAGGCGATTACAAGGCAGCGTTTGAAAAAGGGCTCGACATTGCGATGAGCAATTCTGCCGATAGCTGGAACTATGCGTTTCACGCACGCAAGGAGATTCCGGTGGTGCGGTTCCCTCCGGGTATCGCATACGACAATCCCACGAACCCGCTGAAACTCGAAGCACACATGGCGATTGGCGTGTATTTCAACGAGGCTCTGGCGATGCCGAGTGCACCAAGCCAGTTGATCCCATCGGCGGGCGCATTTCTGGAATTCGGCGGGAGCCTGTCGGTAATGTGCGTCAGCCTGGCCCTAGCTACGGTTTACGCGGTGGGCTCAGTCGATCTGCGAACTGCAGCGGATATAAAAACTGGGCCTTCCTTACACATGAGGTTTGGATTCGGTGCAGAGATCGCGGTGGGCCTGCCAGTTGTGGGAACAGTATCGGTCCTCTACATGGTGGGCGTCGAGATTGATTTGGACACCGGCGGGGTTGTAGTTGCGGCATTTCTCTTGTTTCGGGGACGTGCAGAACTTCTGGGTGGGATTGTCACAGTGCAGATCCAGATTGAGGCGAAGGGAATTGTGAAGGACCGCGTGGGAACCAAGACAGAGATGGCGGCGCAGGTCACCTTTGGATTGGATATCAGTCTCTTCCTGGTACTCAACCTGCATTTTTCGAAGAGCTGGGAGGAAAGCCGCCAAATCGCTTAATGGCGAGGCAGGGAGAAAATTATGGATCCTCGAATAAGTATTCTTACGTTTCCACAGTCGTTTGATGGAGACAGGCTCCACCTCAACATTTTGCTGGTGCCGCGCCTGAGCACTGTCTGGAACGGCGATCCGCTGCTGCCGTTGATCAAGAACTTTCCGAATGCGGGCGACACCGCGCCTGCTTTTGCCGATGCGGACCTCAAGTTCGAAGTGTACGCTCTCGATGGCTTTGGAACTTTTCCGGTTAACGCGCCGGTTAGTTTCACGACGGCGCTTCCGGAGGCCGATGGAGCGAGCGCCGACGCCCGCACGCTGTTCGAATCGCTGGTGGCGCCCGGTGAGGGACGTTTCAAGTTGTCGGCGACGCCGCGATTAGCCGGTCCAGTGAAGAAGGAAATTTTTATACAAAAGTATTTGCCGCGGACTTATCGCGAAGCGTTTCTATTTAGTGGTCCCCGCACCGGGGATGCGCGCACAGACGATAGCTACCACTGTGCTGTGAAGGCGAAGAAGCCGCTCAATCCCACGTTCGTGCCGTCCCCGGACGACGTAAGTTGGGGAGAGGTGTACGCATTTTGCCTGCGACATACCCGACTGGCGCAACAATTGGGGTTGATTCGGCAGGCATCGTTCCAGGTGCAAGGAACACTGTTCACGAAGGGCGGCTTCGTATACGCAGACCTGGCAGCGGGCAGCGCGTATGCCGCGCAAGCAGCGGCAGATTTCGATTTCTTGAAGCGCTACGCAGCGCGTATTCCAGCTCTGGAACACGGCAAAGCACGCCAGGTTTTCGCAGCTGTCCTCTTTCCAGTATTGAATGCGATTCCAGGTCCAGCGGTACCAAAGGGAAACTACGATCAGGCCTATATTGAAGCCGCGGATTACGACCCCGGGTACGCGAAGATCGTGCACGGAACGCAGCCGGTTAGCCAGAACTTGCTTGCGGAAGATCCCGATGGATTTACTCCGGTGACTGATGTTGGCATACGCCTGGCGTGGGACGACGAACAAATTCTCATCTGGCAGAATCGGCAATTGAAAGAAGATTCGACCGTGCCGAAAGTTCCAGGGGAACTGCAACGGCTAGATGCGCCGATGGGCGTGTTTGGGTATCGCGTCGATGCACGACGTCACCCTGAGGCAGAGTGGCACAGCCTGGTGCGTGTGCAGAGCAAAGGAGAACTAACCATCGACGCAGTTTCCTTGGGTGAAGTGACCGACGAGCTACCGGTAGAAGTCCATCCGATGCAGCTTGACGGTTATCAGGATACGAGTCAGTTCTGGCTGCCGTCCTACTTTTGCCAGTGGAACGGAAAATCGCTGGTGCTTCCGGATGAAGATGCGGCTGATCTCTTTAAGACCGAACAGGACAAAAATAAAGCGGCAAAACTCGGCCGGCAATACGATGCGGTAGGTTTGGACGACATTCCACTGAGGTACGGCGCAACGTATGATTTTCGCGTCCGCCTGATGGATCCTACGGGTGGGGGGCCTACGGGTGAACTGCCTCCGGTACCAGACGCGCCGCCAGCATTTACCACGATCCCATTTCTCCGGCACGTGGCGCCAGAGAAGGCGCTGGTTGAGGATCTGCCAACCGATAACGCGTTCTTTGACGCCGACACTTTGATCGTCAATCGACCGTTACTTGGTTATCCGGCGGTGGTGTTCACCGGAAAATATGCGGATCCAATTCCGCTTTTGCAGGCTGCATCTGATGCGGCCGTGGGCAAGGGCAGCTTCGGGATTCCTGACCGAGATGTAACGCGGGTCCGTATTGATGTCGAGGTACGAACGCTACGGATGGACAATCTGGCGTCGCTGTCGGGTCGTGAACCGTACATCCACTACTACACTACTCATCGTAACTTTCCAGCGAAGTTCAAAGATGCCTGTGAAATTCCGCTCTCCTTCCGCGACATAGCGGTCTTGAACTTCGGCGACCCGGGCGATTTGGGCGATGGACTGACGCAGGCAGTGATCGACGGAGCGGATGAGCTGCCATTGCCGACAGCGCGCGATATCCGATTGACGATTCGCGCGGTTGCAAATGAGGATGCGGCTTACTTCGCGAACGAAGCAAACGTTGGCAAGCCGGTGCAGATCAAGGTGCGCCGCGAATCAGCGGACGAGCGAAAACTGATCGCGTCGAGCAAGATTCGTGGCATCTACCTGCAGCCGGATCCCACGCCAGGGTGGGACGGAGCTCTGCAGACTCTGCTTTTGCAACGAACGACGGGAAGCAGTCCTGCGATCATCGAGCGGCTGGCAAATGAAATCGACGTCGATCACAGAGGCTTAACACTGGTTGGCCGCAAGGGCGAGCGCGTGGTATTCGGCTGCTCGCGGCGAATCCGCCAGTCGCTCGCCCCTGACCATTCGTCCGTGACCTTCGCAGCTAAGGAGGATTTAGCCAATCACTGGATCGTGGCGCTCACGTTCGATCTTGGCCGCGATTGGACGTGGGACAACCTGCAGTCGGTGAGCTTCGAAATTTTCCGCAAGCAGCACTTCCAGAGCGACGCAGAGATAGATGATAACGGCGGCAAGCCTGTGGGCGACTGGGAAATAATCCCGACCGCGCCTATGCAGGCATTGGAAGATCCTCAGCGGCGACATTCAACGCTGATCTACCTGGATGCCGTAGAGCCGAAGTCTGAGTTGATGCAAGCGGCCGATCCACTAGAAACTCGATTCCCAGATGTCATCGAACTCGACTATGAAGTGCGGCAACATTTCAATACGGCGCCGGCGAAGGAAGATCCTGTCGAAACGTTCCAGTTCCACGTCGACCTGCCCGTGACAACCATGCCAGCGCAGGTGCCACGGATCGCCTCGGCAGGATTGGCACTATCGAAATACGAACGGAGCGACGACTACTCTTCTACGGAGGCCCGGCGAAAATATCTGTGGCTGGAATTCGAACAGCCAATTCGCGACCCAAACGATGAATATTTCATTCGCTTTTTGGGCTACGCCCCCGACCCACTCCTTTCCGACAACCGGCTGGAGACCTTTACCCCGCCGGGGGAGACGCCGCTTCCGATTGATCCGGAGCTGATTCGCGTAATTCCTCCGGGAGCGACAGACGACCATGCCGGGCTCAGTGCGATGGTACGGTTGCAGCAAGCAGGAAACAGCAAAGTGCATTATCTGGTGCCGCTTCCCGCAGGCATGAACAGCGACAGCCCCGAGCTCTTCGGTTTCTTTACCTACGAATTGCGAGTAGGGCACGCTCACATTTGGTGCACAGCGCAGGGCCGCTGGAGCCGCGCGTTGCGTGTGACCGGCGTACAACAACCGGCGCCAACTCTGTTCTGCACCTGCGAGCGCACAGAGTCGGATCTCGTGGTAGAAGCGCCTTATGCGATGGCGGTGCTCAACGGCAAGAACGTTACCCACGATCCGCCTCGAACCGAACTTTGGGCGCTCTTATATGCCCAAGTACGGCAAGCAGATGGCAAGGATTATCGAAATATTCTGCTCGACGATCGTAAGCTGACGTTAAAGAGACGAATCCGAGGACGATTCGAAAGTGGCGAGGGATTGAGCCTCTTCGGCTTCGAGAATGATGATTCGCCGGCTCGGGCCGAAATGCGGTGGATGCAAGACGAAATTCTCGCAGCTTTGAGGAACCTGGGCCTGCCGCCTGACTCGCCCCTAAGCGTACTCTGCGTGGAAATGATGCCTACACTGAACGCCCTGCGTGTGACCCAGGCCTCCCAGCGCGCGAGCTCCAACAACCTTGTGGGAAGTATCTTGGCAGACCGATCGGGGTTCGGTGACCCAACTGGAGCGGCGATTCAGGACTATGAAGTGCGCCCCCTGTCAGACGCGTTGGGCCATTATCGAATTCTGCGTACATCGCCGCTGACGCCGGTACCGCAGATATGTTGCGTAACTTGTGTCTAGCGAAATTCCGGACCTGACGCAATTGCATTAGGACGTGATCTTGTCCCAGCGCAAAGTAAAGGCGGAGCATAGTGGGACACTTGCCATGTCACAGCAGTGTGGAACTATTCGGGCCAGAAGTCGGCTTGGAGGAGATCTTGCGCGACAGCCTCTATTTCCGCTGACATCCAGCTACGACATCTCCCTGAAACCCGGTTCGAGCCCGGCGCGCGGAGCGCTCGGCATCCCCACCCGCTCGGTCAGATCTTGATCGTGACGGAAGGCACTGGCTGGATTCAGCAGCGGGGAGGCCCTATCGAGGAAATTCGAAGGGGCGATGTTATCTGCGCTGCAATTCGAGCGCACTGCGAACCGAGACAACACGGTCAGCTTTCCCGACTTCCTGATGCGCCACTCTACCTGTATCGGTGGCCATCAGTGTCCGTCCGAGGACCAATGCGGAGGGTCGGTCACGAGTTTGACCACGCCATAGGTGGCTCCCACGAAGTGCAGGTCGCCGTTCATTCCATTCCGAGGCAACCCAATTATTGCCACGGGCTTACCTGAGGCGTCGTTGATCGTGAGATCGCCTTGCCACGAAATTGTCATATCGATGGCCAGCCCTTCCGTGTGGCGGCTCCCGAGCGCAGGAGCGAACACAATTCCGTAGGCTTTCACCATGTCTGCTGCCGCAGCCTTGGTAGCGGTTGGATCGGGATTGCCAGCTGAGTCGGTGTGTACCCATTGGATATCCACGCCATCCATTAAAGGTACCTTCGCTGGATTTGCCGTTCCATTGGCGATGCAGAACGACCAGTGCATAAGATAGACCCGCCGGGAAGGCCGTAGCGTGTCGGCGATGCTGACTTTCGCACCGGCATCGGCTAAAGCCTTAAGAAAGCTTTGCACCTTGCTCCGGAACGGCTCTTGCAAGTCATCGACGCTTGACGTCGTTGGGAACTGCTGCACCCAGTCTGATCCACTCAGTTGCATAAGCTACTTCCTGCTGAAGCGCTTTCAGAGGCCCGCTATTCTTCGTTTCCTTGCTTGTGCAATTGCGCTCCACATCATAGCCCAGATAATAATATCTGTGCCATCTTCGTTTTCCACGAAGCGGTTTTCCCGTCCAAACGCTTAGATGGACGCCTTCCTTGCTCGTGCACTCCCTGAAATACTCCGGGTGACGATCGCCTTCGAGGTCCCCTACAACGAATCTACCAAGAACCTTGAGTGGCTGAGCTGGATCTACGACGGCAACGGCTGGAGCAGACGGTGCGAGCGTTCCCTCGACTACTCGAAGTTCGTAATAGGCAAAGTTGGCGTTACTCGCGTCTGTGCTTTGGCAGCTACTCGGTAATCGTCGCAGCACGTCAGTTTGTGCGATCGATTGCGGTGTCGTAAAAACGACGAGAGCAATCCTGTGCCCGGTAGCCAGTTCGTCATTGTTGATGGCGAGACAAACCGTGCCGGACTGTTCCGTGGCCAAGCCGATGTTTGATTCGTAGTCAAAAATATGTGTGCGTCCACGCCCGTGAAGGGTAAAGAGTAAGGGGACGAAGAACACAAAAAGCAGTTGAGGCGTCAACCTGATTATTCCAGAGCGAAAGTCGTCGTGGCCGATTACAGCACGGGGCCCGGATGAGGTATTGCAGTCTTGTGTTGGAATATCGACTGGGATTTCCATTTTGTCCCAACAGTTCGCGATTGTGCGCTCCTTCACCCTGAGAAACAAGCTATTTCCCGTCTTCTTCTCAGAAATGGGGCCCTCGACAGCGTGGTGCTGAGCTGACAGCCCCATTTCCCTCCAGTACGCCCAAAAGCGAGATCCCCTCACGTCAACTTGACGAATGACTCCCAAACCACGGATGTAGCGCGTCCCTGACGCGAGCCAGAAGTCGGCTTCTGGGAAATCTGCCGCTGACAGTCAATGAGATTCCGCTCGAGCGACGTGCCATGCGGAGACTACCGTCCTCAGGATCGCTCATATATACTGGCCGCCATTCATGAGCGAGCCTCGCGTACTCAGGGTATTCGTCGCCTCCCCGGATGATGTTGCCGAAGAGAGAAATACACTTGCGAAACTCCTGGCCGACATCAACGATGTCCTGGCTTATCTCGCGCCAGAAAAGCGGTTGAGTCTAGAGTTGGTGCGCTACGAGACGCATTCTTATCCCGACATCGGGGCACCGCAGGAAGTCATCAATCGAGAGATTCCGGTCGATTACGACATTTTCGTCGGCATAATGTGGAAACGTGCGGGCACGCCAACAGCCACCGCTCCTAGCGGAACCATTGAAGAATTCAACCGGGCTTGTGAGCGCCGCAAGCAGGGTTCCTTACCTCGAATTATGTTTTACTTTTGCGATCAGCCAATTCCCGTGTCCACCGCGACGGAGATGCAACAACTGGCCGATGTTGTGAAGTTTCGAAGTCAACTCGCGTCCCAGGGACTCACCGTCAGCTATCCATCCCATGCGGAGTTCGGTGACCATGTCCGGGGAGGCTTGCTCCGGGCCATCCGAGATATTCTTAGCGAAGCCGTCGCATTGCCCGTATCCCCTCCTCTAGCTCTTGTGCCGACGTCCGTGGACGCATCCAGCCGCGAAGCGGCGGTTCAGTTAGCCAAAGAGTACGATCAGACACGACGGGATATGCCCTCCGGAGACGAACGCACCCGCCTCATGGAAGGGATCTTCTCTCGGATGAAAATTGAGGCTCCCAAAGTCCAAGCCTTGGTGTCATCCTTTCAGCAGAGTAGCTCAGCGGGCGAGCGGCTCATGGCGATCGCCGTGCTTAACATGTTCCCCGATACGAACCATCTCGACTGGCTCGCCGAACGGATGGACCCGGAGCAGGAGCAACCGTTTGTTTCCTATCACGCGGCAGTGGCGTTGCTGGATGCGGTCACGAATCTCCCTGCGGAGAATTGTGCGACTTTGCGCGCCGCTCTCGCAAAGGCGAGAGTGTTGGCTCTTCGGCTGAAAGGAGATCCGAGTCGCGTGAATGTTCTCCAGAACGCAGAGCAGGAATTTGAACGGAGGTGCGGAAAGGCCGGCAGCTGAACGTTTCAACGAATCCGTTTGTGACAGCACCTCTGAGAGTTCGAAAGATACGGTTTCCCTTTGGTGTTCTCGGTATAGTTATTGTTACACTTGGACTTCTGGCCCTCTTTTGCTCGAGGTCAAGTTATCTTGGTCGTTCGTGGGCTTCGGCTGTTTCGCACTAGCAGCCCAGTGGTTCTCACTGTGGAATCGTCGGCGAGCGAAATCTGCCTACAGGGTATTTGCACAGGACGAACGGCAACCTGTGGTCTTCCTGCGATCGCTTTCTGCAGAAAATCGCCTAACCGCCCAACCTCTGCTCTCCGGCGAGCTGTCTCCTCGAAGCCCGTTTCTGGATAATCAGCGCCCGATCCGCCCTCGGGGATTCTTGGGGCTCCGGGTTTGCGCCCGTGTTTTCCCTATTTCGAAATGATGCAGGTGAAATGAAACGACATGCCAGTGCACTATCCATTAAGGAAACACTACGGTGTCTCGAGCGAGTCGACGCTTCTTAGTTCGATTGCACAGCTCACTATCAGTAACAAGGAGAATTCAATCATGAACAACGCGATAAGGTCCATCCTCTCCCTCTCCATTCCAGCCGTGGCTGTCGCCCTCTGTATGCCCGTACTCGCAGTGGCTTCTGCCCCAGCGGGCGAGTCGCGATTATGAATGCGCATAGCAATCTGTGCCTGAGCCCCGCTGGAGGAGGTCGTGACAAGAATGGCGAAATCGTCCAATTCACGTGCGACCAGGATCCGGCGCGTTTTTGGAGCTTTACGGTCGTGGAGGGTGACATTGTCGAGATCACGAACTTGAACAGCGGCCTCTGCCTGACCATTGCCGGCGGAAACACTGATCGGAACATCGTGTCTGTCCAGTACACCTGCGACAGCGATCCGTCGCGCCGCTGGCGCTACACTGTTGTTGACGCAGCAACATTCCGACTCGTGAACGTGCACAGCGGCCTGTGTCTCACCATTGCCGGGGGAGGAACCAGTAGAAACACCACTGCTGTCCAATTCCCTTGCGATGGAGATCCGTCGCGCGACTGGAAAATCAGCTCTGGCCTTTGACTCAGATTGAGGTGTCAACCGGGAGTGTAGCGTACGCTACTCAACGGACTCTTTGCGCAACCTGAGATTTCGTGGCGGATGTTGAGCTACGGCGCGAAGGAACAATCGCAGCAGCTTGGTGGCAGGTTATCTTGTTCCTTCCGTGTTACGGGAAACCGATAACCTGCCGTCGCTGTCAACCTTCCCAAGCGCTTGTCGTTTCTAATCCGCCTGTGCACGGATGAAATACCTGAGCGGCGGGTAGTGCGCTTCCTGGGTAGGTGGTTTCGTAGCCAGCGTCATCGAGCGCTCATCCGTTATTGGGATTGTGAGACTAGCAGCCAGAATACTGCAAAAGCAGGCGCGGCAAGTCGACGG
>WNGK01017968.1_pt1 | contig 12619 bp, 10 predicted proteins | sample 5400601 | NCBI WGS metagenome assembly WNGK01 (sample SAMN13153376, study PRJNA577476) | soil metagenome | isolation source: 60 cm soil or saprolite under Garry oak tree replicate 1 | place: USA:California | collected 2016-06-15 | reverse complement strand
ACTGCTGCTACGTGTACGATAGTCAGCATGTCTACTCGGTGCTCCAGACTCCCATGCGCGATCTACTGTTTCACGATTAAGACGAGGGCGAGCCTGGCGTGGAGTTCGCTCAGATCCAGGCCTGTTCGGGGATTGGTTACGAGAGAACGGGCGCGCGTTGTCTCGTCTTTGATTATTGTAATCTCTAGTCATGTTTCCTTTCCGGGCTGTCTGTCCCGTTTGGAGGTTGTTACTTTGTCTAAGTGGTGGACGAATCGGCAAGATTCCGATGCTGCCTCCCGTCGGTCGTTCCGCACCATCTCCAGCAATTTTGACGTGCTATGCTCTTAAATGGCATATTCAATGAGGGGCACGTCTCTCTTAGTATATCATACACGTATCACGAGAGGCGAGAGTAACAGCGTTGGCTAAACTTTTGTCTTGTTTCTACCCACCTCTTAATCATGGCGTAGGAACAGGTGTTGGTATGGTACCGCTGTGTAACGGAACACCGGTGTAACTCAACTGTTGACTACCAAGCATGGCCAGTGTTTTTTGTGATACCTCATCTGGCAATAGTGGCCGTAGAACAACCATATAGTATAACCCTAAATATGGTTCATAAAATTCCCCCTGCTGGCGGCCATGGAGTAATGTTTTGAGAGTTTGCAATTGCTGTGGAGTTGGTAAATATGCATTGAGCGGTATGGTAAAAGACAGGCAGCCTGTATCTGCATCAGGGCCTGTCTCGTCTGGTGGGATCACCCCGCATTCAAATGTTGCAACCTGGTCAAGCGAAAAATCTCGCAGCGACCAATCGGGAATAGTTTGGGAAAGGTCCGGGCTGAAGTCTTGATGGACGAGCAGGGCCATAGATGTGCTGGTATAGGGGTGTGTTGGACCATTAAGCGCCTCTGTTATGGCGGTGAGGGCTTTACCCAGGTGATGGTATTCATCTATGTCTTGTGCACTCTCCTGCAGCGTGCCAAATTTTCCATACAGAAACTCATAGTGTTTGTTATTGAGTGTTAATTGGAGCAAAGTCGCATTCTGGTCCGGCACATCGTAGAACTGTTGCCGGCTCAAACCGAGCAAGCCGCCAGTATCAACTAAGGTGTGCAGCAATTGTTGCAGTGCGCCTGTGTCAAGCTTGCCCCAACGCATCTGGTACTCCGGCCCAAGAATGTAAGTCCCATCACCGTAGATACTGACCTGAGGGCTAAATGCCAGGGCGCCCATGTTGCCGCCGCCATAGAAGGTGCGTATGAGAACATCGCTCGGACTCGTGCTGTAGGTAATAGGCCCGTTATTGGTTGGCAAGGTACTGTGGCTGCTTGTGTTAGTTGATGACAAAAAAGAACTATCGCAGGCGCTAAGTAACGTTCCTATAAAACAGAGCGCGGCAAGAGAGAGCATTGTAAATCTTCTAAGAGGAAATTGTCTATTCATGACATCTCCACGGTGTTTTTGTGAGTTTGTTCTAAGATTATTGTAACAAAGGATGCTAGAAGCTTGCTACACATTTCCTGTTTGTGTTTAGCTGGTTCTGTCGCAAAAGCGATACCCAATCATTTTATACACGAGCTTTGCAGCCAGGAAATCTGCGTGGGTTTGTCCCGCCATCGGGCAGAGTTCAACCGCATCCATCCCCACGATGGTAGTACGGCGACAAATCTCACGGAAGAGGTCGAGTAGTTGGTACCAATGCAAGCCGCCGGGTTCTGGCGTACCCACGGCGGGCATTTCGCTGGGGTCAAGAGCGTCGAAGTCGATGGTGACATAGGTATGTTCACTCAGGCGGTCCCAGGGGATGATAGCGTTGCCACGAGCTAATTGATAGCCCCATACGATGGCTACATCGGGAGAAGTTTTTATAAATTGCGCCTCTTCAAAGCTGAAGCTACGGACGCCAATCTCCGTCAGGGGAATACCCATGTCTACTACGCGCCGCTCAATGGAGGCATGTGAGAGAGGCGTGCCTTCATATTCGTCGCGTAGGTCACCGTGAGCATCGATATGCACAACGGTCAGGTCTGGAAAATATTCGCGCACGACAGCAATGGGAGGTGCGGAGAGAGAATGTTCGCCGCCAATGATAAAGGGCATTTGCCCGCGTTCAAGCACCTCAAGAACTGCATCAGCGGTGACTTTGAGGGCAGCAGCATGATCCATGCCCTTGTAGTCTAGCGGGGGACGAGTGTATACGCCAATTTCGATAGGACAACAGTCCAGTTCCTCGTCATACAGTTCCATCTGGCTGGATGCATCAAGAAGCGCTTGTGGCCCATGTTTAGTGCCTTTCATATAGCACACGCTATACTCAAGCGGAGCCGGAATTATCGTTACGCGAGCAGTTGTAGGGTCGCAGTACGGCGCATCTGGCGCACCAAACTGGGTCACAAGCGCTTCGGTCATAAAAGCATACTCCTTCTTTTTAGCGCACCGCCGATCTGGCCATACGAGCAGCCATAGCTACTTCATAGCGCGCGGGGTCAGGCGTCTCTGGACGTAGGGAACGTGTCCCACGTACCACGAAATGCGCCTCTACATCGTCTGTTTGAAAGATTTCCCTGGCAAAGGCAATAGCATCTTCCTGGCTGAATTCTTTGCAGGAGCAAATGTCAATATCAACTTCGCCATACTCCGGCCATGCATGCAGGCTGATATGGCTCTGGGCAATGACTACAAAACCCGACAGTCCAGCATCTAAAGGATTAGACGTCTCAATGTCGTACAAGTGTACTGGACTGACCTTTTCCATACCCACACGGGCAGGATATTCATCCAACGCACGTTTTATCAACGGCTCGTTGCTCAAAAGCTCATGGTCGCAACCATAAAGCTCCAACATTAAATGGACAAGCATCGGATCTACCTCCTGTAACTTCTACTGTCTGCTACTCGTTCTGATCTCAGTAGCCTACTGTTTCCAATAAAAAGAGGGTGCGTTTTTTGCACACAAGTGATATTATACATTAGGTTGTCAAGCTAATGCAAAGGAAGTAGGCGATGCTTGTATCTAATAGCCACGAGCATTTCCATCTAAAGGCAAGCTCATTGTTCTATCTAATCAGGAGCTGGATTGGGATTAGATGGAAAAGCCAGTTATGGTCTTGTCTCTTTCCCCGCGTTGTACGCCTCTTTTAACTCTTTTAGCAACTCTTCGCGCTTAGCAAACAGTTCTTTGCGCGGGCGTGGTTGTGCCTTACTTACAACATAAGCAGTGAGAAGAGGTAGAGCAATAGTTGAATCTCCATAAATCACAACTGTGCTATTCAGTTGATCTGGCTTGATCTTACCCCAGGAGACAGCTTCAGAGGGTGTCGCGCCTGAGAGTCCTCCCCAGTGAGGTGCATCGGCTGTGATCTGGATGAAGTAGTCATGTCCGCCCTTGTGAATGCCCAGAACTTCCCACAGCTGTGGCTGCGTTTGCAAATAGAAATTTTTGGGGCTGCCTCCACCAAGGATGATCACACCATTGCGGGTAGCGTGAAGAACAATAGCCGTTGTTTCATTGACATCGGCCAGCGGGTCAAGCGTGAGCATGCTGCCCTCCAGCGCATTTCTTGCAACATTCATACCAATCGACGAGTCACCAGGCGACGAGGTGTAGATAGGAATATTCCACTGCGCAGCCTGCGCGAGTACAGAATACTCTGCGTTGACCCCCACTTTGAGCAACTGCGTGCCCAGGTGATGATGCAATTCCGATGTTGAAATGGGCCGATTAGGCAAGCTTTTCAGGCACTCGCGCACAAAGGCGTCGGTGTCGAGCAGCACCTTGTCCTCGAAGAGAATGTCATAAATACGGATGATTCCTTCTTCCTGGAGCCTGGTATCGTCCAGCCGGAAGTCGCCACGGTGCAGCGACATAGCCAGCGCGTAGTGCATATCGTGGTAGAGGTTGGCGCCGGTGCTGATGATAAAATCAACAAAGCCGTTCTCCATGAGTGTGATCACGCATCCACCGAGGCCGGCGGGCGTAAGAGCGCCGGCCATGGTGAGGCCGATGGTCACATCGTTTTCAGCTGCCAGCATCTCTTCTGCATACAGGCGAGCTGCTTCATTCAGACGGGCCGAGTTGTAGGCCTGAAACTGCTGGTCAATGAGTTCTGCCACCGTCATATGGGGATAGACGCGCCGCGGTATTATTTGCGCTCCGCTCAGATATTCGCTCTGAGCGGGTTGGTGATTATCTGTATGGGAAGTATCTCGATGATCGTGGTGCATGAAATGGTGATCCTTTCTGAGTCATGAACCCCTGCCTAAAGGCGAGGGGCTTGCAGCTAGGCGCGCCCTGCTACAATAGGCTGCTTGACAGGTTCGGCCCGAGAGATATTCAGAGCGGCATTCCGATCAGCGTTAGCGGTATGCCCGCAGGATTGACAGACAAAGGAGGCTTGACTCTTGCGATTGGCCTTAGCGCAGTGTCCACACACACTACACGTGCGAGACGTGTAGGCAGGGTCGACCAGATGCAGAGGCACACCCGCAAGCGCCGCCTTGTAGGAGAGAAAGCAACGGAGTTGTCCAAAGGACCAGGAAGAATGGCGAGACCGCTGCGAGTGTCTAACCGTGCGTTCGGTTCTTTTCCGAAGGTGCCTTAACTCTTCAATCGCTATTCTTTGCCCGGTGGCTTTGGCCTTCTGCACAATCCGTTTCGAGATGACATGATTGGTGTTCTTTTTGAAGCGGGCTTCCTGCCCAGAGAGTTGCTTGAGATGGCGTTTGGCACTCTTGGTTCCCCGCTGCTGCAAGCGTTGGCGCAAGGCTGCATGGCGCTTGCGGTTGCGTTCGACTGCCTCCCCGCTGAACGTCTCCCCTGTACTGTCAGTGGCCAGGTTGACGATGCCCAAATCAACACCGAGGGTATCAGTCGGCGCGTTGGGGGTAGGAGTGGGAACCTCAAGAGTGACAGCCAGGGAGAACACGCCCTGGCGGTAGAGCAAATCGGCTTGCCCCTTGATGGCATCCATGCGGGCTTGCTGGTATCTGCCCACTTGGAAAGCAACCAGGACGCGACCAGAGAGGGTCAAGAGAGAAACGGTCAACAAGCCCTTCAAGCTCATGACTCGCTCGTCATAGACGAGAGCGCCTTCAGGCTTGAAGGTGGGTTGGATGCTCTTCTCGCGCTTGTAGGCTTCACTGGCTTTACTAATGGCACGGATGGCCAATTGAGCAGCCAGCTTATAGGTAGTACGCAGTTCACCATACACCAACTTTTGCAACTCAAACTTGTTGGCCGTCTTTTCCGCAAAAGCGACACTCGCCACATAATTACATGCGGCATTGAAGGTGTGCATGGTCTCAAGCAAGGTGCGGTGCTGATCTTCAGTGGGAGCAAGCTTCAAGAGCATCGTTTGTTTCATACCCGTAGTGTAGCAGGTATTGAGAAAAGTGTCCATAGGACAAGCAATCACCCAACCCAAGCCCCACATAAGGAACGGCCATTCATCCCCCGCTTGAAAGACGGGGCTTCCTGGCCGGAGGTCTGTGAACTAACTTCAATGCCACTCTATTTGGCAAGTGACCCACTAGACAGCCAGCATGTCCTCGATCGCAGTATTATTGGAGTAGGCCATGGCATAATACGGATTGTGCCTGGGCGTTGATACACGATTCATGATGACACCGAGGGACGTATGCGTTAACGGTTTGAGGATTGACCTCGCTCGCAGCAACAACGCCACCTTCTCATGACCAACCACTATGGCAACACCGTCAGACATGGCGGCCAGAAGACCGGCCTCTGCCCCGTTCAGCAGTGGCGGTCCATCGATAATGATCCAGTCGGTCTTCTTGCGTGCCTCTGCCAGGATAGTCGGCATGCCTGCTTCAAGTAAAGCGGTGGGATTGTCAACAGCTGTCCCACCTCCTATGAGCCAGACGCCGGGGATGCTGCTACGTTGGATAGCGGCATCCAGGTTTGCTTCACCATTTGCTTTGAGCAGGCCGCTCAGTCCGCAGGCGTTAGGAGCGAGGCCAAAGGCCAGATGGGTCGCTGGTTCACGCAGGTTGCCATCGATCACCAGGACCGAACGTCCAGCGCGTGCAGCCGCTGCCGCCAGGCCGGTCGCGACCGTTGTTGTGCCTTCCTTCGGCTGGGTACTGGTAACCAGTAAGACTGCCCCCTGGGGGGCATGCCACGAACCCGGCAAGACGCCTGTAAGCCGGAGGTTGACACCGATATCCGCCAATTGTTGTGCGGCGAAGCCTGTCGCGGGGATCGAACCAGGCGGTAGTTCCTTATCTTTGGACAGGGTACCCAGGTAACTCAAGGCCAGTTTCTCCGGCACCTCGTCGTCTGTTTGCAGCCGGTAATCCAGGTAGATCATGAGGAGCCAGATGAGAAGACCAAGCAACAGGCCAGAACCAGTAATAAGCCCTAGATACAAGAGCGCCTTGTACGAAGGGACGGCATCCGTTATTTTCGCCGGTTGTATGACGAGGACATTAGCAGAGACAGAGGATGGCAACTGGAGCAGCTGTGTCTGCGTCGTATTCATGGATTGAATTACGCCATTGCGATCAGCTGTCAACAGAGCAATGTGTGGATCAGAGGAATTGCTATAGGAAAGGATTTGTTTTTCCAGCTGCTCGCTTTGGGCTTTATACTGGTTGGAGAGGTTTTGCAGGTATGTACGCTCAAGGACCAACTCTTCCTGGGCCTGCCTGGTTTTATACGCGACGTACCCATTGGCGACAGCGTTGACCAGGAGGACGGCGTTAGCAGGTTTGGTGGCAGTTGCCGTCAGCACAATAGTCGAAGCGTTGGGTGATGGGTTCGTGTCCGTCACATCTACCAGGAGCTCATCCATAGTGAAATGATGCGCCTTGAGTGCGGGGTTGGATTGATATACAAAACCCATGACTGCACGGGTAAGTATCTCAGCCGCATCATTGACTGCCTCGCTCGTAAGAGTATTTTTACCGACAGTCGATGTCTCTTGTGTATTCGTTCCAGTTCTAAAACTGGGTAGGGAGGTTACAAGGAGTGTTGAGTTGACAAGGTAAGCGGGTGGCTGGGATGTCGCTACCAGGCCACCTGCTAGCACTTCTTTCCTATGACACAAACACATATCTTCCCTCCGTGTCTTCCAGGAAGGCATATCATACTGTATCATAATCGCCACTTTTACCCACCTGAGAGAGTGTTGTGAATTGGTGTGTATTTTGGCTGTGTGGTTATGATTTTATAACCGCGTGGTTTGCTAGAGTCATGCCTGCAACGTCTCATTTACTTCGCTTTTCTGCATCTAGCAAATCCTCCATATCTGGTCGAGTGCACCAAGACCTTACTCAATCATCGCTCTGCGTATCTCGATAATCTGATCGCGCAACTGCGCAGCCTTCTCAAACTCTAACTGCTTGGCGGCAGTACGCATCTGGGACTCCAAATCCTTGATCAGGCGCAGGGCTTCATCTTTCGGTATGCCGGCCAATGCCACCGCCACCGCTTTCCCATCTGCCGCCTCGACGGCCACCCCGCTCATTTCCTTGATGCGCTCAGAGAGGGTCTTTACATCCTTCTTGATACTCCGCGGCGTAATGTGGTTGTGCTCATTAAAGGTGGTTTGAAGCCTACGGCGGCGGTTCGTCTCATCGATAGCCCGCCGCATCGACTTGGTAATGGTATCCGCGTACATAATCACGCTCCCCTCGACGTGGCGTGCGGCACGACCAATCATCTGAATCAATGAGCCTTCTGACCGTAAGAAGCCCTCCTTATCGGCATCGAGAATGGCTACCAGCGATACCTCCGGCAGGTCTAGACCTTCGCGTAACAGGTTAATACCTACGACCACGTCATAGACGCCCAGGCGTAGGTCGCGCAGGATATCAACGCGTTCAATCGTGTCGATCTCCGAGTGCAGGTAATGCACTTTGATGCTCAACTCCTGCATGTAGTCTGCCAGGTCTTCGGCCATCTTTTTGGTCAACGTGGTAACCAGTACACGCTGTCCCTTGGCGACACGTTGGCGAATCTCTGCCAGCAAATCGTCAATTTGTCCCTTAGTAGGACGCACACTTATCTCAGGATCGATCAGACCTGTTGGGCGAATCACCTGTTCCACGACGGCTTCACTATGTTCGTAATCATATGGTCCAGGTGTCGCAGAAACGAAAAGTGCCTGGTTAATCTGTTTTTCAAATTCAGGAAAGGTCAATGGCCGGTTATCGAGCGCTGAAGGAAGACGGAAGCCGTAATCGACAAGTACTTGCTTGCGCGAGCGGTCACCTGCGAACATACCCCGTACCTGAGGCAGCGCTACATGCGACTCGTCCACAACGAGCAGGTAATCTTCAGGCAGGTAGTCCATCAAAGTCCAGGGCTGCTCGCCCGCGGCACGTCCCGCCAGGTGGCGTGAGTAGTTCTCGACACCAGAACAGAAACCCGTCTCGCGCAGCATCTCGATATCGAAGTTCGTGCGCTGCTTCAAACGGGCTGCCTCGAGCAGCTTGCCTTCGGCTTCAAGTTCGGCTAAGCGCTCTTGCAGCTCGTTTTCGATCAAGTCGATCGCCTTGTTCAGACGCTGCTGTGTTGTCACCCAGTGTTTGGCCGGATAGATATCCAGGCGTAGTCGTTTGCCCAGCACTTCACCTGTGAGGGGGTCGATCTCGGTCATACGCTCGATCTCGTCGCCGAAAAATTCTATGCGTACCGCTACATCCTCATATGCTGGGAACACTTCCAGCACATCACCGCGCACGCGGAAGCGTCCACGGATGAAATTGGCATCGTTGCGCTCATACTGAATATCCGTCAGGTGGCGTAAGATCTTATTGCGCCGGTGTTCTTCTCCTACCTTGAGGGTAAGTACCACCTCTCCGTATTCTTCAGGGCTACCCAGACCGTAGATGCAGGAGACAGAGGCCACAATCAACACGTCGCGTCGTTCAAAGAGGCTGCGCGTCGTGGAGAGGCGCAGCTTCTCGATCTCCTCGTTCAACATGCTCTCTTTTTCAACATAAGTATCTGTACGTGGTATGTAGGCTTCCGGTTGGTAATAGTCATAGTAGGAGACAAAATATTCTACCGCGTTGTTGGGAAAGAACTCTTTGTACTCGCTAAAAAGCTGCGCTGCCAGTGTCTTATTGGGGGCAAGCACCAGAGTCGGTTTTTGTACCTGCTCTACAACTTTCGCTACTGTATACGTTTTGCCGCTACCTGTCACACCCAGCAATGTCTGCATCTTATAGCCATTTCTAATGCCCTCGACAAGCTGGGCAATGGCTTCCGGTTGATCGCCTGTGGGCTGAAATGGGGCCTCTACTTTAAATTCTGGCATGGTATTTTGTCCTTGAGTAGAATATCTTTTCCAATTGCTCACCCATTATATCACAATCGAGGCACAACAAAAAGGAAGAATTTGAACTTGATAAGGCCCAAAAAGTGGGTTATAATTGTGCCATAGAGAGGAGGTGACTTTCATTGGGAGAAAAACAGACACAGCAACACCGGCAGCACTTTAACCTCGGCGAGTCAGCCAAGCAAATGCTTGAGGAACTTACCGCGAAACGCTATCCCGGGAAGCAGCGCAGGCAGAGTCAGCTTGTGGTAGACCTGATCACCGAAGCTTTTACGAAGGAGCACAGGGAGCATAGTATGAATACAGTTACTACTGGAATGCAAGACCCAGAACCGAATGGACTTGAGCCAGCAACTACTGAAGCCATCAGCATGGCCCATAACGAGGCGGTGCGTATGGGAGCAATAGAGGTCTATCCGGAGCATCTTTTGCTCGGCGTCATTGGGCAGGGTGAGAGCAAGGCAGCGAAATTACTCTGTATGTATGGCATGGACATGCAGGCGATTCGCGTGCGGGCTACCGAAGTTTTTAGCTCGCACTATAGAGATTCAGCTAATGCCGCCCTTGTCTTGTCTGAGGAGTCGCGGGAGTGTATAGAGCGTGCTATTTCTCTTGCGGTAGACCTACGTTTTCCTTCAGTGTTGCCAGAGCACCTGGTGGTAAGTGTTTTGCGTTACCCGCCTATGCAGCCATTTCTCATTCCATTCTTGCCATCTGTAAGCACGCTTATGGCGCGCCTGGGCGAAGGAATGGGTCCCGCTTACGCGAACTACTTGCATCAATGGGAGGGTAGCACAGTGCGCGAGTGGCGCCAGCGACGACGTGAAGAACTGCTCGACGAATTGAAGCCTGGCGAAGTCCGCCATGGAATCGTCAGCAACATTGCCAATTTTGGCGTCTTTGTGGACCTGGGAGGCGCAGAGGGACTGGTGCAAATCAACCAGGTTGCCTGGAGTCCTGTCAATCATCCCAGTGAAGTCCTGCACGTCGGCCAACATGTCGAAGTGCAGGTGCTCAGCGTCGATAAAGAAAAGAAGAAGATCGCCCTCTCCATCAAGCGGGTCGAGGTGGATCCCTGGACAACAGTTGAGCAACGCTATATGCCTGGCCAGGTCGTCACTGGGGTCATCACCAGGATTGTCCCCTTTGGTGCCTTTGCGCGCATCGAGGATGGCGTTGAGGGGCTCATCCCTCTCTCCGAGCTGCGGCCCGGCATGGACCCAGGACAAAATCTTCGTGAAGGTCAACTTGTGCAACTGCGGATTCTACACATTGATGCAGAACGACGCCGCCTGGGACTCAGTCTGCGGCAGGTGGATGAAGTTGACTTAAAAGAGACGTTAGTAGAGGGGATAACTATCTGCTCCTCCTGTAAACGAGAAGTTCAGTCCAAATGGAAGCATTGTGTCTACTGCGGCGCTTCATTGGCAAGAGTGTGTCCGCAATGTGGCAGCCCACAGCCGGAGATTGAAGGGGCGCGATTTTGTTTTGAGTGTGGAAGCGAATTGGAGTTAGACGCAGGTTGAACTGATTCTCCGGGATAGGCCGTGATACAAGCGAGCGGATCTGTAACAGTTTTGCTTACAGGTGCGTGTTATATTCGCGGTTACAATTACTATCACTATTGTTTCGGAGGATCTCATACGGCCAATGGGGTGCCGTCGGTGGGACAAGTGCGGCCTCACCTATCTGGGCGGTTGGAGTCTCCCTGGTCAACGAGGGTCTGATCCATCAAATTGACAAGTATGACTATTCGCCGCGAATGTTCTACCTGGCTGCCGGCAAGAACGACGGCATGCAGCCTTTCTACGATGTGACTCGCGGAAACAACCTGTATTACCCTGCTACACCTGGTTGGGATTACCCCAGCGGCCTGGGAACGCCCAACCTGGCAGACTTCTACCAGGTCATTAGTCGTGATATCATGTGAACAAATAGTACTGCGAGGTATGATCTGTCTCATAGTTATCCTCTCTGGCTATGCTACAATGAAATGAGTGTCAAAGTTTTGTGGAGGAGCCTGGTACCCACAAGGGGAGGTGTAGTGGTACCCCTTGTGGGTACCAGGTCAGGTATAGCAAGCAAAGGAGATAGTAGACTATGGCACAGACTCGCCCGCGCTTCTGCCCACGCTGTGGCGCACCTATCGTGGCAGGTCAGCGCTTCTGTGCCAACTGCGGGCTAGTACTGGCTGCGGCACCCTCTGAGGTTGATACGATCTCGCAGGTCCAACCTCCGCAGCGAATTTCTCAAAGGGTGCCGCAAACACCACAACAGCATTCCCAACCGGCATGGGCAAGTCCATCCACATCATTTCCGCCACCTCCAAAAAAACGAACACCTGGCAGAACTGGACTTGTTCTACTCTTTCTTGTGCTTCTTGTTGTTTTAGGTATAGGCACTTATGCCGGTGCCGGGCTATTGGGTCTCCATCTTCCGGGCTTTGATAACGGTAGTGCTGTGCAGCCCCCGGTCACAACCATGCCGGTCAATGCTACAGTGACTTATGCCGGTGTGGATATCACTATTCTTACGGCCCAGCAATCCCAGCGCTTTCTCGATGATCCCAATACAACTACCACCGGTATGTTGCGCCTGCATATCCAGGAACAAAATAAAACATCAACGCGGGTGAGTTGGGTCTACTCGAATATTGCGCGACTCATTTTACCAGGGAAAAAAACTGTTGTCCCAACATTGGTGCAAGCCGCAGTAGGTATTGCGCCTGGCGTCACTCAGAAGAGCACCCTGGATTTTGCTGTTCCAACCAGCATGAAGATCAGCCAGCTCACATTAAGACTGGGTGCTGCGAACGAGGCGCAAATGGACATTCCTTTAACAGGGCGTGCCGATTTGCGCACCTATGCCCCTCAGACCGTCAATCCCGATGGGCAGATGACTTACCTGGGACTCAACTGGACGTTGGTGAGTGCAACTTCACAGCTGAGTATAGCCGGGCAGCAGGCTAGCAAGGGAATGGCCTATATCATAGTGACGCTCAAAGTGGATAATACGCTGTCGCAGGAGGCTATTCCTGGTTCAGCCTATGACTATATCCGCTTAAAATCTGGCAGTACTATTGCTCCACCAAAAAATACCACTCTGCCCGTTTCATTTGAAACAGGAGAAACTGGCAAAACTGGCACGGTTACTTTCCTGATATCCCAGTCCACTAACACATACACGTTCATACTGCTGCCGCAAGGTGGAACCGACCAGGCCACGACAGATTTTCAGTTTACCTGATAGACTTTTTTGGTGATTGCTGTTACACTTGAAAAAGCACAGCTTAGCACTTCTTCTAGAAGAGGTACGCCTATACATTTAAC
>WNGK01006171.1_pt1 | contig 12619 bp, 12 predicted proteins | sample 5400601 | NCBI WGS metagenome assembly WNGK01 (sample SAMN13153376, study PRJNA577476) | soil metagenome | isolation source: 60 cm soil or saprolite under Garry oak tree replicate 1 | place: USA:California | collected 2016-06-15 | reverse complement strand
AAACGGGTGAATGAAAACGCTGTTCTTCAATGGAGGGTAGTGGTGGTTGACTACGACTTGCCAGACCTCGTCGAATGAAACTTGGATTATCTTAGCGCCGAACCGTTTTATCGCATCAAGTTTTGTCGCGGGTGCATTATCAGGAACTATTGTCGTGCACTCTATTCCTCGTTCTCGAGCCTGCCAGGCTAGAGCTTGCGCCATGTTTCCAGCGCTAACAGTGTAGACTCCCCTGGCCTTGGCCTCAGGTCCCGCTAACGCAATCGAGTTTGAAGCTCCTCGAACTTTGAAGGAGCCCGTAGGCTGAAGGTTCTCCAGCTTAAGGAAGATCTCAACTGGTGAATCCTCAAAATTCAGTCGTACTAATGGTGTCCTAAGGACCGAAGCTGGGAGACGGGCTCGAGCTGCCCTAATTTCCTCCAGAGAGATTGGCCCCGTAATTCTTCCCGCCGTTCCGTACCCTTTGGCCGTCATTGCCATGATTGGAAACTTTGCGCCCGCTAAAGTCTTAAGCATTGAGTCGTTCAATTCAGAACCGAAAAACTGTGCGTGCCAGTGAGAGCCAGTCAGCGGCTAGGAAAATGGCTGTACAGAACGGAAAGGCTCCACTAGGCCTTCCATTCTCCCCAGGGGTCAAATTTGGCGACCTACTCTTCGTTTCTGGACAAGGAGCTACAAATAAGAAGGGAAAGGTGACCGGGGACGACATCAAGACCCAGACCAAGCTGACTCTCCAGAATTTCCAGAGAATCGTGGAGGACGCTGGTTCCGACATGAGCAAGGTTCTCCAGACAACCGTTTACCTCAAGGACCTCGCCGATTTTGCTGGCATGAACGAGGTCTATTGCAACTTCTTCAAAGAGCCGCGTCCGGCGAGAGCCACCGTGCAGGTCGCAAACCTGCTTCACGGCATGCGAGTGGAGATCCAGGGCATTGCCCACCTACCGAGACGAAGACCAACGCCCGTGGCTAGATCATTGCCAGCTTCTTCCCAGCCTTCTCAAAAGCGCTGAGGGCAGTGTCTAGGTCTCGCGTTGTGTGAACGCTAGTGACGATGGTCCTGATTCTGGCTCTGTCGCGTGCCACCATAGGATAGACAATGGGAAGAACAAATACCCCTAGACTGAACATAGCATCAGCTAGCAAGCGTGCCTTGCCGCTCTCCCCAGTCATAACAGGTGTAATCGGCGTCTCGCTATTCCCCGTGTCAAAGCCCAACTCCCTCAACCCCTTTTTGAAATAGTGAGTATTATCCCAGAGCCGCCTTAGAAACGACGGTTGGTCCTGAACTAACTGCAGGGCTGCAATGCACGCGGCCGGGATCGCAGGGGGCTGGGACCCGGATAACAGGTAGCTGCGGACTTTGTTCTGGAGATAAGTGCAGAGCTCCTTAGAGCCGGCCACATATCCTCCGACGCAGCCGAATGCCTTGGAGAAGGTCCCCATGTCAACGTCAACCTTTCCCTCTAGGTCGAAGTGGTTCGCGATTCCTCGACCATTCTTTCCAAGGACCCCGTCTCCATGAGCATCGTCAACATAGACGATTGCCTGGTTCTCGTTCGCGAGCTTAACGATCCCCTTCAGCGGCGCAATGTCGCCGTCCATGCTGAAGACTCCGTCAGTAATCACAAGGACTCGTCGAAACTTTTCAGTGTCTGCAAGTTGTTTTTCCATGTCATCGATGTCACGATGCTTGTAGACACGTCTCTCCGCCCTAGTCAGGCGGCAGCCATCAATAATGCTGCCATGGTTGAGCTCATCGCTGATGATGAGGTCCCTCTCATCAACCAGCGCAGATACGGCTCCCAGATTTGTGGAATAGCCGGACTGGAACGTAATAGACGACTCCGACCCCTTGAATTTAGCGAGTACCTTCTCTAGTTTCAGATGGATGTCCATGGTGCCAGCAATGGCGCGGACGGAGCCTGATCCAGCACCATACTTTCTTGTTGCTGCAATCGAGGCATGTCTAAGCTTGGGATGGTTGGCCAAACCTAGGTAATTGTTGGAACAGAGAACCAGCACGTTCTTGCCGTCAACCTTGGCATGGGGCCCGGTGGGAGTCTGGAGAGTCCTGACCCGCCAGAGAAGTTCTTGCTTGTCAAGGACCTCAAGCTCGTTCCTGAGTGCGTCAATGAGCGCTTCTCTCTGAAAGCCGGACTCTTGCACCATGGGTTGAACAAACTGGATAATACTATGTAAAGAGTTTTACAGTTCGAGTTCACGGACCGGCGTCGAAGGTTCAGCAAGGCAACTTGAATCAACAGATGCACAGTATTGTCAAGGAGAGTCGTGGTCCCGGCGCCGTCTACACCGACTGGGCGACGCCGAAGCCGGGCCTCCGAGACATTCTCGTCGAGGTTGAGGCCACCTCCATTTGCGGCACAGACATGCACATCTACGACTGGCATGAATCAATCAGAGACAAGGTCAAACCGCCTCTTGTAATCGGCCACGAATTCGCCGGAAAGATAGTCGAGGCTGGAAAGGAAGTGTCGGACCTTCGCGAGGGAGACATTGTATCTGGCGAGACGCACATCTTCTGTGGTAAGTGCTTCCAGTGTCGGACCGGAAACGCGCATATCTGCGAACGGATGAAGCTGCGAGGAGTCGACACTGACGGATGCTTCGCCCAATACCATTCGCTAGACGAGCGCACGGCATGGCTCAATGATAGAAAGATACCTGTTGAGATCGCATCAGCCCAGGAACCTCTAGGAAACGCTGTCCACGCAGCCTCAGCTGCAGATATAGCAGGGAAAAAAATTGCTGTATTCGGTTGCGGGCCCATCGGAACATGTCTCATCGGGCTGTGCAAGTCATATGGCGCCGCCGACATATTCGCCGTCGACATCGTTGATTACAGGCTCAAACTTGCCAAGGACATGGGCGCCACACGGCTGCTCGACGCGTCTAGAGAGAAAGTCGAAACAGAAATTCTGAAATCGACCGATGGCCGTGGCGCGGATGTGTTCTTCGAAATGTCCGGTGCACAACCCTCGTACGAGCAAGGCTTCCGCGCGCTCCGGCCCGGAGGAACCGCAGTGCTGTTCGGTCTTCCTTCGAAGAATATTGAGATGGACATCGCCAACTGGATCGTGTTCAAAGATGCTAGAGTCAAAGGTGTGTTTGGACGGCGATTGTTCAGTACTTGGTATCAGACTGCGGAGGTACTCAAGTCTCGCATGGTCGATCTTTCAAAGGTCATAACTCACAGATTCGACATGGAGGAATTCGCAAAAGCATTCGCGCTGATGAAGTCTGGGAGATCAGGCAAGATCATAATGTACCCTAACGGCAAATCTGCCTAGAGACTAGGGACCGGTCTATCGTTTATCCCGTTTTTGCTCAGTTGCCTGAGTCTCTCTCTGGCGGGACTTCAAAATCTCGGACGCGATTGACTTCAGAGTTGACTGTTTCGTCCCTGACCTCTTGATGGTGACGCTGCCAAGCTTTTCCCAGTGTATACTTGGTGAGGCTGCCTTCTCCGCAATCTCGGGCGATAGACCTAGAGCCGTTGCCGCCTGAACTATCTCTTTTATCGTAGGTTGACGAACCGCCCTGGATGCTGAGAGCTTTCTCCCCAGGCTTCTCGATTTTCCACCATCGAGGTTCATCGGCCAGATGACCATGAAGCCTGAACGCTTCAGGGCTAATCAGCTAAAGGGATTTTCAAGCGTTTCCGGACTTGGCTACGAGAATTGCGTTTATGACTCCATGCTGGCCGGGGCGAGATGTGACCCGTGCCTGTCCAAGTTCGGTGTCGAGAATCGCACCCTTTGTTATGACGCCCCTTCTCTGGTAGTCAACATTCGCCGGGTTTCGGATGACTCGAAGGATTTTTGATTTTGAGCTTTTTCCGGACGCTTGGTCTGTTACAACTGCCCAGTCAACTCGCGCTAGCTTGACCTTGATGTTTCCGCCCAGTCCACGCACCCATCTTTTCTTTGTCTCCCCGATAATAGTCTCAACAGGTTCACGTCCTCCCTCGAATGCTCTTTTCCCTCGCCAAATCCTCTTCTTACCGCCGGTTGGTTTCTTCTTGTGCAGATTCCTATGTGTCTGAGGCAACCCCGCGTCTCCGAAAAGCGATTCGGCAAGTGGGTCTACATATTAACCGTTACTCGTTAGGCTAGAATTTCGACTCTGAGTGCACGAAACCTTATCTGGCTGGCGGCGGCTCCGACTACTTTAGGGAGAAATGCCGAACTATTGCCTGGAATGCGGCGGTAATCTGACATATGACACCGCTATCAAGCAATACAGTTGCAAGAGTTGCGGTCTAACTTTTACTCAGCAGGATCTCCTTCAAGGTAGGGAACGGATGCTCCAGTCGCAAGAGTCTCCCGATGAAGAGAAGAAGCGGAGACAGAAGGAGTATCTGAAATGGTGGCTTACTAAGAAGTAACCCGAATTCGGAAAAGTTATTTTCGCCTCGCTTGATGCTTGAATCGGGGCACCGGCAAATGCTGGAAGACGTTCTTGAGAAATGGCGCAGAGGACAAACGGGTCCTCTCCCGCATCTGACCTCTCTCCAGCTTCTACAGGCGCTGATACTGATTCATGAAAAAGCGCCTGTCGGCAGAAGGATATTGGCTCAGGAGTTGGAAATCAGCGACGGAACTGTTCGAGGGCTCCAAGAGAGGCTTGCAGAACAGGGCATCATTCAAGTTAACAAATCGGGAGCTGTCCTCACGGGTCAAGGAACATCAAGATTGCGAAAACATCTGAGCGAGTTGAACATCATTAGGATGCAATTTCTTGATGGGTGCGAGCTTGTTCCTGGAAAATCTGCAACAGCAATTCAGCTAACAGGAAAATACAGGCCGGGAATGACGGGAGTCCCGCAGCGAGATGAGGCTGTGCGGTCCGGGGCTCAAGGGTCGATAATCATCGGATTTCGCGGTGGCCGGCTAGTATTGCCCCCAGATAACAGAGAGGCCTCCGAAATATCGCCCAGGGAAGACAAAAGGCTCTGCGACATTTTCGACCTGTCCGAGAACGATCTTATCGTTATAGGTTTTGCCAGTAACAAACCACGTTCACTCTCTGGTGCACTAGCTGCTGTCCTCACAATTACAGGGTCATAATGCAGCCCGCCTTCGTGAGCTAAACAATGTCGCGAACGAGTGCGGAAATTCTCGCCGTCGGCAATGAGCTCCTGATCGGCCAGACGCTTGATACAAATTCTAACTGGCTAGCGCAACGGTTACATGCTCTGGGATGGACGGTTGAAAGGATTACGACTGTTAGAGATTCCCTCAAGTCGATACGTGACTCTGTCGTAGAAGCCCTTGACAGAAGCCCTGAGCTACTAATCACGGTGGGTGGGCTCGGTCCCACGTATGATGACATGACTATCAAAGGCTTGTCGAAAGCGATCGGAAAGCCCCTGACTCTCAACCGGCGTGCCCTTGCCATGGTCATGATGAAGTACAAGACGATGGAGCAGCCCGCTGTCTTTACTGTTCATCGTGAGAAAATGGCAATGCTCCCCAGAGAGGCTAAACCTATGCCTAATCCAGTCGGGACAGCCCCCGGAGTCATGGTTCGAGCCAGAGGGACTACGATAATATCACTCCCAGGTGTTCCGACGGAGTTGAAAGCCATCTTCAAGACCTCCGTGATCCCAATTCTGAGAAGATCCGGCGCTCCGACTCCAAGTGAACTGCATGTCATGATGGCCGGTATAGTAGAATCTGCTCTGGCTCCCATCTTGGAGAGCGTTCGCATTGAGTACTCGACTCTCTACTGGAAGTCGCATCCAATGGGTAGAGAGACAGGCGTAAGATCACTGATCAAACTTCACATCTACACGGTCGGGAAAGGAGATGAAACCACTCTTAGAGATGCCGTTGTGTTCTTGCTAGAACAACTCAGTAAGTTCCCAGTTAAGTCCCAAGATTAGTTGGCACTGCGAACGCCTCAACCTATGCGGATGGTCCAATTGAGGCTTGCAGAATAACTCGGAGGGTCCTCGTAACCCTCAAGAGCCTTGGCAATTGTTGCTAGATGGCCGAAGCCGACAACCCCTACAATTTTTCCACTGTTTGCGGCAAGAATGGTCTTGAATCGGTCCACCATGTACCTTTCACGTTCATCTAGCAACAACTTGCTGAGGCTCGGATAACGGGACCGGAAGATTTTGAGTTGATTGTCTATATCCTCTGTAAGTTCGGACAGGTCGGATAACCCGAAGGGTAAGAGAATGAGGCTCGCTACTCCATCGGCACCGAGCCTGATCTTCTCCTTTAACGGAATCTTCCTGATTCCTGCTGCCGTTATTCCAATCGGTCTGTCAACCGTTTCGATGGTGGCACCAACTTCCAGAGCGGTTTTTGCTGCCTCCAGCATCTCTAGGCCTGGAGACGACCCGGTTAGTTGACCTGCGAATTTTTCGAGTAGAGCCATGGTGAGGAACGAAAAACCAGCTGATAGACTGATTCGCTGGGACTTGGGATGTTGTAACGCCTGTAGTCTTTCTCGATCTAGTTCCAACGCAACTATATCTGGCATGTTTTTCTGGATTGTTTGACGCACGAGAGATGTGCTGTCTGGATCCACGTGTATTGTGCCAACTAGAACAATCCGTTTTCCGACATTTCGAATCTCGGCGGAGCCGCGCATCGGAGTACGTCTTCAATGTCTATAAAGACGGAGCCTTCAGCCTTTCCACATCTCCAATCATGTTCGAGAGGGCTCATTGACTTTGGGAAGTCTTGACGAGCTGGCAGACGAGCGGGATCGTTTGCTGGAAGAAGAGAAGAGCCTTCTCTCGAGTATCGAACAGATACGAGCGAAACTGGCAAAGATTCGCCCTGAGCTTCAAGAGTTGAGGAAGACTCGTGACGAGCTAAACGAGACTGTTCGTGCCCTTAAAAAGTCTCGAGAAGATCTGCGAGATTCGTCGAGGCAGAGTCTTCTCTCTCTGAGAGAACTGGTCAAGCTTACCCGCGGTACGGACGAGGGGTCTCGTGCTGAGAGGGAGTTTGCCAATCTGGAGTGGAAGATTCAGACATCGACTCTTGAGAAGGACGAGGAAAAGCGGCTTCTGAACAAGATCCGTCTCTTGGAGGCGAAAGTTGGGGCGCATCGAAAGTCGAGAAAGCTCTCAGAGGAAGTTGGGAAGTACAGAGCTGAGGCAGATGAGATTCATAACAAGATCCAAGAGCTGGCTGCGCAGAGTCAACAGCATCACTTGGAGGTAGTCTCTCTCAGCGAGGGATTCGACAAGCTGAGGCAGAAACAGGACGAGCTCAGGAAGTCTCTAGGAGAAGTCAGGGCGAAGTCCATGGAAATAGGTCGAAAGTACACGTCCTTGCGAAATAGCATGATCCAATCCGATAAGGCGTCACAAAAGGAGAAGGAGAAAGCGTACAAGGAGAACCTGAAGGAAACGGCCAAGAAAAAGCTGGACCAGCGAGGCAAAGTTTCGCTGGAAGAATTGAGTGCACTTATGGGAGACGAGGATCAATAAGGCCCCGGATGGCAATAATCGGAGGATCCGGGTTCAGCACAGTTCTCAAGGGAGATCAGAGGATCCTAGGAACTCCTTACGGTCCAACTCCAAGACTAACCTTCGGAGAGGTGAAGGGGAAACAGCTCGTTTTTCTTCCCCGGCACGGCGAGGGGCACACCATTCCGCCTCACAAGGTGAACTATCGCGCTAACCTTTGGGGTCTGAAGGAGCTTGGAGTTGAGAGAATAATCGCAACCAACGCCGTCGGGGCGATCGACGAGGAGCTGCAACCGGGGACCATCGTAGTGCCTTCGGATATTATTGACTTCACCAAATCAAGGCGGCACACTTTCTACGAGGGTTCACCCGTTACTCATGTTGACGTTTCAGCCCCCTACTGCCCGACGATAATGAAGAACCTGTCAGACGCTGCGACCGGTATAGGAAGAAAAGGGAGAGACGGCATTGTAATGGCCTGTACTGAAGGTCCGCGATACGAGACGCCTGCCGAGATTCGGATGCTGAGAACATTGGGTGGAGGGATCGTTGGGATGACGGCTGCTCCGGAGCTTTTCTTGGCGAGAGAGTTGGAGATGTGTTATGGCTCGGTTTGTTTCGTTTCGAACATGGCTGCAGGTCTACAACGGACGCTGTCGGCTCAGGAGGTGGAGGAGCGAGGCCGAGATTCTGGTCAAATCCTGAACAAGATTATCATAGAAGCCGTGGAGAATATTCCTGAGAGCAGAAAAGCGTGCGCGTGCGGCAGAGCACTATCATCTGCTCAGCTCGGCAAAGAAGACATGGAAGAGTCGGAGGGAGAAGACACTGCTCGATAGTTTACTCCGCGTCGTGGGGGTCTACTCAGCATACGAGAAGTGGCTCGCGCAACAGGTGAGGGGGAGTTCTGTTCCTGAGCATATTGGTATCATCCTAGATGGGAATCGTCGCTGGGCATGGGAAAGGGCTCTCAAGGCAAAAGATGGGCACTCAGTGGGTGCAAGGGTGGGCGAGGAGGTACTGGACTGGTGCCTCGAGTATGGAGTCAAGACTCTGACGCTCTACACGTTCTCAACGGAGAATTTCGAAAGGCCGAGTGAGGAAGTCAACGCGGTCCTGAAGATTGTCGAGGAGGAAGCGAGGAAGCTCATGGGTGACGCGAGGCTGCGCTCTCAGCGTGTTAGAGTCAAGGCTCTAGGACGAATCGATCTTCTCCCGGAAGGGCTGAGGAAAGTCCTCACAGACCTTGAGAATGAGACCAAGGACTACGATGGGCACTTTCTAAACGTGGCAATTGCCTACACCGGAAGGGCCGAGATCGTTGATGCCACAAAGAAGATTGTGGAGGATGTCAATCAGGGAAATATTACGTTGAAGCAGATTGACGAAGACACGTTCCGAAAATATCTATACACTGCTCATCTTCCCAACCCGAATCCGGACTTGGTCATCAGAACCTCAGGCGAGGAAAGACTGAGCGGGTTCCTTCTCTGGCAATCCGCGTATAGCGAGCTTGTATTCGTGGACGTTTACTGGCCAGAGTTTCGAAGAATCGACTTTTTGCGGGCCATTCGGCTGTACCAGAGAAGAAACCGCCGGTTCGGCCGCTAGACTCCCTGGTTCAGAACGGGCTTTTATTCCTGAGCGGTTTACACTCGGGGAACCATGACCTTCAGAGCATTGTGCCTTGGTGTTCATTAAGAGAATCGACATTAGGGGATTCAAGACCTTCAGCAAGAAGGTCTCCATAGGCCTCGACCGTGGGTTCACTGTCGTGACCGGGCCCAATGGCTCTGGAAAATCCAACATTCTCGACTCTCTCAAGTTCGCGCTCGGCGAGTTGAGCCCCAGAGAGCTTCGTGGCCAGAGCCTATCAGACCTCGTTCACAAAGGAGGTGAGGGAGCTCGGTCCGCATACGTCGCTGTCCAGTTCGACAACAGCGACCATAGGATCCCGGTCGACTCTGATCTAGTCACTGTCTCAAGGGAGTTCTCGAGGGGGGGTGAGGGTGTTTACAGGCTAAACGGGAGGAGGCTGTCGAGAAAGCAAGTGCAGGACATTCTGAGCTCGGCCGATATTCAGGTTACAGGGTTCAACCTGATCGCTCAACATGCGATAACCCGGCTAGCTGAGATAGGGACGGAGGAAAGGAGGAGGATACTTGAGGACCTTATCGGGATTGGGGTCTTTGAGACTAAGAAGGCTGAAGCCAAAGAGCAGCTCCAGGCGGCAGATCTCAATCTTAAGGTTGCCGCCGCAAGGGTCGACGAAGTTCGAGCCCGAATCGAACAGTTGGAGCTAGAGCGGAACAATCTTCTGAGATACAATCTTCTCAAGAGTGGAGTCTCACAGCAACACGCCCGCATTCTCTCAGGCCAAATCATGACACTGGAGACCAGGCGGTCTGATGTTCTTCGCTCCCTTGAACAGGAAGTAGCAAGGCTGGATGAGATAAGAAAGGAGAGAGACGGTCTCACGCATCAACGAGCGAAGGTCGAAGATGAGAGGCGACGGTTCGAAGAAAAGACTGTGAACAAGGGAAACCAGGAACTCTTCGATATCGAGAGGAAAATTGCAGAGGCTGGCGCTGAAGTCGTCAAGGCAAAGACTCAGTCCGAGACGGCAAAGACTCTTCTCGGCACACGGGTCAAGCAACACGCATCACTAACGAAAGAGATTTCCGATCAGGAGCTACAGGTCAAGGAGTTATCGGCCTCGATTCGCACATTGTCCGCTAGACAGTCTCGGCTCAAGGAAGAATTCGCAAAATCGACAGCGACCGCAGACGAACTCAGTCAGGAGCTGAAGACATCGAGAGAATCCCTTGGTGAAGACGACAAGAAGCTCAATGGTCTACAGGAGGAGATAGACGGCTTGCAGAGGGAGCTCGCGAGGATAAGTGCGTCGAGCAAAGGCAGCTCGACCAAGATGGACCTGACAGCGGGGCACCTGCAAACTCTGGTGTCAAGGCAGAAGGAATTCGGCGAGCTTGCTGAGGAGATGAAGACTCGGATTCGTGAGATGGAGAAACTGGAGAAGGAGGAAGAGAAGCGTCTCGCGACGATTGAGCAGAGAGCTGGCGAGTACGCTCAGCTGAAGGTTACACGTCAGCAGGACATTGAGGACGCATTAGAGGTGGCGAAGAGAGCAAGAGTTACTGTTATCGAGTTCAACACGCAAAAGAACCTATCTGAAAATCTGCAGGCCGAGGAGCGTGCACTGCAAAAGATCGAAGATATGGCGGATGAAGGCGCGATCAAGGGTGTAGTCGGACGGTTCCATGAGCTTGTCAAGTTCAGCGATGAGTATGGGAAAGCTGTCGAGGCGGCTAGCGGCGGGTGGATGAGGGCTATTGTCGTTAAGGACTTGCGTGTTGCAATCAAGTGTGTTGAGAGTCTCAAGAGGACGAAGCTGGGTCGTGTCAAGATGATACCTCTTGAAGATCTGGAGGTTCGAGAGATAGATAGTGATCGTAATGAATCGCCGGGGATTATTGGGCCTCTTACTGACGTGATCCGGTCAGACAAGGTGATTCTCCCCGCGGTCCACTTCGTGTTTGGGGATACTTTGTTGGCGACGAATCAGCGGACCGCGTTTTTGACCGCAGCTTCCGGACAGAGATGCGTGGTTACAACTGGTGACCTGTACGAGCCGGGCGGGGGACTCGAAAGTGGTTACTACCGCGCTCCTTTCGACATCTCGACAATTGTTCCGCGGCCTACTGCTCTTGAAAGCTTGGAGAAGACTGTGAAATCGCTGGAGTCTGTTGTTCAGAAGCAGCGTAGTGAGGTGGATCGGATTGAGGCGGAGGTTGGGAAGTTGCGAGAGGATCGTGTTCTAGCCAGCAAGACTAGAGAGGCGTTGGCGCGGGAGGTGGACGTTGCGAAGAAGAGCCTTGAAAGGACTAGGACGGCTTTGCAGCAGACGCGGCGTAGAATTGAATCGTTGGAGGGGTCGATTAGTAGGGAAAAGGAGCTTCTCGGTGAGATGACTGAGAAGCAGGCTGAGATGAAGCGCCGGCTCTCTGCCTTGGAGGATGAGAGGGCTAGGCTGAGGGTGGACTCGAGACGTGCCCGAGTAACCGGACTTGAAGGGGAACGGGATCGTGCTGTTTCGCAGATGGAGGCGTTGTTGAGGGAGAAGCTGGATTTGGAAAGTAAGCTCGCGTCTCACCAAGCCACTCTTGATACTTTGAGGCCAAGCTTTGATCAGGTCCGGATTCCATTGAGGTCATTGGAGGTGGAGATCCGAAAAGAGGAGGCGAGGGTGGACGCTGCTAACGAGGAGATGGAGCGGTTAGGGGTGCGGATGAAGGAGCTGGAGGCTGAGAGGTCTCGCCTTGTGGCTAGTTTGGGGGCTGTTAATGTTGAGCGGGCGAAGTATGAGAACCAGTTCATTGAGATTGAGAAGGTGCTGGGTGGGCTGTTGGGTCGGATGGACCCCGTTAATTCGGCAGTTACCGAGTTGAAGGCTGGGCTTCGGGAGTTGGAGGCTCAACTCGCGATCTGGAAGGGTCAGCTTGGAAGCCTTGGATTCGAGCCTGAGACCGGTGTGTCGGCTGAGATGCTTGGTGAGGCTGAGGAGTTGAAGCGGGCGCTGCAGGAGGAGCTTGATGGTATTGGGGCGGTGAACCAGTTGGCGGTGGAGCAGTACGAGGAGTTGAAGGGCAATTACAAGCAGTTGTCGGTCCGGATTAACGAGCTGGATCGAGAGAAGCTGGCAATTGTCGATTTCATGAATGAGCTTGAGAGGAAGAAGCGCGACACGTTCATGACCGCGTTCAACAGGGTGAACGATACTTTCCAGTCCTTGTTCCGTGAGATGACTAGTGAGGCGGGGAATGGTAGGATGGTTTTGGAGAATCCTGACAATCCGTTTGATGGTGGGCTGGATGTGTTCTTGCAGTTTCCTGGCAAGCCTGAGCTGACAATTAACAGCGCCAGTGGAGGTGAGAAGTCCGTTGCAACCGTTTGCTACTTGTTGGCGCTTCAGCAGATTCACCCAATGCCGTTCTACGTAATGGACGAGATTGACGCACATCTCGACGTTGTAAACACGAAACGACTGGCCACGCTGGTCCGATCGAGAAGCAAAGGTTCACAGTTCATCGTCATATCGTTGAAGGATAGTACCATCTCCCGGGCGGAACGCGTCTACGGGGT
>WNGK01006835.1_pt1 | contig 12620 bp, 10 predicted proteins | sample 5400601 | NCBI WGS metagenome assembly WNGK01 (sample SAMN13153376, study PRJNA577476) | soil metagenome | isolation source: 60 cm soil or saprolite under Garry oak tree replicate 1 | place: USA:California | collected 2016-06-15 | reverse complement strand
CGGTCCAACGGAAGATAATCGGCTGGAAGTTTGGTGCCGCCGAGGTATGACTTTTCACAAAGGTCCCGGCTATCGCTTCCGAAGCCATCGGGTCGCTCACGTCCGGCGTAGCATCGTACGATTGGGCCGCCACAAAGGAGTGCGTGCCGTCGAAAAATGGATAGTATGTGAACGTGAATGGCGCAAAGTAGTTGTTCGCGTTCGTAATCGGTGAGTAGCCATAAGACCACACGCCTTCGGGACCGATGTTTACCGGCGGGATGATATTGTCCTGCCAGTCGCCCGCCACATCCCAAGGCGTTCCGACCGGTTGCAGAGAAGTCATCAAAGTTACAATCGCGCTGTGCCGCGTTCCGCCCGGGCTCGTGACTACAACCTGATAGGTCCCGACATTTGCATCCTGGACGTTGACGATCACCAACGAATTGGAGTTGCCTCCTACATTATTCGTGCCGTTAAAAACCCATTGGTAGTTCAATGGATTTGATCCCGTGGCGGTCACTGTGAACGTGACGGTGGCGCCCGTCGGCACGGATTGCGAAACCGGCTGAGTTGTGATAAACGGATCAGGCGCCGCATTGGCGCTGCTCAGCGTGAATAAGATTCCCTGAAAATCTTCCTCTTCAAGATCCAGTCGGAACGAATCCACACCGGGTACATAGCTCGCGATTAAGCCTTCGGCACCGTTTGTCCCTGTGGCTAAACTTTTCGGCGAAGCCGACGTCCCGACACTGTCGTCAATCGTTCCCGAAGTAAGCAGCGTCGAGTTCTTGTAGATACCCCAGGTTCCGGTGCGGCCCAAGTGGCGCAGGTTCCACAACCCGCCGCTTATATATACATAATGATTGGTGTCACTGGCCGGGGGGGACCATACAATGCTGCTGCCCCCGTGCGTTACGAGCGTTCCCACAGGCACATCATACAAATTGGGGTTCTGTACCACGCGAGCGTATCCCGCATGTGCACCCGGCGGATTTGCTCCGAGCCAGCCTGCCTGGCCGGGCCCGAAATCACTGGTGTTCCAATTCGAGCTCCTCGGGCCGGCCACGGTCCCACCGTTGGCTATGGACTTGCTGTACTGCCATCCGCGCGCCGTCGGATTAGACAACAGGCTGAACTCCGCTTTGGCATCGTGTGCGTTACTCGGCGTGGCAATCACATCCACCACAACGGTGATGCTCGTACGCGCATTCACAGAATTTGACGCGATGACCGAGTAAAGTCCGATATCGGTTGGGACGGCATTATTGATAGTCAGGGTCGAGGTTGTCGCACCGGCCAGCGCAATTCCATTCCTATACCACTGATAAGCGGGAGCAGGAGTTCCGGTAGCGGTGACCGCCAAATTGCCCGACCCTCCCGGTTGGAGTTCCAAATTTGTCGGCTGGCTTGTTATCAGCGGGCTGCCGGCCGGCACATAAGTGATCGTCTCGGCCAAGCCGATGAAGCTTTGGACGAAACCTGGGTGACGGAGGTAAATGATGTCCAGCTTATCCCCAGTGGTCACGGCCGTGTTGATTCCCCAATTGATTTCATTCAGGCCTGGAGCACTCCCATCGCTCAAGACTGTGTCGCTGGTGGTTCCCGCTGCCAGAAACGGACCATTATTCACGCGAACGAAGAAGTCCTGCTGCCGGCCGTCCCCAAGATTAAATAGGAACTTCCAAGCTTTGCCATCGACGTAAATCGTGCCTGCCTTTGGCGCCGCCCAACGAATGATGGCCCGCTCGCCATCCACATCGGAATCGTGAGTGATCACGCCGTAGCCGCCCGCGCTGGGGGATTGGTAAATGCTCAACGGACCGTTCGTGTAATACGCATCTGGACCGGCGGGCGCGCCGCCGTGAAGAGTATAGGGGGTAAAATCGACCGCGTTGGTCACGTTTCCGGTCGTATCGGTCTGATCGAATCCGTAGGACCAAACTCCATCAGGACCGATTCCCACCGAGGGAACCACGTCATCGGTAAAATCGACTCCGAGGTCGTACGTCTGTCCTTGCGCCGAGCCGATAATGGCCGCGCATGCCAGACCCAGTAGTGTTATGATAATACTTTTCATTCGAGGTTTGATTTGAGGGGTTGGGCTTGTGCCGATCCGCTTTCAGCGTCCCGGCAGATCCTGCACAAGTTGATCGCATCGATGTTCACACGGTCTTCGCAAACAGAACGGGCCGCTCTCGGGGCCCTGCTGCGTTTACGCTTTAGGAGATAAAGGCAAGTTTAATGATTTTGCAAGTTAAGTCAACAGCAATGTTTTGTTATCGCTCAAATGCCAATTTTAATTGCTAAAAATCCTCTCGATTTCTTGACTTGTCAGGCAATGGGCATAAACTCCTTTCTGTCTCTTATGTTGGATTGCCGCACCCATGCCTCACCTGGCCACGGAATGTTTCCTCGGTCACCGCCCGGGCGCGAGGAGCAGTTGACGCAACGGCCTGCTTTCAAGCGGTGGATGGCAACGCTCTTGGCCCTCTGGTGCATGAGCGTCGGCGCACAAACCACCCTCAAACCAGGCGACCTCGATGGAGATGGCCGGGTAACAGTGGTCGACCTCGTCATTCTCAATAATTATCTCAATGGCAATATCAACCTAACCATCACTCAACAGAGCGCGGCGGACCTCAATTTGGATTCACTCATCAACCAGGCCGACGCGGATTTGCTGGCCAATGTGATCCTCGGCCAATCCCCGCAGGTGTCCGGCGGAAATTCGTCGGTCATTCTCGCCACTGACAATTCCGGCGATTTCGGACCGCAGACTCCGGGCACACAGACCGCCGGCTGGCAGGAAGCGCTGGATTTCTGCGTGGCACACCAACGCGATCTGTATGTGAAGGGCGGTTACGGAGGAAACGTCGTTTTCAACGTTGCGCAAACCATCAACTTCCCGCCAGCCCAGGATTTCCGAATTGATGGGGGAGTGTATGTCATCAATTACGTAGGCAACACCAATAACGATTGTGTAGTACTTGATAGCTGCATGAACTGTGATTACACACTGGGTATTATTGTCTATGGCGGCGCCAAAGCCGCCCTGCGCATCAAGCCCCAGAACGATGTTCCCATCGATGGCTTTCCCGCTTTCATCGAAACGGTTATCCGCAGCCAAGGCATCGCTGATCCAAACCCTTTCACGCCCGGACCGCGCGGTCCGGGGGCCGGGCTGGTGTTGGATGGGAGCGTAGCGGGCATTTCTTATTCCAAGATCTACTTTGCCTCGGTCCTTAATTTCAATGTCTGTGTCGAACTCTTAACCAATGGGGTGGTTTACAATAACGAGTTCACTATTCAGCACTTGCACAGCAACGCCACTGGAGGCACCTTGATAATAGTCGGCCCCGGGGCGCGAGAGAACAGATTTCGCTTTGGCATTGGAGTGGACCAGGGCGCGACGAGCGTTCAAGGCATCTTGATTTCAGGCTCGAGAAACGAATTCCATATCGTTACTCGACCTGGTGGCTTCGCTGCCAACCAACAGATCGTGCTGCAGTCTCCGGCTGAAGGCAACCAAATCAATCTTGCTACGGAGGAAGATCCGGCGACACTGGTCACTGATCAGGCCAATACGCCCTCTAATCAATTGACCGTGACCGGCCCGCCGCCGCCGGTTTCCACAATCCAGGGGGTTTCCGGAACCTACACTTACATTCAGCGCCTGTACCCGGCAACTGTTACAGTGACCGCAGGCACGTCGCTCGCCGTCACCTTCCAACGACCGGGTTCATCCCCCATCAATTATGGGGCTGCTCTTAATCACGACTTTTTCTTGAGCGTCGGAGACAGCTTAATCATTACGAGCAGCACGAATCCGGCGCTACGCATAATTCCTTTCAAAACGAAATAAGCTATGAAACGCCCCCTGATGCTCCAGGCCGGGCTAGTCGCGTTGGCGTCCGGCTTGATTTGGCCTCGGATAGGGCGCGCAGATGTGGAATTAATCGTGGCTACCGTCAATGGCACACGAGGAGGCACTATCGCGGTTCCCATCCAATTGGTCGGCACCACCAATATTGTAGGCGTCCAATTCGACCTAATCTTTCCTGCGACTCAGGTAATCTCCGGCTATCCGTTCACCGGTTTGTCTACGAATGGCCCCATCGTTCTCTCGGCGGAATTGACCAATGGTGTTCGCCGCATAGTGCTCTATTCCCACACTAACTCGATTCTGACCAATGGTGTCCTGGTTTACGTTCCTTTGACCATCAAAGCCAACACGCCTGACAACGTTTCCTCCCTGTACGTCTCGGCCGTGACTTTAGCTCGCTCGGACGGGACGAAGGAACCACTGGTCTTTGCGGGCGAAGGCACCCTAACGATTGCCCCTGCGTCGCCTGCGAGTTTGGGCTCAATCACCCGCCTGAGTGATGGCACCCTGAAGTTTAAGGTTGCCGGGAGCGACGGCGCGGCTTACACGATCCAGGCTTCAACGAACCTGACGGATTGGACATCCGTGAGAACATTTCTGACCAGTGGCGGATTTATCGATTTCATGAACGCCGGCGCTACCAACGTTAGCCGCCAATTCTTTCGTGCGCTGGGCCATTGAATAAGGAGAGCCATAATACAATTTGGTGTTAGAGCCTATCAACCAAGCTGCACGCACGATCGAATGCCCTGGAGCTGAAAACCAAAGCGCGCAGGCAACTAAGCCAAGGCGAGCGGTTTCATGCGCAATTCTTTGGAACTTAGTGCCAGCCTATTGGGATTGGGGCCTTTGCATCCGTTTGGCCATCTCTATCGCTCGAGGATCCCCCGCAGAAACGCCCCGGGCGATCTTTTCGGACAATCCAATAATCGCATTCCTCACAGCCATGTCCTGCTCGGGTGTAAGTGTGTTCGAGTATTTTAGCTTTTGGAGCGCAGCATAGGCGACGTCCAATTGATCATTTTTCAAAGCAACGGATGCAACCGTGGCCTCTTGCCTCACGGGAACACTGGCAGCAGGTTGGAAAACGGTCTCAAGTTGTGCGCTAGCCTTGGCCGGAGGCACGGGCTCAGGGGAAATCGAGACTGCAGCATCCCGGGACTTGTGACCGCACCCGGCTAAGAGAATTGACAGGCAGACCATCGCATTGAGGCTGCAGAATCCGGGATCATTCTTCGTCATAAACAATTGAGGGTCGTCGGGTTGCCATCAGTGCGGAGCACACCACAAGCGACTGCCGGTGAGCTGCTTTTGCTCGGATTTCCACGCGGCAAATTTCATGAATTCCGCAGACCCCCCATAACACCCGATTACCGCTCCGCCGCCGTGGAGAATACCCTCATCTTCGACCGGATCATTAGCGCAGTCATTCCACAAAAAAGGGATCCGCCAGTCGGGCTCCATTATCAGGATTCCGTCCGCGCGGAAACGAAACAGCTTCAGACCCTTGCCGCCATTCCAAACACCGGGGCCGGGCGCGCTGGTCGTTTCCCAAATATAGCTCGAACACTTCACGATCCGGATCGGGAAAAAGACATTATTGGTCGGGTCGGCGGGACACCAGAAAATATTGGTGGTAGTCATATAGGGATAGCACTGGCCCAATTCCGGCTTATAAACCCCATTGGTGTACTTGGCGAGCCAGGAATTCTCGTAGCCGAAGGGCGGAGGTTGACCGGCGCCATGGTAAGGCAGGACGTCCTGGAAATCATTCGCATACAAATGGGAGGCGAGCAGGATTTGCTTGTTGTTATTGAGACAACCGGCGCGCTTGGCTTTCTCTTTCGCCTTGGACAGCACTGGCAGCAATAGGCTCGCCAGGATCGCAATGATGGCGATGACAACGAGCAGTTCGATTAAGGTGAATCCGCATGACTTCGCGGTGAGGTATCGCGATGAGACAGACATTCTCATATCAGCATTAACCACGTTGCCGAGGTTGCTTGCTTCGCACTAAGCGCTGCATTTTAGCTTTCATCACGCGGTTATGACGCTATTGTCTAACCCGCAACACCTCATGTCAATCATGAAATGTTTTTAATCACTAAAAAACATGAGGGATTTTGCTTTTTCCCGCCCTGAATATCGCTTACCTATTATGATTGAGTAAAGATCAATTTTAATTGCTCATGTGCATTTGGAAATCAATACGGTAGAGAGACGCTCCTCATGGAAACCAGCCCCTTTTTCAAGCCGCTGCTGAAACGGACCCAACCCATCTGGGTAATGGGTGTTCACGATGTCCTGTCCGCAAAGATTGCCGAGAAGGCCGGATTCGATGCTGTGGGAGTGCAATCACTTCAAATGGCCTTCGTGAATGGCCAACCAGACACAGGCGTAATCACACCCACGGAGTTGCTCGAGGTGGTCCGAAAAATCCGCCGCTCGATACACCTTCCGATCATGGTCGATTTCGAGCAAGGTTTCGGCGATCCTTACGCCGCGGTCTTCTGGATGCACGAGTTCGAGCGCGCCGGAGCAGCGGCTGTGCACATCGACGATTGCGGGATGCTGTACAAGTGCGTCTTTTGTCCCCCGCATGTGCCGGATTTGGAAACGACGGAAAGCACCAGCGACAAAATCCGCGCGATGGCCGGTGAGAAGTTGAACCCTGACTTCATGATCTTCGGCCGTGCCAGCAGTTTCGCCTGCACTAAATTCTCCACCGACCGGGAACGAAGAGAAGATTGGGTCCGTCGCTCTCAAGCCTATAAGAAGGCCGGCTCGGACGCCATTTTCGCCATTGCCCCTTCCCTCGAGCACGCGGAGTTCTTCCGCAAACAGGTTGAAGGCCCGATGGTCATTATCCGCACGTTGGGAACTCAACTGCCGGGCGCGAATCGCTTGCAATATGACAATCGCCTTATGAAGGCCACGGTCGATGATTTATTCAAGCTCGGCTACCAAATCCAATGCGAGCCCTCGACCCTTCTCGGTGTGGCCGCCAACGCCATGCTGAAAGCCGCTCTCAACGAACGTGCCTCAGGCGCAATGATCGATCTGCAAGACGAACACGGCAATCTCTACGATATCCTCGATACCTGGATGAACGTCCCTGAAGTCCGGCGCATCCGTGGCACTTATTGCAGAAAGTAATGCTGTGAAAATAAATGACCATCTTTACCTGGTCGGCTCGGAGCAGTTCGCCATCAGCCATCCGCTGGACTGCAACTGCTACCTTTTGGATGGCCGGAGCGCTCTGGCACTCATTGATACGGGCACAGGCATGGGCGCCACGCAAATCATCGCGAACCTCAAGCATCACGGCTTTGAACCGAAGCGCCTCACGCACATCATAATTACCCATGCTCACCTTGGACATTGGGGCGCTTCAGCCGAATTGCGCAAAAGGACCGGCGCCAAAGTGTGGGCTCCGCGCGCGCGGGCTCGGCTCATGCTCCATCCGGAAGAGGACTGCACAATCACACAAAATTTCAAGTTCGGTCGATATCCTAAAGGCTTCAAACCGCAACCATGCAAGCCGGACAAATTGTTCGGTGATGATAATCTCATTACCATCGGCGAGCTCCAGGTGCGGACGATTCTCACTCGCGGACATACTAAGGATTCAACATGCTTTTATTATGAGCGCAAAGGCAAGCGCGGCTTATTCACCGGCGACGTGGTTTTTTACGGAGGCAAAGTGGGATTCGTCAATGCCGAGGGATGTGACCTTTCGGATTATCGGACGGACATTAAGAAGCTGGCGAAACTTAGGGTCGATTTCCTCTTGCCCGGCCATAGTGTTTTCGTTCTGAGCAGCGGCCAGAAACATATCGACCGCGCCATCCAGAAGTTGAGCGATTTCGTCATGCCCGAGACGTTCTTTGAAACGAATGAGTTCGTGTGGGAACGGGATTATTTGGCAGCCATGAGAGAGCAAGGAAAATAACGCCCACGAAATTGAAGGCAGTGCCTTCACGATTTCCAACCTCGGCATGTACGGCATCGAGCATTTCACGTCAATCCTAAATCCTCCCGAGGTGGCCATTCTCGCCGTAGGAGCCATGAGAGACGTTCCTGTTGTACGCGCCGGTCACATCGTGCCCCGCCCAATGATGCAGCTCACGCTCACCGCCGATCATCGAGCTATTGATGGGGCCCTTGCGACTCGCTTTTTGAATTCTCTGAAAGAGTTACTGGAACAAGCCCGATTTACTATCGATTAGACGCAGCTTATGTTGGCGAAGGTTTCTGACTGCCATCAACGACCCCTGACATCACCACCACTTCCGGCACTGCATGACGATAGATCTTCGCGACCTCGCAAACCCAGCCGTTCGGTGTCAAGAGAAACGCCACCCTCCGCTCGCCGAAACCGGCACTGACATCCAGCGGGGGGATAATGTGCGTCGCGCCTGCCCCTTCAAACATTTGGATATCCCGATCAAAATCATCGCTGATGTACACCAGGTGCACCATCCCATAAGGAAGCGGGTTGCCAAGAAATTTTTCGTAAACAGTCTTTTCTGCCAGGTGCAGGTATTTGTCGCCCATCCTGACAAGCACTACCCGATAAACGTCTCTTTCGACCGGAATTTCCTCATCCAGAACAATTTCATTTCCGAGCTGGCGATGGAATTTGATTTCCTCTTCCAGGTTTTTGACTTTCAGTCCAACTGTCCAAAGGCCTTTGAGCATAGGTTGATTTTCCTGCAGATTGCGAAATGCTCTTCGATTAGTCAAAATGTTATTTTTATTGCTTAAAAACCACTGGCGAGATAACTTAATATAATATTTTCGTAATCGTGAATTCCGCAGCGATCTGTAAGACTTTATCAGTTTCGTGAGACCTCGAGTTTCAAAACCGAGAACCGGCAATTTCGCTTGGGGCTTCGCTGGCGCGGCCTGTTTGTTTTGTTCGAACCAGGCGCCACCGGCGGCGGCGGCGAATCCCGAAACAGCGGTTAAAATCCCACCCGCTGTCGAGCGCAAGGTTGATTACAAAAAGGACGTGCAGCCGATCCTGGAGCAATCGTGCTATCAATGCCATGGCACCAACAAACTCAAAGGGGGTTTGGCTCTGAATAACCGCCGGGATGCCTTTAAAGGGGGCGATTCCGGTCCAGCCTTTGTGCCGGGCAAAAGCGCCGAGAGCCGGTTAATCAAATATGTGGCGGGTGTGGATCTAGACGTGGTGATGCCGCCTAAAGGCGAGCGTCTAGCCCCGGAGCAGATCGGAATTTTGCGGGCGTGGATCGATCAGGGCGCCCTTTGGCCCGAGGAGGCCGGTGGTCCGAAGCGCGCTCACTGGGCTTTTCAAACAATCAAACGGCCCGCAGTGCCTCAGGTGCAGAACAGCCGGTGGGTGCATAATCCAATCGATTCTTTCGTGTTGGCAAAACTCGAGCAGAAGCACCTTCCACCATCCGTTGAGGCAACCCGTCCCCAGTTACTCCGCAGGTTGAAGCTGGATTTGCTGGGGCTGCCGCCAACGCCGGAGGAGGTGAACGCCTTCATCCACGACCGCCGTCCGGGCGCTTATGAGCGGCTGGTCGATGGTTACCTGGCCTCACCTCACTACGGCGAGAGATGGGGCCGCCATTGGTTGGACCTGGCGCGTTACGCGGACAGCGGGGGAAACGAATCGGATTTCCCCCGCACAGCCTGGTACTACCGCGACTGGGTAATCAATGCGTTGAATAGCGACATGCCTTTTGATGAATTTGTCGTCGACCAAATCGCGGGCGATATGCTGCCTGGCGCTACGCAGGAGACACGAATTGCCACAGCTTTCCATGCCAATAATGTGTTGGATACTAATATTCGATGGGAATCGGTCCTTGAGCAAGTAAGTACCACGGGCGTTGCGCTTCTGGGGCTGACAGTGGGATGCGCCCAGTGCCACAACCACAAGACTGATCCCATCTCCAATCGAGAGTATTACCAGCTTTACGCTTTTTTCAACAACGCCCTGATTACGAATCTGGATCTGCTGACGCCAAAAGAGTTGGAGAAACGGGAGGGATTGCATGCCAAACTTCGCAATTTTACAAACGACGTAATAGCCTTGGAGACGCAATTGACGAATGACACCAGCTTGGTGGAATGGGAGGTCAATCTCGGGCCTGACGAACGGAACAAACTTCCCTTCACAGCACAGCAAGTATTCATGATTCCACGCGAGAAACGCTCAGCGGAGGACATGAACACGTTGATCACAGCACGGCTGGCGGCCGACGAGAAGCGGGCTGAGCTGCTCAAGAAGTTTGGCGAAGCGCGCGGGGAATTGGCCAGCCTTCCAATCGTGCCGATCTTAGTCGAACAACCGAGAAAGACTCACATCTTCATTCGTGGAAATCCGGAGCGTGAGGGGGAGGAGGTCGAGCCGGCCATACCAGCGTTCCTGCCGCCGATAGAAAAAAAAGGGGCAGTGACCCGACTGGATCTGGCTCACTGGCTCGTTGCGCCCGACAACCCCTTAACAGCGCGCGTCGCCATGAACCGTGTTTGGATGCATTATTTTGGGCTGGGATTCGTCGAGACGGAAAATGATTTTGGTGTGCAAACTCCGCCGCCGAGCCATCCAGAATTGCTGGATTGGCTGGCATCAGAGTTCATGGCCCGGAAGTGGAGTTTAAAGGCAATGCATCGGTTGATAGTTTGTTCTGCCACCTACCAGCAATCTTCGCAACGGCGGCCCGACTTGCAAATTGCCGATCCGCGCAATCGCCTGCTCGCCCGCCAGCAGCGGTTGCGGCTGGAGGCGGAAACCATTCGCGATGTGAGCCTCGGAGTGAGTGGGCTGCTTTCCTCGAAGATTGGCGGACCGAGTGTGTTTCCCGATCAATCCCCAGGAGTTTTGGATTCCCGAGCGTCGAAGGCCAAATGGGTCATGAGCGAAGGTGAAGACCGTTATCGGCGTGGGATGTACACCTGGTTCTGGCGCCTGACACCTTATCCATTCTTCACGCTGTTTGATGCGCCCGATGCCAATACGACCTGCACGCGGCGGCACCATTCCAACACGCCCGTGCAGGCCCTCACCCTCCTCAATGATCCCGTGTTCTTTGAATGCGCCCGATCGTTAGCGGGCCGAGTGCTCAAAGAAAAACCAGCCGACGTTTCCAACCGAGTAAGATATCTGATACGCCTTTGTCTGGGACGCGAGGTGAAATCACAGGAACAACAGCTCCTGTCCGATTTGGTATCGAGGCAGTTGAAGGAGCTATCGAGTGCGCCGGAAGAAGCAAAGAAAATCGTCGGAAAAGATTGCCCGGCGGCTGGAGATCTAACTCAATACGCAGCTTGGACAGTAGCCTCACGCGCAGTTTTGAACCTCGACGAACTAATAACCCGGGAATAGTACATATGAACAGCATCGATTCTTTTTTCAAACAATCACGTCGTCAATTTGTAGGCCGCTGTGGAATGAGCCTTGCCTCGATGGCTTTTTGGTCTCTTATGAAAGCGGAGGCCCTCGCAAGCTCGACGGCGTCAGAGCCGACCGGCCTCGATCCTATGCAACCCAAGCGGCCCCATTTTGCGCCCAAAGCCAAGAACGTGATCTTCCTTTTCATGGTGGGCGGGCCGAGTCATTTGGATATGTTCGATTACAAGCCGGCCTTGGAAAAGCGCCAAGGCGAGCCGATTCCAGAATCGTTTATCAAAGGCGTGAAGTTTGCCCAGATCACCGAAAAACAACCCAAATTGATGGGGTCAAAGTGGAAGTTTTCACAACACGGACAGTGCGGGGCCTACATGTCAGAATTGGTTCCCCACATGAGCGCGATCGTGGACGATATCGCTTTTATCCGCACGCTCAAGATTGATGATACGAACCATTTCTTTGCAGAACTGCAAATGCACACCGGCTGGCGGCAAGTCGGCCGGCCGAGCATGGGCTCCTGGGTAACGTACGGATTGGGCAGCGAATCCCGAGACATGCCTGGATTCGTCGTTTTGCAGTCCGGCGGAACACCACGTGCCAAAAGCGGCGTTTACAGCGCAGGACAACACCGCACTATCGAAACGATCAACAAAATTAATAACATCCATCTGCAGGAAACCGGAGATCCGGAGATTGCCGCCCGCGTGGCTGCGTATGAATTGGCTTTCCGGATGCAGGCCACCGCTCCGGAATTGCTCGATCTCAAGGATGAAAGCAAGGAGATGCTGGCGATGTACGCAGTGGATCCTAAGGTGCCCTCGTTCGCGCGCAATTGTTTGCTGGCGCGCAGATTGATCGAGAGGGGTGTGCGCTTCGTGCAATTGTTCCACGGGGATTGGGATCATCATTTGGCAATCGAAAAAAGTCTTCCGGGACAATGCAAATCAGTGGACCAAGCGTCCGCAGCATTGATTAAGGACTTGAAGCAACGGGGACTACTCAATGATACCCTGGTGATCTGGGGGGGAGAGTTCGGCCGCACGCCAATGGCTCAGATTGATAAGAGCGCTGCCGCAGGACGAGATCACCACATCGAGGCCTTCACGATGTGGATGGCCGGTGGCGGCGTCAAGCCGGGCATTTCCGTTGGAGCTACGGATGACCTGGGCTTTTTTGCCACTGAAGACCCTTGGCACATTCATGATCTCCACGCAACGGTCCTTCATCTCCTGGGCCTTAACCACGAGCAGCTAACCTATCGCTTCCAAGGACGCGACTTCCGTCTCACCGATGTTTTTGGAAAGGTGATTAATAAGCTGTTCGCGTAAATGCATAGCCTTTGCTTTCTTCTCCAATTTAACTGGA
>WNGK01006166.1_pt1 | contig 12622 bp, 11 predicted proteins | sample 5400601 | NCBI WGS metagenome assembly WNGK01 (sample SAMN13153376, study PRJNA577476) | soil metagenome | isolation source: 60 cm soil or saprolite under Garry oak tree replicate 1 | place: USA:California | collected 2016-06-15 | reverse complement strand
GGCGAAGGCTGCCACGCTCCGGATGCCCATGATCGGGCCCGGCTGGCCCGCTGACGCCCGTTCACGGATGCGTCGGCCAGACGGGCCCCAAGACTCTCTCGGGTGGCCTGAGCGGCCCCGGGCCAGCCCTCGTGGGCGTTGAGCCTGGAACGGCCGACGGCATCAGCCGGTGGACTCGGCAACTGGAATCACGGGGCCGGCCGGCCTGATGCGCACCGGATAGTGCCGCTCCAAGTCCTGCCGAATCCAATTGGCGCCATAGGCGTTGGTCGTGACCACGACGACCCTTCCGATGGGCACGGGGTCGCCGTGGAAGGCCCGCTCCTCGAGCAGGGTCACCACCGGGCGCACGTCGCCCTTCTCTCCGAGGTCGTGGTCGAGGTAGACCACGTCCCACGGGCCCTCGGCGATCCGGGCCATCCCCTCAGGCCGGGTCCGGGCGTACACGACCTCACCGTCGGTGGGCTCAAGGCTCCGCACGTCGTCCACGACCAAGATGCGCATCGATCCATCTTGCCAGGCCTTGGGTCAGGGACTCTGGCCCACGGACATGGGCACCCAGAGCGGGACTCAGCCAGCCTTCCTCGCCGCCCGCTTGGCCGCGAGAGCCTCGCGGGCCTTGGCCAGGGCCGCCCGGCGCTTCTGCAGGGTTACGGGGTCGGTGATCCGCCTCCGGGGTCGCTTGGCCGTGGTCGTCCGGGCGGCCGCGGACTTGCGCGCACGGGTGCGACCGGCGCGTCGCCTCGTCGGTGAGGACGCCGCCGCCAGCACCCGCGGGCGGCCCCGTTTCGGGGCCCGGGTGTTGCTCACCAGGTCCTGCAGGTGAGTCCGGCACAGATCCTTGTTCAGGGCGCGACCTCCCACCCGGATGCCGACCGTCTCCACAGCGGACTCACCGCAGACATCGCACACGGTTATGCTTCGTTCCGCCACCGCACCCCTCCTCGTCTTGGGCGCGACAAGGATAGGGGTGCATCGGTGCCAAGGGCGGAGCCGCGGTCCAATGCCGTTGCTCTGACCGCGCGTAGACTGGGCACCGTGAGTTCGTCGGGAGCCAGGGCCGGGGACGAGACCGCCGAGCTGCTGACAGGCCAGGCGAAGACCGACACGAGGCGCTACCGCTGGGTGCTCGTGGTGTCGATCCTCAGTACATCGCTGAGCGTCGTATCGGGACGGTCGTTCGCCGCCGTGATGGCGCATACCGGGCCCCTGATCGAGCCCACTGCGGGGACGTCAAGGGTGTCCCTGCGGGATCCGGGCCCCGCGTCGGGGAGGGCACAGAAGGCCAGCTTCCCCTCGGGGGACGACAGACAGGCTTCCTCGTCGTCGGCCTGGAAGATCGCCCCGGCCATGCACCTCTCGCTGTCGCGGACCCCCACCGTCCCCTTGCGCCACTTGCCCGGCACCTCAAGGTAGGCCCTGGCGCCTAACAACAGCGCCGACGCCGACGCCCGCAACTCGGACGTCTCCTAGCTCTGCACATTCCTGACCATGATCTGCAATCCCCCTCTCGCCGCACTCATTTTCCCAGTTTTGAGCACGAAATTGAGTGCGGCGGGGCCCGCCGGCCGCGCCTGCCCGCACTCAATCCCGCTCAGTTACCGTCCTCCCGTGACGGCCGGCGGCGGCAGGACGGCCACATTCACGGCGCGAACGCCGCGTAGAAGCGATGGTCCCCCACCAGGCGCTCCCCCGCCGCCCCCAGGTGCAGGGTGCCGTCGGGCGCCTGCTCGAGCAGGCCCGCTCCCCCCAGGGACCGCAACAGGAGGGCGAACTCGGCGGGGCTCACCGAGCCGAAGGCCGCGCTCTCCCCCGAGCACAGCAGGGAACTGGTCGTACAGGGCGACGATCTGCGACCAATCGGTCTCCTAGATACTCGGGGCGTCCGCATGCACGGCGTTGATGGCCGCCTGGAGTTGATAGGGACCGGGCTGCTTGCGGCGAAGGCACCGGCGGGCGGTCGACCGGCCAGGTTACGAGCTGAGCGCAGTGGCGCGGCCCAGATACCGATCAGTCTCATCGACAAGCGGTGTGGCGCCGAGAGCAACGAAGAGACCTCTTGCATCTCGAAGGACGGCTCCGGCCTCCGGGCGATCCAAGGCGAGCAGGCACCGTCCGTGTCCAAGAAGCGCCTGCCCTCGCTCCAGGATGTGGCCGTACCCGGCCCAGTCTTCGGCCACCCGTTCGTACCGGGCAAGGGCAGACGGCAGATCGCCTCGCGCTTCGAGAAGGATCGCCTGGCCTGCCAGGGCCGCGCACTGATGCCTGGCGAAGACCGGGCTCAGCCGGTCCAGGAGTCCTTCCGCAAGCACCAGGTGACCGGCCGCTGAACAGATGCGGGCCACGTCGGGCACGAGGTTCAGGAGGTACCAGCCGGCCGCCTTCATAGAGATGGCTTCTAGTTCGGCAACCAGTTCGGCAACCAGCGCAACGGCACCGTCGATCCGACCGGCCACCTTCTCGACCATGGCACCCACCACCAGCGCCTTCGGCAGGATCTGAAGATCGGCGATGGCGCGAGCCTTCGGCAAGAACCCTGCGACCAGGGCAGCCGCCTCGGCGATCCCTCCTCGATAAGCGAGGACCTCCGCCTGGAGGGGTTCCGCGAAGACCGACCAGTACTCGAATTCGCTCAGCCAGCCCTGCTCCTCGTGGACGATCTGGACCAACTCGTCCCATCGCCCCAGGTCGAACAAAGGCTTCAGGCTCTGAATCCGCACCCCCACCTCGGTGCGGAGCTGCCCTCTCCGCTGGGCCAGCTTTCTCGCCTTCTCGTAGGCATTCAGCCCCGATTGCGGGCTCTCCGTCACCCACAGCGCCTCCGCTAGGTTCGTGTAGCCCAAGGCAAGACCGTTACTGTCCTCTGCTTGTGATGAGAGCTCGATGATTCGTCGGAAGTCCTCGATCCCCTCGAGTCTCCCCATGGTCATCCCGGCGATTCCCCGCGCCGTGAGGGACCAGTTCATTACGGTGAGGTCTCCGTCGTCGCCGGACATGGCGAGTGCCCGTTCGGCGAAATCGATGGCTTTCGCCGTGTCGCCGGACAGGGCCAGGTACCATGCCCGCTCGGCGTAAGCGCACGCCAGCTCCGGCCCCGGCGGATGCCGTTCGAGCATCGCGATGCCCTGGTCGAACGCATCCATTGCGCCGACGTTATCGCCTCGGTCGGGAAGGATCGACGCGAGCGAGACCAGCCGGTCGCCCACGGCGACCTCGTTCCCCGACGCCCGAAACTCCTCGATGGCCTGCCGGGCGAACTTCTCGGCATCGGCCATCTTTCCCCTTCGGAAGGCCGCCCGCTGAGCCACCACGAGCATCCGGCCGCGCTCGGGATGCCCGGCCGGGGTGAGCTCCAGGGCCCGTTCGATGTAGATCCGCCCTCGTGCCGGGTCGAGATCGACACCCCGCTGACCGGCCATCGTGAGAACCCGGCGCGCGGCGTCGACGACGGCACCCTCGGGAACGCCGCCCGTCGCGCTGGTGAGGTCCAGCGCGGTCGTGTAGTGATGGGCCAGCAGCTCGGCGTGGTCTTCGAGCCGTTTGCCCGCGACGGACTCGATCCACACCGCCGCCGCTCGATGCTTGGCCGCGCGTGCCGCTCTTGGGATCTGGCCGTAGCACACGTCCCGGATCAAGTCGTGGAAGAAGGCGTACTCAGTCTCCCCTTCCATGGACGAGCGCCGGGCCTGACGGACCAGTTCCTTGCGAGAGAGCTCGTGGAAGCCCTGGTCCACGCCCCCGATGTCCCGCTCTGCCATCGCTGCTACCGCTCCCGACCAGAACACCTTGCCCAGCACCGCAGCGTCGAAGAGCATGCGCTTGCGCTCGGGTGTGAGGGTGTCTAACCGCGCGGCGATGAGCGCTTGGACTCCCAACGGCATGGGGATCTCCGCGTCTGACTCAATCATCCAGGTGGGTCCCTCTTTGGTCAGAACACCCCGGTCCTTCAGCAAACGGATGAACTCTTCCGCGTACAGGGGGTTTCCCCCCGACCGGGACAAGATCGCCTGCTGGACCTCGGCGGGAAGGACCGGCTCCTCCAGGAGATTCGAGATCAGATCGGCGGTTTCAGCTTGCGAGAGGGGAGCGAGGTCCACCCGAGTGGCATTTCGAGCGGATGCCGCCCAGGTTGGGGCTCGCTCGTAGAACTCGGGGCGGGCGGTCGCAACTAAGAGCATGGGCACGCCCTCCGCGTAGTCCGCCACGTGGGCCAGGAAGGCCAGCAGGGCATCGTCGGCCCAGTGCAAGTCCTCGAACACGAACACGGCGGGGTCGGTCTCAGCCAGGGACTCCAGGAACCTGCGCCAGGCGGCGAAGTTCTCCTCCCGACTAGCCTGGGGGGCCTCCAGGCCGACGAGGGGCCGCAGGCGCTGACGCAGCCAAGGGGCGTCGGCATCTCCTTCAGATACGACCGCGTCAAGCTTTGCGGCGGCCACCTCTGGCGAGTCTGATTCCAGGATCCCCGCCTCGGCTTTCACGATCTCCCCCAGGGCCCAGAAGGTGACGCCGTCGCCGTAGGGCAAGCAGCGCCCCTGGCGCCACCGGATGAGTTCGGGCCGCATGTCGATGAGAGAAAACAGTTCCGCCACCAGGCGGGACTTCCCCACCCCGGGCTCCCCCACGACGGTCAGGAGATGGACAGTCTTGGCCTTCACCGATCGTTCGAACGCCCCGAACAGCAGGTTCCGCTCGAGCTCTCTTCCCACGAGAGGGGTGAGACCCTCGATGAGGTCGGCGCTGAGCCGAGCCCGGGCCGCCGTAGCCCGGAAGACCGGGACGGGCTCTGGCCTGCCCCGCACCGCGACAGGATCGAGGGGTTCGAATTCGAAGGTCCGCTCGGTGAGCCGGTATGTGGGGTCATCCACGACGATGGCGCCCGCGCTCGACGCCTCGTGCAGGCGCGCGGCCATCGGCAGCACGCCACCAACCACGGTCAGCTGGTCCTGTTCCCTGCCGTCGCCGATCGTCACGAGCGCTGTCCCAGTCGCGATGCCAATCGCGGCCGGTGCGGGTGCGCCTTGGTCGACTCGATCTCGCAATTCGGAGAGGACCGCAAACCCCGCGCGGATCGCACGTTCCGCATCATCCTCGTGCGCGGTCGGAGCGCCGAACACCGCCACAACTGCTCCTTCGGATACCCGTTCGACGGATCCGCCGTACCGCTCGACGTGGCGTCGAACCGAATCCTGGAACGGCTGGAGTGACGCCCTAAGGTCCTCTGGGTCGAGTTCGGCGGCGAACGGCCCAACGGTCGAACCACAGACGAGGACGGTCACGATCCTGCGCTCCTCGATCGGTTCGGCGTGCTCCGACTCGCTCCGGCGAATCGTCTCCGGGTCGAGCTCCATGCCCGGCATCATCTCGGGGTTGACTCCGAAGCTTGCCACTGTCACGGTCTTGCGGAGCCCCCGTGCGACCGGTGCGGGAGGCGCGTCGGTCGGTTGCAAGGGTCTAGCAGCCGCCTCCGCCGGAGCGGGGGGTGACTCGGCCGGGACCGGAGGCGCGGCCGAGGGAGCCTTCGGGGGCGCCGTCCACTCCAGGGACGGATCCTGTTCCAGGATCCCCCGCTCCAGCCGCTGGAGGGCCGGACGGGGATCGATACCCAGCTCCTCGACCAGGATCTGCCGGGCCTGCTGGTAGGCCTGGAGTGCCTCGGCCTGCCGTCCCGACCGGTACAGGGCGAGCATCCGGTGCTCCTGAAGGCGCTCCCGAAACGGATGCTGCGACACCAGCGCGTCCAGCTCGCCGATCAGCTCAGCGTGCCGGCCTGAAGCCAGGTCCGCCCCGATCCGGCTCTCCAGAGCGGCCAGCCGCATCTCCTCCAGGCGCTCCACCTCATGGAGTGCGAACGACTCGAAGGCGAAGTCTGCCAGGGCCGGTCCTCGCCACACGACCAGGGCCTGCCGAAGGAGCTTGGCGGCGAGAGGAGGATCCTCGGGCAGGAGCGTGGTTCCCTCCTCCACCAGCCGCTCGAACTGGAGCAGGTCGAGTTCGTCGGGTACGACGTTCAGGACGTAGCCTGGCCTCCGGGTGGCAAGGCGCTGCCCTGAGTCCCCGGCGCGCTCTAGGACCTTGCGGAGCTGGGAGACGTAGACCTGAACTACGTGCGCCGATGTGTCCGGTGGTTCGTCGCCCCACAGGTCGTCGATCAACCGGTCGACCGAGACCACCTGATTCGCGTGGATCAGAAGGATGGCCAGGAGCGCCCGCTGTTTGGCTGCCCCCAGAGGGATCGAGTGTCCCTCGTGAACCGCCTCCAGCGGACCCAGGATTCTGAACTCCACCGAACCCCCTCGGCCGGCGACCCTACCACGGCGTCAAAGCCGACCGCCACGAATCTGCAGGTGAGGTTGCCCCGCTCTGCCGGACACGCTTGCTGCGTTGATCATGCTGCATCGGCCTCGACGATGTGACGAGATTCGAACTCCACCGGACTGAGGTTGCCGATCGAGGAGTGCCGGCGGTGGGGGTTGTAGAAGGCCTCTAAGTACTCGAAGATCGCCGACGCCAGCTGATCTCTGGTTTCCCAGTGATGCCGGTCCAGCAGCTCGAGCTGCAGGGTCCCGAAGAACGACTCGGCCATGCTGTTATCGAAGCAGTCGCCGATGGAGCCCATGGACCCCAGCAGGCCCGCGGCCCGAAGGCGCCTGCCGAAGGCCCAGGAAGTGTATTGACCTTGACTGCCGTGGTCGGTGTGGCAGATGGTCTCCCCCTCCGGAGCCCGCCGACGCCAGATCGCCATCTGCAGGGCGTCGACGACGAGCTCGGAGCGGATGTGATCGGCGATCGACCACCCGATGACCCGTCGGCTCCAGGCGTCCAGCACCACCGCCAGGTACACCTTGCCACCGGCCGTGGGATGCTCGGTGACGTCGCTCACCCACAGCTGGTTCGGGGCCTCGACGGCGAAGCGTCGGTTCACCAGGTCCTGGGCCAGCTCTGCTCCAGGATCCCGGCGGGTGCAGCCACGACGACGGCGCCGGTAGACGCCCTCGATGCCGGCCAGGCGCATCAGTCGGGCCACCCGCTTGCGACCCACCCGGATGTCCTCACCCGGGCGGAGCTCCGCGTGGACCCGAGGAGCGCCCTAGGTCCCCCGGGACTGGGCGTGGATCGTCCTGATCCGCTCGGTGAGCGCGGCGTCGCTCTGGGTGCGCGGCGATGGGTCCACCCTACGGTGGCGCCACTCGTAGAAGGAGCTCCTCGAGATCCCGAGGCTCCGGCACAGCGCCGTCGTCGGGTAGTTGGCCTTCTCCGTGTCCACCAGCTCGTAGGTCATCTCGAGCGGTAGCTGCTCTCGCCCGCGAAGAAGGCCGCGGCTTTTCCCAGGATCTCCTTCTCCATCCGGAGCACCCGGTTCTCCCGGTGAAGCCGGACCAGCTCGGCTCGTTCGTCGGTGCTCAGACCTTCGGCCCAGCCCTCATCGATGTCGGCCTGGTGCAACCAGTTCCGCAGGCAGGACTCGGAGATCCCGATGTCGGCGGCGATCTGGGCGGAAGGGCTTGGCCCGCTCCCTGGCCAGCTCGATCGCCCCGCGCCGAAACTCCGGAGGGTGGGGCGGTGGCATTCGGACTCCTTTCCGAGGAAGGCGTCAGCCCCCTCAGGGTAGGTGTCCGGACGACCGGGGCAACCTCATGCTCAAGCGCGGCCCCGTCCCCGGCTTGAGCGTCTCTTGATCATCTCTTGAGCGAGCTCCCGGACCATGTGCTCGGCGGACCGCAATGGGCGGTCCCAGGAAGAACGGAGAGTCCGATGAAGGGTTCGGTCCTCAGGAGCCGGATCATCCGGCTCGGCACCACGGTCGCCGTCGCGACTGGTTTGCTCATGGCTTGGACAGTCGCGGCCCAGGCGGTCACGTTCCCCTCCCGCCCCGCCGTCGGCCAGTCCGCGCAGCCAGCCTCGCCGCTTCCTCCGCCCCCCCCGAACATGACCCCGAACATGAAGGGAACAGCCGGTGGAGCTGGTCAGGTGCCCTCCAGCGCGGGTCAGTACAGCCCCGGGACGGTGACCTGCATCCCGGGCGCGTCGATGCAGGTAAACCACCCACTCATCAACGCAGTCTCCGGCTATTCCACCGAGCTGGTCGGCTTCCAGCTTGTCGAGGACTGGAGGCCGACCTCTTCCTCCTCTTGGTCCTACGTCGGAACTACTCAGTACTGGATGGGCTACGCGACGCAGACATCCACCCCTTCTAGCTGGTGGGACTCGGCGACCGGCCAATGGCAGCCTATAAGCTGGGTGGGTCCCAACCTGAACTTCGTCAAGGGCCACGGACAGTACTACGTGGGCACATGGTTTTACTGGTGGAACTCGTCCGGCTACCTGCTCACCTACCAGTTCGCCTGGAACACGTCGTATGCCGGGGGGAGCAGCTCTACGGGATGCACCAACTGACGTTCGTTCGTCCCGGGAATCAAGCGGAATCGTCCGTGGGGGGCCGAAGTCCGGCCCCCCACGTTGTCTGATGAACGCTGTAAACGCCGGTTGAAAAGGCGAACACTCCCGGCCTGAAAACGCCGGTCGAAAAGGTCAACACCCCGACATCCCGAGTTCTGCTCGGTCGTGCCCCCAAGCTCACCCTCGAGGGGAGCAGCGGAGCCGAGCGGATGGGAGAAGGAGTGCGAACCGACATGAAGGAGTGGACCGAGATCCGGCGCAGGGTGCTCGTGGAGGGCGCCTCGAAAGGATCGGTCTCCAGGGACTACGGCATCGCCCACAAGACCCTGCAGAAGATCCTGGCCAACACCGAGCCACCGGGGTACCGGAGGAGGGCTCCTCGCCCCAGGACCAAGCTCGGCCCCTACCTTCCGGTCATCGAGGAGATCCTGGCCTCCGACAGGGAGGCGCCCCCCAAGCAGCACCACACGGCCACGCGGATCTTCTGTCGCCTCCGGGACGAGTACGGCTACTCGGGCGGCATCACCCAGGTCAAGGAGGCGGTGGCCCGGCACCACCGCCATCACCAGGAGGTGTTCGTCCCGCTCTCCCACCCGCCCGGCGAGGCCCAGTTCGACTTCGGCCAGGCCACGGTCGAGATCGCCGGGGTCCGCCGCAAGGCGGCCTTCGCGGTGATGAGCCTGCCGTACTCCGACGCCTTCCACGTCTCGGCCTACCCCAGGGAGTGCACCGAGACCTTCCAGGCCGCCCACGTGGCCGCGTTCGGCTTCTTCGGGGCCGTGCCCACCAGGACCGCCTACGACAACACCACGATCGCCGTGCGCAAGGTGATCGGCCGGGAGCGGGCCCTGACCCGGGAGTTCCTCCGCCTGGAGAGCCATCACGTTCGCCCACCGGTTCTGCCGGGTCGGGCGGGGCAACGAGAAGGGCCACGTGGAGTCCCTGGTCGGCTACGGCCGGCGCAACTTCATGGTGCCCGTGCCGTCGTTCGCCTCATTCGCCGACCTGAACGCCTCGCTGGAGGCGTCCTGCTGGGCCGACCTCGGCCGGCGCGTCCGGGGGAAGCCCGTCACCAAGGCCGAGCTCCTGGAGGTCGACCGGGCGGCCATGCTGCCGATCCCCATCCCATCCTTCGAGGCCCGCCGGGTGGTCCATGCCCGGGCGAACTCGCTGTCGCTGGTGCGCTTCGATCGCAGCGACTACTCGGTCCCCACGGCGTTCGCCCATCACGAGCTCACCGTCATCGGCGGCATCGAGCGGGTCCGCATCGTGGAGGGCGCCCACCTGGTGGCCACCCACCCCCGGTGCTGGGAGGCCGAGCGGACCACCTTCGATCCCCGCCACTACCTGGCGCTTCTCGAGCGAAAGCCCGGTGCCCTCGACGCCGCCCGGCCCCTCCGGGACTGGGAGCTGCCGGGGTGCTTCGCCCTCCTCCGCCGGCGCCTGGAGACCTCATTCGGCTCCCTCGGCACCAGGGAGTTCATCAAGGTGCTCCGTCTCCTCGAGCGGGCATCGGTGACGGAGCTCGCCGGCGCGGTCCAGGCCGCCCTCGAGATCGGGGCGACGAGCTCGGACGCCATCGCCCTGATCGTTCACCACCGAGCCGAGCGACCCGTTTCGCTGTTCTCCCTGGACTCCCACCCGCACCTGCGTCCGTACGTGATCGAGGCGCCCGACCTTCGCGTCTACGCCTCCTTGCAAGGAGCACCCGCATGAAGGCCCTCGAGTCCACATCGCTCGTCCTGCTGCGCCACCATCTGAAGGCGCTCCGCCTTCCCACGATCGGGGCCGAGTGCGAGAAGGTAGCCCGCCGCGCCGCCTCAGACGGCTCGGACCACCTCACCTACCTGCTACAGGTGACCGAGCTCGAGCTGCTCGAGCGGGAGCGCAAGGCCGCCGAGCGCCGGCTCAAGGCGGCCCGGTTCCCCACGCTCAAGTCCCTGGAGTCCTTCGACTTCGCCGCTCGTCCCTCGGTGAACAAGGTGCTCGTCGCCGAGCTCGCCCGGGGGGAGTTCATCGACCGCCCGACCAGATCGCAGAAGAGGGCCGTGATCAAGCGGCGACGAGTGTCACCCGGCGCGGCGAGCCCCGCTCCACACTCGCTGCCCCGCGGCTCTCGAGCGTGCCCCGCGGCTCTCGAGCGTGCCCGCGGCGATCATCCAGCGGCGGGGAAGGCGAACCGCGTCACTTGCGAGAGCTCGTACACCTCGACCCACACGGATCCGAAGCCCACACTGGGGATGACCTCGCCCCCGGGGCCGGTGACCTCGTACGTGGCGAGAACCCGTAGGGTCTTGGCGTCGAACGCCGTGAGGATCCCTCGGCCGCCCAGCCAGAGTGTGCCGTGGTCCACTGCCATGAACCCGCCCCCGGCCTGCTCGGCGCCGAGCGGGGCCTGGAGGAGGATCTTGCCGGTGTCCGGGTCCAAGCGGGCCACCGCCCCGGGGAACACATCCCACAGCTGGTCCCCGGAGGCGACCGCTCCGCCGCCATTCGGGCTGCCGAACTCGGACGAGATGTGGAGCTGCCGGACGATCTTGTTCGACCTGGGGTCGACCTGGACCAGCATTCCCGTGTCGCACACGGTGACCCACACCCACTTCGCGGTGATCGCTGGCCCGTTGTTGCACTCGTTCGAAACTTTCGGACCGACCTGGAACGTGGCTACCACGCGTTCGGAACCCGGATCCACCCGGAGTAGCCGCATGTCCTTGGTCGCCGCCCACAGGCTGCCGAAGCCGAATTCCACGTCCGACACGGCCCCGACCTTCAGCCTGGAGGTCACCCGGTTCGACTCGGGGTCGATCCTGGCGATGTAGTCGGCACCCGACGCCGGGACCCACACCGACCCGTCGCCGGCCGTCACGTCCTGAGCCTGGTAGCCCACACCCTGGATGACCGCCACGACCTGGTTCGTTTGGGCGTCGATCCGGGTGATCGTCCCGTCGTGGTGGCCCGGCACCCACATCGAGCCGAACGCCGCGACGAACCCCTGAGGCTGGGCGACGTCGAACTGGCCCAGGATGAATCCCTCGACCGGCGTCGCGCTGCTTGTTGGGGTCGGCCCGATGGCCGCCCCCGGTGTTGGGCTCGCGGCTCCCGTGGCGGCCGGGGACGGTGGCGGAGGGGATGAGGCCTTCGAGGCGTGCGCGCCGCTGCACGCCGCCGAGAGGAATGCCAGCGCGATCAGCGTTCCCAGGGCGGACCCCCGAAGGCCTCGGTTTTCCCTCATCGCCTGCTCCCTCATTCGAATCGCCGCGATTCAGCTGAGATTGAAGTCTGCGCGTATGGAGCTTCCGTCGTCGAGGTAGACGCGGAGGACGTAACACCCCTTCCCGGGCGTCTGCCAGTTGTACACGAACTGTGTGCCGTCGTAGCGGAGCAAGGATCCGCCGGTCGCAGAGGCCTCCAGCCAATCGGTGGGATCGTTGGCGAAGCTCCCACAGGACACCGCCCCATAGGTGACGTTGGTGACCGCGGAGAGGGCGCTCACGTTCGACCCGGTCGAGGTGGTGAGGTTCCATTTGAAAGGGTAGGTTCGACCGCTCTTGCCCGTGTTGACCGTGGGGAGGTCGTTCACCGGGGAGTAGAACCCTCTGAACACGTATACGACGGAGTAGCTCTCGCTGACCGGAGCGGCCTGGGGATTGCCGGCCACGTCCGTGGCGCCGGCGCAGGTGGCGGTGAACGCTCCCACCCCGTTCGCCGTCCCACCGGCGACCGAAGGACTCGCCGGGGTTTGGACCCCGGATCCGCCTGGGTCGGTCGTGGAGCACCCCGCGACCGGGACTGCTCCAAGCGGGTAGGTCGCTGCGCCCGTGACCCCGGTGACCGCGACCGTCGGCCCGATGGAGTCGAGCATCACCGTCGTTACGACGGCGGAGCTGGTGTTGGCCGACGAGTCCGTCGCTGTGCAGGAGACGGTGCTGGCGCCCTGGGCCGACACGGTGAGCGACCGGGTGGCCGCGGGGGTGCCCAGCCCGGTGGCCGGAGCGAACGCCGCCCCCGTGCAGTCGATCGAGGAGATCGCGCTCCCGCCGGTCGTGGAATCGTCGGCGCCGACGGAACCGGTGACCGGGCCGTGCACGAACCAGCCACCGGACCCGTCGGGCACGCCACCGTCGGGACCGCTCAGGGTGATGGTCGCCGCCGGTGGGGTGGAGTCGAAGACCACGTCGACGGGTACAGGGCTGTCCGCAGCCGTACCGTTCCCGAGCTGCCCGTA
>WNGK01006165.1_pt1 | contig 12622 bp, 14 predicted proteins | sample 5400601 | NCBI WGS metagenome assembly WNGK01 (sample SAMN13153376, study PRJNA577476) | soil metagenome | isolation source: 60 cm soil or saprolite under Garry oak tree replicate 1 | place: USA:California | collected 2016-06-15 | reverse complement strand
CGTGGTGATGGTGCAATTATGACTATAAGAAATATCGAGGTGAAGCAGGTATACTCCCCCAACAAACTCATTGCGGCAACTGTTCTGGCACGTAGTCCACTTCCACCCTGCTGAAAGCGACGGTGACACCATCGGATGTAGCTCCGTGACGCGCAAAAAGAGCGATCTGACCACTCGTGTAATCGCTATCGGTTATTGAGCTGACCACCGTCCCGTTTATCAGTAAAACAAGCGCTGGCCCTTTCATAATGACGGTTATGGTGTTCGGGTGTCCTGGAGGATGGAGGATGGACGGGCTGTGTGGGCCATCCAGGGTGGTTGATTGCGGAGTATTGTTGTCACCCAGGTACTCTTTCACAATATCAAAGGTGTTGTTCCCATTGATATCTACGCGGTAGTCGTGATCCAGGTTGCTATCTCCACGCAGGTACAGGCCAACGCTATCATTCATATCACCCTGCGTGACGGTAAAATCTACCGTCATCGAAAAATTAGTGTACTGGGCATTGTTCGGCAAACCCTCGATCAATGTCGTCTGGGGGTTCGTGTCTGATAAAGTCAACATACCATTGGTGAGCGTGCGGATATAGCCAGCCTGGTTTGAAAGCAACCAGAAGTGGCTATTATCGAGAAACTGGTCATAGAATATGGCCTGCGTCGGAATGGCTAAGGTTGGAGTCTCAGTATCCGTTGGGGAAGGCGTTATCCCCCCTTTGACGCTCGGAGATGGTGTTGCTTTTCCATTGCCTGCGGGCACGGCGCTTGTATTTTTATAAATAAAGAAAAAACTTCCCACTGCTATAAGCACTACCAGGATGACCATGCCGACGACATATCCGATCCCACGTATTTTCCTGGGCCGAGGCGGTTGCGTAACATCCCCTTCTGGTTCCCCTGATGACATGAAATACTCCTGACAACACAGAGATTTGCAAATAAGGCTGGTGTTGTATACTCTCTTGAGTAGAAACGAACGATAGTGTAACGAGGTAGCAAGAGGTATTATCATGCTGGCTGCAATGTATTATGCGCCGATGGATGTTCGACTCGAGGAACGCCTCATCCCTTCGCCTGGGCCGGGCGAAGTGCTTTTGCAGGTAGCGGCGGCAACCACCTGCGGCACGGATGTTAAGGCCTTCAGGCGTGGACACCCTCTGTTATTTCCTTCGACGCCCGCCGGCTTTGGTCACGAGGTCGCCGGGGTCGTAGCAGCTACGGGAGCGGGCGTTACCCAGTGCGCCGAAGGCGACGCCGTTGTGGTCGCCAATTCCGCTCCATGCCAGCGCTGCTACTATTGCCAGCGACAACGCTACAGCCTGTGCGAACACCTGCTCCTGCTCAATGGGGCGTATGCGGAATACCTCCTGGTGCCTGAACGCATTGTGCGCCTGAATCTCTACAAGCTTGCAAGAACCACATCATTTATCGCGGCAGCCCTGACCGAGCCTCTTGCCTGCGCCTTGCACGGAGTAGATGCAAGCTCCATTACTCCAGGTGATAGTGTTGTGATCCTCGGTTCTGGCCCGCTGGGACTCTTACTGGCGTCGCTTGCCAGGTTACGTGGAGCATACGTCATCATCACGGGCAGGGGCGAGGAGCGGCTGCGCCTCGCACGACGATTTGGCGCGCATGTGGTGATTGATGTAAGCAATATGCCAGCCGACGAACAGCGCGAGGCAGTCGTTAAAGAAACGGAAGCTCAGCGAGGTGCAGACGTGGTCATCGAGGCGGTTGGCACACCCGGGACATGGGAGCTGGCAACTCGCATGGCCCGTCCGGGCGGGCTGGTCAATTTCTTTGGAGGTTGTCCATCAGACTCGCGTGTCAGCCTCGCAACACGCCCAATCCATTATAGCGAATTGACACTCAAAGGTGTATTTCATCATACACCCGCCTATTTCGCCCAGGCGCTAGAGCTTATCCAGGGGCGGCATATCGATGTCGAGTCCCTGATAACCACGCGTCTACCACTCACCTCTACTCTAGAAGCGTTGGAACTGCTGCTGCGGAAACAGGGAGTCAAGTACGCACTGATTCCCCCAGCCTTCCAGCAGGCTCTTTTGCCAGGAGTAGCCCTTCAGTAATCATCTGCGTGTAGATATCTATCACCTGCTGCACACTCAAACGCCCATCAGGTCGAAACCAGGTTGCCACCTCGGTACACATCGCAATCAACGCGTACGACGTTACTTTTATGTCAACTTGTCTGAAGATGCCCTGCTCCATACCCTCTCGAAGCAAATGCTGGAGGAGGGTTTCATAGCGATCGCGCAGCGCGAGAATAACGCCGCGATTCTCACCCTCAAGCGCTCGTATCTCCGTGTCGATGATGAAGAACTCCGACTTGTAGGTGGTATGCAGGCGAATATGGTTGGCGATGGCCTCGTGAAGGCGCTGTTGAATGCTGGCCTGGTGATGGGTAATGCGTTCCAGGTTGGCATTCAGGTTGCGCATATGCGTGTCCATGATCTCAACCAGCAGCGCCTGTTTATTTGCATAGTGATAATAAATACTCGCGGCCTGAATGCCTGTCAAACGCGCAATATCGCGCATCGTTGCCGCGTGATAGCCATATTCCGCGAACAACTGCACCGCCGCCGCTAGAATCTTTTCTCGTACCGAACGGATATCAGGTTGCATCTCATTTTCCTTTGTAGAATATGTGTTGTTTCGTATATTCTATCAGCCAGCGATAAGTAGTCCGAAGATAAGGCTATTCGGCTTCGTCCGGACGCATCTCTTGAAGTAGATGGTTGATAAGCCTGACTGGTTTCTTCACATCATCTATGTAGTAGGCTTTTCTCTCACCCCCGTAGAGAGATATGATCTCAGTAAAGCCTAGACGTTCAAATACCCTCTGCCCTTCTTTTGTTGCGCCAATGCCGTACCAATTTTTGACGTCAAACTGACGATCCATAGAAAGCGCCCATTTGAGTGTGTGTCTGATAATGAGTAGCCCTCTTTCTCTATCTGTCAACAAGTTCCCTGTAGGCTTGACAGTAATGCTTGCTATATAAACAGAAATCCTGGGATCAGTCCACTGCCTGATTGCTGTCAGTGGTATATCTCGTTCCCGTATTTCGTCCAAAAGAAGAGGACGAATGGCATCTTCTTCGAGTGGCATGAGGGAGGAGTAAGCAACAACTCTTCCCTCCTCTTTTAAATTCATGAATATCGTGCCGTTCAACTCATGATACTCCAGTAGTTGTTTATGCGAAACAATGTATTCTTCTCCATGAAGGCTTCTGTTTAGGGTAAATTCAGCCCATAAGTCGTTGATAGTCGAGGGCGAAAAGCTGAAGCGAATAGAGAATCCCCCCGACGGGACGGTTTTTCTGATTGGTTTGTACGTTCTCGGCTCAACGGGATGAAATTGGATGTTGGTTAATTGCGCTCCCTGCCTCATGTAATACCGCATCCAATAGCCTTCTCGTTCTATGGCCGTCTTCTCATCTTCCACAACTTCCAGTATCTTCATGGCTGGCATGACTTTTTCCTGTTGCAATTGTTGAATCCAGGCGTGTTTTTTTCCATTTTTGTCCCGGTAGCTTGTATGCTGCTTGAAACGCTCGTAGGCATTGTTGGTGATTCCCACGTATGCCACAGTATCCGTCCTTGGGTCGGTGAGGGCGTAGATAAAGTACATGAGCCTTCTCCTGCTTCTTGTACGTTTGCCTGAAACTACGTACGGTCATCATCCGTTCTGCTCGTCGAATGCTGCTGTTTCCACTTGTCTAAGGTTTCTTTGTAGGCTTTAAGAAGTGGCAAGTTCGATGTATCTATGTCAAGGCGGTACATGTCCCGGTCGTCGCGCTTCCCTAAGTATTCAAATCCGGCCCGCTGGAGAATGCGCTCTCCATCCTCAGTACCCCCGCACGCGTCAATCGTTGAGATGTCCACGCCCCGCTCAGCCCAGTCGTTCAAAGTGGTATGGACAAAATCCCTAAGCAAGTACGATGCATAACGGTGCCTCTGATCCAGCGTTACCTTCGTCGTCGTCATCATATCGATAATGATGCACTCCAACCTATGCCCCGGTTCAAAGCGATTGATGTGATTCGCATCGAACAACCACCCGCGCTTACCCTCTCGAAACTCGAGGATAGCATCGTGCGTGAGCGGAACTAGATTGATCGCTGCGACCATGTGATCGTCGCTATACAGATAGTGGGTTATTTCTGGATTAGCCCGCAAAAATCTTTCACGAGCCTCCCTTGTCGCCTCTGCACGTTTTCGCCCGAAGTTCAACGCCGCGAGGTTAATCTCGTCATCCAGGTCATCCAACGTGGCTGTACGGTACTGTAGTTCTGCGGTTTCCCCTATCAGGAGAAACAACTCTATCTCGTCTGCCAGATTATCGATTTCAGACTTTTTATAATATCCGTATCCTCCCAGGAATGGGACTCTTTCGATTTTTCTTGTTTTAATGATGTAGTTGAATTTGTCCCTGTTCATCCCCAGCCGTTCTTGTGCTTCTTTGGCTGTATAGTAGTGCTTTGCTATCTGTTCATCAAGGTTCTCTTTGCGTCTCGGCATACATCGTGTCCCTCTGCGAGTAATTAATGACCATATTTTACCATCCCTACACAATTTACTCAATCTTCTTAAATTCGGTGCCAGTTCTATTGACAGCGGGCATGCTCGACGTTATAATATTAATGTGTAAGTTGTGTAATGTGTGTAAATTGAGTATCAAGTGTCATGTGTCATATGTCACAAAACGTTATCTAAAAGTAAGGCAGTTGAAGTAGTGCGTCTCGTAGATGGTGTGGGTGTGACGGCCCAGTCACCCTGGAAAACTCAACCAGCCGTCACACCCCGCCCGTGATCGTGTAAGACCGCAGGCTTCTTCGATTCTAGCGCATGCGGTCAAGGTCTTCTCTGTACAGAAAGGATGACGTGACCCAGATGTTACCTCTCTCTACACCTTTGATTCGTCTCACCAACACTGAGGCATCCACCCTTGAGCGTATGAGCCAGGCCTATGAACCGCCCGCGCTCATTACCTACTGGATGCCGCTCTGTGAACCGATCTACGAGTGGGCCAGCTTTGCCCAGCATGCCGAGCGCGTGCCTGCGCTCACTGCGGTGGGACACGCCTTTTTCGCCCTCTCGCATGAGACCAAAGCCCTGCGCTACTTCACCCTGGCCTGGGAGCAGCAGCGAGGCCGTTTCCCCGAAAACGCTGACTACTGGTACAATCAAACAGGCCGCGCGCTCATGGACGCGACCCATCATTGGAGCCGCGTTGCCAGCGCCCTGGACACCCTCACCCCCGATGAACTCACCGCCGACAACCTGGCTGAGGTGCGCCGCATGTCACGTGCCGCCCGCGCCCAGCAAGAACGCCTGTGGAAGCTCACTGATGAAGTGCGCGCAGAGATCGCCGACTGGCGCATGCGGCACCAGCCAGCAGCACAGCGGGAGGTGCAGGCATGAGAGAGCAACACGGCCCCACGTTTTCACCAGTGGCACAGGCAGTGCACTCCATTGAAGATGTCCCTCTATTCTGCCAGGACTACGGTCATTCCTGGGGGAGAACAATGCATCCTGGCGTGAAAGAATGTTATCTTTGCGGTGTCCTCGGCTATTGCCCAAGATGCACACCGCTACCGCCAGAGGGATCGCAACCATTCACCTGTAGCGCACACATACAAAGGCAGGTGCAGCAATGACAAAACAAAAAGAACCACCATACCAACCTGTAACAAGACGACGAAGCGCAACATCAGAAGACATTGCAGCCCGAAGGACGGAGGATTATGCTCCTCCAGCAAGCCCCCATAGAGTAGGACATACGCCAGGACTCCACGGAGAAGACGCGCCGTATCTGTCAGGGGAGATCATCCGACCAGGAAGACCCAACGGGTATAGTAGAACTGTACCGCCGACACGCCAACAGAAGGAAGAAGAACTAGACTATCCCGACGATCCGCCAAAGCGCAGAACAACGGTAGTGGTATGCGCACCCGTACAGCCAACCCGAAGACGAAAAGAACGTACCCGCTTTCAAGAGAATTTACGACCACGATCCCCCTGCAAACGCGCCAGCTTGCACCCGTTACCCTGACCAGAGCAGTCACCAAACCAACCACAGGCAAAGGCCACCAGGACGCAAGACCTGCTACAGGAAGCCTGACCTTGTACAATGGCCTCTTTACGCCACAACCCATTCCCAGCGGAACCGTCTTCACCAGCTCAGACGGGATAAAAGTGGTGACGGATGCATCCGTCACCGTTCCGGCATCCAACCCAACCGCGAATCCGCCCCAACTCGGATATGCTACGGTTCCCGCCAATGCGGTCGTAGCGGGATCGTCGGGCAACATTGCCGCCTATGATATCAATGCGACGGTGGTGAACGGGGTCTCCGTCAAAAATACGAGTCCGTTTGCTCACGGACAAGACGCCAGGGACTTTCAAGCGGTCGTGCAGCGTGACCTGGACAGCTTGACCGCGCAGGTGCAGCAGCAACTCACCCAGGCCATGCCCCAGGCTTTCAGCTTGGCCCCAGGTGAGCAAGTCATCCCGACCCACTGTGTCTTTAGTGCATCCGCCGATCACCGTATCGGGGATGAGGCACAAGCCGTAACCGTCCACGCCTCCAAGACATGCGCGGCCGTTGCCTACAACCAGGACGCGCTCCAGCAGCAAGTCACGGCGGTTTTCAATGCCACCCGCCCAGGAAAGCAGTATGAACAAGTGAGCAGTGTGCAGACGAGTGTGCTCAGTGTTGCACCGCTGACCGTTCGGGTCAGCGGTGCATGGGAGTATGTGTTTACCAGCGACGACGAGCAATATCTCGCCCAACACATTCAAGGGGAGACGCCAGCGCAAGCCAGAGTGCATCTGCTCAAAACTGGTCTGGTGTCTCGTGTCACCATCACGCAGACACAAAGCTTGCCAGACTTCTATCACATCAAATTTCTGATCCTCATCGGAGTATAGACCATGAAACGCTTCCAGCACATCTTGCTCGCCTCTCCGAGAGGGACGAGGCGCCGCCAGAGAGACCGCTACCGAAGCCTGAGTGATACAGACAGAGGCAAGCGCAAAGAAAGGGTTGACATGCACACCGTTAGAATCTACCGGCTCGACCATCTCTCGACAAAGCTCTTTCAACGCCTGAAAGCGGCGCAAATGGAAGCGGCAGAGGTCTGGAACACCTGTTGTGAACTTCATAAAGAGGCACGACAGACAAGGAGCATGTGGCCTGGACAGTCGGAATTGGATCAGGCGACAAAAAGACGGTTTGCATTGTATGCTCAATCAGTGCAAAAGGTTGTGCGCGTTTTTCTCGCGAATGTCGAAACAGCGCGACGGCTACGCAAGACAAATCCCAAGATCAGGTACCCCTGGAAGACGAAACGTTTCTACCCGGTGATGTGGCCTGCGCAGGCAGTGTATCGCCAAAGCGGGCGTGTGATCCTTCCTATGGGGCGAGGGCGTGCTTCCATCGTCTTACCACTCGATCTACCCGAGAACAGTGGTGCTTGCACACTGGTCTGGAATCGTGGGTTCGAATTGCATGTCTGCATTGAGGTACCGCAAGCCGAACACGCTCCTGGCAAGAACCGCGCAACGGTGGACCTGGGAGAAATTCATCTCGCCACCGTGACGACAAACACAGATGCGGCAATCGTGATTTCAGGACGTGGTATCCGTAGTCTCAAACGCCAGCGCAATATGCGACACCGGCAACTCGCCAAGAAGCAGGCCCGCTGCCAGAAATACTCACGCCGATGGAAAAAGCTCCAAAGAGCCAAGAACAAGATGGTATGTCGAATCGAGCGTCGTGTGCGTGATCTACGTCATAAAGCAACCCGGCAGGCGATCGAGTTTTGCAAACAAGAGCAGGTCGGGACACTCTTCATCGGCAACCCGCACGGCGTGCGCCAAGAGAATAGAGGACGCTACCACAACCAGCGTATGGCCCAGTGGGAGTACGGCAAGGATATCGACTATCTGACCCACAAAAGTACACAGGCCCGCATCGAGAGCTTCACTGGCTCAGAACGAGGGACATCCAGCCAGTGTCCGGTATGCAGGCATAAACACAAGCCCAAAGGTAGAGTGTGGAAGTGCAGGAAATGCGGGTTCAGAGGGCATCGCGATATAGTCGGTAGCGTCAACATGCACCGGCTGGCTTATGATGAACAAGTGACGTTTCCTCGTTCGATCACGTATCTACGTCCTGGCCCGTCCAGGCGTAGTAGGAGGGCAGGCACGCCCCATGCATCCTAACCGGTGCTGTTGTCTTGGTGAGTCAATGGGGTCAACCACCTCTTTCAAAGAGAGAGTCCCGCAAGGGACAGGCCACACCGGTGAAATCACTGAGAAACTTATCTCCCTTGAGGGGATGAGAGTGTCACCAGAAAAAACGATCCAACGCCGGTCCTGCTACCTATTGAGCCGTCCTTGATTTACGTTGGCGCTCGGTTTTTACAACTGTCGTGCCAAGCGCGCGCCCAATGATGATCGGGGCTTCCAGTACATCGGCTGCGGAATCGCTGATATCAGGGCGGGCGGCAATCACCTTGCGGCACTCAAACTCCATGCGGCGCGAGGTGCTTCCGACTCGCGTAATGCGCCCGACGGCCTCGACAAAATCACCCGCGTACAGTGGGGCCAGAAATTCGATGCTTTCATAGCCGACCAGCAGACCCTCATCGCCGTCACAGAGGATGGCCAGCTCGGTCGCAAGATCACCGAAGAGCGAGAGCATATGTGCGCCATTCACCAGTTGGCCTCCATAGTGGGCATCGTTCGCGCTCAAACGCACGCGGATCATCGCTGTAAGTTCCTGTAAGTTTGTCATAGTAGTATCCCCTTTCTCGTTCTCGGTATAGGTATTTGCAAAGCCTAGCAGTTTCAACCCCAAACGGGAAGCCAAGCACCCTCATGTTTTCTAGTTTTTATAAAATCCACGATATAAACTTATAACATAGATTATATCGTGGATTTTATAAAAAGTGTGGAAATCGCTTCTCTTGCCTGTCAGATTTATGTTCTATTCCTTTCCATGTTTTACTTCTTTAAAGTTACCGTGATGTTTCCGATATGTATTTGTGAGAGGAATACCCATCCCCTCAGCAAATTCTATTAACTCATATTCATCATTGTAACGAGTCTCATGTGTTGAGGGAAACTCTTCTATGAAGCGTTTGCCAAAACGCTCATGCTCACGCCGACGTTCCTCTGGCCATTCTGTTGAACCAATATAATATCCTTCTTCACCGTCTACAGCAAAGTATACTTTAGCTTCTCTCTTGTGTCTAGCCATTGCCTTTTTCCTTTCTGTTCTGTGAGGAGGGTTACCGTGAGTTACAGTCTGGGAGTGTGTGACCTGTCTAGCGATAGCCAGGTCACGGGATCATCAAACGCTTTACTCAACGACGGGAAGAGCACGGTGTTCTGCTTCCCAGTGTTGCCATTCCTGGTCTGTCGCGGGAAACAGGGGGATACTCAGATCACCCAGGAGACACCCGATAGCGTAGTACCAGGAGTCATGTTCATCGGGGTAGCTCATCAGGTCAAGGGCCATATCAAACAGTTCTTCGATCAACGCGCTATCGGTCTGGATACGCGTTTCGTCGGCGTAATAGAAGTGGTCACGCCGCGCCACAGAATAGCCGCGCTTCGTGTTGGGATGGGTGAACGTGACTATAGTGACGACATCGGGGCCGAGCTGGCCGCTTTGGGGTTCGAGGATGCTTCCATGCAGCATCCCGAAGTATAATCCGACTTGCTGGACGTTCAACGTGCCCTTGCTAGCCTCTCGCTTGAGGTTCTCGACAAGGTAGCTATCCGGCGCGGGTTTCTCCCCTATGTAGTCGCCATGCATGGCCCACCATAAACCCTTGCTATAGGTGTCGGCAAAGGCGGGATTCTGAATTTCGATCAATGGGGTAACAGTGAGCTTCTTTGTAATTTGTAATGTCGCTTGCATGTCGCTATGCGCTCTCTTTCTGCTTGACACCTTCAGGTGTCCGTGTCATACTGCTACCGAGAACAAAACTACGTGAACAACGGTGGTAAGCGTTCTCACTCGCTAGCCTGTCGTGAATGGGACGACAGGCTAGTACGGTATCACCCCCTTTTATTCGCAAAGCTAAGTGTGTCTTGCACATTTATGAAAAGATACATATAAATTAACCATATAGATCAGTATACATATATATTGCAAAAAAAGCAATGATTTAGCAACATGGTTGACTTGAAGCCAGTTGACCTATATAATGCAACATAAAATATTCGTTCTTGGAGACAAGCGCATGCAAAGCGAAAGAGATTATTTAACTGTCAAGCAGATAGCAGACCAGTTAGGGGTATCTGTACAAGCAGTACGGAATTGGATTAACAATGGAGAATTGGAGGCCATTGATCTAGGACACGGATTCCGTATCCATAAGGACGAATATCAACGTTTCCTTCGGGAACGAAAGACAGGCAAAAAGGACGAATCAGACTCTTAAACACCTGCTTGTTTCAGGCTATTTTCAGAAACACAATGAAACGGGCTAAACACGCTTTGAAACAACGTTTAGCCCGTTTCTATTGCTTTTTGAAACGCTTGGTTGTTTCGGCGTAGATCAACGGTCTGTTTGCCGAGATTCACCGGCCGTTTCGGGGAGTCACGACTCTCCCCTCCCCACTGGTACCTCCCTTGCCCAGGCCTACGACGACGCAGGGCAGGGCCTCCTTCTTTTGGGAGCCTCCGGTGCCGGAAAAACGACGCTTTTGCTCGACCTGGCACGCGAACTGCTCACCCGCGCCGAGAGCGATCCCACCCAACCTCTTCCTGTGATCCTGAATCTCTCCTCCTGGACGAGCAAGAAACTTCCTCTGGCCACTTGGCTCGTCGATCAGCTTCGCTTAGTCTATGGTCTCCCCTCTTCTTTAGGGCAAGCGCTGCTGGATCAGGATCAGTGGATTGTGCTGCTCGATGGTCTTGATGAGGTCGAAGCTTCTGCGCGCGGACGCTGTATTGAGGCCATCAATACCTATCGAGGGGAGCACTTCGCGTCTCTGGTAGTGTGCTCGCGCAGTCACGAGTATCTCACACAGGAAGCTCGACTCGCTCTCTCAAGCGCCGTGGAGGTCCAACCCTTGCAAGAACGGGAGGTGAGGGAGTATCTCAAACGAATAGGCAAGCCTAAGGCTACTGTTCGCGCCGCACTGCGAACCAATCCTGTGCTCAAACAACTACTCGCTACCCCGCTCATGCTCAGTGTGGTGATCCTGGCCTACCGAGACATGGCCATCAAAGATCTTCCTACGCTGGGCTCTGTTGAGGAACAGCAACGACAGATCTTTGCGAGATATGTGGAACGCATGCTGGAGCAACGAGCCACCAAGAGGAGTTTCACACCTCAGCAAACATGCCAGGGGCTTACCTGGTTAGCCCAAAATATGAAGCAGCAGCATCTCACGGAGTTCTACCTGGAACGACTGCAACCCACTTGGCTTCCAACGAAACGGCTACAGATGCTCGATGCCTGGATCAGCACGCTAGGCATCGATCTGATCTTTGGGCTGATCTTTGGGCTGATCTTCGGGCTGGCTCATGGGCTAGTAGCCGGGCTGGTCAGCGGGCTAGTAGCCGGGCTGATCTTAGCGCTGATCGATGGGCTGAACACTAGGCTGGAACATGGTGGAATACAAGTGATTGAAGCTCTGAATTGGTCTTGGAAGAACCTCCGACGAGGGCCGCCCATCGATCTGATCTTCGGGCTGGCCTACTGGCTAGTAGCCGGACTGGCTTTAGGACTGGTTCGTGGGCTGGTCGGCGCGCTGATCGGCGCACTGATCGGTGTGCTGATCTTTGGGCTGATCCGTGGGTTATCAGCGACACAGATCGATGAGCATACACGCATGCATCCTAACCAGGGAATACGAACCTCAGGTTGGAATGCGCTACGCTTTGGACTTGTGAGCGGGCTAGTCAGCGGGGTGGTCGGCGGGCTGGACTTCGGACTGGGCTTCGGGCTGCTCTATGGTGGAAGAGCATACCTAAGCCACTACATTCTCAGGTACCTCCTCTGGCGAGGCGGAGTAATGCCCTGGTACTACATCCGTTTTCTAGAAGAAGCGTCTGAATGTATCCTCTTGCAAAGAGTTGGAGGAGGGTTCCGCTTTATCCATCCGCTTTTTCAGGAGTACTTTGCTGTACAAGGGATAGGAGCATCTCCTAGTTCCCTGCCACAACCGTCACCACAGCAACCATAGCATTATCCCCTATCACTACAATCTCAAGCAGGAAAAGCATTTCGGGCGGAAATGGCCCAAAATTGCAGCCATCGTTGTCAGGCCCCAATATACCGCTTGCAAGCTGCTCGACATCCTGGCTGGTTATGAATACCTTGCTGCAAGCGTTCAGTAATGCCAACGGCATTCCGAACAAAGGACATCCCGTTAGTCACTGCCTCTCGATCTTCCATCGGCAATGAGGAGTGGATACACAGGTAGTATGTACCAAAGTGCGCGAAAAAGCAAACCTCGACATAGACCTGCGTTCATGGTATACTATTCGAAATTCCTCTTAATCTTCACTCCTTGCATCAATAGATGGTATAGAAAGGAGGTGTACAGAACAGCATTCTTCCCTCATGCCCTTGTTCCA
>WNGK01006161.1_pt1 | contig 12624 bp, 9 predicted proteins | sample 5400601 | NCBI WGS metagenome assembly WNGK01 (sample SAMN13153376, study PRJNA577476) | soil metagenome | isolation source: 60 cm soil or saprolite under Garry oak tree replicate 1 | place: USA:California | collected 2016-06-15 | reverse complement strand
CAGAATCGCCGATGAGCTGTCCGCACGGCCGTCCGGTGATCCTCCGTTATTCGTTGCGGGAGATTGAGCGCGCATTCAAGCGGGTTTGATGGCGCACGGAGAAGCACTTCCGGGGTCCGGTTTCTGGACTCCGGTGGAGCCCACCGGACTCCTGACACCGGAGCTAAAGCCCCCGAATATGTTGGGCGCCATTGTCGGAGATGAAGCTCTGGCCCCCTAAAGAGGACGCTCGGAACTTTGCGTATGAGAAAGCTGATCATCGCGATTGACGGGCCGGTGGGATCGGGGAAGAGCACGGTCGCGCGGCGCGTGGCGGAGCTGCTGGGTTACGTCTATCTGGATAGCGGCGCGATGTATCGCGGAGTGGGCTGGAAGGCCCTGCGCGACCATGTGCCTCTCGATTCCGAAGACAGGGTTGCGGCACTGGCTCGCGCGACGCGCATCGATCTGGTGAGCAGCGACGGCGGCTTTCGCGTGCTGGTGGACGGGACGGATGTTACGGACCAGATTCGCTCGGCGGCGGTGGCGCAGGCGGCGTCGAAGGTGGCGGTGATCGCCGGAGTGCGCGCGGTGCTGGTGGCTGAGCAGCGGCGTGCCGCAGGAAGCGGCGGCGTGGTGATGGAAGGGCGCGATATTGGCACGGTCGTATTTCCCGACGCTGATTTGAAGATTTTCCTGGATGCTTCGGTGGAAGTACGCGCGGAGCGGCGGCGGCTGGAATATGCGCAAAAAGGCGAATCGCTGGAGTTCTCTGAAGTTCTGAAAGAAGTTCGCCAGCGCGACCGGCGCGACCGCGAACGAGCGGTTTCCCCGCTCGTTCGCGCAGACGATGCGGTCCTCGTGGATAACACGGCGATGAGCGCAGAAGAGACCGCGCGGCTGATCGTTTTTCTCGCGCACGAACGGGAAGCGGCGGCGAAAGCGGAGGCCCGCCAGGCTTAGCTGGGATTCCACCCCGGCACGCGCGATTTTGTTTACGGCGCGAGTACTGGCGCTCGAGAGGCGCGTGCCGGGAACCCCGGTTCGATCCAGGATGACAGCGCTGACTCTCGCGGGCGGTGTGTCCGGGTAAGGGTGCCGCTTAGCTGGGATTGGACATCGAGGCGAGAAATTCAGCGTTCGATTTTGTCTTGGAGAGCCTGCCCAGGAGCAGTTCCATGGCCTCAACCGGCGACAGCGGGTTGAGGACTTTTCGCAGCACCCAAACTCGGTTCAACTCGTCCGCCGGAAGCAGCAATTCTTCCTTTCGCGTGCCGGAGCGATTGATATCGATGGCCGGAAAGATGCGCTTATCCACCAGGCGGCGGTCGAGATTGATTTCCATATTGCCGGTGCCCTTGAACTCCTCGAAAATCACGTCGTCCATACGGCTTCCCGTGTCGATCAAAGCGGTGGCCATGATGGTGAGCGATCCGCCCTCCTCGACATTGCGCGCGGCGGCGAAAAAGCGCCGCGGCCGCTGCAGGGCGTTGGCGTCAATACCGCCGGAAAGCACTTTGCCCGAAGGCGGCGTCACCGCGTTATAGGCGCGCGCCAATCGCGTGACGGAATCCAGCAGGATGACGACATCGCGCTTGTGCTCGACCAGGCGCTTGGCTTTTTCCAGGACCATTTCGGCGACTTGGATGTGGCGCTGGGGGGGCTCATCGAAGGTCGAGCTGATGACCTCACCCTTCACGGTCCGCTGCATGTCCGTGACTTCTTCCGGGCGCTCATCGATCAGCAGCACGATCAGGGCGACTTCGGGATGATTGGCGGTGACGGAGTTGGCCATCGACTGCAGCATCATGGTTTTGCCGGTACGCGGCGGGGCCACAATCAAACCGCGCTGGCCCTTGCCGACGGGGCAGAGCAGATCGAGAACACGGCCAGTAAGGTTCTCCTTGGCCGTCTCCATTTTCAGCCGGCCCTGAGGATAGAGCGGAGTGAGATTGTCGAAAAAGATTTTGTTCCGCGCTACCTCGGGATCTTCGAAGTTAACGGCCTCCACCTTAATCAGCGCGAAGTAACGCTCCCCATCTTTGGGCGGACGCACCTGTCCGGAAACGGTATCGCCGGTGCGCAGGTCGAATTTGCGAATCTGCGAGGGCGAGACATAGATATCGTCGGGGCCGGGCAGGTAGTTGTATTCGGGCGCGCGCAGGAAGCCGAAGCCATCCGGCAGGCATTCCAGGACGCCTTCGCTAAAGATGAGGCCGTTTTTCTCGGTCTGCGCACGCAGGATTTGGAAGATCAGTTCCTGTTTGCGCATTCCGCTGGCGCCGGGGATGGCCAAGTCCTTGGCGATTTTGGCCAGATCGGTGATGTTTTTGTCCTTCAGTTCTGCAAGGCTAATACTCATTGTGATCATTCCTTGACCTTGACTGGAGCCTGAATTCACCGGCCCCATATGTCGGGAGATGGTAAGCGGGCGGCGGCATAACGAGATGCGCCGTCGTCATACGGCGGAACCACAGTCAAATTACCAAACAATGTTTTTTCTTCTAGATGTCGAACAGGAACCAAACAGGGGCGGGTCACTCCCGGGCAGAATCAGCAGTTTACCCCTCGACCGGAAATGTGCCCGAGGGTCTCCCTCAGTTGGTTAATTCCTGATCTTGCTCTGCTTCCGCATCGAACTTGGTCGGCACTTCCGGGACCGCGGGAAGTACTGACGGCTGAAGCGGCCGTTCCAATGCTAAACCTAAAACCTCGTCCATCGTTTCCACAGACTGAATCACCAAAGTTGACTGGATATCGGAGGGAATATCCGCCAGATCCTTTTCGTTATCTTTGGGGATGAGCACGGTGCGGATCCCCAGGCGATGTGCCGCCAATACTTTTTCTTTGACGCCGCCGATGGGCAAAACTTTGCCCCGAAGCGTGATCTCGCCGGTCATGGCCACGTCGCAGCGAACCGGAATATGCGTCAGGGCGCTCACGATGGCGGTACCAATGGTGATGCCCGCCGACGGCCCGTCTTTTGGAATGGCGCCTTCGGGAACATGCACGTGGATATCCAGGTGGCGATAGAAGTCATGCGGCAAGCCGAAGGCCCCGGTGCGCGAGCGCACGTAACTCATGGCCGCCTGGGCAGATTCCTGCATGACGTCACCGAGCTTGCCGGTGAGCGTGAGCCGGCCCTTGCCATGCATCAATCCTGCCTCGGTGGTCAATACCTGGCCGCCGACTTCGGTCCAGGCCAAGCCAATGGCGAGGCCGACCTCGTTTTTCTTCTCGGCCCAGAGCTCGCGGAACTTAATGACGCCGAGGAATTCATTCACGTTTGCCGATGTGATCTCCACCTTCACCTGCCGGCCTTCCTTGACCACGCGCCGCGAGACCTTGCGGCAGATATTGGCAATCTCACGCTCCAAATTCCGCACGCCCGCTTCCTGCGTGTAATGCCGGATGATGTAGTTGATGGCGTCATCGGCGAATTGCAGGTTCTCTTCGGTCAGGCCAGTAGCCTCGCGCTGCTTTTTGAGCAGGAAGCGCTTGGCGATCTCCCGCTTTTCGATTTCGGTATAGCCCGGCAGGCGCAGGGTTTCCATGCGATCCTGCAAGGGCTGCGGGATCGTGTGCAGGACGTTGGCCGTGCAGATGAACATCACGTGTGAAAGATCGTACTCGACATCGAGATAATGATCGGTGAAAGAATGATTCAGTTCCGGATCGAGCACTTCCATAAGGGCGGCGGAAGGGTCGCCGCGGAAATCCATGGACATCTTGTCCACTTCGTCGAGGACAAACACCGGGTTCACCGTCCCCGCCTTCTTCATCATCTGAATAATCTGGCCGGGGAGAGCGCCGATATAGGTGCGGCGATGACCCCGAATCTCCGCCTCATCTCGAACGCCACCCAGGGAGACGCGCACAAACTTACGGCCCGTGGCGCGGCCGATGGACATGGCCAGCGAAGTCTTGCCCACGCCGGGAGGACCGACCAGACAGAGAATCGACCCGCGAGGATTCTTGACCAACTGGCGAACGGCGAGATATTCGAGAATGCGCTCTTTGACCTTCTCCAGACCGTAATGATCTTCCTCTAAAATCTTCTCCGCGGCGCCAATGTCTCGAATTTCCTTGGACTTCTTCTTCCAGGGCACCGCCAACAGCCAGTCCAGATAACTGCGGCTGACGGTGGATTCGGCAGACATCGGCGGCATCATCTCCAGCCGCTTCAGCTCCTGAATGGCTTTTTCCTGAACGTCCTTGGGCATTCCCGCCGCTTCGATTTTCTTCTTGAGTTCGTCGAGCTCACTCTTTTCGCCGCGGCCGAGCTCTTTGTGTATGGCCTTGAGCTTCTCGTTCAGGTAGTACTCTTTTTGCGCGCGTTCCATCTGGCGTTTCACGCGCGTATTGATGTTGCGGTCGACGTTGAGTTTTTCGATCTCGCTTTCCAGGACTTCCGCCACGCGGTTCAAACGATCCAAGACGTCGAAATTTTCGAGCAGTTCCTGCTTTTCCTCGATGGGAATCTGCAAATTGGCGGCGATGGTATCGGAGAGCTTGGCGGGATCTTCGACGCGCGCCGCGGCAATCATGGTGTCGTAATTCAGGCTCTGGGAGAGCTTCACATACTGCTCAAACAGGCCGTTGACGCGGCGAACCGCCTGATCGATCTGAGGAGAAGGCTCGACGCGCACGGGCATGAGGCGCAGCGTGGCGCGATAGAAGCCCTCTTCGCTGGCAAGCTGCACAACTTTGGCGCGCTCCACGCCTTCGACCAGAACGCGAATATTGCCGTCGGGCAGCTTCACACTCTGCACAATATTGGCGAGGGTGCCGACGGTAAAGATCTGCTCCGGCTTGGGGTCATCGACCGAAGCGTCGTGCTGGGTGGCGAGGAAAATCTTCTTTTCTCCCGCGAGCGCCTCTTCCAACGCGCGCACGGAGGCTTCCCGCCCGACGATGAAGGGCTGCATCATCTGAGGGAAGATGACCATGTCCCTCACCGGCATCATCGGCACGCGCTTCATTTCACTCTTCTCGCGAGTAAACATTAATTTTCAACAGGTGGAAGGCCCACTACTTAATTATCCCAAGTTATCCGGCTTTTTCCAGCAGGGTCCAGTTGATCTCGCGGCTGCGCACCATTTCGGCGGTGACGCAGAAGTCGCGCACCTTGCGCTGGGCCGGTAAGTTGTACATGAGATCGAGCATCAAATCCTCGAGGATCATGCGCAATCCTCTGGCGCCCACCTTGCGTTGCATGGCCAAGTCCGCGACGGTTTCCAGGGCGTCATCGGCAAAGCGCAGCCGAACGTTCTCGAATTCGAAGAGACGTTGGTATTGCCGGATGAGGGCGTTCTTTGGCTCCGTGAGGATGCGCATCAGCGCGGCCTTGTCGAGATCGCCCAGAACACCGACCACCGGCAGCCTACCCACAAATTCCGGGATGAGGCCGTAACGGATCAAGTCCGTGGGCTGCGCTTGGTCGAGTAGCTCCATATTGCGGCGGTTGGTGGTCGCCGGCTGGGCGTCGGTGTGGAAGCCCAGAGATTTTTGACCCACGCGCCGCTCCACGATCTTCTCCAAGCCCACGAAGGCTCCGCCACAGATGAAGAGAATATTGGTGGTGTCGACCGGAGTGAATTCCTGGTGCGGATGCTTGCGCCCGCCCTGAGGCGGAACATTGGCGATGGTGCCCTCCAGGATCTTGAGCAGAGCTTGCTGGACGCCCTCACCGGAGACATCGCGCGTGATGGACGGGTTTTCGTCTTTCTTGGAAATTTTGTCAATTTCGTCGATATAGATGATGCCCTGCTGCGCCTTGGTCACGTCGCCGTCGGCGTTTTGCAGCAGCTTCAAAATAATATTTTCGACGTCCTCGCCGACGTATCCGGCTTCGGTAAGCGTGGTGGCGTCCACGATGGCGAAGGGCACGTCCAGCATGCGCGAGAGCGTCTGCGCCAGGAGCGTCTTGCCTGTGCCGGTGGGGCCGATCAAAAGGATATTCGATTTGGTCAGTTCGACGTCACCGGGCTGATGGTTCAGGAAGATGCGCTTGTAATGATTGTAGACCGCCACGGCCAGCTTCTTCTTGGTCTTATCCTGGCCGATGACGTAACCATCGAGGAACGACTTGATCTCCGGCGGACGGGGCAGGCGCCGATTGATCGGTCCGGCCTGCTCGCGCTTTTCCTCCTCCAAAATCTGCTGGCACACGCCCACGCATTCATTGCAGATATAGGCGCGCGGATAATCCGAAGGCGAGCTGATGAGCTTTTCCACCTGCTCTTGCGTCTTATGGCAGAACGAACAACGCAGCGGTTCATCCGTGCTCAGTTTTCTCACGGCAGTCGGCCTCCGGCCTTCCCGGGCGGGACAGGACCCGTCACTATATTAGAACTTTTTCCCCATATGCGGCATGGGCAACGCAATCTCGCTACTAACTGTTAGGTACGCGCTAGCGATGCTTATGGATAATTTCATCGATCAGGCCGTACTCCTTGGCCTGCTGAGGCGACATGATAAAGTCGCGCTCCACGTCTTTCTCAATTTTTGAGACCGGCTGGCCGCAATGATCGGCATAAAGCTGGTTGATGACCGCGCGCATGCGCAAAATCTCTTTGGCGTGAATATCGATATCGGTGGCCTGTCCAGACAGTCCGGACAGCCAGGGCTGGTGAATCAAAATCCGCGAATTAGGCAGCGAAAACCGCTTTTTGGGAGCTCCCGCAGCCAGCAGCACGGACGCGATAGAAGCGGCCTGGCCCACACAGGTGGTCACTACGTCCGGCCGGACATATTGCATCGTATCGTAAATGGCCATGCCTGCGGTAATCGAGCCGCCCGGCGAATTGATATAGAGCTGGATATCGCGTTCCGGATCTTCCGCTTCGAGAAAGAGCAGTTGGGCGGTCACGAGGTTGGCGACGTGGTCGTCGATGGGCGTGCCAATAAACAGGATATGGTCCTTGAGCAGCCGCGAATAAATGTCATAGGCGCGCTCGCCCCGGGTGGTCTGCTCGACCACCATGGGGATGAGTGTCGTGGCGCGTGGACTCGGATCGTCTGCATGTGTCATCGAGAGTAGGGAATTTGCAGGAAGAAACCGGTCAGGACCGCTCCGGCTCCCGAGTTTTCACTTCAGTATTCTTTTGGAGCCACTCGAGAGTCTTTTCGCTGCGGAGCTTCGACCTCATCCTATCCAGCGCCCCCTGCTTTGTCAAGCTGGCGCGGACGGCTGGGGCGGATTCGCCACTGCGCTCCGCGATTCTGGAAATTTCCCGATCGATGTCCTCGTCGCTCGCTTCGATATTCTCCGCCGAGGCGATGCGATCGAGCAGCAACTCGGCCTTCACGTCCTCGACAGCGCGAGGATGCTGACGCCGCCGCATGGCCACCCAATCCACATTCACGGCTCGGGGATCAACTCCCTGGGCCGCCAAACTTCGAACCGCCCGCTCCAGGCGGATATCCATTTGGTTTTGCACCAGCGCTTCGGGAACGGGGAAATCGTGAGCGGCGATAATTTTTGCCAGCACAGCATCGCGGACCGCGGAGGCGTGGTGCGCTTGGAGTTCTCTTTCCAGGTCCTCGCGAATTTTGCCCCGGAGCTCCTCGAGTGTTTTGGCGTCGCTCACGTCCTTCGCTAATTCGTCATTGAGTTCGGGCAGTTTCTTTTGCTTGACGGCGACGACTTCGGCGCTATAAACGAACTTTTTGCCGGCAAGCTTTCGGTCCGGGTAATCCGCGGGATACTCGACCTCGAAGCGGCGCTGTTCCGCCGGCTTTGCGCCGACCAAATTTTGCGTGAAGGCTTCCAGGGTCTCCTCGGCGCCGAGATGGCAGAGAACATTGTCCGCCTTGAGCGGTTCGCCGCCGCCCACGGGCGTACCCACAAGCTTCAACTGCGCGTAGTCGCCGCTTTCTAGAGCGCGATCCTCCACAGGAACAAACGTGGCGGCACGTTCGCGCATGGCCTCCAGCGTTTTGTCGATATCCGCATCGCTCACCTGGGCCTTCTCGACTTCGACTTGCAGGCCCTTGTAGGTGCCGAGCTCGAATTCGGGCAGCACTTCGAAGCTGGCCCGAAATTTCAGGGGTCGATCCTCGCCGTATTCCACGTGATCGATCTGCGGCTGCGTGATGGGAATAAGCTTCTGGTCCTTGACGGCTTTATCGATTTGCTCGGGAACGAGCGACTGCAGCACTTCGCCTTTGATGTCGTCCGCGAAGCGGCGGCGAATCAGGGGGATGGGCGCTTTGCCGGGCCGAAATCCGGGCACACGCGCAACGCGCGCAAACTCGCGGGCCACGCGCTCGATCGCCTTTTGCACTTCTGTGGCGGGAATCTCGAGATCGAGTTCACGCCGGCAAGTTGCCTCGGCCATAAGTCCTATTTTATATCCGCGTATCTAGTGCCGTTCCAACTAGATTGGCCAAACGCGCAAGCGAACGTTTCCGAGAGATCGCCGTAATCAAGACGAAAGACGATTTGCTCAAACAAGTTGGACCGGCACTAGCTGTATTCAGCGCGTGTGTAGGCCCGCAGCGGAATTCTCAAGCCACTTGCCACGCTCCAGGCAGACGCGATGCTCGGTGCTACTTTACTGCATGGCCACGAATCTGAGCCGGGAAAGAGCGGCGCGCGGGGTGCGAAAAGCGAGTATAGGGGAAGCCAGGAAGAGCGTCAACGCCAGTGCCCGAAAACTGCGCCCCGAGGGTGAGGATCGTGTGGCTATTGTTTCCACCGGCCTCAAGGAAGAGCCCGCAACGGCGTGCAGTCATCCGCAGGGGGCTCGGCCCGATTTAGCGTTGTATCCAAAGAGGGCGAATGCTCGAAGTCGAATATATCTTCCAGCGGATTGGCGTGCTCATCGCGCTTGGTGAGATGCTGGGTCACTCCGTTGATGGTCAAGAACCGGCGCTCGATCAAGGCGAGTAGCGAAGTGTGGTCGCCGATCGTGTGCGAAACGTATCGCGGTTTTGAGAACGGCGAAATGGCAATCAGTGGAACGCGAATTCCCAATTGATTGAAGTTCGCGCAATACGCCGGATATGGGCCGGTGGGATTGGAAGTCAGCGCGGGGCAGAGTTGCTCCGCATCGGCAACGCTGGTGTCGGTTGTGCTCACGAAATTGTAGGAGCACTCGGCGCCTCCGCCGGGCTGTTCGCTTGCGGGAGGATCGGAAAGATCCTCACATTGTCCGGGCGCGATTCCGTCGGGCGTCAAGGCTCGGCCTTGCCGCGCGCGGGGCGGTTTGGCGTGATCGTAGAATCCACCGTGCTCATCATAGGTGATGAAGATGATCGAATCCTTCCAGTGGGGCCCGTTCCGTACCGTATTCACAACGTCTGAAACATACGCTTGCCCGCGCTGAATGTCCGTGGGCGGATGCTCATCGTTTTCGAGCGCCGTTCCCGTGAGGCCGAAGTCCGGATCGAGGAACGATACCTGAGGCAACGAACCTACTCCCGAGAATCCTGCGGCCTGCGCGAGGAAAACCGAAAGCGGCAGGAAATGCGGATCGTTTGAGTAAAAACTCGCTGCTTGAGGCGCGTCCTGGAAATAATCGGCCCAGGAGATGCCGTACTTGTTCAGGAGATCGAAAATTGTTCCCGTAATCGGTTTATATCCGCCCGGCGGCGGAAAGATATCACTCGTCGTAAGATGGCCGAAGGACGTCGCGGCCATCAGATAGGAACGGTTGGGAAAAGTGGGGCCCAGCAGCGACGCGAAGTGGCGGTCGCTGATAGCGAAATTTTCCGCCAGATCGTAATAGAACGGCAGGTCGCTTTGGGTGTAATACCCGATGGTCTCGTCGTCGGTCGGGCTCTCGCTGCCGTTGTCCGGCTGTTCGGTCAAATCGTTCACGCGCACGAAGCCGTTGGCTAGAAAATCCGTCAACGTATCGTTCGGATGGGAAAAATTGGCTTCGCGATGCGTCCCAAACCAGGAATGATCCAGATCGGGAACCACGCACCTGGTCGGTTCATGAAAAGCCCTGACGATGGAGCTGTTGGCGTCGCGATTGGAATTCGAGCAAGTGAGGTTGCCGGTGGAATCCACCTTGCAAGTCAAGCCATCCACGCATTGATGGTCTTTCGGCGAGCACGGGCCGTTTCCGTTGTGATAAGGAGTCCCGGGCGCGTAGGCAAGCACACCAAAATAGTTGTCATAAGAATGATTCTCCTGCATCACGATAATGATGTGATTCACTTTGGTGAGATTTCCGTCGGCCACGGCCCTGTTTGGCCCAAGAAAGAGCAGCAATGCGATCACGAGCAATGCCGCGAAGAAGTTCCGGTACATGACGCGCCTCCTCGTGTGCGCCTGTCGGAAGGCTGGATTTGGCCGAGAAGTATACCCGATCCGGTTGCGTAGGCTGATGAATTGCCGGTCAAATATCAACGAAGCCCCGCATTTTATGGGCGTCGGGGGCGATATTGAACACGTACCGTGCGCGAGTGGCGAGCTCGGCAATATGCTATTTGCTGCCTCCGCCCATTTGCGTCTCATTCGACACCGTGCGCTCATCGCCATTCCTTGGTGCGGAAGGGGGGAGTTGAACCCCCACGGCCTCGCGGCCACAGGATCCTAAGTCCTGCGCGTCTGCCAGTTCCGCCACTTCCGCGCCGTTGAGCAAACAATTCTACCGCAGGGGCTTATTTTGAGAATACCGCCGTTTGCTCCTCTGAATTGGGTTGGTCGCTGTTACCAGTATCCTTTGTATGAACGTATAGGTACGACAGGTCGCCACCCGTTGGCCCCGCTCGCTTGGAGTATTCTGAAGTTTAACTAAGAGATACTTAAGCTGTGCTAAAATCAGCGCGTTCCGTTCCCGAGCATGTCCCCCGACCGCTGATTTTTCGTGATTGTTAGGAGGCGTACGATGGCAAACCCTTCCATAATTGACCCTGCACGACAGCAGCACTGTCTTCGTGTCCAAAACCTAATTGAACAAAATAATGCGGGAGGACTTACCAGACAACAAATTGGAATGCAGTTGGAAGGTATTCCCCCCGTTGACCCACAGCAGCGTATCTATTACGACGAAAGGGTTGCCGCCCATGCTAATGAGGGGTTCGATGAAGTACGAATGATCTGTCGAGGTTTTTTTGAGGCTGGGATTGAAGGTTGGGGGTTTATTTGGAGCAGGCAGATAGGAAAGGAATGGTTCTGGCACATTGTCGCAAAGGTTGAGAATGGATATAGGACACCAATTTTGGACTTCTATCCAGCGGGCCAAATGGCGGTAAGGTGGCAAAAGGAGTTTACGACTAGGACGCGGTCCGTTACTCGAATTGAGATCGCGCATGTCAAGTCTATGAAGGATTACGCGCACTCTATACCTCCGGGTCCTGAGCGAAACGCTCTCCTTGGGGAAGTGGCGAAGCGTTTGAATGCAGTTGAAATTCGGAACCTAAGACTCGCTGCCTTAAACATGGACGGAGGAATGAAATTCGAGGACTTTGAACAGTTAGCGACTCCCAAGGACAGAAGACTTCGCATCTTTGCAAAGCAAACGAAATTCTTTGTTGAGGCCCAGAAGAAAGCGAACAAAGAGCTGATAGATCTTGTTGAAATGTATGAGGCATTTAAGCGAATTCTTAGCAAAGACCCTAGGGAACTAGGCGAGGGGGCGGCAAAACTAGATCGCGCTAGGCCATGAAAGTGATAGAGAATATTCATAGCATCGAAGTTGTAGATATCGAACCCGATCCCGAGAATCTCAGGAAGACCTTTGATTCCGATGACATCGATGCATTGGCCGAAAATATTCTCGAGATAGGCCAGACCGACCCAATACAGGTCTTTATTCGAAGTGAAGTCGGCGGCAGGAAAATTTATGATCTTTTTGACGGAGAGCGCAGATGGAGAGCCGCCAAATCCAAGGGGCTCAAGACCCTCAACGCAATCATAATCCCCAGACCCACAAACGATGAGCTTCTGGTCAGAAAAATAAGCAGGATGATGCAAACACGTGATTATAGTTTTCAGGAGCAGGTCACTGCTCTTGAAACTGGCCTCCATGCGCTGAAAGTCTGGGAACAACCTGAAAAATGGAAAAGCGTAGCTGCAAAGTTAGGCGTCAAACCAGAACAGCTGCGCGAGCGGATGCGAGTTAGTCGACTCTCACCAAAGCTCCGCAAGATGTTTTTTGATGGGCAACTGGATTACACAGTTGCGCAGCAACTCGGGAGGCTAGACAACCAACGAATGCAGGAACAAACATCCGAGTTCATAAGCCAATACCAACTGTCCAATCGCTTCGTCACTGCAAAATTCATGACCTCTGTAATAAACCATCCGGGAAAACCTTTGATCGAGGTCTACGATTTGGCGCGAAAAGAACTCGTCGATGGACAATACGCCAAGGCACGGCTTGGAAGCGACACACCAAAATCTCTTCAGGACAGAATCAACGAATACGTTAACATCATGCTAGATGTAGAAAAGGCCCTAGAACAGGGGGCGCGGGGTACATTTTTCCAAGAGGCATTCGCTTCGAGTTTCGAGAAGGCGAGGATCCTCGGCTCTCTAGCGCGTCTAAAACAAGTTATTGACGGGTTCCTTAGGGCAGTTGAAGACCAAGATCCCAGCAAGCCACAAAATGAATTAGCAGCCCAGAGACCAAGGCCTCTCCTCAGGCGCTAATAGGGGCGATGCCCCGGCGCAAGCCTGCGGCCTAT
>WNGK01010416.1_pt1 | contig 12625 bp, 11 predicted proteins | sample 5400601 | NCBI WGS metagenome assembly WNGK01 (sample SAMN13153376, study PRJNA577476) | soil metagenome | isolation source: 60 cm soil or saprolite under Garry oak tree replicate 1 | place: USA:California | collected 2016-06-15 | reverse complement strand
GCCGGATTCTGGGTTGTCCGGCCTCTCAAGGACTCGCGGAGTTCTTGGGCGATCCGAAGCGACCGCTTCAAGAGTTGGCTCTTCCAACCAGTCAGCAGAACGTGTGCTTCCTGTCGCGGGGAACTGGTCAGGGCTCGTCGCTCCCTGCTTCGCCCGAAAACGCTCACGATCTCCTGGTGAGGTCGGCCACGCAGTGGGATTTTGTCGTGGTTGCGGGAGGTCCGGTATTAAAGAACTCCCTCGCTCTGGCCATGGCGCCTTTCGTGGGCCGCGTGCTGCTTCTGGTCATGGAAAACAGGACGCACATAGAGGATATCGACGCGGCTCAGAACGCCCTCGAGCTGTGCAGCGCCCGGAATGTAAGCCTTGTGCTGACTGAACAGGGCGGGGCCGCGCGGTAGCCCGCGCTATACCTATGGCTTCAGCCTTTCCGCTCCCAATACAAAAAAATCTGAAAGAGATTGCTGGTGAAAGCGCCCAGATACTCATGATTTTGAGCCTCGTATTCGGTGCTGCCGGGGCTTTGGTCGTCTTGTGGATGGGCTCGAACCTGCGGAACTTCGTCACTGCCGCCGCCATTTTCGTAGCGTTCCTTGCGGCTTTTGTTTCAGGTAATCCCCGGCTGTATTGCCTGTGGGGACTCATGTTGACCATCCCTCTCAGTTTGAGCAAGCGGTTCGGCCCCATGTACCTGGGCAAGCCGGGGGGCGAGGATTCCTTCCGGATGGAAATCAGTGACTTATTTCTTCTCGCATTGGCTGGATTCTTGCTTTGGGAGATTCTCATCGAACGACGGAAGGGGTTCCGGATTCCGAAGGTCACTTTCGTCTGGATACTGCTCATCGCGATCGGGTGTAGTTGGATCGTTGTCGGACCGTGGCACATCGCAGCAGCCCACGAAGTGGTTCGTATGTTGAAGGTGATGGTTCTTTTTCTGGTCGTTGCCAATGAACTTGACCGGCCCAACCGCATCTGGCACTGCGCTGCGGGGTTGGCCCTCGGGGCCATCACGGAATCCGCTGTAGGCCTGGTCGAGTACTACATGAGGGGTCTGATCGGCCTGGAGGTCCTTGGAGAAACAACGGCCGGTACGATTGATGTTCTGGGCGCCACTTCGGTTCAGGGGGAAACCGTATTCCGTCCGAGCGCACTGCTCCAGCACGCGAATCTGCTTGGCATCTATCTCGCAGTCTTGATTCCATTGGCGATGGGCATGCTGATAGTCAGCAGGCGCATCGTCCCGCGGACTTTCTTTCTAGCAGCTATCGGCCTGGGCACTCCTGCAATGGTCGTTGCGCTGTCCCGATCGGCCTGGCTGAGCACCGCTACGGGCACCAGCCTTCTCTTGGTTTTCACGCTTCTGCATCCGGGTTTGAGGTGGCGTTCTTTGGTAGCGAGCAGTTTGGCCTGCCTGCTCGCTATCGCCGTTGTCACCGCGTTCTTTGACCCGATTAGCGAGCGCTTGCTGAGAAGTAAGGACGACTCTACAATCGCGCGGGAGATTTACAAAGAGGATGCAAGAAGGATGATCGCCTCGGCGCCCTGGCTTGGAGTCGGACTCAACAGTTACGTCTTCCAACTGACGAAATTTGCCAGTATTGCCATACAAACCTACGGAAGCGCGCCACCGGCGGTTCACAACATCTTTTATCTGTGGTGGGCGGAAACCGGCATCGTTGGGATGCTCTTGTTTTGCGTGGTATGGGGATCCATCATCTGGGCGGGTATAGCGAACCTTGCAGTTCGAGACGAGCTGTTATTCGTGGTGAATGCCGCGTGCCTGGCGGCTATGATCTCGCTGATCCCGGATTCATTTCTCAGTTTCACGCTGAGAGTCAACACGGCGCTGAGACTCTTCTGGCTCCTGGCCGGCATAATCATGGCGGTCCGCTACCTGCGTCTCCAGGAAAGGACCGAACTTTGGTCGCCCGATGATTCGACGCCGGCGCCTGAGCCTGTACTGGAGCCATCTCGCAATGGCTGATCCCCACTTTTTAAGACCGCGCCTTTCCAGAAATACTGCGGCGCCGGTGTTCCGGGACGAGCATGAAACGGGAACAAGGCTGGAAGACAATGACTTCGCGGTTGAAGGCCGACCGGGCCCGCCTGGTCTTGCTTCTTTCGTATTGGCGGGAAGGCGGCGGTGTGGGAGTCTACCTCCATCCTTCCTTCATTTGCGTTGTTCTGTACCGTATGTCGCGCCATTTTTTCCAGACGGGACATTCCTTTCTGGCACGTTTGACCGGACACTTCAACGAGTTGCTTACGGGAGCGGACATCAGTCCGGCGTCGGATATCGATGAGGGATTCGTCGTCTTGAGCCCTCCTGGTGCGGCCATATACGGCAAGGCCGGTCGTAACCTGACAGTAATGCCTTGCGCCGGCATCGGTGGCGAAATAGGCCGTCGCGACGATGTCGGCGGCGGGCCCGGACTTCCCGTTCTCGGCGATGATGTGATTCTGGAGCCCCATTGCGGCGTCCTGGGTCCCGTGAAGGTCGGGAATCGGGTACGAGTAGGTGCCGGCGTTCTGTTGACACGGGACGTTCCCGACGACATCATCGTTGAAGGGCCCAGGCCGCGGCTCCTGGCGCGAAAGCACTCGTCATGACAGACCACGAATCCAGGTGCGCGCTGTACGAGCACCACAAGCTTTCCTCCATCTGGGCAGCCATTCGAGAGGATATTGTCCGGTTCGCGACGTTCTCCCCGGACTATCGTCCTGAGATCAGTTTCAAGACACGGCTCAGCATTTTCTTCAAGCCCGCGATTCTCTGCCTCTTGTGCTATCGAATCGGGCACTATCTGCACGTTCGACGATGGAGGAGGCTGGCTCACTCTGTTTCCAGGCTCAACCTCGTTGTGCACAAGGCGAACATCCCTCCGGAGAGTTGCATCGGCCCGGGTTGCTTTTTGGGGCATTGCCCCGGTACCAGCTTTCACGGAACGGCCGGGCGCCACTTGACGATGTTCTCTTTGGCCGTTTGTTGTCCGAGAGAAGATTGTTTCGGCGGTCCTGCGGTCCAGGGGCCCCGGCTGGGGGATGGGGTTACTGTTGGCGGTCATGCCGGAGTCATAGGTAACTATAGGCGACAACGTGAAGGTTGCCCCGATGACGTGGCTGGACGTTGATTGTCCGAGCGATAGGATTGCCGCTTCCGCAAGACTGCGTCACACGCTGCGGCCGTCTGCCGGCGCGCATTCGATTAGTTAGCCAGGATTACGCGAATTTCACGAATGGCACGCAGATCAGAGCAGCAGCGCGCGATAGCGGATGCTACCGGAAAGCAGGGCGGCTAGCGTCGACATGTCTCGGGGGAAATAGAGCGGGACACGTAGCAGACGGAGAGGCCCCCTCAACGTTTGCGAAGGCTGTGAAGCTCGTTTCACCCCATAGGGCAAAACAAGAACCAGCCCCATTGGAAAGAAAAAGCCCGTGAGAACACCTGCCAGCGCGAGTATGAGCAGCGCCTGCGTTTGGTCGTAAAAGTACCGTGCGTAGAAAAAGCGCCGCAGTTCAGGGTAGCCCCGTACGACTAGCGGAACCGTGCTCATCCGCGTTTCAAAGAACCAACGCCACAGTGGGATGCGCACGACGGCGTGCATCACCAGCGCGCTTTCTGCGAAGCGGCTCTCCCAACCGCCGCGTTTCACTTTCCAGGCCAAGTCTACGTCTTCACCGCCCACCAGCCCCTTCTCGCTGGTTCCTTTCCTGTCGGCGAGGAAGCCGCCCGCCTGTTCGAAGGCTTCTCGGCGATAGAAGATATTGGCGGTCTCGTAGAAGCAGCTTTCCTGGTACACCTCGAGCGTCCGGTTGAAGACGCTATGAGGCACGCCCGGCTCGGGAATCGTTCGGCCCTGGACAAGACCCACCCCGTCCTGAAACCTGGAAATGCCTTCTCGCAACCATCCCGGAGAGGCCTGACAGTCGCTATCCAGAAAAGCCAGATACGCACCGCGTGCCTGCTTCGCGCCCAGGTTGCGTGAAGGACCAGGACCTTCTGGATTCTTTTGAAAACATCGTAACCGGCACCGCGCTTCCTGCTGAAGTTCCGCCACGAGCTCGGCTTTACGGTCGTCCCGGGAACTATCGACAACAATAACCTCGAACTTGTCCGGTTCGAGATCCTGGGCCAGTGCGGAGCACACCGCCTTGCGAAGCATATCTGTCCGCCCATATGCCGGGATGATGACGGAAACGAGCAGGCGTTCGGGCACTATACGCGCTCCCCGGGGTTAACTGTTGCGTTGGAAGCGAAATGTTCGCGGGGCCCTGTTTCTGCCGGCGCACTGACTCTTCTTATGGCGTCCGTGATGTACGTGGTGGAGGAGATCCACCGCAGAACAAGGCGATTCAACGTCGTCAGAGGAGGGCTGAGGGGCCGCTCGATGTCGATCATCAAAACGACACGTTGCCCATCCGACTCGTTCCACACCTCATGAGTGCGCGTGTCGTCAAAGACGAAGCTCCGGCCCTCTTCCCAAGCCCTGGTTTCGCCTCCGACCGTAATCCGGCAGAGACCCGCCGGCCCCGGGATCCGCACGCCAAGATGATAGCGGAGCAGTCCCTTGTAAAGACCCCGATGCGGCGGGATGTGCTTTCCGGGCGCAAGGATGGCAAAGATGGCGCCACGCATTCCCGGAATGGATTCCACGAGCTTCGTGGTCTTCGGACATCGGAGGCAGTTGCCTTCGATTTTGTGCCCGTAGCCGTACAGGAAAAACCACTTCCATTCGGCACCCCTGGACATCGGTTTTCGATCTGCTCCCAGATTGCCGTCTTCGGATATGTACTCGACATTTGGAATGCGATCCTGTTCCAGCATCACCCGATCGAATTCGTCCCGGATTGCCGCCCAGTTCGCTTCAATTCGGGCGATCCAACGAAAGGACGCGTTCTCCCAAAAAGCCTGGTTGGCATTTCTCGAGAACAAAGTGATCAACTTGTGCATGAACCACCGAATAAGCCGAAACATGTTGTGGTGTTCTCGCGTGACAGACTAAAATAGGTCGCCGCAGTAACGGCAGCATGCAGGATATCAAGCCGCTTGAAGATGGTAAATCCAATTCAACCGCTCCAAGTCTGGAGGCTGCGCGCTTGCGCTCCGCTCATGTTGAAGATCCTCCTGTCTTGTTTGGCTCCGCTTCTCTTCCTTCCCGGTTGTGTAGGCGCGCGTACCAAGGTTTCTCAAATCCCAGTGCCACCGGAGGTGGTGCTTTCCGAACCGCGTTTTCGTAAAGAGTATGTGTGGGCTCCCGGCGATCAGGTTGAAGTGTTGGTGCGTCGAGTGCCGGAAGTGTCCCGGACCGTGGTCGTGCGCCCGGACGGCTACATCACACTTCCGCTGTTGGACGACGTCAAAGCCGCAGGATTGACAGCAGCGGAATTGAAGAAGACTCTGACGCAGTTGTTTTCCACCAGGCTTGTCGAGCCGGAAGTTACGATCATCGCTGTCCAGGTTCCCCCGCCGGTTGTCTACGTCATCGGCGACGTGGGCAATAATCTGTCCGTCCCGCTGCGAAACGCTCCTACCGCCATTGAGGCCATCGCCTATGCTGGCGGCTTTCGGCGGTCAGCGAAGTCGGCAGACACGACCATCATTCGTCTTGGGGAAGACGGCAACCTCCGGGCCATTCCGGTGTTCAATGCGGCCGGTGGACAACCCGGCCCGGTCATTGGCTTGCGGAGCGCGATTCTCCAGCCCGACGATATTGTTTTTGTGCCCGAAAGCGGACGTAGCCAGGTCTCCCGATTCCTGGACGACCTTGTCAATCGCCCGTTGAGTACGTTGACGGGGATTCTTGGCCTGTACGTCAATTTCAGGCTGATCCGGATCATAGCCGAGCGGCAGTGATTCCTGCGGGCACAGTTTGGCGGCAGCGTAACGTTCTTGTGACAGGCTGCTCCGGCTTCCTGGGTTGCTGGCTCTCGCGGCGTCTTTGCGAGAACGGAGCCAGGGTCATCGGGTTCTGCAGGAATGAAATCCCGAGGGCCCGGGTCTTTTCGGAATTCGGTTTGCGCGACCGGTTCACCCTCGTGCACGGCAGCCTCGCGGACCACACGTTGCTTCAGCGGACCATGCTGGAGTGCGGAGTGGATACGGTCTTCCATTTGGCGGCCCAGTCAAAGGTTGACAACGCACAACAATATCCGCGCAAGACGTTCGAGACGAACATCCAAGGGACATGGAATCTCCTGGAAGCGGTACGGAACGCTGGACAGCCGATCCGAGTAGTGATGGCTTCCACCGATGTGGTATACGGAGATTCGAGCGAGTTGCCGTATACAGAAGCATCTCCCATGGAGGGCATGTTTCCCTACGCTGCCTCCAAGGTGTGTGCCGAACTGCTTGGAAACTGCTATCACCGCACCTATGGCGTTATGGTATCTATCGCGCGCACCAGCAACCTGTACGGGGGCGGCGACCTGGGTTTCCAACGAATCATTCCCGGGACGATTCGGTCCGTCATCTGCGGTGAAGCCCCGGTCATCAACAGCAATGGTCTGCCCGAGCGGGATTATCTGTATGTTGAAGACGCGGTCAGCGCATACATGCTCCTTGCCGCGGCCATGGAACGGCCTGAAGTCTGCGGCCAGACCTTTAATTTCAGCAGCGAGATGCCGGTCAGTGTTTTGACGGTAGTGGAAACGATTCTGAAGCTCATGGGACGGGCGGATTTGAAGCCGAGAGTTCTGGGCCAGGGCGCGAACGAGACTCCTGTCAGGCATTCGTCTTCCTCAAGAGCCAGGGAACGGCTGGGATGGTTTGCGGATTCGTCATTGGAATCGGGTCTGGAGAAGACGATTGCGTGGTATCGGTCGCACGCCAATGAGGTGCACTTGGAGGCCCGAAACTGATGATGAGTTCACCTTTTGGCGATTTCTATAAAGGCAAGACTGTGCTGGTCACTGGAGACACCGGGTTCAAAGGATCATGGCTCGCCGTATGGCTCACGCATTTGGGCGCCAAAGTCGTGGGGTATTCGCTCGATCCACCAACCGATCCCTCGAACTTCAAGGCTTGCCGGTTGGACGAAAGAATCACCCATGTTCACGGCGACATCCGCGACTACGACCGCCTTTATTCGGTCTTCCAGGAGCACCGGCCCGAAGTCGTTTTCCATCTTGCCGCCCAGCCTCTTGTACGGCTTTCGTTCGACAAGACGCGATACACATTTGATGCGAACGTGATGGGAACAGTAAACGCGCTCGAAGCCGCCAGGCTGACCGACTCCATGCAGTCTGTCGTGGCGATCAGCAGCGATAAGTGCTATCAGAACATCGGGTCGGAACTCGGTTACCGGGAAACCGACCCGCTCGGGGGTTACGACCCGTACAGCGCCAGCAAAGCTTGCGCCGAATTGGCGATCGCGGTGTACAGGGACGCGCGGTTTCAGAAGGCAGCTAACCCTCAAAGCGATATCTCGATTGCTTCGACCAGGGCTGGCAACGTCATCGGTGGCGGGGATTGGGCGTGCGATCGCATCGTTCCGGATACCATACGCGCGATCGCGTCGAACTCCGATATCGTCGTGCGGAGCCCGGATGCAATTCGCCCCTGGCAGCATGTGCTCGAACCTCTTAGCGCTTATCTGTGGCTGGGGGCATTGCTCACAAAGGATCGTGAGTACTGCTCCTCCTGGAATATCGGGCCGGACGAAAAAGTGGTTCCGACGGTGGAGGACGTCGTCAGAGGTATTCTCCGCCGATGGCCCGGCGCGACCGGGTTGGTAGTCGAGCGCGATCAGTCGTTCCGGGAATCCAAGTTGCTGCGGCTTGATTGCAGCAAGGCCAACCAGGAGTTGAGATGGCGCGCGGCTTGGGGAATGGAGCGGACGCTGGACGCGATCGTCGCTTGGTACAAGCACTTCTATGATCGTGATTTCGAGGACATGTACGCCTTCACGACACAGCAGATCGAGGAATACAGGAGTTCCGCTCTCGAAAAAGGAATCGCCTGGACATCAGAGACGTTATGAGCCCCGAAAGGAAATTCGCATGCCGCGCCTGCGACAGCGACGAAACTGCCGTGCTGTTGGACCTGGGACGGCTCCCACTCGCTAACGCATTTGTCAAGAACGACGCGGATACAGCTGATCGGTTCACAGAGAGTCTCACGCTCGTCATGTGCAACCGCTGCAGCCTGATTCAGATTCGCGACGAAGTGCCGCGCGAAAAGCTCTACAGTTCCTTCCTCTGGGTAACCGCCACCTCGGAAACCACCAAGAACTATGCGCGCTGGTTTTCCGCCCGGACTCGCGACCGCTATCGCGACACCACCGGCCGGTTGCTGGTGGAGATCGCAAGCAATGACGGATACTTCCTGGAGCATTATCGCGCCGACGGGTTCGATATCCTCGGGGTGGACCCGTCAAATCTGGCGGAGGAGGCCGACAGGCGCGGCATCCCCTCGATTCGCGATTTCTTCGGCAAGGCGGTCGCTGAGCGCATTGTACGAGAGCGTGGTCCTGCAGACGTGCTCGTCGGCCGCAATGTTCTGGGACATGTCAGCGAACTGCAGGACCTTGTCGTTGGTATGAAGCTGCTGCTCGCCAGGAACGGCGTTTGTCTTCTCGAAAGTCCATATGCGTACTTCCTGAGAAATGAGATCCAGTACGACACGATTTTTCACGAACACTTGTCCTATCTGACGGTCGGTTCGGTGTCGAATCTCATGGCTCGTTTCGGTCTGAAAATCACGGATATTACCTTCGTGCCGATGAACGGCGGGTCGTTCCTGTTCGAAGTCATGCATGAGGAATCCTCCCGCGCCCGCGGAGACCAGACCACAATCGATTTCGAAGAGATCATCGGATTGAACAAGCCGGCGGGCTGGAAGGATTTCGGGGAGGCTGTCGCATGTCAGCGGAGCAGTCTGCGAGGCGTTCTCCAGAGCCTGGCCGGTGAAGGCAAACGTGTGGTCGGTTATGGAGCCGCGGCGAAGGCCATGACCATGCTTAATTTCTGCGGCATTACGCATGAACTGCTTGCCGCGATGGGAGACGCGAATCCGCGCAAGCAGGGATTACTCTGTCCTGGCGTACGCATCCCTGTGGTTTCTCCCAATGCATTGATGGAAGAATTCAATCCGGACTACATTTTGATCGGCGCATGGAATTTCAAGGACGAGATCATTCACTTCTTCCGCGAAAAGCAGGGTTATCGACAACGGTTCATCATCCCATTGCCGGCACCCAGGATCGTCGACTGACAATGGAGACTCCCGATGACCACCTTCCTCGCGTTGCCGTGATCAAAGCCCTGGTTAGCACATCGACTTTTGCGAGCGCGGACGTTCCCAGACTCGGATGCTGCGGTTTGGTCCGTCAGTACTGCTCCATTACCCGTCGCTCATGAGGGTCTTATACGCCTACAACTATCACCGCGGTGGAAACGGCTCCCTGAATGCCACTGCCACTACTGTGCGGTTGGTCCGCGAGCACGGTTTCCAGGTGGAGGAGTTCACCACGAACAGCAAGGATCTACCGGACAATCTGTGGGGGCGGCTAACGGCTGCGGCCAATGCGTTCTATGCTCCGCAAGCCATAAAGGAGTTCCGCAAGACGCTTGACTCGTTCAAGCCTGACGTTGTGCATGCGTACGATGTCTTTCCTCTGATCTCGCCGTGGATCTTTCCGATCTGCGTCCGAAGGAACATTCCCGTCGTGATGACCTGTGATGACTACTTCCTGACATGTCCGGTCAGGAACCATTTCAGGAACGGAAAGATCTGCACAAAGTGCCTTGGAGGCCGGGAGTTCTATGCTCTCGTGCACAACTGCCGTGGGAACCTCCCTGAGAGCCTGACTCTCTCTGTGTATACAACCATGCTGCGTATGCTGCGGCTGGTCACGAACAATGTGAGCCGGCTCATCGTGAGTTCGGAGTTTACCCGCCGATGGATGGGAGAACACACTGGAATCGATTCTTCCCGGATCGATCTGGTGTCGCACTCCATCGACATTCCCAAGACGGCGGCGGATCCGGGTGAAGGGAAGTACGTAGCCTTCGGTGCAAGGTTTGTTCCCGAAAAGGGCATCGATACCTTTCTCGAAGCCGCCCGGATCTGCCACCTGCCATTTCGGTTGTCTCGCAACAAAAATTTTTTCGTCAACGTGGTTCTGCCGCCGCATGCGGAGGTCGTCGTTACGACAGGACGGAAGGACCTGGAGGCGTTCTATCGGTCCGCTCGAATGCTGGTTGTCCCCAGCGTCTGGTTTGAAACCTTCGGCCTCGTCGGGGCCGAGTCCATGAGCCACGGCGTTCCGGTGATCGGAGCGGACATAGGCGCCATTGCGGACCTGATCGAGAACGGTGTCGATGGACTGCTCTTCGAACCGGGCAACGCCCGGGATCTGGCCGAGAAAGTCACTCGCCTCTGGAGCGACACGGATCTGTGCCGGCGTCTTGGGCGAAATGCCCGGGCTAAGGCCATGCGTCTGTGGAATCCTCAGACCCATGTGAAGGGCCTGATCGAGACCTATTCCAAGGCTATCGCCAAGGCAAGAACCGGAACAATGCAAAGCAAGAAAGCCTCGTAAGGCCCACGCGGCATCGCACACGGGATAGCCGTTGTTTCAGACGTTGTCCATGCGCAGCAGCAGTGCCCGCAGGTCCGATACACGAACTATACGTAAGGCCAGGACCAGTATCGCGTAGACCAATGCCGCCATCGCGGCAGCCGCGGCGTTTCCCTGAGGCAGAACCGTCCGGGTGACCATAACGACGCTGATTACGACAGCGGCCACGCGCAAGATGCCCGAATACCGGACCGTAAACCCCGTGAAGGCACGAACAAAGTATAGAGTCAGCGGCAACAGGAACAAGGCTTCAACGCACAGTGTTCCTGCGGCTGCCCCTAAATATCCGAAGCGCGGCGTGGCCGCGGCCATCACTGCGACTTTGACAACGAGAGCGACTGCTGTATACCCGAGCGCATATCTCTGGGCCCGCACAAGGTAGAGCACCGGTCCGATGACCATCGATAGCGCTTTGACTACGGACGTGACCGCCAGTATCCGCAGCGCATCTGCACCGTGGATAAAGTCTCGGCTGAGCAGGCTCATGAAAAATTCGGCGCCGCACCACAGGCAGACCAAGGCGAAGCCACCCACCTGGACGAGCGTATCCACGGCGCGTTGACAGGTCTGGTGAAACCGCTCTGGCGACTTCAGGAGCGAGAGAACGGAGTAGACGGATACGGCAATGGCATTCAAAGCCATCATCAATGGCGCAGTGAATCGTTGCGCAGCCGAGTAAATCGCCACGTCTGACAAACTGGCCATGCGTGACAAGACAAGCAGGTCCGCCGCGCTGTAGGCCACCACTACAAATCCGATGACTCCGATGGCGAAGGAGGACGCGATTCCCCAGCGGATGTCCCGGGAGTTGACGCCTCGGACCGAGAGGCGAATAAGGCTCTGCGACTGCACGAAACACCCTGCAAGGAAAACCCCGCGCGAAGCAGCATAGGCCGCCATCAGTCCCATCAACCCCCAACCTAAATGAGACACGAGCGGGACTAAGGAAAGCATAGTGATAACGGAAACGAAGTCCGCTTTAACTTCCCGCTCCATGGTCAGCGTAGCCTTGAACGTCGCTCTGCAGACAGCTACTCCGGCAATGAAAAATAAGCTGACGCCTGCCACCATGCCGGCCACGACGATCCGATGGGAATATTGCATCGACATCAAACCTGCCAGCAGCACCAGCACGGCCAGCGGCGCTTGGATTACCTTTAGCGCAAGAAGGACCCGCACCAAGTGGTCCCTTCGTTCAGGAGACTGATTGGCTTCGCGAACGAAAACCTCCGTCGTCCCGAAATCCAGAATCCATTCTGCTATGGTCATCCATACGACAATCAGAGCGTACTCTCCGAACACCGTGGCTCCGAGGCGGCGAACGACCAATCCCGCAGTCACCAGTCGGCCTACGGAGTTGAGATTCGATCCGACCGCAAGGGCGACCGTGTTCCGAACCAATCTTCGGCCCAGGTTCTTGTCAGCAAACGCACCAGGATCCAGAGTGGCGGTACTCTTTATGGAGTTAGTCACAGGCAGGCGGAACTCCCGCAGATCGAGAACAACATGGTTGGTTTGAATCGGACCGGTGCAGTTGCCATAGGAGCCGTGCAGTCGTGAAAGCGAGGGTTCAGTTACCAGAGTGACGCGTTCAGTAGTGAACGGCCTTCCTCGATACAGACGAAAGGTTGATTGGGAAAAATCATTACCCCTGGCGGATCAACCGCTCAACCGAAGCAAGATCGATCACCGAGTGTCGTTGACAAAGCGGCCCTCCTGGTTGGGGTCACCAACCACGGGCTTGCCATCTTTCGTGATCGAGTCGATAAGGGTCACAGGCGTGCCGTTCTGCCCTCCCTTACCTTTAACCACAATTTCATCTCCGGGTTTGAGCGTGGTTCTACTCATACCCGCTGCCAGCATGGTGGATGGAGAGGATAGTTCGCCAACCCAATGCACGATGGTTCCTTTATCGTCCGTTACGTCGAAGTTAATAAAGACGTGTGGGTTCTTCCATTCTACGGACGTAACAGTGCCCTTCACAGTACTTGTCTGATTGCTGTAGCCCGCGCGTCCGTGGTGGGCTGAAACCACACCGCCAAGGA
>WNGK01006157.1_pt1 | contig 12625 bp, 11 predicted proteins | sample 5400601 | NCBI WGS metagenome assembly WNGK01 (sample SAMN13153376, study PRJNA577476) | soil metagenome | isolation source: 60 cm soil or saprolite under Garry oak tree replicate 1 | place: USA:California | collected 2016-06-15 | reverse complement strand
AAATCGCGTGTCACGGTGAAGACGAAGTCGGGGTTGGTCTCGAACATCCTGGTCACAAATTGGCCGGCCGTCTGCATCGTGATCTCCGGCCGCTTAGCAATCAGCGCCGGACCCCAGCTCTTCCAAAATGTGCCTGGGTACTTAGGGTCGCGCATCTCCGGACGCCAGCCCACGGGCTGCGCCAGAACGGCTGCGGCAATGCGAGTAGGCGCGCGCTTCAGAAGACTCCAGATGAAGGGGCCGCCAATGCAGAAACCCATCACCATGAACTTGTCGATCCGCATATGATCCATCAGGCCGAGCTGGTCGTCGGCGTAGGATTCCCACGGCCGATCGACCTCTACAGGGCCGGTGGACTGGCCGCTGGGGGCGTTGCGCAGGTCTGCCGTGATGCAGCGATACTGTCCCTTGAACTCCTCGATCGCATTAAAGGGCGAGTTGCCGGTGAAGAAAGAAATGGTCGAGTTCAACCCTCCGCCCGGAAGCAGTAACAGCGGGAAGCCGGAACCGGCCTCCTCATAGTAGATGCGAACAGGGCCCCTTTCATAGAACTTGCCAGTTCCTGTTTTGCCCGATTGCTGAGCAAATAGGCGCGGCATGGCGGTCGTTGCCGCTGCCGCAGCTCCCGCTGCCAGTATCGTGCGTCTGGTCAGACCCATAATCGACGTCCTCCTCGATAATTGATCTTAATCGCGGGTGCGGCGGCTCGAAGCCCCAGCGTGCCACGCGGATGACAGTGATCCGTTAGCGTGAAAGCATCATAGCACAGGCTCTTTTTGCGCTGAAGGGTCGAATGCCCGCTGGCGGTCCATCGGAGAACTACAGTTCTTCAAAGAGCCTCACCCTTAGAGATGCTAACGAAAGGTTACCGTAAAGATCTCGACGTGCGGAAGTGGTGGGTGTATAAGGCTCCTGATGTGGGCGGTCAAGATGGAAATTCCCGATCATTACCTCATCAAGGGAGAAGATAAATGAAAAAAACCATCATTTCCCATACCGTGTTTGGCTGCGCAACGGCATTGCTGGCTTCTTGCGCTACCTATTGGGCGGTCGCTGGGCTACACGAATCGATCTCGACCTTGCAGGCGTACGCGCAGACGCAGCCTCCCGCTGCCGGAACCCGCCAAATAGAGCTCTTCAAGACAACGATGAGCGACGTGCTTGGCCGCGTGGTGACAATCCGTCGAACCGAGCGCGATCCTGGAAATAGCGGTGACCCACACCGTCACCCTGGCAGCCACACGTTCGGCTATGTACTCGAAGGCACCTACGAAGTGAAAATCGACAACGGTCCGCTGCGAAAGCTTGGGCCAGGCGAAATATTCTACGAACCACCTGGCGCGCTGCATGCCGTCTCACGAAACGGTAGCTCGACCCAGCCCGCCAAATATCTCGTTATTTCGATCTCCGATCCGACAAAACCGCAGACCGTACCAGAGACCGTACCAAAGTAAAGGGGATAAGTATTCCTGATTTGGCGCGTGTGCCAGTGACGACTCCTTTGGATAATTTTCGTTCCGAATGAGTTGCCCGTGTTGGATCGCTTTGGAGCCGTTTCGCTGGATGTGCAGTTGTTGGCCATCCGCGGCATGTGCAGGCAGCATGAATTTCATCGTCGTATGTCGGTTGCGCTCTACGAACGGCTCGGCCGCGCCGACCGGATTTCGGAGAGTCTGTTTGGAATGAACTTGGACCAGCTGGTCCATTATTTCGGGAAAACCTGCGCTGTCCTCTGCAACTTAGGCTCGTCTCCAGGCGCAGTCGGCGCATCGGCCGTAATCAGCGCCATTGCGGTGATGCCGTAGTAGGCGGCAAGCCCGATGATATCGGTGATGCCCTTCTCACCGTACTTCGCGAGCGCAGAATTGTAGGTCGGATCCGAGACCTTATGGTCGCGGTAAATCTCGCTGAGGAGATTGTAAATGATCGCCTCATCGGCCTTCAGCTTTGCCGGTTTCCTGCCTGCAGCCATGTCGGCGGGGACGCTGGGATCCAGCCCGCCCTTCACGGCGGCCGGGTAATGCGCGTGCCAGATGTAGTCGCTGCCCCAATTACGCGCTGAGATCAGGATGGCGAGTTCGATGAGGCGCGGCTCCATTCCGGTTCCCCAGCGCAAATAGTCGGACATCCTGATGGCTTCCAAGCCGAAATCCGGACTCCGGAAATAGACTTTGAACGGTGGGTTATTCACATTGCCATTGCGCGGACTGCTTGCCAGGAGTTTCGCGAACTCCTGCTGCTTCGGAGAGAATTTGTCTGGTGAGATTGTCGGAAACCGCGCAGTGTCCTGCGCGAAAAGAGCGCCCGGCATGACGAACGCGAATACAAGTACTGCAATGGTCAAAAGCTTCTTCATAGGCTCCTCTTAGTGTCGAAACCGCCACGTGCCGACGGCTTGAACGATTTCGTAGCGACCGAGTTACTGTCAGGTTCGAATCTTGTCCGATTTTATAGCGAAAGATTTCAGGAATGCCAGAGACTGAGTTTTTTCTTCACGCGAGGTGGATGAATCCGCATAATGTCACCTCGACTTCAAATAAGGGGATTCACATGCGCAATCGTTTCCAGATTTTCATCCTGGTACTAACAGTACCAACGGTGGGTGCACTTCTCCTCGGCGCTCAGTCACGCGGAACTAATAAGCCGGACTTAAGAGGCGCACCTCCGGATCTAACAGGAGTTTGGCATCCACAAGGCCAGAGCATGGACCTCTCGAAACTCGTGGTGCCGGGCGATCAGATGCTGCTGACACCTTACGGGGAGCAGAGACTCAAAACCGTTGACCACTCCAAGGATCCATCGGCGAGGTGTCTTCCCTTTGGTCCTGTACGAGCCGTCTGCTGCCTCGTCCATCCGAACATGATTGTTCAGCATTCCAATGTTGTCGCGATACTCACGGAATCTCAGCGCACATACCGCCTTATTTATACGGATGGTCGCGGGCATCCTGAGGATCTGGAGGATTATCCGGAGTGGTACGGATCCTCAATCGGTCATTGGGAGGGGGACACGCTGGTGGTAGAGACAGTGGGTATCGATGAAAGAACCTGGCTCGACAACGGTCACGAACATAGCAGCAAACTAAAGTTGCTCGAACGATTCCAGAAAGTGGACTCCGAGACGATCAAGTGGTCGGTGACTTTCGATGATCCGGAATTTTTTGTGAGGCCATTTACGACCTCGCTCACACTGAAACGTCGGGTGGGTGATCGCATCCTGTCTCATTCCTGTCTGGAGAATGAAAAGGACCTCCAAAATATGGTGCCCACAATCGGCGGAGTTCAGTAAAAACCGCGCCCTCTCGCGGATTTACTGAACCGCGCCGGTTAGATGACGCCGTCACGGAGAGCGATGCATGAAACGGTGCACAATTCACTCTGCAGCTGATCTGTGCATCGGATCCGAGCGACTTCGGCGGATCTTCTCACGGCCGCAAGCTGACTAGCGGGGCGGCAGGAGCGGCTTCCGGTCGGCTGGCAGATGCTGGTCCAAAGCATCGAGCAGCATGGCGTTCAGCGTGTAGTCTCCCATCAGGATGACCAACTCCACAGTGCCCTGTTTGCCGAAGAGGTCCACGGCTTTCGCGAACGTGGCGGAATCCAGTTTGTGCTCGCGAAGTATCTGGCGGCCCATGCGGATGACCACCGTCTCTTTTTCTCCCGCAGCAGAGACGTCCTTGCCGTATTTGACCGCGTCGATAACCGACTGGGCGACGCCTGCTTTCAGTGCGGCCGGCTCGTGCGCGCTCCAAATGTACTGCGAATCTCCCTCGCGCGAGGCCACCAGGATGGCCAGCTCGGTGATGGCCTTGCCCAGAATGTTCCCGTCTCGCCGCAAATAGTTGTTCAGCTTGCGCAGCGGCTCGGACGCTCCGGGGCTGTACAGCGAGATGGCGCCCGGACCCGTCGGTTGGGCGACCTTGCCGGGGCCGCCGGCGTTAAGGTCGTAGGCCTTCTTGCCGTTCTCATCCATCTGTTCCCGCTTGACCACGGGAAGGCGGTTGAGTGAGTCCGGCTGGACATCGGCGGGGAGCGTGGCAGAACGGGCGGGAGCTTGTGTTCCCTTTCCCGACTGGCCGCTTAAAGTAGCAACGACGGCGATCAGCAACCCGATCCAAATCAGTATACGCATTTCTCAGCCTCCAAATCGCTGTAGCATATCACTACATGTTCCAAGTTTATGGAGCTCGCTGACTACGTACTGTCGTTGAGCGCGCTCTCCCGAGCAGTCCTCTCCAGATAAACCACCCGTTCCGCAGCAGTTAATTTGCAAACAAACCTCCGGCATAGTAGCCTTCCGTCACAAAATCAGAAAATCTGAGCGCGCAAGACCCGAGCGGGTCGTCGTTAGGAGGGTCAATGAGTGGATTGGGGAAATATCTACGTGCGGCGCTGGTGATTTCGCTTTTTGCTGCAACCGGCTATCTTTGGGCGCAGGCAACGGCTCAGATCAGTGGGACGGCCAGGGATCAGAGCGGAGCTGTGCTTCCAGGCGTGGAGATCCGGGCCACACAAGCCGAGACCGGTATTACTCGGGCCGCCGTTACGAATGAAACCGGATCCTACGTTCTGCCGAACCTGCCGATCGGACCATATAAATTGGAAGCGTCGTTACCCGGGTTCCGGACGTACGCCCAAACAGGAATCGTCCTGCAGGTCGAAAGTAGTCCCGTAATCAATGTAACTTTGGCGGTCGGCCAAGTCGCGGAGACGATAGAAGTCCAAGCCAACGCGGCGCTCGTCGAAACAAGAAGCACGAGCGTCGGCCAGGTTGTGGAAAACACGCGAATTCTCGAACTGCCTTTGAACGGGCGGCAGGCCGTCGAGTTGATTGGACTGGCCGGAGCAGCAGCGCCGGCGCCGGCCACGGACGCCCAGGCTCGGGATCCTTTTAACAAGATCGCCTTTTCAGTCGCGGGTGGTTTGAACACCGGAGTGAGTTTCACGCTGGATGGAGCGTTTCACATGAACCCCCAGGGGAATGGGTATATGTCTACGCCTTTCCCGGATGCGCTACAGGAGTTCAAAGTCGAGACCAGCGCTACGGCTGCCGCCAGCGGGGGCAAATCCGCGGGTTCGGTTAGCCTCGTCACCAAATCAGGCACGAATGATATTCATGGCGATTTGTTTGAATTTGTCCGAAACGGAATTTTTAATGCACGGAATTCGTTCGCTCTGAGACGAGACACGATCAAGCGGAACCAGTTCGGCGGAACGGTCGGCGGGCCGATCATCAAAAACAGATTGTTCTTCTTTTCGGGTTATCAGGGAACGACCATCCGCCAGGATCCAACGAGCTTGATTGCGAATGTCCCGACAGCGGCCATGTATGCGGGCGACTTTACGGCCATCACCTCGCCGGCCTGTAATGCAGGGCGGCAAGTCACGTTGCGAGGGCCGTTCGGCAACAACCGCATCGATCCGGCCTTGTTCAGCAAAGCAGCTCTAAAGTATGCCAGCAAACTGCCTCAGACATCGAATCCCTGCGGCACGGTCATTTATGGGCACCCGACCTCCGAAAACGGCCACATGGCGATCGGCAGGCTCGATTACCAGAAGAGCGCCAAACATACGATATTTGGCCGATATTTGATGGAGCACCTGGTGGATCCGGCGCCGTACGACTTGAATCACCAGATACTGAGCGCGGCCGGCGCTCAGACTCCGAGAATCGACGCCATGTCCCAGGCTTTCACGATCGGCAGCACGTATCTCATTAGCTCGAACGTCGTCAATTCATTGCGTCTCACAGCGAATCGGATTGCTGCCGGCAAATTCGAGCCTCTGGATTTGCCGAAAGCCGGTCTTGGGCTTGCCGAACTCGGCGTGCACGCCTTCAGCTATGAGCCGTATTTCCTGCCGGTAAACGTGACAGGCGGTTTTGCCGTGACCACAAGCGCCGGTCCGGCGCGAGTTGCCGTTTTTGGAGTGAACGACGACATCAGCGTGATCCGAGGAAATCACGAGATGGTGTTCGGAGCGAACGCGGAAGCGTGGTGGGTGAACTCGTATACGAACCAATACTACTCGAGATTTACGTTCAACGGCAGTAATACCGGGTTGGGCCTGGCAGACTTCTTGACCGGTCATGCGAACACTTTCCTGGCTGGTGGATCGGCTGGGCAAAACAAAAGGCAGGAATACCTGGCGGTCTATGCCAACGATACCTGGAAGTTCAAGCCAAGACTGACACTCAACTATGGCCTCCGTTGGCAGCCGTACTTCCCCATGGTGCACCTGGATGGGAGTGCGATTCACTTCGATGAGAACGCGCTGAAGAACGGAATCAAAAGCACCCGGTTCGATAATTCGCCTCCGGGCGTCTTCTTCGATGGAGACCCCGGGTTTCCCGGCGCCGCCGGCACCTACACCCAATGGACCAATTTCGCGCCGCGTCTTGGCTTGGCTTGGGATGTGACCGGAGACGGCCGCACGTCATTGCGGGCTTCCGGTGGAATGTTTTATGACTTTCCCAACACCCACTACATGGTGAGCTTGACTTCTTCGGCGCCCTGGAACCCCCGGTATACATTGACCGGCGACGTCAATTTTGAAAATCCATGGTCGAACACTCCACCCGGAGATCCGTTTCCACTGCCGCAGGGGAGAGATGTCGCGCGCAATGTGCCGTGGCCGAATTTTGCTGTCGTCACTGCCATGAACTATGACCTACGCAATATGGAAGTGGGACAGTGGAATGTCAGCCTCCAAAGACAGATCAGTAGCCAGTGGCTCATATCGGCGAACTACCTCGGAACGAAAACGTCGCACATGTGGACCCTCCAACAATTGAATCCATCGGTTTTCCTGGGATTGGAACCGTGCACTCTCGGTGGCGTGCAATATGCGACGTGTTCGACAACGTCCAATAACGATGCGCGCCGGCGGCTCAATCAGACATACCCGGGGGTCGGGAAGCTCTATGGCGATGTTCCTAGAATCGCGGCTGAAGGCAACGCCAACTATAATGCGCTGCTCGTTACGGTCCAGCGGAATGGCCGGGATGTTACGCTAAACGCGAATTACACCTGGTCGCATTGCATTAGTGATCATCCTCAGCCGACGCAAACCGCTTTCGGAACCAATGCCAACATTGGTTGGACAAACAACGACCGGCACGCGGATCACGGCAACTGCGCCCAGTCGTCGCTGGACCGGCGCCATCTCTTCAATTTATCGGCAGTAGCGGCAACACCGGGTTTTGCAAACCCAGTATCACGGGCTCTAGCGTCCAATTGGCGCTTTTCGCCGATCCTGAAGATTTTCAGCGGTGAGGCAATGACTATCGTCACAAGCCTGGACCGATCGTTGACTGGTGATTTTATCCAGTGGCCGGGCGCGGGTGTCGGCGGTGGTGGAATACTGAATGCTCAACGCGTCAACCAGGTTTTAGCAAATCCATACGGTGATCGCACAACTGGGAACTTTCTCAATCCCGCTGCGTTCGCGCAACCTGCATTCGGAACGTTCGGCAACAGCGGCATGGGTAATGTTAAAGGTCCTGGGTTATGGCAATTCGATCTTTCCCTCACGAGAACATTCCCGGTGCGTGAAATGCAAAAGGTGGAATTTCGAGCGGAGGCGTTCAACGTTCTCAACAACGTCATCATGATGAACCCCACATTCGATCTCAATAGCAACCTTTTCGGGAAAGTCACGGCGGCGAGGGATCCTCGAATTATGCAGTTCGCGCTCAAGTATTTTTTCTAGGAAGTATGACTGCGGGCTGGGATCCTTCAAGCCCAGGCGGGTTCGGGAGCGGGGGCGCCACACCCGACGTCGCGGCTGGCAATCCGCTCGTCGGTTCCGGAAGCAGCCGCGTGATGCAATCGGATTGAAGCGGACGTTCTGAGTTCTTTGGCGGCGCGAGAACTGGAGGCAGACTCAGGTTTCTCCAGTTCCCGCCCGCCGAAGACTTTCCGCCACGCTCAAAATTCGAAATCGATAGAGAACCGGATCTGTCTCGGGGCCGCAAAATCCGGCTAGCGAGCGCTTTACCGGCGCCGGTGTCTGACCGCTTGGGACTGTATCGCACCGACGGCAGCCGCCGCGGCGCCGCTCTTTAGAAATTTTCGTCGACTGGCTTTTTTTGAGTCCATGGATCTCTCCTTCGGATTGACGAAATGTATGCGTCCTCCGCGGCCCAGTCAATCACTTCATTGCTGCTTGCTCTCACTGGTGGGTGAGCAGAAGCCCCAACGTCCGCGCCAGCTCTGACGCAATCGTTCCCGCTCTTCCGGGGTCATCTGCTCCCAGCGCTCGATCATGCGGCGGCGGAAATCGGAACGGCCGGAACGGTGCCATCCAGGTCCGCCGAAGAGGATCCGGCACAGCGCCAGAAGTCCGAGCGCCTGCCAGAAGGTGACCTGGCGGAAGCCGAAGAGCGACGGCGCCAGCCAATTCCACAGGAGCAGCACGAGTTCGCCGCCGATGGCGAGGAATAGCAGCATTCCCAGAATCCCCAGCGGAGCAATGAAAATCAGTCTCTTCAATCTTGGTTTCATGTACATTCCCTCACGTTTTCATAAATGCGTCGTAAATGCTTTGCAATCGATCGCGCAGATGCAGCACCGCATATCGTTTGCGAGAAAGAAGCGTATTCACGCTCACGCCGGTCTCGGCGGCCATCTCCTTGAAGCTGCGCCCTTCCAACTCGTGCGCAACGAACACCTCGCACTGCTCACGCGGCAACTCGTCGACCGCCAACTCGAGCTCCTCCAGAAGCACGTTGCGGGCATACAGCGCCTCCGGTCCGGCATCGGGCGAAGGCAGTAGGTCTTCCAGGTGCAGCAGTTCGTCGTTTTCGTCGGCGACGACGGCATCGCTGAAACTCTCCGGCCTCTGCTTGCGAAAAAGATCCGTGATGCGATTGCGCGCTACGCGAAACAGCCAGCCGGTGACGTGCTCGATCGGCATCAACAGACGATTCGCTTCCACTAACTCGTAGAAGACCTCCTGCAGAATGTCCTCAGCGTCGCGCGGGTCGGGCACGCGCCGGCGAATGAAGTTGCGCAGCCGGGACTGCTCCCGCTTAACCACTTCGGAGATCCGCTGGTCCGGTTCAAGTGTCATCGGCTCCTGGCTCACGCGTCCTCTATCTACGGATGAAGACGAAATGGGGATGCGAATATTGTAGTGGCTCGCAAAAGAGTGCAAAGTCACTGTGAAGGAACCTTATGAAAGCGATTGTTCAACTCCAATACGGTTCGCCCGATGTTCTCAGACTGGAAGAGGTCGATGTGCCGATTCCTTCCGACGACGAAGTTCTGGTAAAGGTACATGCGGTATCCATCAATGGATCGGATTGGGAAGGACTGCGAGGCAAACCGTTGTATGCCCGCCTCGGAGGACTTCGCAAGCCAGGGAACAAGATCCTCGGATCCGATATCGCCGGGCAAGTGGAAAGGGTTGGCAAAAACATCCGGGGATTTCAACGCGGGGATGAAGTCTTTGGAGAGATGCCCTTCTATCGAGGTGGTTTCGCCGAATATGCCTGTGCTCCCGAAAAGCTGCTTGCACGGAAACCAGCTGGACTGACGTTCGAGCAAGCCGCAGCCATCCCGCAGGGAGCCGTGATTGCCCTGCAGGGCATTCAAACAAAAGGACAGGTCCAGCCGGGACAAAAGGTGTTGATCAATGGCGCCGGTGGCAGTGCAGGCACTTTTGCCATACAGCTTGCCAAATACTGTGGCGCCGAAGTGACCGCGGTGGATAACACAGGCAAGCTGGACTTTCTGCGCTCTCTCGGCGCGGACCAAGTTATCGATTACACTCGGCAGGACTTCACCAACAATCGGAACGGGTACGATCTGATCCTGGATGTGATCGCCCATCGTTCGGCGTTTGCCTACGCGCGGGCATTAAAGCCCAATGGAAGCTATTACGCTGTCGGAGGTTCTGTTGCCACATTTCTCCAGCTTTTTCTCTTCGGACCCTGGATAAGAACAGCCTTAGGCAAGAACGTGCGTGTTCTGGCGGTCCGACGCAATCGAAAAGATTTGGAGTACATTACGGAGCTTTGTGTAGCCGGCAAGATCGTCCCAGTCATCGACCGGCGCTATCCATTGAGGGACGTTCCGGAAGCGCTCCGGTATGTGGGAGAAGGACATGCCCGAGGAAAAATAGTCATCACTGTTTGAATTTCAAGACGCAGGAAAAACTCCGTCATCTTCTTGCTTCCCATCAATGACAGGAATGGCCCCAGTAAGAGAGCCTGGAGCGCTTGAGCACCACCACCTCAGGCCATGACATAACTTGTGTTCCGACTCAGCGCACGCCTGTAATCGAAAATCGAACGATGTCCGTTGGCAGCCAGAATCACATCGTAGCGCAGCAGGATCAGTCCTAGGACATCCCTACTCGGATTTCGCATTGTCACCGACAGTTTGGTCATTGGAGCCGAGGCATCAGACTCCTTGGGGTGGGACTATTTTTCTCTGCCGCTCTTCTCGTACTCGTCCTTCGTTTTTTGGTCCACGTTCTTCCAGAAGTCCGGCTCCTCGTTCGCCGTGCAGATGTATTCTGTCCAGACGTCGTTGGGATCTTGCGCCAGTGTCCAAACATGCGGCGCCGAAGTGAAAGGCTTCACTAACACTACGGGATCCTCAACGGTGATTTGGTAGGTGACGTAGTTCTTCGAGGTTCGGGTGAAGCGCTCGATGACATGCTCCTTCTCACTGTGAAGCCATGCGCTGGCCTCGCCTGTTTTCCCCACCGAGTAATTTCTCATCCTCGTATCAATCGCGATTGTGTCGACAACCAGCGTATCCCCCTCCCAATGAGCGACCGAGTCGCCATTGAACATGATATCCGGGTCTTTCGGATGCGGACGCCCATCCGTGGGTATCCTACGAATCGTCTCGGGAAATTCAGTCAGAATCCATAACACCCCCGGCTTCTGAATCAGTTCCATGGGGCCGTGTTGGGTGTCTTGCATTGTTATCGAGGTGGGCGTACCACCCGGAGGACAACTTCCATAGGGAGCCGGCTGCAAGTATTTATCGGCCGCTTCCGGCCTGAAAACAGGGTTCTCTTGCGGTGTCTTCACGGGATCGAATTGCCTCATTATAGTTTCGTCGATCTGGTAAGCAACCTGTAGCATCCGTCCAGCGTGGTTTGGATAGTAACGTCCGGTCAGGTCCGGATGCCCGTCCGCCGCACGTGGTGCCGGTCCGCCCGGAGGCAAAATACGCAGCTTATCAAAGTCCCCAGCTATCTTTACTGGAGGTTTTGCTCCTTGTCGCGCCGAATTCTGCGCAAACACGGGCATGCAAACCATGGACAAACCCACTAGCACGATTCCAGCACTGCCAGCGCAATAGCCTAACCGCCGCTTCATTCGTGCCATTTCCAAGTTCCTCCTCGGAATTCGGTTCCCCGCCATCGTTCAGAAGTTCAGCTTGTCGGGCGTGATACCCCGTTCAGGAAGCTGCCCAACGATACGCAAGATGCCATCCGCTAACTTGATGTATTCCGCCGCACCTCTGTCGTTACCATTGACCTTGGCTGGGCAGGCCCTTGCGTTCATGATCTTCCCCATATTTGCTTCGAAATCCTGCCTGGTGGTGCCATTCCTTTTCAGAGCGTTCGGCGTGATCATTTCCAAGCGCCACGATACGGCCTTGCCGCTAGCATCCGTCACGTCCATTTGAAGATACGCGTGTGGGTTTTCCCAAGTGAGACCCGTGAGGGTTCCCTTCAGGTCCATGCACTTACTTCCGTCGAACTCGACGCTGAATCCGTGGTGTGCAAACGCGGAAACCGACAAACCGAGTAAGCAACACACTGCCATCAAAGGGCCGGCAAGCCGAACTCTCATCACGTTCTTCTCCCCGCTAGAGTAATTGAGTGGCATAAATGAATCGCTGCGTCCGTATAGATACGCCAGTGGTTCGCACGGTGTCAAGGTTAAGCTCATCACCAATCGCGCGTGACGTGAAGCCGGCGAGGCCTCCGACTTCTCGTCGGCTCGCGACCCTCACCCATCCTCTCACCCCACAGTAGCGGCGACGCCGGTCACCGGCGGAAACTCCTCGGATTATAGGTCTAAGCGAACCTCGACAACGCCAACTGGACGTGGCAATATGGTTTGGACTGCTCCAAACAATTGATAGCGGAGAAGGAAGCGAGGCTCTCTCATGACCAACCTCAAACCCGTTGACGTCGCCATCATCGGCGGCGGCTGGACCGGTCTATTGACGGCCAAGGAAATCACCGAGAAAACGTCCCTGTCGGTGGCCGTCTTTGAGCGCGGCGGTCCGCGCAAGCTCGCAGACTACGCGGTGACGATGGATGAGCTCGACTACAACATCCGTCTGCGCATGATGCAAAATACGGCGCAGGAAACCATCACCCACCGGCATTCGCTGAAGGACAGCGCCGTTCCGGTGCGGCAGCATGGGTCCTTCCATCCCGGCACGGGCACGGGCGGCGCGGGCGAGCATTGGGGCGGCGCCTCCTTCCGCTTCCTGCCGGATGTGTTCACGCTGCGCACCCACCTGCTTCAGAAACACGGAGCGGCCAAGCTGCCCGAGGACCTCTCGATTCAGGATTGGGCGGTCACCTACGACGATCTCGAACCGCGCTACTGGAAAGCCGAGCAGATGATGGGCATCAGCGGGAAGGCC
>WNGK01006155.1_pt1 | contig 12627 bp, 15 predicted proteins | sample 5400601 | NCBI WGS metagenome assembly WNGK01 (sample SAMN13153376, study PRJNA577476) | soil metagenome | isolation source: 60 cm soil or saprolite under Garry oak tree replicate 1 | place: USA:California | collected 2016-06-15 | reverse complement strand
GCGCTTTTTGGAGTCCTTGCACAACAACTTTGTCGCCTGGCTTCAAACCTTCCGTGACTTCCCACATCGCGCCGATGCGTTCGCCCATTTTCACCGGACGAATACTGACCTTGTTGTTCTGATCGACGACCGCGACTTGAAAGTTGCCCTGCAACTCGTTTACCGCTTCCTGCGGCACAACCATCGCGCCCTTTTTCATGTCGGCGACGAAACGTACCTTTCCGAACTGTCCCGGCCGCAAAATGTTTCCCGGATTCGGAAACGTCACATAGTAGCGGATCGATCCAGTCTTCGGATCCAGGCTGCGATCGAGCGCATAAAATTTGCCTTTATGTTGATACAGCTCGCCGTTGCCGAGGATCAAGTCGAAGTCGAGGCTTTTTATGTAAGCATTGCGCTCAGTTGCGTCAGGATGGCGCGAAACGAAATCGGTGAATGGGCCTTCGCCGGCGGTGACGACAGCTTTGATCGGGTCAATCTGTGAAACTGTCGTGAGTGGTCCCGTAGTTGGCCCGACCAGATCGCCTACCTGGTTATTCGCGAACCCAGCGAGACCATCGATCGGCGCCGTGATCTTCGTATAACCGAGATTCAACTCCGCCTGTTCCACCGCCGCTGCGTCCGCTTCGACATTTGCTCTACTCGACCCCGCGGCTGCGATGGCAGTATCTCGCTCCTGATCACTGATGACTTTCTTCTTAAACAAATCCAGCGCGCGCTTTTCGTCTGCGTCTGCTTTTACCTGGTTGGCTTTGTCTTTTGCCAGAGTTCCCTTGGCCTGCGCCAATGCGGCTTCGAACGGGCGCGGATCGATCTGAAAAAGCAGATCGCCTTTTTTCACGACGCTGCCTTCGGTGTAATCGCGCGAAACGATGTAGCCCTGCACCTGCGCGTTGATGTTGGCATTGATGAAACCATCCAGAGTCGCCACACGTTCGAGCACGCGCGGCACATCCTGCGGCGTGACGGTTGTAACGAGGACTTCGGGTACGGGTGGCCCGGCTTGCGGTGCTTTCCGCGAACAACCGGTAATAAACAGCAAACCAATTACGACGGCGCCAAAAACAGCGTATCGTTTCATGATTTCGTTATGGCAACTTGCGTCGAAGTGTCGAGCGCCGATTTTGTTGTCATCGGCCCGGCCTGCTTTCTGTTCGCTCGAATCCGAGCCAGTCGATCGCTGATCTCCTCCACATCGCGCACCGTGACTATTTGGGTGATGTCTCGCCCGAAGAACAGATCGAGCGTCCAGGCGATTACGACTCGCAGCTTCTTAGCCAGACGCGGAAGTTTCAGCAGATACACCGATCGCCAAAGCCACCAGGCGATGAAACCGGAAAACTTCATTCCAAATACCATCGCCACGCCAGTGTGATGGCCAATAGCTGCCAGCAATCCGAGTGTTTTGAATCGAAACGGCTCTAACGGCTCACCGAGAATCGTGCGCTCGATATTCTTCGCCGCGACGACTCCTTCGCGTAATCCGTGTTGCGCGGTTGGCGGATAAAACTGGCCGCTCTCCGAATCGGGGACCGCTGCGCAATCGCCAACCGCCCATAATCCAGCCGCCCCGGGAACGCCGAGCTCTTCGTTTACGCGGACGCGATTCTTTTCTTTCGCGACCGGTAACGATGCAATCACGGGGCTCGGTTTCACGCCCGCTGTCCAAATGAGTGTTGCCGCCGGAATCGATCTCCCGTCGTTCAATTTTACGACCGAACCATCGTAGCTCGCCACGCGCGCGCCTTTGATCACCTCGACTTTGCGCTCGATCAACTTTCGTTCGGCGTAACGACCCAATTCTTCGCCAAGTTCGGGCAACAGATAACTGCCCGGATGAACAACCACGACTCGAATCATTTCCTCGCGTAACGCCGGATAAAAGCGCGCGGTCTCGCGGAGAAAGTCGTTGACCGCGCCGGTCGTTTCCGCGCCAGCGAAACCGCCACCAGCAGTGACGAACGTGAGCAGCTCGCGACGAGCGGTTTCATCTTTCTCAAGCGCGGCCTCTTCCAATAACGCAACCATGCGATTCCGCAGCAGCGCCGCGTCCATCACGTTTTTCATTGTCACCGCCCATTCGCGCAGCGCTTGGTTATCAAAGAAGTTGGTCTCCGAACCGAGTGCGAGAAGCAGATGGTCATACTCGAGCTCAAGATCGGCGTCTCCGATTCCGTGAATACAGCGGATTTTTCGCGCGTTAAGATCGACATCTCGAACATCGGCTTCGACAAACTTCACATGATGAAGAATCCGCCGGAGCGGATTCACAATGTCACTCGGAGAAAGATCACCGGCGGCTATTTCGTGAAGCATCGGCGTGAACAAAATGAAATTCTCGCGACTGATCAGCGTCACCTCAACGTCGTCGCGACGGGCCAGCGTCTTGTCGAAATACTTCGCTGCGTAAAGTCCGCCGAATCCGCCGCCCGCAATGACCACTTTCGTCTTCGTCATTTCCTCAGGTAGTTGCGAATTGCTGAAATCTACAAGCTGCCCCAGCAGCGGTGTTGGTTCTTCTTTCCGCCGTCACGTCTGTTGCTAATCCTTGCGTCACGGCATCCGCTTCCGGCTCAACGCTCAGTGTTAGCTTCGTTTAGATCGAGCCGAAAGAGGCAAATAACAAGTGCACAGACTATTAAGATCGGGATCACGGTGTTGCTCCTGAAGCTTCAACATTCTTGATTGCCTGTGAGTGGGAGGTCGCGAACTCCAGCCGCAGCTTGCGTACAGCGTAACCGGGTAGCGTTTCCAAGCCGCTCTGCCATCGTGCAAGCACGCGCATGACATCGTTGTGAGGTTGCGCGTGCGCCCACTGCTGCGCGCGAAGGTTAATCGGTCCGAAGCGTTTTGCTTTCACAATCGCTCCATCGATCGATCTGCTGGGACACTGGACGGCCGTTCGGTTGGGACGAGAACCTGCGGTCCGCGAAGCGCTCGCGTGGCTTGCTCTAGCAGCTCAGCCTTCGCGTCAAATTTAACCTGATCGAAAACGAGCACCTCCGTCGTAATGAGCCACACTGTGAAACAAACGATCAGGGTGCGGAGCGGGTATGGGCGGTGGTCGGACACAACCGATGCGACGCCACTGGTCGATTCGCCAGATCCGAGAATCTGATTGCTCATGGCACGATCCTCCGCGTTGGCCGTTTGAGTCGCGCCCATCGGACGGCTTCCCGCGAGTTGCGGAAGCTACACGCTTTACGTGCGCGTCTAAACTCGTTCGTTTTCATGCTTGAACGTTGGCTTGCACGACAGCGTATCGCCAGGTCGCGTTGGCGAGATTTTTCCCTGCCACTTACGAGGTCGCCCCTCCTACCTCCTTCGAGAGAAAACCAAAAGCCGCACATCGGGTCGTAGGTTGAACTTGGTTGCGTTTTAAAAGCACAGCTTATTCTCCTTCCTTCTTCGGTAAGAGTGATTAGTCATGCCTCGGCACAGCACGGCAGGCTTTCCTTGACTACGCGCAGAAGCTCGTCGGCAGTGTGCGGCTTCGCCGAGATGCGATGTCCATCGATGCGCCGCCCGTCGCTCGCTTCTTCTGGAGTGATCAGTGCAGTGACGAACACGATCGGCACATCGTGCAACGCCCAATCCGCTCCGATTTGCGTCGCAAGCTCCGCGCCGTCGATCTCCGGCATGACAAGATCGACCAGTAGAAGGTTCGGTTTAAAACTCCGCGCCGTTTCCAACGCCCGCAGCGGATTCGTCTCGACGCACACGGTGTATTGTCCGGTGCGTTGCAAAATCGCGCGCGCGCCTTCGGCGAAGCGCCGATTATCATCTACAATCAAAACGCGCGTCTTCGTCGCCGTCGACGCGCTGGGTTCGATCATTGTTTTCATGCAAACACCATCCCGCCGCGGCGCGAGTTTCGGAAAGACTCTGTTTCTTGTCTCACAATGCTTTGTACGCATGCTGCGCCTCATGCCTCGTCCAAACCGGACCGCATCATTTGCTCGAGCGCGTGCATCGCCTCTGCAGCGTCGGGTCCTTCAGCACGGACCCACACTGTCGATCCTTCCGGTGGGGCCAGCGTCATCAGGTCTAGTACGCTTTTGCCGTCGACTTCCGTTCCATTGTAGCCGACTCGGACATTGGAATGAAACGGGAGCATCGTGCGCACGAACCTCGATTCCGACCAGATGTAATGCCGCTTTCTTACCGTGATTTCCTTTTCCAGCTTCTCGACTCTGTTGCTTTGATCTGTCAGACGACTCGACGGCAGCGCCATGTGTCGCATGATTGCTTCAATCGTTCTGCTGATAGATTTTGTCCTCCGTGAGTTAAAGTTTTCATGCTGACACGATCCGTCTCGCACCTACGCTTTGTGAAAGACGATGTTTTTTTTCTCGATATGCCGGCTCGGCATACTTGGATCGACGGTGCAGCTACGGCATCTTTGCTACTTCGTCGCCGTCGCAGAGGCTGGACGTGGTTACCCGACGAGTTTTGGTTGCCCGACGCGCGGCACGCAATTTTGCGTCGCGCATCACATTGGCGCATCCACTTCGTCTGGCAGAGCGAGAGGTAGCTCGATGTGCAGCGCGTGCGCCATACGTTCCGCGTCAACTATGGCGGGCCCGGTCAGGCTTTCGAGTTGCTGGATCGCTTCCGCCACTGTGGCAAAGACGCACAGTTCGTCGCGTTCTTTGACTGGTAGACGCAGGAGCGCGAAGAGCGGCAGCCAAAAGCGTTGTTTTGTGAGCAGGAAATCAAATAGTTTGCTGTGAGGATCTCCCGGCATCGCACCTTGCTGCAGTATCACCAAGGGCCCCATCCGGAATGAGGTCGTTGAATACCGGGCGGCAGCGTCAGATTCGAAAGATCAAGCAAATGGTAGCGCGACCTCTCATTGTCGATAACGGGAGCATACTTGGGTTCGACGTTGCTCATCTGTTGATACGTCCCTCTCCTTGAGTTTCCCGTTGGTTATTTGCGCATCGACCGCGAGGCGCGAGCTGCAAGCGCAATTTCCACTGTGCAACGCCAGTTAGCGTTTCCGGTCCGCTCTGCCAGGTTGCAAAAAGCTTTGCATTGTTGAGTCGAGCGGGCGGCCTGTTCGACTGTGATGCCAGTTCTGGCACGATGGCTTCAATAGCTCCGTTCATGCTCAGACGGTCCGATGGGAACTGCTGGTTTGTGAAAGACGATCTTTCTTGTCTCGATATGCCGACGCGGCATAGTGGGATTGACGATGGAATTACGGCATCTTCGTTACTTCGTCGCCGTGGCAGAGACGCAGAACGTCCTGCGCGCTTCGACGCAGAAGCTTCACGTTTCGCAACCGGCCGTGAGCCGGCAGATCCGCGATCTCGAAGACGAGCTGGGGGTGCAGTTATTCGAACGCACGGGCAAAGCGGTCAGTCTGACTGACGCAGGATCGCTGTTTCTTAAAGAAGCACGAGCGATATTGGAACGAACAGACGAAGCAGTGGCCAACGTGCGCGCATTCGCACAGGCCGGTGAAACGGAACTGCACGTTGGTTATACGCCGGCAGTCAGGTCGCAGATCGTGTCGCCAGCCTTGCACGGGTTTCAACAGGCAATGCCTAACGTACACGTGAAGCTGCACGATTGGACCAGCGAGAAGATCGTCACTGGTCTGCGTGATGGACGATTGCAGCTGGCATTCGTAGTCCGTCCGTCAAAACGCGGTGCGTTTCACGGTCTCCGCTTCGAAGACTTACTCCGCGAGCAAGTTCATCTTGCGGTCCCGCCGACCCATCCACTTGCGCAGCGTCGCTCGGTCTCGCTCGCCGACGCGGCACGCGAACCTTTTGTAGGTTTAACGCGCGAAGATTTTCCGGATTACAACGCCTACCTCGCGTCGATCTTTGCTCCAGTAAAAAATAAGCCGCGAGTGATAGAGGAGCATGACAGCATGACCAGTGTCATCTCAGCCATCGAAGCCGGCACCGGAGTAGGTCTGGCCGTGCTTGGTTTCAGTTTCGGCAGTCGAGTGAAGCTAGTGCGACTTACTCCCGAGCCCAAGCCCTTCTCGCTTGGCATCGCCGCGCGAAAAGGACGGCTCAGTCCCGCCACCGAGAAGTTCTGGCAATGCGCGAAAGAAGCTGCCACGGCAATGGGAAAGTTGGACAGGTAGCGTGAACTCTCTTCAACGGCGGGCGATCGGTTGCGTCGCGTTGCTGTGTAGATAATCCTACGGCCGGGACGCGACGTCTCCTGCTGCTACATTCACCGGCGTCATTTCCTCTGACGAACGGAACGTGTAAGAAGTCCTTCTGCAGACATGTTCCTTTCGTCTTCGCGCCGCTTTAGGAAGCGGGAACGATTTTTCCAAAAAACGCCGGGTTTCGAGAATCTCAATTCCTCCGACGCGTTGTCTCGAAAAGGAACCAAGTCCGGCGCTCCGTTTCATCGATCCAAACTTCGATCAGACTCGCGGTGGCAACGTCGCGATGTTCGTCGCAGACGTTGTGCGCCTCGCGTAGACGCGCGGCCAGCGTTTTGTTGTCGTCGGCCAACTCGGCGATCATGTCCAAGGGCTCGACGTACTCGGCATTATTATCGATCACACGCTGAGTCCGAGCGATTTGCCCGATGGATCTCAGCGTAAGGCCGCCAATCTTTCGAACTCGCTCGGCGATTGGATCTGTCATCGCGAAAAGCTGGTCGGCGCCCTCGTCGAGGAGCAAATGGTAATCGCGGAAATGCGGACCGCTCATGTGCCAGTGGAAATTTTTTGTTTTCACATAAAGCGCGAACACATCCGCGAGAATGGCGTTCATCGCTGCACTGATATCCTTAACCGCCGCATGCGAGAGATCGGTTCGCGTTGACAGTGGCGCATCGCGTCTGTTCAGAAGTTCTATGGTCTTTTTCGAATCAGGTCTTTTCATGGTAGCGCTCCATCGTTAACTGACTGTCGAGCCCCAACTCCGTGCGAGATTCTTCATGCCTATCTTTGACTCCATGCTTTGCTTGTTTTAGTAACTCGTGCCCTTGCGTAATCCCATTACCGCCAGGGTGTCGCTGTCGAGGTCCCCAGTCGGCCGCAAGCCGTTGGTGATTTGATAACGCCTGACGGCTTTCTGCATCTCAGGGCTCAGCGCACCGTCTGTCTCGCCGCGATAGTAGCCTTCGCGAGCTAGTCGCTCCTGCGCTCGGACGACAATCGAGTTAGTTGATTGATCGTCGTAGCTTTCCGCTTGGTAAACACTGGAATCGTAGTAACCCTGAGATTGATCGGGATAGGCGTTTTGATCGTAATACATTTGACCCTGGTAATCGCCGGAATCGTAGTAACCCGGATCATAATTGTAGGAATCCGGAACATCGTAGCCGGAGTACGGGTAACCGTAGGCGTTGTAATCGTCTGGGTAGTACCAAGACGGCCACCAAGGATCGAATCCGACATTAAAGATGACCCAGGATCCGTTAAAAAAGTGGCATCGGTGGCCATTCCACCAATGATCGCTGTGGCGGTCCCAATCACCATGCCAGTTCGCCGAACGCTGGGAGAAGACGTGGTTTCGCCAGTCAGCACGAAGATGATTGTTTCCATTTCGAAGATTGTTTCCATTCCGGAACTGGCTTCCGGTATTTCGCTGGTTCCAAACGCTTGTGGCGCGTTGATTTCTGTAACTCGCAAATCGCGGGAAACGATTATTTTGATTAGGTTGTCTGATAGTTGCCGCAGTGAATGGACCCGAGCGGGTAAACGTCGCCCGATTACGATAGCTCGAAGGTTGGCGAAACCCAGTCGGCCGGTACGAACGCATTCCAAATGAGGAATAGCGTTGGCCTGAGTAAAGCGGTCTACCGCGGTACGCTCGCATCGGCGTCGAGTGAAAGGATGAAAAACCGCCGGGTCGCATCGGAGCGTGAACGGCCGGGGCACTATGTGCAACTGCGCCTCCGTGAACTGCCCCTGTGCCTGCGTGAAAACCTCCTGGATTTGCTTGAGCAATCATGCTCACGCTGGCAAAAACTGCGACCGATAACCATTTCGTTTTCATGATCTACGGTTCCTTTCGGGTTGTTGAATGATTTGTTAATCCAATCTAGCGGAGACCTCCCGCAATTACCAGCGTTTCGCCGGTAGTCCACGCCGAATCGTCTGAAGCGAAGAATACTGCCGCGGGCGCAATGTCATCCGTTTGCCCGATGCGACCGAGCGGCGTCTGCGATTCAAACATTTTCCGCATGTCACCTTCTGTGTAACCGCCCGCTACGGCCCCTTCTGTTACCACCATGCCGGGATTAATGGAGTTCACTCGGATCTTCTTTGGGCCAAGTTCCTTCGCGAGCGTCCGCGTGATCGCGTCCAAACGTTGGCGGAGCAGTGCTCGGTAGCTATCGCGCGTGTGTGGGATTTTGGATTGCTACTCGCGAGGTGATTTGTCGTCCCTCTTTCGAGCGAGCCCCTTCGGCCTGCTCGATTTTATGGCTGCACTTCGACCGTCATCATCATGCCCTTGTCTTCGTGTTTCACAACGTGGCAGTGAAACACGAAGCGTCCGACAATCTCGGGATTGGTGAAAGGAATGATGAGCTTGGCTTCACCGGGTTTCCCATTCCGCGCGGGAGGGACGCTGAATGTGTCGCGAAGGCCGTCGAAATCCACGGCAGCGCCGTTTACCTGTGTGACCAGGAATCCGGTCTGATGAATATGAAAATCGTGGTACTGGGAATCTTTGTTGAGGATTGTCCATTCTTCGGTGTCGCCCAGCTTCACTGTTACGTCGGTCCGGTTCTCATCAAAGACCTGGTCGTTTATAAAGAACGATGTCTTTTCTGGGTTCACAGAAAACGCGAACGTTCGCTGGCGCGCAATAGGACTTGATCGCACCATGTCCACGTAAAGTGGTCCGTTCACGCGCTGCGTGCTGACCTTTGCCTCTGCAGCTGCGACATCCGCTGTCGGACCGTTCGACACTACTGTTCCCAGATTCACCTCCGGCAATGGCGGCTGGCGTTCATCGAACTCGAACGCGACTGACTTGAATGCATGTCGGCCCGCCTGGCCACCAACAACGATTGCCGAAAATCTTTGACCAGGTCCCAAGATCACTTCTTCCATCCTGATTGGACGCGGGACGAAGTATCCGTCTCTTCCAATAAGATAGAACGGCATTCCATCAATTTTCACGCGCAGAAAACGGTCGGCTCCGATGTTGCCGATCTGCCAGAATTGCGCCTCGCCTGGTCGAATGGGAATGGTCGGCGTTACAGTGCCATTCACCGTAACTAACTCTTCATAGTCAGCTCGCCCAATGGGATGATCCTTGAGGAGAAGGACTCTTTCGGTCAGACCTTTCAAGAAAGGATTAAGACGGTCGCTGCCCTCAACAAGAATTCCTCCGGACATGCCTCCAATGATCTGTCGGTCGACGTCTCCGTGCGCGTGCGGATGATACCAAAACAGCCCGACATGCTTGTCAGGGACTTTTATCTGGTACGTGAACGTCTGGCCGGGAGCGATATGAAGGAAGACATTGTCGCCGTTGTTCAACGGAGAAACACCCAGACCATGAAAATGCAGGTTCGTCTCCTCGGGAAGCTGATTATGCAACGTGACGGTCACGATGTCGCCGGCGCGCACACGCCAGAGCGGCGGCATGTATTGTCCGTTGTAAAGCATTCCCTGAAACGCGTGACCGCCGATTGTATAGGTAGCGCCAGCGGCAACGAGATCGACATGAAGCTGGCCGTCTTGGCTGACTAACATGACAGGATCCGCAAACGGCTGGCCGGTACCGTTTCTTTGTGTGCACCCGTACGCGCATGCCATCAGGATGCTGAGGAAAATCAGACGTGCTGGCTTCGCCATTTTTATTCGTCCTGCACAATGTGGATAAACCGCCTTAAAAGAAGGTATCTTCACGCATCCAACCCTGGCTGAGGGGCTCAATACGCTGTTCACGACGCTCGATTCATAAGTCTACGTTGATGCTCCCTTTTTTACAGCTTCGGTTTTGCAAGACTGCGACGCCATTTTCACAACTGATGATCACGATGGCATGACAATTTCCCGCAAGAGCCGGTTGCGGTCGTAGGGCGGGTAGCGCAAACCGGGAACATCAATTCTACAGCGCGCGTTCGAAATTGTAGCCGCCCGGAAAAGCCCGTGACCCGCGACAACGATGCGTTTGAATTCTAGGCTGCCCAGCGATTGGGCAATCAGACGAACCGAAGTCTGGCGCGTCCGTGTACTAGAATTTGTGCTAGAAAGACGACGTTTTTACTCGCGGGTCGTGAACGCGACGATAAGGGTAAAAAATCGCGTTTTCCTCTCCAAATCGATCATTTCTCGAAACGAAAAGGAACGTTCTGAAATGGATGATTTCGGAATCCTAAGTCTGGCCCGTCTGCCCAATCACGGATAACAAAGCGCCGGCTTTCTTGCAGAAAAGTCGTGTCGATCCCGACGGATCGTAGGCGCTCGAGATGTTCCTCCCGCCGGATCAGCAATATGGGAGGCGTTTTCCCCGATACTCCTCATCTCGGTTGTTGGTGGTCTCACCTTCGACCAGTCCCGTTGCAATAATTGAAATGCACGCTTTGAAACCGCCGGATTTCCGAATCCGTCAAATGCCCAAACCGCAGTCTCAGCCCTGAGTTCGATTCGCTCGCTGGCTCTTGCGGATAACCAGCGAAACGGCGCGGCCGTCTGCTTTTCTGATATTGGGAATACTTGCGTAACTCAGCACGATAAGTGTCGCTGAATTTCCTCAGAAGAGCTACCTCGTCGCTTCGAACAGCGGCAACGAGATCAACTCGCTCTGTCCGCGGCGCATGATGATGTCAGTTGCCGTTATTGTGAGTGGGAATTTTCGAGCCATATCCACCGTATGAAATATTCACAGTTAAGGCGCGGCCTTTCCCCTGAAGAAGCAGCCGTTTACGTGGGCAGCAAAGAATTGTTACGACAGTTTGAACGCGCGAAGTGGTTGAGGCCGTTCGTTCGCGGGAATCGCCTTACAAGGTTTGACATTCGCGACCTAGACGGTTGCATCGATCGCCTCAAGGCAGGCGAGGTGCTTCCAAACGCGAGAGTGGCGTGACCTACACGCGAAACGCTTTCATGATCTCTCGATCATCGGGCCGCAATTTCGCATAGTGTCGCTGCACCACGCGCACATCATCGCCGAGCCACGTCGCAATTCTGTAAATATCGATTCCTTTACCCGCGCAGATCGACGCAAAGGAATGCCGCATTACGTGGGGCGTGATCCAAGGCACTCCCTGCGCCTTCATGTAGTCGAAAAAGGCGCGGCGAAAGTCGAAGCGATAACGGTGGCTTCCATGCACAACATCCGGCTGCAAGACGTACGGCGAACATAGGCCCCACTGCTTTAAAAAGTCGGCAAACTGATCTGTCAACGGCACCGTACGGGCATCGCGATCTTTCGGCCGAAAAGTTGCCGTAGCACGAATCTCGACTGTGCGCGCTGAAAGATTGAACCATTCTGGGACAGCCTCCACGATCTCCAGCTTCCGCATTCCGGCGTGGAAACCGCAGAACAGAACGTAGCGCAAATCATCCGTCGGAGCGTTTTCAATGAGGCGTTGGGCCAATTCGAAATCTGCGAAGCGCGTTCTCCCTTTTCGATCAATTCGGTCGAGTTGAACATCGAGAACGGGATTGCGCCGGCACAGATTTTCCTTCACGCACCAATTGAAGAATGAGCGGAGCGTGAACATGTAGCTCTCCGCTGTGCTTGCAGCGATGCGCGCCTTTGCCGCATTGTAAAACGCCCTGCACTGGTAGCCAGTGACGTTCGTCGGCGGGATGTTCTTCACACTGTCCGCAAACAGATTGAGGCACGAGCGTTTGCTGTCTGCGCTCATCTTGCTGTAGCGGTTCGTCTCGTACTTATGTTTTAGGAAACGCTCGACTTCGGCGCGAAATGATTGCGCCGGTTGGAGTTCAGGAGCATCCATGATTTCCCGCGCACGTTGGACGGCCTCAACGTAATCACGCGTCTCGAGCGACACCATGCTTCGGCGTCCGTTCATCTGCTTCGCGAACCAGTAGATTTCACCGCGCAAATAGAGGCCCTTGATCCTGCCTTTTAGCATCCGTTCATGCTCGACCGATCGCCGCCGTTAACGGCTCCAGACCAGGAGCATGAGATTCACTTCGAACGGAGACTATGGGGAAACCGAGCGTGCTATGGAATAGCGGCGCAAATATGTTTGTGTGAATTTGAGGACCGAAATAATCTAACTGAAACCAATGATTCTCCCCGCTGTCACTGTAACATTTTACTGTAACACTTGGCGCGTTTTCATGGGTTCGCATGGCCTCATATGGAGTCGCCTACAAGGGAAGAAACTGCCCACGAAGGCTCTGGGCATGTTGACACGGTAGGGGTCACAGGTTCGAACCCTGTATCGCGCACCATCTCTCCGCTTTGCGCACCAGCGATTTACGCAATTTGGTCAAGGAGCTGAATTCTGGATTGTAACACTTTATTGTCACACTTTTAGATTGGGGCCAATCGACAGCAGCTACGCGACCGGCGAGGTTGCCGACAAAGTTCTGAGGTTCACGAGTTGCACCCCGAGAGCCCGACAAGGATAAAGAGTAACTGATTCCTCGACGTGAACCGATACGCATCTCCTCTCGCGGACCGAGCAGAGTCAAGGTGGAGCGCA
>WNGK01006153.1_pt1 | contig 12629 bp, 10 predicted proteins | sample 5400601 | NCBI WGS metagenome assembly WNGK01 (sample SAMN13153376, study PRJNA577476) | soil metagenome | isolation source: 60 cm soil or saprolite under Garry oak tree replicate 1 | place: USA:California | collected 2016-06-15 | reverse complement strand
GGTCGAGTTGCTCCGGACGTCCGCGAACTGGCGGTAGGTCACGTACACGTGCCCGTCGCCGGTCACGGCGATGTCCGGGTACTGGATGTCGTGGACCGTTTGGCTCAGCTTCATCGGGCTCGAGAAGGTCCGTCCGTGGTCTGTCGAGCGGACGAAGTAGACGCTTGAGTTGAAGCCGTTCGTGCCGCCGCCCGTGAACCGCGCCCATGCGAAATAGACGTTGCCATCGCACTGGCCGCCGGTGCGGTCGACCTCGATCGAGGTCTTGTCGTGGAATTTACCCAACAGGTTCGGTGCCGCCGAGCCCTCCGCGACGTCGACGGAGGTGATGAACTCCTTGCCGTCGTTCGCCGTCGCGCCGTTCTCCCCGCCGGGGTTCTCGTACGTCCCGACCCACACGTCGCCGAACGTCTTGGCCGTGCCTTCCGGATCGCTGGAGCTCTCCGAGCCGGCAAAAAGGCGTCCGTGGGTGTCCCAAGCGAGCACCGGATCGCCCGAATCAGCAGTTCGCACGTGCGCACGTGCAGCGTACGGCGACTGATCGCCTTGGTAACCCGGAACAAGCGAGCTTACGAAGCTCGCGCCGCCGTCCTCGGAGCGGTAGTAGCCAAGCCAGATATCCCCAAGTCCGAGGAACGTGCCGTCCGCGTTGAGGACGGGGCAGTAGTCGTTCGAGCTGCCGACGATCACCTGCGGGTTCCGCGGGTCGACCGCGACGGCGGGCTCGTTCTGCCGGCCGCGGCTCTGGGAGCAGGCCGTCAGGACGTCGTCCGTGTACGGCTGTCCCGTGACCAAGGCGTAGTCGCTGACGTACCCGCCGTTCGTCCCGTTGTCGTTCGTGAGCCGCGTGTTGGGCGGATCGGGCTTGAAGGATGCAATCGCGCTGACCACGGCGGCTGCGACAAGCGTGACTGCGGCAGGAATGCGCAGACGTGGTAGGAAACGAGTTCCACTAAACCAACGAGGAGTTTTCATATGTCTTAAAGCTACCGATAACGAGTTGAAGTTTGGGTAAGTGCGAGACTCCCCCAAAATCGAAACGAAAATGTCGACCATTTTGGTCGCTTTTTTCTGTACTTTCTCTGCGGAGTTTACCTATGAAATAGCAATGGCGACCCTAACGGGATTCGAACCCGTGTTACCGCCGTGAAAGGGCGGTGTCCTGGGCCTCTAGACGATAGGGTCGCAAAAGCCGGGCAATATCGAATTGAGTTCGCGGCACGCAAGGCAAATTGGCAACGCTGTCTTGCTCCTACTCTTAGGAGTCATCACCCGTGTGCGCGCCTCACCATTCGGCAAGCTCAGGGCAGGCTCAATCAAGGTCGACAATCAACTGTGCCGTACGAGCAGTAGCGCCGCGATGCTGCGCCAAAACTTTCCCGGCGTTTTGCACGAGTAATCGCCGCGTCTCACCGTCGCGTAGAAGTTTTTCGGCCGCGCCTTCAAGCTCACCCGGATCGTTCACCTGAATCGCGCCATTATTCGCAACCAGAGACATCGCAAGCGTCGCAAAATTCTCCATGTGCGGTCCAAAGATGACCGGTTTGCCCCGTATAATGGGCTCGACGGGATTTTGCCCACCGTGCGCCATTAAACTTTTTCCGATGAAAACCACAGTCGCTATCTGGTACCAATTTCGAAGCTCACCGGTTGTATCGAGAAGCACGCATTCTGGTTTCGCGTTACCGAGCGTTGCCACTTCGGTTGCCAGCCGGACATGCAGCGACAAAGCCTCCAATTGCGCTCGAATTTCCCGCAACCGTTCCACATGGCGTGGCGCAATGAACAAGCACAGCAACGAAAAGCTTTGGCGCAACTTCAGAAAAGCCTTTGCAAGAATTTCCTCTTCGCCGCGATGAGTGCTGCCGCCGAAAAGTACGGGCCGCTCCGCGAACGCATCCAAACCGGACACGCCGATTGTTTGAGCGTGAATCCGCTCATAAAATCCGGCCGGATCGTATTTGATGCTGCCTGTATGCCGAATCCGGTAGCGCTCGACGCCGACCCGGCGCCATCGATCGACATCCTCCGGCTCTTGCACGCAAACAAGGTCGAGAAGTCGAAATGTTGGTGCCACCAACAAGCGAAACAGTCGAAATCTCTTTTCCGATCTCGGCGACAGGCGCGCGTTCACAAGCGCAATTGGGATTCGGCGCGCGTGAGCTTCCGCGACGAGGTTGGGCCAGACCTCCGCCTCAATTAAAAGGATTCTCGCCGGACGGATGACCGTAAACGCGCGGCGAATTATTGGCCAAAAATCGAGCGGGGTGTACATTACCTCGACCCAGTGAGAGGCATTCTTATTTGCCAAAGCAAACCCGGTCGTGGTCGTCGTGGTCAACACGCACTGCAGATCCGGTTGGAGAGCACGCAGCGCGCTCGCCAGCTTGAGCGCGACCGCGACTTCGCCCACGCTCACCGCATGCAGCCACGTCGATTTTCGCTTCGCAAGACGCAAGCGCACGTCCTCACTGTAAATTCCCAGGCGTTGCCCAAATTTTTCGCGATAACCCCCACGCCGAAACATCTTCAGCAAATAGCCCGGCAAAAAGAACAGAAGCCCGAGCGGCCAAAGTAGATTGTAGATGATGCGGATCACTGTTGAATTGCGGATTACGAACTGCGGATCGCGGAAAGAAACAGCACTTCGGTTGCGCCATATTTTCTTCTGCGCACAACGTTCCACAATTCTGTTTCCAGAAGCTTTTCATCCGGTCGTTTTTCGAGAACGAAAATACCGTCGGGCTGGAGCAGGCGTACCAAAGCTTCGTTGGCTAAAAGTTTCTCTGTAAAGCGCTCACCCGATTTTCTGTTTTCGTAGGGCGGATCTGCAAAAATGATTTGAAATCTTTCAGTGCCGGAGGATCGCTGGAGGAATTCGAAGACTTCCTGCCGGCGCACGCGTCCGTCGAGTTTTGTTTTCGCGAGATTTTTTTCGATTGCTTCAGTTAATTGTCGATCTTTCTCGACGAAGAGCACAGATGCCGCGCCGCGGCTGAGCGCTTCGATCCCGAGCGCACCGCTTCCGGCGAAAAGGTCGAGGACCCGCGCATCGGTGATCGCGTCGCCCAAGCTGGAAAAGATCGCGGCTTTCACGCGATCCATGGTTGGTCGAACACGGCTCTTTGGTACGGCCAGGCGGATGCCGCCGGCGCTGCCGGCGATCACTCTCATGGTGATGAGACGGGTGTTGCCGTGATTTGTGGTGGCGCTGTTTCCGGGGCAACAGAAGGTGAAGGCGCGATCGGCCTTACCACATCCGTCCGTTTTTTCTTTTTTTGTCGTTCTCGCTTTCCACCGCCAAACAAGCTGTTAATCACGCTGCCAAGATCTTTCAGGTCGCGCCCGACCAGCTTATCCATCAAATTTGTTTTTGGCCGGTCAACGCTGCCAGCAACCTCAAAATTGACGGCAAAATAGCCGGGCTCGCTGATTGGTTGAAAGTTGTCGCGAATCGCCTTGAAGAGCTGAGCGCGCATTTTTTCGTTGATCGCGAGCTGAGAATCGAGCTTGAGCTTGCCGTCGAACGTGACCGTACCAGTCGCGGAAAGGCGCATGTTGGGCGAGCGCAAGACCAGTTCGTCAATAGTAACGAATCCGGGACTGATGTGGTATTTTGCCTCGGCTTGCTCGAGACGAAGCTGAGTCAACTCTTCGATCTGGAGGATTTGCCCGATCGCGACCAGCAGGCTGTACTGTTGCACTCTTCCATCGCGCAGAAAAATCTCGCCGGCGCCGGTCAGCGCGTCCGGATCAGCAGTTTTTCCTGATGCTTCAAATCTTCCCTCTAATTTGCCTCGCACAGTTCCCTTGGAGCCGCCAGCGTCTGTGACAATCCGATCGGCCTCGACATTACGAAATGTCACGCTCGCTGTGAACGGCGAATCCTCTGCTTCCGGCTGCATAGTAAACTGACCACTAAGTTCGCCGTTCCCTGCATGCGCGGATATTTTCGAAAGCTCCAGCACGTTTGGGTCGTAGCGAAAGGGTGATTGCAACTGTTCGAGAAAAAAGCGATCGCGCACTGAGATCTTCGCGACATTTGTATTGCCGCGAAGGGCGAGACCATTGCGCATGCTGGAGCGAAAATTCACGCCTGTGAAGGTCCCAACCATGTTCCCCGCGCGATCGAGAAAAGTGAAATTGCCGCCCTCGATGTTGACTCGTTGAACCTGTGGACCCAGGCGGCCTTCTGAAGTCGAGGATTTGGCAATTGCCCCTTTGATTGGCGTCAGAAGTGGCACCGGCGTAGATGTCGCAAGAGGCGATCCAGGCAAATTGGGTGGCACGGCTGCCGTTCGGGCTTCTGGGATAGCTGGAGTCTGTTCCGCTGAAGCAGTCGGCGTCTCTTCCTCTCGTGAACCGGGCAATCGCCATTTCCCAGTCGCGTCCTGTGGCCAAACTACGTTCGGATTGACGAGTGACACTTCCTTGATCACCAGCCGTCTTGAAAAAAGCGAGAGAAAACGAACACGAAGGTAGAACGTTCGTGCCTCAAGAAAATGAGTCGAGCCTACAGCAGGCTTCTGCGCAATCGTAATACCGCTTAATCTGAAGCCGTCCCAAGGCGTCACGCTGATACGATGAATTTGGATTACGGTACCAAGTCGCTGACTCAGGTCCTGCTGAATCTTTGCTTGTATCGCTTGCGATTGCACATACAGGTTCACGCCGATTAAGACAATCGCTCCGAGCGCAATCGCGGTTCCAAAGGCAATCAACACAACCAAGCGCAACTTTCGCACGCGGAGACGCTACGCAGTCCCAGTTTGAAGAAAAGGTCAAAGCCCGCTTCCATTTTTCGTGTGAGTAACACAGCGATCATTCTCAACCCGGCCGCAGGAAGCGAACAAGCGGAACGTTGGCGCGCACGCATCGAATCGATCGCGCGCGGCTGCGCCTTGTTCATGACGTCGCGTTCCGGTGAAGCGGAAGCGCTGGCCCGGCACGTCGCCGAGAAAGGGGTCGAAAAAATCGTGGCGGCCGGCGGTGATGGAACAATCAATGAAGTCGTCAACGGGCTGGCCGGAAGTAATGCCACGTTGGGTCTGCTTCCACTGGGGACAGTGAACGTGTTCGCGATGGAGCTCGGCCTTCCTGCGAACAATCTCGAGTTTTGCTGGGAAGTGATTCAGGGCGACAACATGCGTTTTGTAGATCTCCCGAGCGCGAATGGGAAATACTTCGTCCAGCTCGCCGGGGTAGGACTCGATGCGCAGGTCGTGAAGGAAACCAGCCTCGCTTTCAAGCGCAGCTTCGGTCCACTTAGTTACCTCATTTCAGCGGCGCAGATCGCGGCTCGGGAGCCGCCGAGACTTTTCATTGAATCAGAGAATGCCTCGATTGATGAAGCGTCCTTCGTTCTCGTCGGAAATGGACGGCGTTACGGAGGGCCTTTTCCGTTTTTTAAACATGCAGTTCTCGATGATGGCCTGTTCGACGTCGTCGCCTTTAAACGCCTCGGTTATCTCGAGATCATCAAATATTTGCAGGATGTTGTCTTCAGTTCCGACATACGCGTCCCCGAGGTTGAATATTTTCAGACCCCGCATTTGCGCATAACGAGCGACCAGGACGTTCCCGTCGAACTCGACGGCGAATTGGTTGGGATTTGTCCCGTTGATTTCCAAATCCGCGAAAAAGCGCTTCGAGTGTTGGCACCAGCGGCCTCGCCGTGATCGACGACGTTGCGAGATCTGGTCTTTGCGCTAAATCCGCGTGATGTTCGGCCGGATGGATCGCGGTAATCGGTGGATTCGAGAAAAAGCAGCGGCGTCGTTAAATCCATCCCAGGTTGAAACTATGCTGGTTCAACTTAGCGAAGAATGGCCCGCAAGTGCGCCAGCATTCGTCGATGTTGTCGAAGAATTTCCACTCGGCGAAGCGGCCCTCCTTCATCTTCTGGCTGTCTCCAATGTTTGCACGACGAGATTGATACGGAATCCTGAAACTGTTGTCTGGCTTGGTCGGCCCGAGGTGTGTCTCGCGGCGCGCGGTTATGGAGAAATGTTCAACGATCTCCTTACTCTAGCAGGTAATTCGATCGCCGCGGAAAACTTCGCGCTTCTTCGCTTTTGGAAAGGCCGCGAGATGACGCGAATCGCGCTTCGTGAACTGGCGAACGTAGCGCCGCTTGAGGAAACCACGGGTGAGCTTTCGCAGATCGCGGAGATTTGCATCCGCCGTGTGTTCGAACATTGGAATGGGGAACTCCGGCGACGCCACGGCTCACCGGATGCTGAATTTGCCATTCTCGCACTCGGCAAGCTTGGAGGAGGCGAGCTGAATTACAGCTCGGATGTCGATCTTCTCTTTCTCTACAACGAAGAAGGACAGCTCTCCCCGCGCTTCTCCTATCACGAATTCTTTAACCGGCTCGGGAAGAAAATCCTGGAAGCGTTTTCGGCACCTCATCCGGAAGGCTCACTCTTTCGCATTGATCTTCGCCTTCGTCCAGAAGGTTCGGCTGGACCGCTCGCCCGATCCCTCGAGAGTATGGAAAATTATTACGCCGGCTTCGGCGAAACCTGGGAGCGCCTTGCGCTGATCAAGGCGCGCGGGATCGGCGGGAGTCGCGAGTTGGCTTACGAATTTTTGCGTCAGCATCAGCCGTTCATTTATCCGAAGAGTCCAACACCGGATTTGCTCGACGAGATTGCCAGGATCAAGCGGCGCATTGAGCGCGACGTAGTCGGCGCGGACAATCTTGAGCGCGACGTCAAACTTGGCACTGGTGGCATTCGCGAGATCGAGTTTGTCGCGCAAGCGCTTCAGCTCATCCACGGCGCGCATCACCCGTTTTTGCAAGAATCGAGCACATTCAAAGCGCTGCGCGGATTGCGTCAATTGGATCTCCTGCCGCGCGAAGAAGTGCTGACGCTCGACAAAGCATACCGCTTTCTCCGGCGGGTCGAACATCGTTTACAAATTGAGGCCGAACAGCAGACTCACACCGTCCCGCAAGAACCGAATGCTTTGCGGCGACTCGCGCTCAGCCTCCGGTTTTCATCCGAGCAAGACTTTACTGCCGTGCTGCGACAACATATGCGAGCGGTTCGTTCCATTTTTGAACGCGTTATTACCGAAGCGCAGGCGGAGCCACCCCATCCTGACCGTGCGATTTTCAGCGACCAAAAACGGGCCGCCAAGGCGCTCGCCGATCTGGCACAAGGCCCTACGGGTTTCCACATCGCGCCGCGCACGCGCCAAATATTTCGCAAATTGCGTCCGGTTTTGCTCGAATGGCTCACGAGATCTGCCGATCCGGACACGAGTCTTAATCAATTCGTTCGTTTTGTAGAGGCGTACGGCTTACGCAGTTTGCTCTTCGAACTTCTCGTAACAAATCCTCGATTGCTCGAGCTGTTGGTAAAGACTTTCGATGCGAGCCGTTTTGCGAGCGAACTTTTGATTAGGCGGCCGCAACTCTTCGAAGAAATCACGCGTGGAGAACAACTCGACGAGGCAATCACACTTGAGGGACACTTGCGCCGTCTCACCTCGTTGGATTTGGGCGGGGCGCGTTTCGATGCCGTCCGCGCTTATCGCCAAACCCAATTGCTCCGAATTCTTCTTCGCGACGTGCTAAGTCTTAGCGCTCTTGCCGGGCCCCAGGCCGAACTTGCCGCACTTGCCGAAGCCTGCCTCCTCTTCATGACCAAGCTTCTCGGAAGCGAGCAATTGACCATCATCGCTCTCGGAAAATTTGGCGGACGCGAGATCAGCTATGGCGCAGATCTGGATGTTGTATTCGTCGGAGACGACATTCGCGCCGCTCAAAATCTGATCGTCACAATGGCGCAGCCAACCGCGGAGGGAAATATTTGGGTGCTCGATGCGCGGCTCCGCCCCGAAGGAGAAAAAGGGCCGCTCGTCTGCTCTCTCGAAACCTACCAATCGTATTACGCAAGCCGAGCCCAACCGTGGGAGCTACAGGCGCTCACTCGCGCACGGGCTGTTACCGGGCCGCTGCAAAACGAGTTTATCGAAATTGCGAAACGCGCCTGGGATAGAGCCGGTCAACATGTCGATCTTGGTGTGAGGATCGACAACATGCTCGAGCGCATTCGGCGCGAACGCGGAAGCGGCTCCGATTTTCTCGATTTCAAAACGGGGACCGGTGGAGTGATCGAGGGCGAGTTTCTTGTTCAGGCGTTGCAAATGCGCGAAGATATTTGGGAACCAAATTGGGGCTGCGCCCTCGACGGCCTCCGCGAAACCGGGCGCGTGACCGATTCAGAAACCGCCAAACTCAAGAACGCTTATGCGTTTCTCCGGCGCTGTGAATCTGTGCTGCGGCGTTTTGACAACAAAAGCATTTCAGCATTTCCAAGCGATCCGAGTGAACAACGAAAGCTTGCCATTCGTCTTGACCATCAGGACCTCGATGCGTTCCGCGCAAAGTATGTCGATGCCCGCGAGAGCATCCACGCCCTCTATAACCTGCGCGTTAAGAATGCGTCCAACTAGGTTGGTTTACGGTCCGAAAAGGAATTGCCAGATCGCCTGGAACACGAGAAGACTCACAATTAAACCGACGCAAACAATGAGGAAGAGCAAAGCAAGAACCGCAAAGACGAATATCCAATCGGCTTTTCTCGCTCGCTCCGGCGCCGCAGCGTACCGCTGGAGCAATTCATAATTGCGCACGTTCGACTTGAACCAGAACGAAAACGCATCCCCCAGACCAGGGATGATGCCGACAAGTTCATTGATCAGGATGTTTAGCGCCATTCGCACCAGCAGGATCTTGGGAAGACGGCATCGCGCTGCATAAACAAGTGCCAGCATCGAAACTATTGCTGACGCAGCATCGCCGATCCCCGGAAGCAGGCCGATAATTGGATCCAGGCCAAATCGCAATTTGGTTCCGGGAAATCGCAAGAGGTTATCCATGATGACCGCTAGCCATCGGAACAGCGCCTCGAGTGATGCCTCGCGTTGTCGATCTTTGGGAGGGAGAACTTCCCACTCCCATTTTTCCGATCCGATTGCCTCGATTTTTCGTCGCTCAGGATGAGTTTTGCGATGGCTTAGTTGCGACTTCATTGCGACATGTCGTTCGCAAATTGCAAATCGCAATGCGCAAATTAACCGGGGATTCCCTTGAGCATTTCGGTGTTCGTCGGGAATTTTTTCACGAACATCAGAAGACGCTGGATCGCTTCCTCCGGTTTGTGACCAGCGAGGCCACGGCGGATAAGATTGATTTTCTCCAGCTCCCATGGTTGTAGCAGCAATTCTTCACGCCGTGTACCGGATAGGAAAATATCCACGGCCGGATAAATCCGCTGGTCGCTGATCTTTCGATCGAGCACCATTTCCATGTTTCCGGTGCCTTTGAACTCCTGGAAGATCAGCTCGTCCATGCGGCTACCGGTTTCGATTAGCGCCGTGGCAACGATGGTGAGCGATCCGGCCTCTTCGGTGTTACGCGCGGCTGCGAAAATTTTGCGTGGTATTTCCATCGCGCGCGCGTCAATACCACCACTCATCGTGCGACCGCCCCCGCCCATTGCATTATTAAATGCGCGGGCGGTGCGCGTGATCGAGTCGAGCAGGATGAATACATGCTTGCCGGCTTCGACCAGTCGTTTTGCGCGCTCAATGGCAAGCTGTGCGATGCGTGTGTGGCTTTTGATATCGCTGTCGTTCGAGCTCGCCATCAATTCGGCCGTCGGATGCGAACGCCGGAAATCGGTGACCTCTTCCGGGCGTTCATCGACAAGCAAAATGATGACGTGCACGTCCTTATGGTTTTTCGTGACTGCTTCCGCAATATGATGAAGTAATGTTGTTTTACCGGTGCGAGGCGGAGCGACGATCAAACCGCGTTGTCCCATGCCAAGCGGCGTCATCAAATCCATGATGCGCGTCGTGTACCGATCCGGCACCGTCTCGAGCTTAATCCGCTTGTTTGGGTTGATTGTGGTGAGCTCTTCGAATGGCCGCAGGCCTTGATATTTTGTTGGCTCCTCCCGATTAATGGTGAGTAGTTTGGTCAATTGCGGACCGCGATTGCCGCGTCGGGTCTCGCCATAAATCCACATGCCGTCGCGTAAAGCAAAACGACGAACTATATCGGGCGTCACGAAAATATCCTGTGGTGTTTGAACGAAGTTTCGCTTCGGGTCCCGCAAGAATCCAAAACCTTTACCCGAAATTTCAATGATGCCTTCGCCGAATTCCGGCTCGCGCTGAACTTGGTCGCCGTTTTCAACGGCGCTCTCGCCTCCTTCGGGTGATTGTCGATCCAATGTTTCAACACCCACGTTCTCGGCGACAGAATCAGCCGTCGCCGGCGAAGAATTCGGGGAGTTATTGTATGAATCATTCTCAGCTCCGACGCGACTCCCCCGGTCGCGATAACGCCGTCGGGGATACCGTCGGCGCGGACGATGCTGGCGTTGCTCCGTTGAAGCGGATTCAGTTTCCAGCGGCGCAGGCTGGTTTTCGTTTTGTTCGTTCATAGTTAAAAGAAGTCCTTCGCTTGCCGCGGCGAGCGGCGTTTGAAAATTTTCCTGCAGCAATAAATGTTTTAGGCCGGCAACTTGGCCAGCAATTCGTCGGGAATGTCTAGATTTGAATAGACGTTTTGCACGTCATCATCGTCTTCGAGCGCATCGCACAAGCGTAGGACCTGCTGTGCGACGCTTTCGTCGGCGACCGGAATAGTCGTATCGGGAATGAACGTAAACTTTTGCCCATCGGTGGTTAGGCCCGCATTTTTGAGCGCCTCAGCTACGGCGTAGAGCTGATCGTGGGAAGTGATAATAAGATACTGATCCTCCTCGGTTGTCAACTCTTCCGCGCCGGCCTCCAGCGCCAATTCAAGAATGCGATCCTCATTGATGCTCGTGCGCGGGACGGTGATTTGGCCCTTTTTGTGGAACATGTATGAAACACTTCCGGTCGAAGCAAGGTTGCCATTATTTTTGACGAAGATGCTGCGAATCTCCGCGGCTGTGCGATTCTTATTGTCGGTCGCGGCTTCGACAATTACCGCTACGCCGCCCGGCGCATAACCCTCGTAAACAATTTCATCGAAACGCGCGGCTTCGTTTCCTTCGCCGGTTCCCCGTTTAATCGCGCGTTCGACGTTATCGTTCGGCATGCTTTGCGCTCGCGCCGCCTGGATTGCACTGCGCAGACGCGGGTTGCCACTGGGATCACCACCGCCGGTTTTAGCGGCAATGGTGATTTCCTTGGATAATTTGCTGAAGATCTTGCCGCGTTTCGCATCGATCGCGCCTTTGAAACGCTTGACCTTCGACCATTTGCTATGTCCCGCCATAGATGCGCGGAGTTATATTTCTCGACTACAAATTTTGCCTAACGATTAATTCCAAACTCGGAACAGCACACCTCGCGAGAGAATGGCCAGCGAGGAACCAGGTTAACTGGAGCAGATTTAACCGCACCCAGCCTGATTTGTCAATCAGGCTGAAGCGATTGAGTCGAGCCGGTTCCCGAATGGTCCGCGTCAATATCCATATTGACACGGGCAGTCTGAGTTACCCGAAAAGCCCACAAAGCCTCGGGAGAAACGTCCCCTGCCAATTCCGAGATCGACAACAAAAACCGGGCCGACATTACTGTCGGCCCGGTCGTCAAAAACTAGGGGCCCGCGCCGGTGACGACGTCCTGCTGGTGGATTGGCGTAGGGGTGAATTCGAGACCGTAGAACCAGGTCACGTTCTGCACCTTGTTGCTGTCGGTCCAGAAGGCATGGAAAACGTTGTCGGAGCCGGCCGACATGTCGGTGTAGTCACCGAAGAAGCCTCCGCCGAAGCCATAACGGGTGTTGATATGTTGAGTGGTCACGGGGCTGGTGCTCCCGCTCAAGTCGCGGACGACGTAATCGAGGCGCGTATTATTGATGTAGTTGCCCAGCGTGGTGCAGTTGATCCGCCCCTCCGGTGGCGGAGGACTCGCGGCGCAGGTCTGCCAAGGCGAAACGAACGTGCCGCGGTAGGCGCCGAGGTAGACATGGCCGTTTGTTGCCGACACCGCAGCCGCCGGAAAGACGTCCTCGATCGGGCCTGTCGGGCTCGGCGCGATCAGCGTCGTACTATCAGGGTTCGTCGCCGGATAACCCTCGGCTGTCCGGTTGCCAGGAGTAAAGACCAGAGCCGGATCGGTCCACGTTGCACCGCCATCGGTCGACTTGCTGTAAACGGCGACCGAGTGACACTGCGCCACGTGATTGCCGGGGACGAAGTACGCGCAGTCCGTGTCGCCGCCAAAGGTCGTGGCGTCGTTCTTCACTTCCGTCGCCCATGTGACATAGAGGTCACCGTTCGGCGCCGCCGCCGCCGCGGGGTAGCTGTTCACTCGAAAGGCGGTGCTACGGATGCCGGGGATATCCGCTAGCGTCGAGACCGACAATGGCTTGCTCCACGTGGCGCCGCCGTCAGTCGATTTGACCATGTATGTCGAGTCGAGCGACGCGTGGCGGGTGGAGCCGTCCCAGAAGACATAGAGGTCACCGTTGGGTGCAACGACCGGCCGCGAGCCTTGTCCGTACAGGACATTGCCCGAGATTAGCTTCGGGCTCGTGAACGTCGCACCCCCGTCGCTCGACGACACGAATGCGATGGGCGACTGCACGTAGGCGCCGGTCCCAGCAC
>WNGK01013618.1_pt1 | contig 12632 bp, 9 predicted proteins | sample 5400601 | NCBI WGS metagenome assembly WNGK01 (sample SAMN13153376, study PRJNA577476) | soil metagenome | isolation source: 60 cm soil or saprolite under Garry oak tree replicate 1 | place: USA:California | collected 2016-06-15 | reverse complement strand
CCATGCACGGCCACCAGGATCCTCGCCGAACGGCCGTCATCTGCAAGCTCCACGGCAGTCACGCTGGCCAGCCCAATACGAGGATCGCCCAGCTCGCCTTCCACGATAGTCTCAATCTCTTCGCGCAGAGCTTCTCCCAGGCGGCCACGATGATATTTCGCCCCACGCTTCTCCACACTGCACCTCGAATAAAACCCCTCGAAATAAAACGGATGAGAATATCAGAAATTGCGGTTAAGGGTTTGTCAAAGGAGTGATGCGCGAGATCGGGATTTTGTGGCCCCATCTTCGTTGCTGTCATCCCTCTCACGCCCGCAACAGCGGGCGTGAGAGGGACCTTACGTCAGATCGCAGTGCCTGTGCGGTCTGCGCGCCAGCATCTTGCGCAAGCTGCACATCTGATCTGGTTTACGCTCAAGTAACTGGAGCGCATCGCAAGGTCCCTCTCTCGCCTTCGGCGAGTTCGGGATGACATCACAATAGTTCTTATAAGAACTCCACAAACGAATCCGTCACCTCGGCCCCGGCATTGTTCGCAATGCGCATCGCCTGACGCTCCACGTTCTTCATCAAACCATCGAGATAATCGCGGGAATCCGAGACGCTGACGACGCCAATCGTCGCACGGTTCCACAGTCCACTTGAATCCAACTCTGCGGTTGCGACGTTAAAATGCGCGCGCAGCCGGTCCTTCATGCTGCGGACGACATGCCGCTTGTCTTTGAGGGATTGCGCGTGCTCGATGCGGAGTTCGAGGGTGAGAAGGGCAACCATAGTGGTTAGTGGCAACTGGTCACTAATCACTAGCCACTGCTCCTACGCCATCACTTCCGCCGCGACCCGCTCGGTAACGAACGCTTCAATCACGTCGCCAACCTTGACATCGCCATAGTTAGCGATCGAGATGCCGCATTCCATGCCATTCGTGACCTGGCTGGCGTCATCTTTGAAGCGGCGCAGCGATCCGACTTTGCCTTTGAAGACGACCACGTTGTCACGCAGCAGGCGCACTTCGGAATCCCGCTTGATCAGCCCATCGGAAACACGGCATCCAGCAACGGTCCCGACTTTCGGAATCCGGAACGTGTCCAGCACTTCGGCGCGGCCCTGGTAGGTTTCTTTGATCGTGGGCTCGAGCAAGCCGCTCATGGCGCGCTTGATCTCGTCCTGCAGCTCGTAAATGATCGAGTGCAGCCGGATATCGACTTCTTCCTGTTCGGCAAGTTCTTGCGCCTTACGCTCCGGACGAACATTGAATCCGATGATGATCGCGTTCGATGCCGACGCCAGCAGCACATCGCTCTCAGTAATTGCACCCACGCCTGAGCGCAGCACTTTCAAGCGCACTTTGTCGTTCGACATCTTCGAGAGCAGATCGGTCAGCACTTCAACCGAGCCGTGGACGTCGCCCTTCAAGATGATGTTCAATTCCTTCGTCCCGGCGGTCTTCATCTGCTCCGCCAGGCCTTCGAGCGACACTCTGGAGCTCTTTGCCAGCGTGGCCTCACGGGCCTTTTGCTCGCGATAATCAGAAATGCCGCGCGCTTTATCGCGGTCCGCAACGACCAGGAACTGGTCTCCAGCTTGCGGCAAACCCTCCATGCCCAAGATCTCAACTGGCGTAGATGGAGGCGCTTGCTCTATTGGATGGCCGCGATCGTCGAACATGGCGCGAACTTTGCCATAGACGTTGCCCACGACGAAATTGTCGCTGTCGCGCAGAGTCCCGTTCTGCACCAGCACGGTCGCCACCGGACCACGTCCGCGGTCCAGCTTGGCTTCGAGCACAACGCCGGTCGCCGGACGCTCCGGATTGGCTTTCAATTCCTGCAAGTCCGCAACCAGGCAGATCATCTCGAGCAGAAGATTGAGATTTGTTTTCTGCTTCGCCGAGACATCGACGAACACCGTCTTGCCGCCCCAATCTTCCGGCATCAGTCCGCGGTCGGCGAGCTGTTTCTTAACCCGTTCAGGCAGTGCTCCAGGCTTGTCGATCTTGTTCACCGCGACGATGATTGGCACTTCGGCGGCATGAGCGTGGTCGATAGCTTCGATCGTCTGCGGCATCACGCCATCGTCTGCCGCCACAACCAGCACCACGATGTCGGTCGCCTTAGCGCCGCGCGAACGCATGCGGGTGAATGCCTCGTGACCTGGCGTATCCAGGAACACGATCTCGCGTCCATACGCAGGCGAGCCTTTGTCCTGCATGGAAACTTTGTAAGCGCCGATGTGCTGCGTAATTCCACCTGCCTCGCCTTCGGCAACGCTGGTTGAGCGGATCGAATCGAGTAGCGTGGTCTTACCATGATCAACATGGCCCATGATCGTGACCACCGGCGGCCGCGGGATGCCTTCAGTAGCTGCGCCTTCCTCACCAGCAGCAGTTTCGGCAACTTCCTTGGCTGCCTGCTCTTCAAAACTAATTACGCTGGTTTCCGCCCCAAAGAACCGCGCCATTTCGCTAGCGAGCTCAGCATCGAGAGTCTGGTTGATAGTCGCAAACACGCCTTTGGCAAGCAGACGCGCAATCAAGTCCTTCGCGCGGATGCCAAGCTTCTCGGCCAGGTCCTTTACGCTGATCCCCTCGGTAATCGTGATGTTGCGCGTGATCGGCAAGGGCTCGTTCGAAAGCGAAAGCCGTGGCGGAGGCACAAAGCCCTTCATGGGGCCTTCTTTTATTCCACGCGGAACATAGCGCTGGCCCGGCCGCCGGGCTGGACCTCCCGGTCGGCTGCCTGGACGCGATGGTCCCGGCGGAGGAAACCCTGGTCCAACTCCTAGTGGACGAGCACCCGCAGGCGCTTGCCGCGTCGGGTGCATCGGACGCCGCTCTCCTGGACGCAACGGCGGCCGCATTCCAGGTGCTCCGGCGGCAGGCCGCGGCCGCTGAAAGATAGGCTGGCCAGGCACAGGACGTCCCGGGGCCGGACGCGCGGGCGCTCCCGCTCCTGCTGTTGGCTGCGCGCCCATAGGTCTAACCGGCGCTTTGTATACGGGACGGGGGCCAGTCTGCGGCATGATCATTCTCGGTCCAGGAGCTTGCGGACGAGGAGGCGGAGCTGCCGCTGCTGGTCGCTGTGCTTGTGGCGCTTGCGTCGATGCACTCTGCGGCGGCCCAGCTTGCGGTGTCGCTGCCGGGGGCGAAGGCATATGCGCAGCCGGAGGCGCGGGAAAAACCGGAGCTGTAGAAATCGGAGATGCAGGTACTGGAGGCGCAGGCGGAGTAACCGCCCGAGGCGGTACAGCGGGGGGAGCAGCAGGAGCGACTACGCGCGGAGTCGGCGCGCTGGGAGCGGCTGGAGCAACTGGTTTGGGCGCTGCCGCTGGCGCTTTCACTTCTGGTGCGACAGCAGGCGGCGTTGCAGGACGTGGCGGAGCAACCGGCTGAGAGGATGACGCGGCTTGCTGCTTGCTGATAATTGCCTTCAGCACATCTCCAGGCTTGGAGATGTGCGACAGATCGATCTTAGTCTTGATTCCATCCGGATCGGGCCGCGCAGAACGCACCGATTTCGTGCCGCTCTGACTCTCACTAGCGGCGCGGAAATGCGCGCGGACTTTATCCGCTTCGAAGTCTTCCAGTGAACTGGAATGCGTTTTTTTCTCTGTAATGCCCGCTTCCGGCAACACGTCGAGAATAGCTTTGCTTTTGACTTCCAGCTCCCTGGCTAGATCGTTAATTCGAACTTTACTCATCCGCCTCTTTGTCCCTCCGGCTGTCCCGCTAAGTCTTCATGTAAACCTCACGGATTCCAGTACTAGTGATCGGTGGTCAGTGACTAGTGGTTAGCGCTTTGACTAAAACACTGACCGCTAGCCACTGACCACTACTACTCTTCTTTCTGCTCTGCAGGCTCGGGCGATTCCGTTGTTTCGGATTCTTCCGTCACTTCGGGCGCCTCCTGCTCAACCTGGTTCTGCGCCTCAACCTGCGCCGGCGCACTCTCGGCCTCGGCGCCGATTTCAGCCGTACCCGGCGCGGGTTCCGCTACCGCTTCCTCGCCTTCGCTCTCGGGAAGCGCCACTGTCTCGCCACCTTCCAGGCTGGCGAAATAATTATTGACTGCTACGCTGATTTTTTCCACCGTTTTGGGGCCAATTCCTTCGATGGCCTCAAGCTGCTCCGGCGTCATATCCGCCAGCGCCTCGACAGTAGAAATCCCAGCCCCCTTGAGCTTTTCCACTATGCCCTCGCCTAGCCCGTCCACACTCTCGAGCGGCGTGGCTGTCGCAGCCGTTAATTGCGCCATCTGCTCTTCAACTTCCTGGCGCTTCTCCTCTTCGCTCTTGATGTCAATCTTCCAGCCGAGCAACTTCGCCGCCAGTCGGACGTTCTGCCCCTTCTTACCAATCGCAAGCGAGAGCTGGCTATCGTCCACCACAACTTCAAGGTGCTTATCGGCCGCATCGACAACGGTAACGCGGCTTACCTTTGCAGGCTGCAGGGCCTTCTCGGCGAAGGTGACCGAGTCTTCGTGGTATTCGATAATGTCAATCTTCTCGCCACGCAACTCGCGAATGATCGACTGCACACGCATGCCCTTCATTCCCACGCATGCGCCAACCGCATCCACTTCTTTGTCTTTGGACATGACAGCGATCTTGGTGCGCTCGCCAGCTTCGCGGGCAATGGCGCGAATCACAACCGTCCCGTCGTAAATTTCGGGGACTTCGGTCTGGAAAAGGTGCTGTACTAATTCCGGCACAGCGCGGGATACCACGACTCCTGGGCCCTTCGAGGCCTTCTCCACCCGCGCAATTACTACTCGTACGCGTTCCCCGATCGCAAACGACTCCAGCCGTGATTGTTCTTTACGCGGCATTCGCGATTCGGCTTTGCCCAGATCGAAAATTACATCTGGACCTTCAATCCGTTTCACCGTCGCATTTACAATTTCGCCGACGCGGCCGATGTACTCGTTGTAGACAGTATCGCGCTCGGCCTCGCGGACCTTCTGAAAAATCACCTGCTTCGCCAGTTGTGCAGCGATCCGGCCAAGAATGCCCTCAGTGACCTTAGGAATCTGCAGTTCTCCGCCGACTTGCGCGTTGGGATCGGACTTGCGCGCGTCGTCGAGGGTGACCTGAAGAGTCGGGTCTTCTATCTGCTCGGGTGCCTCGACAATGGTCTTCACCGCAAACGCACGAATCTTGCCTGTGTCTTTGTCGAGTTGCGCGCGCAGATTTTCCTGCGTCTTGTAATACTTGCGCGTAGCGACAACAATGGCGTCTTCAACCGCGTTGACCACAATCTGCGGATCAATTCCCTTTTCCTTGCTGAGGGCGTCAATCGTGTTGTAAAGCTCGCTTGCCATAAAGTCAGTTTCCAGTGGTTAGTGGCTGGTGGTCAGTAAAATTGGCTTTCTCTCTGACCACTAGTCACTAGCCACTGCTTTTCAAATCTCCGGAACCAAATTGGCCTTCTCCACATTTGCCAATTCAATTTCCAGTCTCTGCGAGGCACCTTCTTGCGGACGAAACTTCCGCCGCGCCTCGGCCAAATCCAAAGTCAATCTTCCCGATTCGAAGCGCTCCAAACGTCCTTCAAAGTGGCGGTTGCCATTCACCGGATCTTTCGTGGTCAGCTTTACCCGGCTTCCTTGAAAGCGCTCAAAATCTGCTGGCCGAAACAACTTCCGATCCAGACCCGGGGACGAAACTTCCAGGACATACGAGCCGCCCGGGACCGCATCTTCGACATCAAAAATCGTGCTCACTTCCCGGCTCAAGTTAGCGCAGTCCTCGTGCGTAACGCCGCCGGCCTTATCAATAAAGATCCGCAACATGCGCGCTTTCCCGCCGCCGCGCAGTTCGATTTCCACAACTTCCACACCCAGCGAAGCCGCCACGCGTTCGACGATCGCTTGTATGTGATCAATGTCAACTGCCATAAAAACAGCAGCTTAGCTGTAATCCGATGCCGCCAAAAACACGCCCAAGTAAAAAGTGGGCTTGCGCCCACTGGTGTGTTTCGCCAATCCTGGTACTACACAGCAGTTCCAGTAGCTAATATACGCCCGCCTGCCCCAAAAAACAAACCACCGAAAAATTGGGAAACTCGAGCAGATCGTGTAGTGGCGGGCGTCCACGCCTGCCAGCTTTCATGGGAAAGGATACGTAAAAAGAACGGCAACGCAGCTCAGCGGATAGAAGATTCCAAGACTTCCTGCTCGGGCAATTCCAAGCTGACTTCAACCCGGTTTCTGCCGTTTCTCTTGGCCTGGTACATGGCCGCATCGGCCACTTCGACGAGAAACTCAGGATCGCTATTCGATGTCCCCAGCGTCGCCCCCAGGCTCGCAGAAATCGTGGCGGTCTCGTTGCCAAGATCTATGGGCTCGTTGCATACAGCCGCCCGCACACGTTCAGCAAGTTTCTGCGCTAGATCCAGATCGCAACCTGGAGCAATGATCAGGAATTCCTCGCCGCCATAGCGTCCAACAACGTCATAGGGCCGCAGCGTCGAAGTGATTCTCTGCACTACCGCAACCAACGCCGCGTCTCCTGCGCCGTGTCCATAGTGATCATTGATTCTCTTGAAGTGGTCCACGTCTGCAACAATCACGCCGAGAGTTTGATTTTCACGACGGCAACGGGCCAACTCCCGCCGCAGCACGTCACGGATGGCGCGCCGGTTCAGGACTCCGGTCAGCGAATCGTGCTCGGCATGGAACCGCAAAGATTCCTGCGCCTGCAGCAGCTCAAACTTAGCTTTCTGTATTGCCGCGAGCATGGCATTCACTGCAATTGCAAGGGAACCCAACTCGTCCTTTGCGCCAACATCCAGTCGCAGTGATAAGTCTCCGCTTACGGTTACCTGCTTGATTTTGCTATTGAGGGACGCGACGCGCGCCAACAGGCTTCCTTCAAGCACGAACAGCAACACCCCGCAATGCACCACTCCAGCCAGCATGAGAAGAAGGAGAAGGTAGCGCATCACTTTCTTGCCCTCGGAATACAAATCGTAAGGGATTCGTGCAACCAGCAGGCGACGCGACGTGCCAGACATGTCGACGATGGGAACGTATGCCAGCATGGTTGAATCGCCCTCAAATACCACCGAGTTCGTGCCATCGCTCCACGCTGATGTCTGGGCGTTCCCGACAGGTGCGCGGTCCGCCGGTTCCAGCCACAGCGGCAGCCCGGCTGATTGAGACAAGGACGCCATCAGTGAATCGTTCAGTTCTCGCCCCATGACCAGCGTGCCGCGGACTTCACCATCTCCCCGGCTCGTGAGGACAGGCTGATAGGCGAACAACAAAAGCCGTCCTCGCAGCTCTAAGACTCCGTTCACTTCGGAACTGCGAAAATGCGGCGGCTTTGGTTGATAGGCGGCGGCGATAGTCGCGAGTTCGCTTTGTTGAAGCGGCCACCCGCCCAGGCCTTTCTGAAGGACGACATTTCCTCTCTTGTCGAGGAGTAGAAAAACATTGATGTGGATAATGTTGAACGTGTCGTCAGTCAACTCGGTTCGCACGTAATCCGAGTTATGGCTCTGCATGAAATCATACGTCCTGTCCCACTGGGCGTAATCACGAGCCATAATCGCAAGCCGCGCTTGCTCGTTTTGCAGTTCGTTCCGGAGGCGGTGAACGTTCTCGCGCGCATAATTGCTTTCCAGTCGTGAAAAGCCATTCAGCAGTGCAAAGCGGGAGACCAGGTAAACGGCGGCCAGAAAGGCGCCCAGGGCCAAGGCCGAATAGAGCAGGATCTTCTTGCGAATCGTCATAGACGGGACCCTGGAACCAATTAGAGCGGCCGCGCCTTGTCTGGTTCCAGAATGGAATGCGGCCAGTGCTCCTTACTTCAATGCGTCGCTAATTCTCGCTCCTGGCTTTAGGGGGTCGAAACCCCGGCAGGATATGTGATCTCCTTAGGGAACTACGCGTTTCACCATAGCATTTTCACTCCCGCTCCTTCCCTTCACTGAGGTCCATTCCCGCACTTTGGTAATCTCCGCACGGATCACTCCGAGATCACGATTGAAATGTTTATTTTTCGCTAACTTCGTCGCCGAAGGGTTGACAGAATGGCTTTAGGTAATCTTTCCAGCAACTTACCTGGCGAGGTCATGCGGGCAACATGGGCCGACCAGAGCCCTGGGTGGACTAGGGCGAAAGGACGCCCGGGCGATCCGAGAGAGGAGGGACCCGGGTGGGCAAAGATCATGCAATTCTGCGCGTAATACCAGGCAACGCGCGGGTTGTTCCATATCCTGGGCCGCAAAACGTCATAGCTGATATCCCGCCTGCTCAAATAAATCTGCCCAATAGGCTGGCCACTGTTCGTTCACATGATGCCTTCCACCTTGTCCTGGGATTGCGGCCGAAAACAATACCACCTCAGCCGAACTGCACAGATTGTGAATGAAAGCGCCTGCCGCCGATTCCGGCAGATGCTCCGCCACCTCGAGCGACAACGCCAGATCAAATCGCCGGTCCAGTTTCAGTGGCGTGCTTAGATCGTGCGCGACAAACTTCTCAGCCGGAATTGCGAGCTGCGACTCACTCACCCAGTTGCCATCCACGCCCAGAATATCGGTCACCCCATGCTCGCCGGCCACTGCAAGCCAGTGTCCCGAGCCGCATCCAATATCAACAATGCTCGATGGCTTCAACAGTTCAATGATGATTGGCAAGATCTCGGCGGCAGATTCCCGAGCGGATTCCAGTTCGCGATAAAACTTCGGAGTGTAGAAGCGCCCTTCGCGGCCCATCGATGCGACGCATTATAGAACGCGCTTCAACCAGCGGCATATTTGCCTACGCCCTCTAGCGTCTCTACAATAGTCATTCACTCACAATTTATGATTCATTTTCCCGTTCCCGAAGCCCTCACTTTTGATGACGTGTTGCTGCTGCCCGCCCGCTCCGACGTTGTTCCGGCCAATGCCAGCACGCAAACGCAACTGACCCGCAATATCCGGCTGAACATTCCCATCATCAGCGCCGCCATGGATACCGTCACTGAGTCTCACATGGGAATCGCGCTCGCGCAGCAGGGCGGCCTCGGCATCATTCACCGTAATTTGACCATTGAGCAGCAGGCGGAAGAAGTCGACAAAGTAAAGCGCTCGGAAAGTGGCATGATCGTCGATCCGGTAACGATGTCGCCGGACGACAAAGTTTCGGACGCCCTGGAAGTAATGCGCAAGTACAAAATCTCCGGCGTTCCCATCACAAAAAACAAGAAACTGGTTGGCATTCTCACCAACCGCGATCTCCGCTTCGAAACCCGCTTCGACGTTCCTATCAGCCAGGTGATGACAAAGGAGAACTTGATCACGGTGCCCGTAGGTACGACACTCGAAGGCGCTGAAAAAATCCTGCACAAGCACCGCGTCGAAAAGCTGCTGGTAGTGGATGACACCTACAACTTAAAAGGCCTGATCACGGTAAAGGACATCCAGAAGAAACTGAAATATCCTAACGCGGCAAAAGATGGGCAGGGCCGCTTGCGAGTAGGCGCCGCGATCGGCGCCACTGGTGATTACTTGGAGCGCGCAGAAGAATTGGTCAAAGAGAATGTCGACGTGCTCGCCATCGATAGCGCCCACGGACACTCCAACCGCGTTTTGGACGCGGTCAAAGCGGTCAAAGAAAAATTCCCCGAAGTGGATTTGATCGCGGGCAACGTCGGAACTTTCGACGGGGCCTGCGAGCTCGCCCGCGCCGGAGCCGATGCCATCAAGGTCGGAATCGGCCCTGGCTCAATCTGCACCACCCGCGTAGTCACTGGCGCCGGCGTGCCGCAGATCACTGCTATTGCAGAGTCCTATCGCGCCACCAAAGACGCAGGCGTCCCAGTCATCGCCGACGGCGGCATCAAGTACTCCGGTGATATCACCAAGGCTTTGGCCGCTGGAGCAAGCGCGGTCATGATAGGTTCGATGTTTGCCGGCACCGACGAAAGCCCGGGGGAACTAATCCTTTATCAAGGCCGCACTTTCAAGTCTTATCGCGGTATGGGTTCGATTGGCGCGATGGCGGCTGGTTCCAGCGAGCGCTATTTCCAAAGTGCTGCCGGTGAAGCTTCTGCCGCGATTCCAAGCATGGGCGTCGATCCCAATCGCCTGGCAAAGCTCGTTCCGGAAGGTGTCGAAGGACGTGTCCCCTACCGCGGCTCGGTCGCAATGATTTTGTATCAAATGGTAGGCGGGTTGAAATCCGGTATGGGCTATTGCGGCTGTGCCACCTTACCCGAGCTGCTGCAAAAGACCCGCTTCGTCCGCATCAGTGGTGCCGGCCTGCGCGAAAGCCATGTTCACGACGTGATGATTACGCGAGAAGCTCCAAATTACGCGGCCGAATAGTTCGCACGCATCTCTCCAGAATTGTCATCCCGAGTGAAGTCGAGGGACCTTGTGTTTGCTTGCGTGGCTATTGGCTTCGATGTCAATCGGCAACGAAATCAATACAACGAATCGTACTTCGTAACCACCCACTCGCCGCTGCGGTTGTCGAGAGTCACTGAGAGAAGCTCTTCGTAGTTAGATCCTTCGTTGCGGCGCTTCCCACTGTAGTGCAGGATACGTAACGGAGGCCGGTCTTCCCAATCCACAATCTTCCACGAGAGCAACGGATGCTTCGCCTCGGAGTCGCAGATGAAAGCCGCGTAATGCTTGCGATAGTCCTTTTCCCAGTGAGCCAACTGCTCGTCGCAATGCCCATCGCGCATGGCGCGGAGGAATTCATTGGCCGCTCGCTCAGAGGTGCGGTCGCGCAGAGGATTCAAGTCGATAGAGAGCGGGACCTTGGTTAGCGGATCAACTTCCGGCGACTTCGCCAGCATCGGCGGCTGCCCGTTCAGCCACATCAGGTAAATGAAGAACCCCAGCAGGACCAGAAACCCCGCCCCGGCGGCGATCGCAATTTGGACCTTCGAGAACTTCATCTCAAACAGAGTTTAGCCCGGAAACCCGCAATCACCAGGTTACTTCCGTGACGCAAAGGTGTTCGTACATCCGGACAGTAACCGAGTCTCCAAGCGCAAGCTCACCCGTGCTAACCGCGCAGGGCGCTCGAGGCTGCAAGAATCGTGTAGCGGCGGGCGTCCACGCCCGCCTGCATGCTCGGACTCGTGATATTCCTGGTAATCGCCACCAATGAAACCCGCGCACTACGACGACCCCGTAGCCGCCTATGATCAGCTGGCAGCGCACTACGCCGGCATCAGCCGCAAGCGCGAGCCGTATCTGCGCGGTGTCGAGCACGAAATCATCTCGCGAATTCCGCCGTGCAGCCGCTCTATTCTCGACCTCGGCGCAGGCGACGGCTCCCGCTCCCTCCGCCTTGCCTCCCAATCAGGAATTGAACGAATCGTGCTGGTAGAACCCAGCAAAGAGATGGCGTCCAAATCAGCTGAACATGCCGAGGTCTGGCCCATTCGAGCCGAGAATCTGGACCAGCAATGTATCGAAAATGTGGGGACAGCCGCCCCCGGCTGTCCAGTTGAGCGAAGCTCGACGAGCTCTCCGGACCGGCAAGAAGACCGCGGCTTCGGCGCAAGGAAAGCCGGCAGCTACCACATTTCAGAGCAATTCGACGTCATCACCTGCCTGTCGAACGTACTAGGCCACATCCCCAGCGCAGAAAATCGGCTACGCTCATTGTGCGCTGTTGCCCAGCTACTCAGTCCAAATGGTAAATTCTTCCTGGATGTAACCCATCGCTACAATTTTCGCGCCTACGGCATTGTCCCAACCTGCGGCAGGTGGATTCGTGATCAATTATTTCCGAGTGAGCACAACGGAAACGTGGTCGCGAAATGGACCGTCGACGAATTCAGCATCAGCACCTACGGCCACGTCTTTACACATCGCGAGATCATGTGCCTAACCGCGGCTGCCGGTCTCGAACCGGAGGAACAGATCGTAATCGATTACGAGAATGGAAAAATCCGCCGATTTGGCTTTCAAGGAAACTTGCTCTACGTTTTCCGCCGCAGCTCGCGAATCGATTCATCGAGCGCGCCGCAGACTTCCTGAATCCCAACTTCGGTTAATTCGTTGAAGAACGGCAGCGCAAGCACCCGATCAGCGACGAATTCCGTCTGAGTCAAGCCCGAAGAACCAGGAGAAGGGGTGCCCCATCCTTTCGCGTTCTTTGCGAAAGGGTGGGAGTCCAGTACAGGCTGCCGATGCAGCGGTGCAAAATAGCGCCCTGTCGCAATTCCCCTCCGCAGCATCGATTCGCAAATCCAATCGCGATCTTTCGCATCGAAATGCGCGGCGAGACGGATCGCATAAACAAACCAGCTAATCCGCCCGGTGTTACTCGTGAGCGCAGGACGTTCGACGTCACCAAGGCCCGTGAGTTCGCGATCGTAAATCTGGGCCAGCCTCTGCCGTTTCTCGATGACAGATTCAATCCGCGTAAGCTGGGAAGTCCCCAGCGCGCAATTGATGTCCGAAAGCCGGTAGCTGAATCCGACGTCCGCGTGCTGATACCAATCAAGCGCAGGATCGCGCCCTTGGTTTCGCAGCTGGCGTGCGCGGGTCGCGATCTGCTCGTCGGAAGTGACCAGCACACCGCCTTCCCCGGTTGTGATCTGCTTGTTCGGATAAAACGCGAACAGCCCGGCGTCGCCAAACGTTCCGACCTTGCGCCCGCGCACCTCCGTCCCCAAAG
>WNGK01006144.1_pt1 | contig 12634 bp, 13 predicted proteins | sample 5400601 | NCBI WGS metagenome assembly WNGK01 (sample SAMN13153376, study PRJNA577476) | soil metagenome | isolation source: 60 cm soil or saprolite under Garry oak tree replicate 1 | place: USA:California | collected 2016-06-15 | reverse complement strand
TAGTTAAAGTCAGTCTTAAAAGACGAGACCCAGCGGAAGGCCCACTGCATTCGCCTCTTGAACGCTTCGATCTTGGCAATCGGTGCGCGCGAGATGGTCGCAAACGAAGTGTCTCTGGCGGTGAGATGGATCAGGCCTCCGGCGATATTGTCCATCACGCAAGAGCAGTGCTTACAGGCGGTCGTTGCAGCCGGATCGAACATCATGTGATACACGATCAGCTGACGTCGTCCTTCAAAAAGATCACGGAGGGGCACGGTGCCTTGCGGCCCGTCGAATATATACTCCTTCTCGACCTTAACCATCGGCAGGTTGCGCCGGGCCTCCGTCAGCCTGTCGCGCTCACGGTCGAAGTCCTTTTCCCTGCCGAGGAGTTCCTTGCGCGCCTCCAGCCATTCGTCTCGCGTCACAATTTTCGGAAGATCCATCTTTCTCTCCTTTTATTTGTTGGTCGCGCCAGCTGCTGCTCCGTCCGCAGCCTCCGTTAAGCTAAGAAGCTTCCCAACCAGGTTGATGAGTGAAGGAACCTAGTACGAGCGGGTCAATTTTGAATTCTTGCCCAATTAGGACATCCATCAAATACTCTTTCTATTCGCAATAGCCTGGAACGATAATCCCATGCTTTGTTTCGAGCAGGGTCTTCAAGCCGCTGAGCACCATCGGCCACCCGCTACTGATTTGCGGAAACACTAGTGAGTTGTCCGGAAACTCGTCATGCGTTACGGTGAGTCTCACAAGCTCAGAATTGGGAGCAAAGCGCTCCAGACGAAAAGTCACCCGAGAAGGTTTTTCGGCGCGCATCGCCTCATCGATTTGATAGCTCCACGTATAGGAGAGAACTTTGGGTTTTTCACAATCGAGAACTTTTCCCAATAGGACTAACCTCCCGTCCGTTGCAATAAATTTGACTGAAGACCCGGGTCTCCAATCCGATTCAACACGATTTCCCATCCAGTATTGGCGTGTAAATTCCGAGCCGGTCAGTGCCTCCCACAGGTCTTCTGGCGTCGTCTTGATGTAGCTAACATAAGAGAATTTCTGGTGATCCATTTAGATCTTCTTTCCTTCGCTTCAAGCTTTTGCTTGAGGGAGTCTAAGGCGTGCAGACGATGTCGCTCGAATTTACTAACCCACCTTCCATAGGTTTCTTGGATGGGTACAGGATTTAAGTAGTGGAGCTTCTGTCGCCCGTCCCAGACGACGGTAATGAGGTTCGCGTCTTCCAAGATGGCGAGATGTTGCATCACAGCCTGCCTGCTGGTATTCAAGTGCTCGCATAACTCGCCGAGGTTCTGTCCGTTTCTTTCGCAGAGGATGTCCAGCAGCTTCCTCCGGCTTCCGTTGGCCAGCGCCTTGAAGATCGAATCGGCGTTCACAGATGCCACTATATGTAATGAAATGCTTACATGTCAAAGGTTGAAACGAATATGCTCCACGGTCAACCGGTCCTTCCATCTCTCGCGACGAAACGCTTATTCGTACCTGAGCGCCTCCATCGGACTCACAGAGGCCGCCTTGCGCGAGGGCAGGATGGAAAAGACAAGGTTCAACGCTGCCGCAGCAGCAAATGCCAGGGCCGCGCTGTTCCGATCGAAAACAAATGGCAATCCGACCGAGTCGCTAATCAAACGAGAGGTCGGCCAGGAGACAAGTAGTCCAACTAGTCCGCCGCCCAGCGCCAGCGCGGCCGTCTCGCACGTCACCTGAAAGAAAATATCGGTCGCAGTGGCACCCAAGGCGCGGCGGGTTCCGATTTCGTGGGTCCGTTCCTTGACCGCAATCCAGGTGATCGCGACGATTCCTAACCCGGAGACAGCCAGCGCGCTCGCCGCAATCCACCGCAGGAAAAAGCTAAGCCGCTTCGCGGCAGCCATTTGTGTGTCGAGCAAACTCTTCTGGTTTTGAATTTGGTAATCCGCTGGCTGACTGGGCTGAATGTGATGCAGCTGATGCAGCAGTAAACGGCTCTGTTCAGCCGCTCCGTCCATCCCGTTCAAAGAGTCGATCTCGAGGACGATCCCTCCGTAATGATTCAGGTTCGTGAGCCGGCGCATTGCGGTGGAGAGGGGAACGTAAATCTGGCTGTCTTCGTTGCTGACGTCGAGTCCTTGCCCGCGCTCGGTCAACACCCCAATAACGGTAAACTGCACCCGGTTAACCATCATCCGCTGTCCCAACGGTGATGAGGCGCCAAACAGATCGTTTGCAACCGTATGCCCCAGCAACGCAACCCGTGCGGCGGTTCGTTCCTGGGTGGAGTCGAACAGCTCACCCGCCGCAACCGACCAATCTTTGATGGCGAAGTAGTCGGGCTCGCAACCCATGACGGCGGCGTTTTTGGAAAGATCGCCTGCCTTGCTCCAGAAACTCTGCGTCACTAACGCCGAGGAACGTGTCCGGCTCAGAACTTCGCTCTTGAGGGCGCGATAGTCGCGCTCAACCAAGGTCGTGACGGGCTCACCGGTGCGTGCACGGCCGGCAACGGCTCGACTCTGAGCGGGAGTAATTATCAGCACGTTCGTTCCCAGGCGCCGGATCTGGTCAAGGATCTGTCGGGTGCCACTGGCTCCGTAGTTGACGGAACAAACTACTCCGGTTACTCCGAGCGCCGCGCTCAGCATGAGGAGCGCGGAACGCAGCCGGTATCTCCACATTAGACGTAGAGACCGAATTAGGATTTGCCGCCGGCGGGCTGTCATCTCAGGACCGCAGCGCCTGAATGGGATCGATTCGCGACGCTTTCCAGGCTGGATAAATCCCGAACACCACTCCAATAATCAGGGACAGCAGAATTGCAGTAGCGAATGGCCGCCAAACCAGGATCTGCGGTAACTTCTGCATGCGTGTGGCAAGTTGCATTCCACCCCACCCAATCACAACACCCACGATTCCTCCGGCGAGAGAAACAAAGGTCGCCTCGAACAAGAATTGGAGGACGATGTCCCCGCGCGCCGCGCCGGTCGCGCGCCTGACGCCAATTTCCTTTCGCCGTTCCGACACTGCAATCGACATCAGGCTCATAATCACAACGCCACCGATCAGCAGCGCCATAACCGCGACCCCGGTCAGGATCTTGGTCAGAGTGCTGCCGGCGCGCGTGACCTGCGCCATCGTCGCGGCTGGGTTCGTGATCGTGAAATCATCGAGCGCCGGGGGTTGGATATGATGACGTTCGCGCAGCAGTACCGCGACCTTGTCGGTCGCCTCGGCGCTGCGGTCGGGATCCTTGACCTGCGCGATAAGCATGGTCAGGTAGTCACGATTGAATAGCCGACGCGCGGCTGTATTAACCGGAACCAGAACCAAGTTGTCGAGACTGCCGCCAGCCGGACCGGCTCCCCGCGACTTCAGTACTCCGATCACCTGAAAAGGAGCATCCGCGATTCGGAAGGTTTTACCGAGAGGATCTTCGTCGGGGAACAGGGTATTCCGCAGGTCGGTCCCGATCACCGCGGCTCGCGCTAACGAGGCGTTTTGCTCTTTTGTGAAGAACGTGCCGTCCGCCACCTCTTCCGACCGCAGCTCCAGCCAGTTTGGGCTCACCCCAATCACAACCGGAGAAGCGGCATGGTCGCGGTACTTGACGTCGACATCGAATGCGGTTTGCATTTCGGCAACTGCCCTGATCTCGGGCAACTCGCTCGCAATCGCATTTGCGTCTTCGAATCGAAGCGTGGGAGGAACGTTCACCAGCGTCGGCATGCCCCGAGAGCGCCCGCCTCCGGGTCGGACCATGATCGTGTCGAAAGTCCCGATCATGTTCTTGAAACGTTGCATAGTTTCGCGCTTGGTCGCCTCACCGATCGAGGTCAGGACGGCGAGAGAAGCGATTCCCACCACGATGCCGAGCATCATGAGTGTTGTACGCAGCCGGTAACGGCGCATACTACGCGTTGCCTGGGAAAGAAGGTTGCCCGCTTTCATACCTCACCTCCAACCACCGGATCGACGGCCGGGTGTAGCGGTTTGCTTGGTCTGGAGCGGTCCGAGGTGATAGCTCCATCGTGAAGCAGAATTTCGCGCGAAGCGTAAGCCGCGATCGCATCATCGTGGGTGACGAAGAGAATCGTTCGGCCTTCATGGTGCAGATCTTCGAGCAGGCGCATGACCTCACGTCCAGCGTTCAGGTCAAGGTTCCCCGTGGGTTCGTCTGCCAGGATCAGCGCGGGATTGTTAATCAGTGCCCGGGCGATCGCGACCCGCTGTTGCTCGCCACCGGAAAGCTCGCTTGCGAAGTGATTTGCCCGTGCTGCCAGCCCCACGCGCTCTAAAGCCGAGATAGCGCGCCGCCGGTCAACGTGGCCGTCGCCATACACCATCGGCATCTCCACGTTTTCGAGCGCAGTGGTTCGCGGCAACAGATTGAAGGACTGAAAGACGAATCCGACTCTTGCATTGCGAATGCGCGAGAGCTGCTCGTCGCTGTATCGCGCCACGTCTTCGCCATCGAGCCGATAGCTGCCGGAACTCGGCCGGTCAAGGCAGCCAAGCAGGTTCAACAGCGTGGACTTGCCTGAACCAGATGCGCCGCGCACCGCGACAAATTCTCCCGGCGCAATCTGAAACGAGACCTTCTTTAGGGCTTCAACGGTTCCGCCGTCGCCGCGTGCATACATTTTCGAAATGTTGTCGGCTTCAATCATTGAATTCACTCACTGGCCAGACTTTGTCGGCTGATTGGTAGCTGCTCCGCCCGGCGGAAGCAACAGAACTTCATCACTCTGCGAGATTCCTCTCTTGATCTCAAACATGCCCGCTTCTTTGGTTCCCACTACCACCGGCTTGCGCTCGGGGCCGTCCCTCCCGGGCGTATAGACAAAGCTCTGCTCGCCATCACGCTGCACAGTAGCGGCTGGCAACAAGAGTGCGTTGTGCTGCGCTGTCCGGACCGAAACATTGGCCGTCATATCTAGCTTGAGCAGCTGCGCGTCTTTTCGGATATCGATGGTGACCTCGTAGTTCACCACTCCAGAGACAATGGTTGCCTTCGGCGCAATGCTCTCCACAATTCCGGGAAAATCACGCGACGGATACGAATCCACCGCGAAACTGACCGGATTGCCGTGCTTTACATTGGCAATATCGGTTTCATCCACCATGGCCACCAGTTGCAGGGAGTTGTCGCCGATGATGGTTACGAATGTCGGTGCCGTGAACGCAGCCGCCACCGTCTCGCCCTCTTGCGTCGAAACTGAGGCAACGGTGCCACTGATCGGTGCTCGAATGGCAACATAGCCAAGATCGACCTTGACCAGATCGCGGTCCCGCAGGGACTTTTCATACCTTGCTTTGGCTTCGCCCAATGCGAGTTGCAGGTCCTGCTCCTGTTGAACGGGGATCAGCTGCGCAGACGCGAGCTTCTGTGCACGTTCGTAATTCACCTGGGCGCGCTCCATGCTGGCGCGGTCAAGCTGCGCCTGTGCTTCCGCCTGAGCGAGACGTGCCTGGATGGGGGCATCGTCAATCTCCGCAATCACGTCCCCAGTACGCACATGGGATCCCACCGTCACGTTGAGTTTCTTGACGATGCCCGAAAGCTGCGACCCCACTCGCACTTCCGAGCCGACCCGCAGTCGCACTGTGCCCGTAGCGTTCACGGTGTTGCCCACCGTGCGCCACTCGGGATGGACGGTATGTGCGCCTGCGACTACGGGTCGTGGTTCATTGCTGCGCAAGAAGTAACCCCCCGCTGCTGCACCTGCCACAAGCACGAGCAGAATTGCAATCCAGGAATGGCGCATAGCTACTGCTTCTTTTCGAACACCATTAGGAGTGCTGGATTCGATCCGCGGACCGATTCGACCGTCATTGTTTTGCCGTCAGCCGACACGGATCGCGTCTCTATGCGCACGACCTTCGGTCCGCCGGCAACTGCGCTCTCACTGGTCCAAGTCGTCACCAGCTTGGCACCGTCCCATTTGCTAACGGTTTCACTCGGGCCACCCATGGGCGATTCGTTCGTTGCTGGCTTTCCCGTGAGGTCAAGATGCGTCTTGCTGTCTTCGTCCCTGCCCTGGAAAGTCGTGTGCACGGTAACATCGAGTGACGAGTCCGACTGCTCTATGGTCTCGATCATCTTCATCTGGGCCATCATGCCGATGTTCTTGCTCTTTTCCGGACTGAACTGCCAGGAACCGGAACAATCGGTATGTTTGGCGGCGACGGCTGCGACCACCGTCAGGCACAGCACTGCGATAAGCAATTTGATTTTCATAGTTTCTCCTTTTTCTCCAAAGTCTCAACAGCACAGCAGCACTTGCTTACTTTCAAGTGACGATCTCTTGGGTCTTCATCACTGTTTCCCATTCGGGCTGCTTTCTCCTTCGACATACAGAGCAAGTCGCCAGGCATCTGCTTCCGATAAGCTCCGAAATGCGGGCATTCCAGTCCATCGCACGCCATGTTGAATGACATAGGCGTCCTTCCACGTCGGCCCTGGCGCTGGCTTAATTACGAATTGCGGGGGGCGGGGAGAGAAAGACTTGGCAAACGGTGCCATCCTGCCACGGGCAACTCCATGACAGAAGCCGCATTGCTGTTGGTAGAGTTCGCCGCCGCGCTCCAGATCCTCGTCGGCTTGAGTAAGCGGCGAGAGTTTCTTGGGCCGATAAGAGCGGATTTTCGCGTCCAGCAAAACGGAGGCGAACCACCTTTCCGCCGATGAGGGCTCCGCGTCGCTCGAAACATCAACGGTCATCAAACCAACGACGATAAGCAACACTGTCGCAGATGCAATGACCCGAAAGGGAGTGAACCTCGAATGCTGTCCGCTAATCATCGTTGTATCGCTGCTTGTGCAGTCTGACGGCTAATCGCGGGAACTGTTAACTGTTTGTGGCCGACTGCGGTGAGCGGGGGTGAGTTGCTGACGCGCTTCGGTGAAGTCGTCTGTCTTTCCGGATTGCCGCAGGTTAGTTGGCCCCACCGGTTTGTAATTGTCCTATTCGTATTCCGGGCCGCGATTGTTCTCTGTCATACTGCGGCTGGTTATCGAAGCGCCTTGCAGCTCCTGGGACCGGCTGCGCTTACGCTTCACGCCGACAATCCCGAAGGCCAGCGTTAAGGCACCGCAGAATTCGACGACCAGTTTTTCACCGTCAAGAAAATCCACCAGGCCCTTTAAGTGGGGATCTGTGAGCAGGCTGTGTGCGAATACCGCGATACAGGCGACGTACACCAGATAGTGAAATCGTTTCCACGTCAACCGCCTCAAACGCAGCCGGAAATAGGATGTGACTACCACAACCAAGACCAGGTAGAGTCCTACCGCGCCGAGAGTATTTTCCAGCGGCTGCAGGGGCGACCAAATCGGCAGGACGATGTCCACCCATCGAAAGCGCGTAGTTGGGTCAAAGAGCAAAATGACAGGATGAAGAACAATGGCAACTACCAGCAAATAAGCAGTCCGGTTGTGTAAACGAAAAATGTTCAAACGGAGGTGGGGCCAGCAGCGAACCGGGCTGTAGCGCACGGCGATCAGCACGCCCATGCAGACATTTAGAGTCGCCAGGATGATGGCGATAAGACCGAAGTCGGCAGAAAGGTCGTTGGCATTCATGCGACCTCCAAGGCACCAGTTGTCACATTGGGGAGCCTCGTCAAACGCCAGGATGTGGCGAAATGCAAACTGGCGTGGCGAACCGCGGATTCGAGAACGCCGAACGAGCTACCCTGATGGAGACCTTGATGGATAATGGAGCTCCCCGTCCTGCGTGTAACTTTGGCGGATCTATCGGCTCTTTCATGGACATTGACACTGAAGACCAACAGCAGGCCGTCAATCGCGCCGACAAGAGAGTGCGGCGATGGGTAGGCATCGCCCTGGGCTGTACCGTCGCAGCTGTGTTGTTTGCGAGTGTGAATTACGTGCTGATGGACGTTCTTGAGAACGTCAAGCCACAGCCGCACTTGCTGTTGGTGTGGTGGGCTACAAGGTTCTATCTTTGGGCGGCTCTGTCTCCCGCCGTGGTGGCTTTGTTGAGGTGCTTTCCTTTGCAGCCAATCGCGGCCTCGCGGGCATTCTTGCATTTTCTTGCGTCACTGATCTTCTCGCTCATCCACATGGGTCTGCATTTGTCTTTGGCGGTCGTTCTCATGGGCAGGGCAACTCTTCCCGGAGGCTCATCCTCGCTGCTGGTGCAGTTTGTTCATAGCTACCCGTTGGGAGTACTCGCATATTGGGTCATCATTGTCATTGTAAATACGACGAATCACTACGAACGCATCGGAGTGGAGCAGCTTCGCAGCTCCAAGCTGCAAGCTCAGCTGGCCGAAGCGCGCCTGCGGACCCTTCAAATGCAACTGCAACCTCACTTCGTGTTCAACGCGCTCCATTCTCTTAGTGACTTGGTGACGGATGAGCCGAAGACAGCCGTGCGGTTGATTGCACGTCTTGGCGACTTTCTGCGGCTCACGCTGCAGAATTCCACGGCGCAAGGGGTTCCGTTAAAGCGCGAACTCGATTTTCTCGACGCGTACTTGGAGATTGAACGAGTTCGCTTTGGCGATCGCTTGAAAGTAGTCTTCGAGATCGATCCGCAGTCGCTGGATGCGGAAGTCCCCAGCTTGATCTTGCAGCCCCTGGTCGAAAACGCGATTCGGCACGGCGTTGCGTCCCATATAGGTCCTGGTCTCGTTCAACTCGTGACGAAACGTCGTGGCGAAACACTTCTAATCGAAATTCGTAACAATGGGCCTGGGATGCCAAGCAATGCGCCTGAAGGGATCGGGCTACGAAATACCCATGAGCGTCTGCGCCAGACCTATGGCCTCGGCTATTCGTTAGAGGTGCGTAATCACGGCGAGAGCGGGGTTGTCGTGAGCTGCGAGTTGCCATATCGTCTATTCGATTATGAAGAAACACCTTCAAGCACGTAGCGACGGAATATGGAGAGCCGTGATTGTCGACGATGAACCTCGGTCGCGAGCGATCGCGCGCCGCATGTTGTCCGCGTATCCGAATTTCAAAATCGTCGCGGAGTGCGCGAACGGCTATGACGCTCTTGCGGCAGTTTCCGAGTTTCTGCCGCATTTGATGCTACTCGATATCCAAATGCCGGAACTCGATGGGTTTGAAGTGGTTAAGAAGATCACGCCCGACCAGCTGCCCGTTGTTGCCTTTCTCACTGCTTTCGACCAGTATGCTGTTCGCGCTTTTGAGGTGCATGCCCTGGACTATCTTCTGAAGCCGTTTGATGAGGAACGGTTCGCGTCCATGATGCAGCGTGTGGAAGAACGGCTCACCGGCGGAGATGGGCCCTTGTACGCACAGCGGGTGTCCAAAATGTTGGAGATGCTGACCGCAGCGAACTCCTACGCCGAGCGTTTCGTGGTGAGACTGCGCGGCAAGATACTTGTGATTCCCGTGGCCGAAGTCGACTGGATCCAAGCTGAAGACAATTACATTCGCATTCACAGCGGTTCCTCATCGTACCTGGACCGTGAAACTCTCTCGGAGCTATGCGCTCGGCTTGACCCCAAGATGTTTGTGCGGGTGCATCGGTCGGCGATGATTAACGTGGACAGGATTAAGGAAGTGATGGTGATCAACGGTGAGTATGAATTGGTTCTGCAGAGTGGTGTTCGAATTGCGCTCAGCCGCACCTACCGCGACGAATTCTTTTCACGGTTGGGAGATGCTAGGCCACGATCGCCGGGTTCTCCGGGAATAGCTTCTCTTCGACAACCTCGCAGACGAAGTTGATGTGCCGCGACTGGATGTTGAAGTTGCGGGCCTCAAGTGAACAAGAGTGAGTCCTACTTCGCCAGAGACTCCTGAATAGCAGGGTTGAAGAACTCTTATGGCAGGGCGGAGATGGCGCTTGGCTCATCACTCTTTATCCCGGTATTCTCCGGGAACATTATCCTGGGGCACCTCATGCGTGCGAACCTCTTTCTCGTCAGTGTCACCAGCGTGTTCCACCCCCATTACTGCGTCGGCCTCGAACGCGTTTTCTTCCTCTAGCAACTCCTCCACACTCTCCGAATCCGCACCTTCGACGTTGGACAATCCCTTGCACCTCACTGAATGGAGCGGGCTTCCGCGCCACCGCATCAGAAGGGTCGGACTTTCTCATACGTTCTTCCTCGACTCCAAGCTCCATCGAAGCCAGGCGCCAACGCGTCACGCATCTGCAGGCGGGCACGGGACAGTCTGGTCTTCACGTTCGCTTCTGATAGGCCGAGCGCCTGTGCAGTCTCGGTAATACTGAGGTGCTGTACGTCGCGCAAGATCAGTACGGTGCGGTATTTCTCGGGAAGAGAATCCAGGGCGTTAGTGAGCGCCTTACGAAGCTCTTTCTGTTCCAACGCCTCGGATGGTATTTCTCGCCAATCCGCAAAATCTCTAGGGGTGTAGTCGCCGTCGTCTCCGAGCCGTCCTTCTTCTATCGATTCATAGAGGTGCCGGCGGTCTTTCCGTAATCTCATCTTCGCTTCGTTGATTGCGATCTGGATCAGCCATGTGCTGAATTTCGCTTCCTGACGGAAACGTGCCAGGTTCTTGAAGGCCTTCAGGATCGCTTCCTGGGCGACATCCTCTGCGTCGGCATCGTTTCTCACCAGGGACAATGCGGCCAGGAACACGGCGCGTTCGTAAGGGCGCACCAGGTCAAAGAAGGCATCGGAGTCGCCATTCTGCACTCGCCTGATGAGAGTGGTCTCGGCCGAATCAACCTGGAAACTCATGGGCAAAGCGCGGCGATGTTCGCTGCGATTGCTAGTGTCTCCGTACAGCGAAGTGCTTTGCGTGCGAGCGGTCATCATTGTGCCGTCTCCTTCAGTTGCTGGCTTACAAATTGAGAACAGTTCAGCTGAGATACTTGTCTTCGCGCGAGATCGCGGAGTAACGTGACTCCGCGCAAGTCGACAAACCACACTCTTTCGAGATCGAGGCTGACAGCTTTCTGGTGGGAGAGGGCTTCATCGCTGAGCCTCTGTAACTCTTCGACCCACGGACCTACGAGCTTGCCTTCCAACTGGAATCGGATGGCTTGATCTGAGTCACTGATGATTGAAATCTTGAGCACTGCTAGGTTCCTTCCGAACGCACTCTTGCTAATGCAGGAGACGTGCCATTCGTGAGGCGCGTGGAGGAAAAGCTATGCTGATGATTTTGAGGGCTTTAGAGAATTGCTGAGGGGATTGGTTTCGGAGCGTGCCACGAAGGTTCGTGGGTCAGTTCGTTATGGCTTCGTGGCTACGGGATTTCGTGGCCGACGGAGCAGGATTCAACGACGAACGCTCGATTCCGAGTTTCTTCATGCGGCTGCGCAGGGTGTTGGGATGCAGATCGAGAATCTTCGCGGCTCCACGGTCGCCTTCAATCACCCAGTCGGTTTTTTGCAGAACGCTCTGGATATGCCGTCTTTCCACTTGCTCCAGCGACGCAGGATCGCCGATCGTGTCATGCAATTGATGATGGTCCAAGCCCGAGCCTGCAACTTCATCCGTTGATGCCATTGGCGCGCCGGCCGCGGGTAGCAAGTCGGTACCTAGCTTCAAGATCGGGCCGCGTGACAAGACTACAGCGCGTTCGACAACGTTCTGCAACTCACGAATGTTTCCTGGCCAATCATAGCGAGTCAGAAGGTCCATCGTGTCTTGCGCGATGCCGGTGATTTGTTTGCCGAACTGCCTGGCGAACCTCTCCACAAAGAACGCCGCGAGGAGTGGAATATCGGAGCGCCTCTGACGCAGCGGCGGCAAAACGATCGGGAGAACGTTGAGGCGATAGAAAAGATCGGCCCGGAACCGGCCCTCCTGCACGGCTTTCTCAAGGTCGCGATTGCTAGCCGCAATGATGCGCACGTTGACTTTTATCGTGCGACTGCTGCCTAGTGGCTCAAACTCGTGCTCTTGGAGAACTCTTAGCAACTTCACCTGCGTGTCAGGGGGGAGTTCGCTGACTTCATCGAGAAATAGAGTCCCACCGTCCGCAAGTTCAAACCTGCCGGTTCTACGTTCCAGCGCGCCGGTGAATGCGCCTTTCATGTGACCAAACAACTCACTCTCGACCAGTCCAGTTGGGATTGCGCCACAATTCAATTTCACCAGGGGGCGATGCTTGCGCGATCCGTGGCTGTGGATTGCACGTGCGATCAACTCCTTACCGCAGCCGGTTTCTCCCGTGATCAGTACCGTGGAGTCTGTGGGCGCCACGGTCTCGACTCGGTCCAATACCTCCACGATAGCGCGGCTGTTCCCCACGATCTCTTCGAAGTTATGTTCCTTGCTAATTTCTTCCTGCAGATAGACGTTCTCGGCTTCGAGTTTCTTTTGCAGAGTTTGGACTTGCTGAAGAGCACTTTGCAGTTCTGCCTCAGCCCGCTGGCGTTTCAATTCGGCTGCCGCTCTGGCGGCAAAGATCTTGACCAGATCGATTGCGCGCGGGTCACGATCCATCGGCTTATCGTCAAGAATTGCGATGTGGCCAATGACTCGTCCCTCGCGGTCGAGCATCGGAACGCCCAAGTAGCTCTCTGCTTCCCAGTCGGCTAGACCCTTATCGAGCGGAAACAAACTCTGGAGCCCTTCTTTGTAGTGACATGTTTCGCCGTTCAGCACTTTCATGCAGGGTGTGTCGGCAACGTCGAACTCAAACTTTTCTCCGAACCGATCGCCGTTCCAGAAGGCC
>WNGK01006140.1_pt1 | contig 12638 bp, 16 predicted proteins | sample 5400601 | NCBI WGS metagenome assembly WNGK01 (sample SAMN13153376, study PRJNA577476) | soil metagenome | isolation source: 60 cm soil or saprolite under Garry oak tree replicate 1 | place: USA:California | collected 2016-06-15 | reverse complement strand
AGGCCGAGCAGCTCCATCTGGCCGAGCGAGAACTCGATCTCTTGGGAGCGGTCGAGCACGTTGAGCACCCCAAGGGCTCGCTCCTCGTGCAAGAGCGGCACCGACATCATCGCCTTGGGCACGTAGCCGGTGCTTTCGGCAGTCTCGCGTGAGTGTCGAGGATCCTGCTCGAGGTCGTCGATGATCAGCGGCTGACGGGTGACGAGCACCCAGCCGGCGACCCCCGTGCTCGAGGAGAAGCGCGTGCCGACCAGGCTGTCCGAGCCTTCGCCGGCGACCGCTTCGAAGACGAGCTCGTCGGCTGCGTCGTCGTGCAGGAAGATCGAAGCGGCCTTCGCCGAGAAGATCGCCCGTGCGACCTCGACGATCGACTGGAGCAGGGCCCGATGCTCGCTCTCGGCCGACATGACGCCGGCGGAGACGGCGGCTTGCAGATTCTGGTCCGTCATTCGACGCCTCCGACGTTCGACGCGGTCAGGTAGAGGACACTCTTCAGCTGGAACGGGGTGAGCTCGGGGTGCTTCGCGAGGATCAGGGTGCAGATCCCGCTCATATGCGGCGTTGCGAAGCTGTTGCCCGACGAGCGGATCCTCGTCCCGCCGACCCAGGGAACCTCGACGTTGACGCCGCGAGCGAAGAACTCGACCGGCGGCGCGGGGTTGTAGAAGAACGTCAGCGGGTCGGCTTCCTCGTGGCTGCCGACCGAGATCACCGACGAGAACCGCCACGGATAGCTCTCGACCGGCATGTTGTGCGCTGAGGCGACCAGGACGGTGCGCCTGAAGTAGGCGCTGTCGGCGAGCTCGTGCAGGAGGCCCGAGAACTGCTTCTTCGTCGTGGAGAGGCTCATGTTGATCACGTCGAAGCCCTGGCCGATCGCCCAGCGCAGGCCCTCGAGCAGAACCGATCCACTGCCCTTGAAGCCGGCGCCGAGCACGCGGACGCTGAACAGCCGGCAGTCCGGCGCCAGTGAGCGCACGATCCCGGCGCAGGCGGTTCCGTGGCCGCAGAGGTCGCCCTCGGTGTCGTCTTCGACGACGATCTCGCCGTCTTCCGTCTTGCGCAGCGCGACCGCGCCCTCGAGCGCGCCGACGAGCGGATGATCGGGCTGGACGCCGCTGTCGAGGATGCAGACGCGAATTCCGGCCCCGGTCGAGCCGCCGAGCGCCCAGTCGCGCGTGACGCGCTCCGGCCACTCGACGCCGATCCCGATCTCGGCCGACGCGGCGGCCGGGAGGCTCCAGGCCGGCAGCGTCTCGCCGGTGTACCGCTCAGGTTTCTCCTCGGGCTGCGCCACGGATCGATCCTATGGGGTCGACCGTAGGAGGGTTTGGCGAAATAGAGTCTGTGTCACCAGGGCGCGCTGCTCGCCCCGTGGCAGTGTCCTCAGTCGCGCCAATAGCTTTGGCTATTGACGCTCCCTGCGTCCTCCCCACGGAACGACCATCGCACCCTGGTGACGAGCGCCATTCCGCCAAACCCTCCTAGGCTAGGAATCTGCGAAGCGCCTGCGCAGCGCGTCAAGGAGCGGCCGCTCGGGCTCGTAGCCCTCTTGCGCCAGCGTTGCCTCGAGGTCAGCGATGAGCGCCTGACGGAACTCGGCGTCCGCTTCCGCCCGAGCGACGATGCCGTCGAATTGGCTGCGGGCGACCGGCAGCTCCTGTGCAGCTCGCACCCACGCTTCGGGCGCCGGCGGAAGGGCTCCGATCAGCTCAGCCAGTCTGTCTTCGTTGAATACGCTCATACGCTCACCTGCCCACCAGACTGAGCTGGGACCGGTTTTCTTCCCTCGAGTTCGTCGCGCAGCTTGACCAGACAGCGTGAAATCCGGCTGGCGATGGTGCCGGCGGGCAATTCGAGCGCATCGCCGATCGTCCGGTAGGTCTCGTCGCGGGCAAAAAAACGGTCGAGGATCTCGCGGCAGTTCTCGGGCAGGCCCGCCATCGCGTCGTGGACGTCGAGCGCCTCGTCGATCCGGACGATCGCGTCCTCGTCCGGGTCTGCGACCAGCTCGCTCTCGTCGGTTGTCTCCTCCCGTGAGCCCGCTCGCAGGCGATCGACACAGACACGCCGGGTGAGCTGGGCGATCCAGGGCTGGATCGCCTCGTCGCTGCGGAGCGAATCGAGCCGCTCATAGACCTTCGCAAAGACCTCCTGAAAGACGTCTTCGGCGTCGTGCTCCCGCAGCCGGAACCCCTGCGTCGCGATCGCGTAGACATAGCGGGAAAACCGCTCGACGAGCCCCGCCCACGCCTCCTGGTCGCCGTTGCGGCAACGGGCGACGAGCTGCGCCGCCGAAACCGTCTCTGTCAAGCCGCAGCTCCTAGACTAGATCGAGATTTGCTGCTGCTCCGATTCGCGCAGCCGCTTGGCCATCACCTGGAGTAACTTCCAGGCGATCTGGGCGTTCGTCTCGACGAGGGGCCGAAACTCCCACGAGGTGAGCCCGTAGCACGTGAGGTCGGAGTCGGCCGTGATCGTCGCGGTGCGGCGTGCCTGGTCGTCGATCAGGGCCATCTCGCCGAAGTAGTCGCCAGGGCCGAGCTTGCCCCGCTCCTCGCCGTGGACGTCGACGCTCGCTGTCCCCTCACTGATCACGAAGAAGCCGATGCCGCCGGCTCCTTCCACGGCAACCGTATGGCCGGCCCTGAAGCGGCGCTCCTTGAAGGAGCGGGCGATTCGCTCCAGCTCCCTATGCGGAAGGCCCTCGAAGAGGGGGATGTGCTCCAGCAGCTCGGTCGGCGCGTCGGCCATGGCCCGATTCTATGCGGGAAAGCTGAAGGCGACTAGGGTCTGGCAGCTTCTACGCGGCTGGCGAGCTGCTCGATCTTGCCCTGGGCCGAGTCCAGCTTGCCGAGGCAAAAGCGGTAGAGCTCCTCGCCCCGCTCCCACAGCGCGATCGCTTCGTCGAGGCCGGTCTCGCCGCTTTCGAGCCGCTGGACGATCTGCTCGAGCTCGCGCTGCGCCGACTCGAAGGTTGGCTCACTCGACACGGGCGCCGAACCTTCCGTCGCTCACCTCGACGTCGATGCGTTCGCCCGTCTTGGCGACCGACGCGGAGCGGACGATCGTCTCGCCGGCGCGCACGATCGCGTAGCCGCGGTGCAGGGTTGCCTTCGGTGAGAGGGCCCGAAGGCGCCCCGCCGTTTGCTCGAGCGCGGCTCGGCGCCGCTCGACCAGCAGCGCCGGCGCGCGCCGCAGCCGCTCGTGCGCTTGCCCCAGGCGCGTGACCTTTAGCTCGAGCGAACGCCGGGCGCCGCGGCCGAGGCCGCTGCGGGCGCGCTCGAGTCGCTCGTGGAGCTCGCCGAGATCCGGAACGACAAGCCGTGCCGCCGCGGTCGGCGTCGATGCGCGGACATCCGCGGCGAGGTCGCAGAGCGGGGTGTCCTGCTCGTGGCCGACCGCGGAAACGATCGGGACCGGGAAGGTGGCGATTGCACGGACGAGCCGTTCGTCGCTGAAGGGCAGGAGATCCTCGAAGCTGCCGCCGCCGCGGGCGACGACGACGACGTCGAGCTCCGGCACCTCGCAGAGGCGGCGCAGCGCGTCCACGACGGCGCCCGCGGCGCGCGGGCCTTGGACGTAGGTCTCGGCCACGACGACATGTGCCGGTGGAAACCGGGTCTGGATCCCGGTCAAGACATCGCGCTTCGCGGCCGCGTCGTTGCCAGTGACGAGCCCGATCTTACGCGGCCAGACCGGCAGTGCCCGCTTCCGCTCGGCCGCGAACAGGCCTTCCGACGCCAGCTTCCGCTTCAGGCGCTCCAGTGCCGCCAGGTGGTCGCCTAGCCCGAACCGCTCGAGTGACAGCGCACGCAGCCTGAACTCGCCGCGCGCGGCGTAGAGCTCGGGCCTGCCGTAGGCGTGAACGCGGTCGCCGTCGGCGAGCTCGAGCCGGAGCCCGTCGAACTGCCCGCGCGGCATCGAGACCCCAACGCAGGCCCCGTCTTCGGGATCCTTGAGCGTGAAGAAGACGCTCTGCCAGCGCTGGTGGCGCTTCAGCTCCGTCACCTCGCCCTCGACCCAGACGGTCGGCAGCCGCTGCAGCCAGGTCGCGATCCCGCGGTTGAACGCAGAGACGGAGAAGACCTTGCGGTCACCGTAGGCGGTCGCCTCGACCTTCACCCCGACGATGCTAGTCACCGCGGAAAATGCTGGCGCAGTTTCCGCGGGTCTAGTTTGACCCTTCGCTTCGCTCGGCTGATGTTGTTAAAGCAGGATGCGCGCCGCGGTCTCGTGGTCGCAGCCGCTCCGGACCATCTCGACCGCGCGATGCAGGTCCGCCTCGCTGTGGGCGAGCTTCTCGGCGAGCGGAAGAGAGAAACCGGCCTCCATCAGCACGTGGAGACGCCAGCTTTCGACCTTCGCTCGTTCGTCCTGTGGTGTCTCGGTTATCTGGGCCATGAGGTCAGATCTGCTTCGCCTTCTCCTAGACGAACCCTGCCGCTCGAAGTTTGTGCCCACCTCCTAGGGAGTACGAAACGCACCTTCAAGGCTCGACTCCGCCGCGTTGACCGCGGTTTCGAGCCGGCGGGTCAAGTCGTGCACGCGGGCCTCGAGCACCTCGCGCTCCGCTTCGGCGTCGGCGCCGACCGCCCGGATCTGCGACCTCAGCTCGGCCTCGACGTCAGAGAACCTGCGCTGGAACTCGGCCAGGAACTCGTCGCGGCGCTGCTCGATGTGGCCGACGATCTCGGCCAGCTTGCGGTCGACGCGCGCGGCGCCGGCGTCTGAGACCTGGGCGAGGCGCTCGGCAAGCACGGATTGCGCGTCGTGCGCGAACTGGGCGACTGCCCGGTCGAGCTCGCGGGAGAGCCGCTTGGCGGCGTCGTCCCGTGCGGTCTTGACCGTGGCCGAAAACTGCTCGACGGCTGCCTCGGAAAGCCGGTTCGCGGTCCGGTCGACGATCCGGGTCAGTTGATCGATCTGCCGGCGCTCGACGTCGGCGAACCCCGACTGAATCCGGCGCACTGCCTCCGTTTCCTCGGCGGCGATGCGGTCCCGGAGCTCGCGCTCGCGCTGGCGCAGCCGCTCGGAGACCTCGTGCAGCGCTCTTCGGCGCTCGCTCTCGTGCACCTCAACCTCTCGTCGCGCGGCCGTCCCGGCTTCTCCGGCGGCGCGCTCGAACTCCTCCCGGAGCTTGGCGAGGATCGCGCGCTGGTCCTCGCTGGCGGCCTTGAGCTGCTCCATCTCCGTTTCGAGCCTCGACTGGGCCTCGCCGACCGCCTCGCGCTGGCGTTGCGCCAGTTCGGCGAGACGGGTCGTCAGTCCCTGCTGGATCCGGTCGAGGTCGGCGGACCATTCGGTCAGGCGCTGCTCGACGCGGCGCTCGACGAGGGCGAGGGCCTCGCCGAGCTCGCCTGCAACCCGCCGCTCTCGCTGAGCCAGTTCGTTCCGCCGGGCTTCGGCGAGCTTTCGTTCGTCTTCGGCGAGGCGCGAGCTCGTTTCGGCTCGTGCGCGCGCAAGCGTGCGTTCGAGCTCCTCGCCGCGCAGAACGGTCTCCCGCTCGACCAGGTCGCGCAGGGCGGTCTCGGCCTCCTCCAGCTCGACTTCCATCCGCCGGGTCCGCGCCAGGCCGGACCGCAGCGGGAGCGTCAGAACGGCTGCTGCGAAACAGACCGTCAATCCGCCGGCGGCCACCGCTGTCCCCCGGTCGACGTCGAGCGCGAAGACGACCCAACCGCCGGTCGCGGCGAGGCCGAGCAGCCCAGCGATTCCGGCGAGCTCGCGCCGGGAGCCGCGTCCCGCCAGCGCCGTCGCAATCGTGGCTGCGAGCACGACGACGCCGGCGGCGAAGGCGATCTGCACGGCGGTCTCGGAGCTCACAACGCTGGATCGTAGATCAGACAAAACGAAGCACGAGCAGCGCTGCCGCCAACGAGACGCTTGCGGCGGCCATGAAGCGGAGCGCGGTCTCGGGCGGACCGGTCAGCGTCTCCGGCCCGATCGGGACAGATGTCCCATCCCTTCGCTCGATCGTGCCCGTGACGGAGATGGTTCTGCGACGGACGTCGCGGACGGGTGTCGAGAGCACCTGCTGGGCGCGGATCAGCAACGCAGCGAACAGGGCTGTGAGGACGGCCTCGCCCGTGATCAGGTCCGCCATCGCGAAGTAGGCGGTCAGAACCGGAAACGCGCCCCAGCCCGCCGCCAGCCAGAAGGGGTTGTGGAACAGGCCGCCGAAAAGCTCGAGGTTGTACGCGACGGCGATGAAGGCGCCGAAGGCGACGAACGCCAGGAGCCACAGGTCGTGCGTGACGGCGACCGCAATTCCGATCGCGGATGCGCCGGCCAGCGAGCCCGCCGCGAGCGCAACGAGGACACCGGTCGGAATCCTCGTCTGTAGCGGGCGCCCGTTGAGCTCGTCGAGCGCGTGCGCGCCGACGCCGAGGCCGAGGAAGAAGGCGACGACCGTGAGCACGAGCCGCCAGCCTGGGACGTGTGGCGCGAGGCAGGCTCCGATGACGACGTAGCTCAGGTGCCAGGCGGTGTAGGGAAGGTGGATGAGCGTTACGTAGTCGCGCCAGCCACCGGGGGCCAGCGCGTAGAAAGCAGGACGCACGCTACGCGTCCTAGTTTCCACGGCTACCCCAGATCACGATCCCACCGCCGAGACTGAGTCGCCGGTATCGGACGTCTTCGATCCCGGCGGCACGCCAGAGCTCGAGCTGGCGCTCGAGCGGGTAGCGGCGCCAGAACTCGCGGATGCTGCCGCCGAGGAAATCGCCGACCTCGTGCCAGCCGGGCGAGACGATCCGTCCCGCCGCCGGAAGCACGGCGCCGACGTAGGCGCGCCAGAGCGGCCGCCAGAGTCCGGCCGGAACGGCGAACTCGAGGCTCGCGACCGTGCCGCCGGAGCGGACGACGCGCGCGAGCTCCGCCAGGGTCGCGCCCGGATCGTCGACGTAGCGGAGCAGGTAGGTGACCGTGAGCGCGTCGAACGAGGCGTCCTCGAAAGGCAAGTGCTCAGCGCTCGCCTCGACCAGCTTTACCGTTGCGGGCAGGTGCTCGCGCGCGACCGCGAGCATCTCCGGGCTCTGGTCGACGCCGACGACCGCACAGCCGTTCTGGCGGAGCAGCTCCCGTGCGACCGCGCCCGTGCCGGTCGCGACGTCGAGAACTTCGTCGCCCGGGCCTGCCTCGACCCGCGAGACGAGAAACCGGCGCCACCGCGGGTCCTGTCCGAGCGAAAGCAGCCTGGCGTAGCGCTCGTAGTTGGGGCCGAGCGGGGCGAAGAGCTCGAGCGCGCGGCGCGTCCGGGGAGAGGCGGCCACGGGTCGACTAAGGCGTCGCTTGCGATGCCGACTGGAGGGCGCGGCGGCTCTGCCGGCGGGCCCGTCCAGACCAGGCCGAGGGAGATGTGGCGGATCGCGTGCCCATTCGGCTAGAGCTTATTCTCGGCTCGGTGGGACTGACCCGAGATCTCAGGCGGATTGCCGAGGCCGCGGTTCGCTACGCCGGTCCAGGCGAGGAGGTCGTCGGCATCGTCCCGGCCGAGCCCTCCTCGGGCGCCCGCGCCTACCTCTGCGCCTATCGCAGCGAGACCGGTGAGACGAGCTGGCTCGTGCTCGACGAGGAGGGGAAGCCGGTCGAGGACCGCGTGCGCATCCGCGAAGTGGTCTCGATTGCCGCGCTGGTCGAGCTCGCCGAGGAGACGGCCGGTGGCGGCGATCTGGAGGAGCTCCGCTCGCAGCTCGTCGCATTGCGCCTGACCGAGAATCCTGCGGGAATCGACGAGGCGGACGAGGCCGCGCTCGCGCTCGAGGAGGCGATCGGCGCGGCTCCGCGCGTCGCGACGCCGGAGCGGCTCGACGCGATCGGCGCGGCGACGCTCAGGCTCGAGCGAGTCCTCGGGGGCGAAGGCTCGCCCTTCGCGGTTGCGATGAAGCAGGCGACGGCGACGGTCGAGGAGCTGACCCGCGACGTCGAGGCCGCCTACAAGGTCCCGCTCGACTGACTCGTGCTGGCTACAGTGGCCTTCATGGAAGGCAGCAATCCCGGTTTCCCTTTCGGGGGCGATCCTGAGGACTTGATGCGCAGCCTGCGCGAGTTCGCCGAGCAACAGGCCGAGACGGTGCAGGAGGCCCAGCGCGAGCAGTTCGCGACCCTGACGCTGAACACGGCAGTCGAGCTGACTGCGGCGGCGCTCCAGCGGGTGTCCGCCCAGGGCGGCGCTGACGAGCAGGCGATCGCGCTCCGCGACGCGATGCGCGTGCTGTTTCCTGAGGCGGTGGCGCTTGTCTCAGCGGCGCGCCAAGGCTTCATGCGCGAGGGTTAGGCGACAGCGGGTTTAGACGGCCGCAGCGGCAAAGCCGCCTCGGCCTCCAACTCGGCATCGCAAGCGACGCCGAGGCTCCGCTGCCCGCCAAGGTTTCATGCGCGAGAGCTAGCGCTCGAAGACGATCTCGGCCGCCTCGCAGATGCGCCGGTAGCCGATTTGCTCATAGATCCGGTTCGCGGTCGGGTTCGCGAGGTCGGTGAAGAGGAAGCAGAAGCGCCTCTTGGCGAGCAGGCGTTCCGAGAGCTCGGCGACGAGGGCCGAGGCATAGCCGCGCCGGCGATACTCGGGTGGCGTGTAGACGGGACCGATCCGAATTCCGTTCGGCGTGGGATTGCCGAAGGCCGCGAGCGACACGATGCCCTCGTCTTCCCAGAGCACGGCGCCGGCGTCAGCCGCGGTGAGCCTGTGGTCGATGAAGCGGGCCGGGTCCTCCACGGTCGCGTCCTCTCCCAGCGCCTCCTCCGCGAAGGCCGTGAACCAGGCGATCAGCAGCGGCCTATCGGTTGCATCGGCCTCGCGCATGCGTCCGGCGGGGGCTGGGACAGGTCGTACGCGCTCGAGCGCAAAGACGCCCTCGGCCCGCGCCCTGCGCGGCGCCGCGCCGGTCTTCGCCGCCCAGGCGGCGGCGAACGTCTCGACTTCCGGAAGCGCAGCGACGACGCCCGGGAGCTCGTCGTCGATCGCGGCGGCCAGGGCTTCGAGCGCCGAGTCCTCGCGCGGGCGGGCGAGAACGAGCTTGTACGGCGGTGTCCTCAGCGCGGCGCCGACCGTCGCCGAGCCCTCCTCCGCGAGCCAGAGCGCGTACTCCGGGAAGCGCGAGGGATGATCCCGCAGCGTTCCCGCTATCCCGAGGATCAGGTTGTGGCGCGCCTCGTCGGCCAGGAGCAGCGGCGACGCGGCTTCGAGGAAGGCGGCGGGATCTTCGAGGCGGCGAACGTTCACACGAGGATCGTAGGCACCGCGGGCGCGACTACAATCCGCCCGCTCGTGATCCTGGATCGCACGATCGCGCGAATGCTCCCGGCGGTGCCGAAGCCGCTCGTGCACATGCTGGCGCAGCGCTACATCGCCGGACCGACGCTGGAGGACGCCTGTCGGGTCGTCAAGACCGCGAACGCGGAGCACAAGCTGGGGACGATCGACGTCCTCGGCGAGGAAATACGAACCCGCGACGAGGCTCGGGCGATCGCCGGGGCGTACCGCGACGTCTTCGAGACGATTGAGCGCCAGGGGCTCGACTCGAACGTGAGTGTGAAGCTGACCGGGCTGGGGCTGAAGCTCGACTACGACCTCTGCCGGGAAAACCTCGAGTCGGTCGTCCGCGAGGCAGCCCGCCGGAACAACTTCGTCCGCATCGACATGGAGGACTCGTCCACGACCGACGACACTTTGCGGCTCTATCGCGATCTTCGCGAGGCGGGTCACGAGAACCTCGGTGTCGTCCTGCAGGCCTACCTGCGGCGGACGCTCGACGACATCCGCTCGCTCGCCGACCTGCGGCCGAGCGTTCGGATCTGCAAGGGCATCTACGTCGAGCCACCCGAGCTTGCTTACCAGGGCTACGGGGAGGTGCGGGCGAACTTCATCCGGGCGCTCGAAGCCCTGCTCGACGCGGACTGCTACGTGGGAATCGCCACACACGACGAGTGGCTCGTCTCGGAGGGGCGCCGGATCGTCGCCCGGCGCGGCCTCGGCCGCGACGAGTACGAGTTCCAGATGCTTTATGGCATCGCCGAGGCGCGCGGCAACCGGCTCGTCCGCGAAGGTCACCGGCTGCGGATCTACGTGCCGTTCGGCGAACACTGGTACGCCTACTCGCTGCGCCGGCTGCAGGAGAACCCGAAGATCGCCGGCTACATCGCCGCGGACACGCTGGGGCGGCTCGTGCCTCGCCGCAACGGCTCCGCTTGATCTGGGCTGACGCTCAGGGCTGCCGCGTCGTCGACGCCGACGGCCGGGAGTACCTCGACCTTTCCGGCGGTTTCGGGGTCGCCGCGCTCGGGCACCGCAATCCGCAGGTCCTCGAGGCCTGGCGCGAGCAGCGGGTCGTACACGCGCTCGGCGACCTGGCCGAAGCCGAGGTGACGGTCGAGCTCCGCCGGCGCCTGCCCTGGCCCGCCAAGCTCGGCGTCACCGGCGAGGACGCGGTCGAGATCGCGCTTCGCACCGCGCTGATCGCGACCGGCAAGCCGGGCATCCTCGCCTTCGAAGGCGCCTACCACGGGACCGGCCTGCTCGCGCTCGCCGCGACCTCGATCGACGCTTTTCGCCTGCCCTTTCGGACCTGGCTGCCGGGTCCGGTCTACCGGCGCCGCTTCGGCGACGACCCGGGCACGCTGCCTGCGCGCTGCGGCTGCGTGATCGTCGAGCCGGTGCAGGCGCGAGGCGGCGCGCAGGTGCCGTCACCCGACTTCCTCCGCGTGCTCCGCCGTCGCTGCACCGCGCGTGGGGCGCTATTGATCGTCGATGCGATCTACGCCGGGCTCGGCCGCACCGGAGAGCTCTGGCCGGGAGCCGAATACGCCGACGTGCTGGTGGTCGGCAAGGCGCTCGGCCACGGGCTGCCGATCTCGGCGGCGCTCTTCTGCCGGGAGCAGCTCGAGCAGGTCTGGGAGCTCGGCCAGGAGGACGTCTACACCCACACGCACACGGGCAGTCCGCTCGCGTCCGCCGCCGCGCTCGTGGTGCTCGAAGAGGTGCCGAAGCTGCTCGAGCGCGTTCAGCAAGCCGGCGAGCGCTTCGAGCTGGAGGGCTGGCACGGCAAGGGCTTACTCCGTGCCCGCGAAGGCGATGCGGACGAGGCGCTTCGCCGCGGCGTGATCGTCGTCCCGGCCGGCCCGGGCGGCCGCTTGATCTCTGCGACCCCGCCGCTGACGATCACGGACGCGGAGCTCGACGAGGCGTTTTCGCTGCTTTAGCGCCTTCCTTCGGCTTCGTCGCGATCAGGACGAATTGGCCGGGAACGCGGGGATCCTTGGCGCGCCAGTACGTCTCGTAGATTGTCGAGAACTCTTCCAGCGAGCGGATCGTGAGCGCGGCGCCGGCGACCGCTGTGACGATCTGGCCAAGCCGCCAGAAGCGCTCGTGCTTCTGCTCCTGCGCCGGCTCTCCGGGGAGATCGAAGTGCTTCCAGCCGACGTCCACGATCGGGCTCTCGTCGAAGTAGTCCTCGCGCCAATGAGAGCCCTGGTCGACGCAGGCAGAGACAGGGTGGTCGTCGTACGCGAGCAGCATGCCGCCCGGCTTCAGTGCCGAGGCGATTCCGTGCGCCCAGGCGTCGAGGTCGTGGAGCCAATGGAAGATGCCGCCGCCCGTGTAGACGAGATCGAAGCGGCCGCGTTCGAGCTGGAGCGGCAGTTGCTGTACGTCGGCCTCGAGGAAGACCCCGTTCGGCACGCGCTCGCGCGCGACGGCGGTCGCCTCGGCCGAGATGTCGACACCCGTCACCAGCGCGCCGAGCTCTGCGAGCTGGGCGGTCGACTCGCCGGTCGCGCACTGCAGGTGGAGCACGTGCTTGCCCTTGATCTCTGGCAGCCGCTCGCGGATCGTCGGAGGGATCCCGAGCTGCCCGGCCATCGCGTCGGCACGGCGGCGGTGGATCTCGTCCCAGGCCCGCCGGTTGTACTCGGTCGGCTCCATTGGGTCTATTGAGCCAGCAGCGAGAAGCCGCCGTCGATCACGAGCGTGTGGCCGCGCACCATCTCGGCCCCCGGCGAGCAGAGCCACGTGACTGCGTCCGCGACGTCGGCGGGCTCGACCAGCCGGCCGGCCGGCGTCCTTTCCAGGCCCTCGCCCACCATCTCGTCCTTGTTCGGGAAGTGGTCAAGCGCCTCGGTCTCGACGACGCCCGCCGAGACGGCGTTGACGCGGATCCCTTGTGGCGCTAGCTCGACGGCGAGGTAGCGCACCAGGGATTCGAGTGCCGCCTTCGAGGTGCCGACGACCACGTAGTTCTCGAGCACTCGGGTCGAGCCGAGGCTCGAGATGCCGACGATCGATGAGCCCGGCTGCATCTGCGGCGCAGCCGCTTTCGCGAGCGCGAGCAACGCGTACGCGTTCGCGTCGAGCGTCCAGTCCCAGTGCTTCTTCTCGATCTCGAGCGCGGGCCGGATCACCCCGGTGGCGGCGCTGTGGATCAGGGCGTCGAGGGCGCCCAGTTCGGCGACCTCGCGCGCGACGCGCTCCGAGGAGACGTTGCCGCGTACGAGCACGGGCTCGGCGCCGGCGGCGCGGAGCTCCTCAGCGGCAGCTTCGGCCGCTCTGTCGTTTCGCAGGTAGCCGATCGCCACTCGCGCCGCGCCGAGCTCGGCGAACCGGAGTGCGATCGCCTTGCCGATCCCGCGCGAGCCGCCGGTCA
>WNGK01010111.1_pt1 | contig 12639 bp, 6 predicted proteins | sample 5400601 | NCBI WGS metagenome assembly WNGK01 (sample SAMN13153376, study PRJNA577476) | soil metagenome | isolation source: 60 cm soil or saprolite under Garry oak tree replicate 1 | place: USA:California | collected 2016-06-15 | reverse complement strand
GAGGCCGTGCCCGGTGAGCTGGCGCTTCGCCTCCTCCAAACGTCCCGCCGCGAACTCGGGGGCCTGGCTCAGATCCATCGTCGCCTGGAGCCCGCGCAGCTCGACCGCGACGTAGCCGTGCGCGGCGGCGAAATCCAGGATCTGCGGCCACGTCCACGCCGGACAGCCCAGGGTGGAGAAGCCGAGCGGCAGGCGGCCGTCGTGCGGCAGCCAGCGGGTGTATCGCGTAGCGAAGGCAGCGGCGGCAGTCGCGACGAATGCTCGGCGGGTCGTCATCGGTCAGCTCCTTGTCTCAGCCACAACAGCGGCTGACGGATCGGAAAATTGCGGACGACCTCGTCCACAGTCGGATCGGCCGGAAGCGCCTTCCACAGGTCCACGTAACGCGGCTCGTGCAACGCCAGGCCGCCGAATAGGAGAGCTGGATGGCGGACCGGCCACTGGTCGTAGTACATCACGTCCGGTGGCTTCGACCAGGTACGCTTGTCCTTGATGAACGGGTACATGAACGCGAGCGCCTTGCGCATGCCCCGCCCGTCCGGCGTCGAGTAGGCCCACAGGTCCTGCGCCGGCGTGGAAAGAATCTGGGCGAGCGTCGCCATCACGTCGAGCTGGAAGAGGGAATAGCCGTAGGGCTTGGTGCGCGCCAGCTCCCTCGGGAAGCTGCCGTCCGCCGCCATCTGGCCGGGCACGAGCGTCTCCCGAAAGAACCGCCGCATCGCCTCGAGCGTTGCCTCGTCGCCCACGAGATGCGCGAACTCAGTCACCTGCAACGCCCACGCCGCGGCGTGGTTGTTGCCGCTGGTCCGCTCGTCGATCCCGTACTGGTGCGTTGTGAGCCACTCGAGGTAGCTCTTGAACCACCGCTTGATGCCGGCCAGTGTCTCGCCTCTCAGATAGCCGATCCCCTCGAGTACCCCCACCGCGCGGGCGACCTCCACCAGATGAATGGTGTCGATGATGCCGGTGCCGCGCCCCGTCGCCCGCCCCTTGATCGCCTGGCCGTACAAGAGATTCGGGTTCATGCGCGTTCCCTCGTCCACGAACCACGCCCGCAGGTGCAGGGTGGCGTGGCGGGCGTAGCGCTCGTCGCCCGTGATCTGGTAGGCGGCAACCAGAGCGGGGACGATCTGACTCAGGCGGCGCATCGCGTTCCGATGCGCGACGAAGTTCTCCGGGTTGGTCTCGCCGTCGCGCCGAACGTAGGGGCCGTTCGGGTCGCGCGGATCGGGCCACCAGTAGTCGCCTTCCGAGTAGTAGTCGTGCGGCCCACCGGCACTGCGTTGCGCGGGGAACGCAGTGATCGTGACTGGTGCCTCGCGCAGGTGCTTCTCCGCGGCAGAGAGGACGCGCTCGCGCTCCAGACGGACCAGCGCGCTCCGGTCGAGTTGGGCCGGTGCCGGCGCGGGCCGCGCGCACAGCGTCGCGACCACGGGGAGCAACAGAGAGCGACCGATGCCCATCGCGGCGTCTCAGCGTTGGACGGCGAATTTGTAGATGGTCCGCGAACGGTACTCCTCACCGGGACGCACGGTACTCGATGGGAAGGCGGGCTTGTTCGGCGTGTCCGGGAAGTGCTGCGTCTCCATCGCGAAGCCGTAGCGGTGCCCGTAGACGACCCCTCGCTTTCCCCGCAGCGTGCCGTCGAGAAAGTTCCCGGAATAAAACTGGAGTCCCGGCTCGGTCGTGTAAATCTCCATCACGCGGCCGCTCGACGGCTCGTACACGCGCGCCGCCAGCGTCAGGGCAGCGCCCTCGCCACCCGTGCCGCCCGTGCCGCCCTTGCCGCCTTTGCCGTCCGTGTTCAGGACGAAGTTGTGGTCGTATCCCCGCCCGTAGCGAAGCTGCTCGTCATCCTGGTTGATGCGGGCGCCGATGGGTGTGGGCGTGCGGAAGTCGAACGGCGTGCCCGACACGCTACGGATCTCGCCTGTCGGGATCAACGTCGAGTCCACCGGGGTGAAGTGGTCGGCATTCAGCGTGACTACGTGGCGCAGGATGTCTCCCGAGCCGTCGCCTGCCAGGTTGAAGTAGCTGTGCTGCGTGAGGTTGACCGGCGTGGCCCGGTCGGTGGTGGCATGGTAGTCGAAGATCAGCTCGTTCCCTTCCGTCAGGGTGTAGGTGACCGTGGCCCGCAGGGTGCCGGGGTACCCCTCCTCGCCGTCCGGGCTCGTATACCGAAAGACCAGACCGACCGAGTCCGGGCGCTCGAACGGTGCGACGTCCCAGACCACCTTGTCGAAACCCTTCACGCCGCCATGCAGGTGATTGGGACCGTTGTTCGTGGCGAGCGTGTAAGTCCGACCCTCCAGTGTGAAGCGCCCTCGCGCGATGCGGTTGCCATACCGGCCGATGATGGCGCCGAAGTAGGGAGACGACCGTATGTAGTCCGCCAGGGAATCGAAGCCCAGGACGACGTCATCGAACCGGCCGTTCCGGTCCGGGATTTTGAGCGAGAGAATGATGCCGCCGTAGTTGACGGCGCGGAGCTCCATCCCGTGGGCGTTCTTGAGGGTGTACACGCTGACCGCCTCCCCCTTCGCGGTGGTGCCGAACGGCTCACGCGCCACGGAGACGGCCGGGCGGGGCGCCCGGTCCACGCAGGCGGCCGCGCAGGCCAGCATCACGGACCAACCGCGCACGCTGTATTTCATAGCCCCGGAACTTGACACGCCCCGTGAAGGTCCGCCACTCCGCTCACTCGGTTGGGGTACTTGCCGACCTCCTCGATTCGGCGTACTCTCGGCGCCTTCCACCATCGGAGAGGCGCATGATGATCATGCCACCCGATCGGCACCTCGACCGCCGTCATCCCCCCCGACCCGGCCTGCGAAGCCTCGCGGCGTGCGTTCTCCTTCTGGCGCTCGCGCCGGGCCGTGTGCTCTCGGCGCAGACGCAAGACAGCGTGCGTGGGCGCGTGGTCAGCGCGAGCGATGCGTCTCCCGCTGACCGACGACAAAGGCGAGTACCGCCTCAGCCTGCCCCCCGGTGCCCGCACGCTCGTGTTCCGCGCGATTGGGTACAAGACACTGGAGGTCGCGATCGAGGGGCGCACGGTCATCGACGTGTCGCTCGAGCCCGCGCCCCTGACACTCGAGGCGCAGGTGGTGCTGGGCTACACCACCCAGCAGCGCCGGGACGTGTCGGACGCGATCGCGGGCGTCACGGGCGAGCAGATCCGCGAGGCACAGGTGGCCACACTGGAGGAGGCGCTACGCGGGCGCGTCCCGGGCGTGCAGATCTCCGCCTCCGGCGAGCCGGGGCGGCCCGCGCAAGTCTTCATCCGTGGTCAGAATTTCCTCGGCAATCCCACGCCACTCTACGTGGTGGACGGGATGTATCTGGGGCAGAACCCCAACCTCGATCCCGACGACATCGAGTCCATCGAGGTGCTGAAGGACGCGTCGGCCGCGGCGCAGTACGGCGCACAGGCGGCCAACGGCGTCGTGGCCATCCGGACGCGGCGCGGGCGCGGGGACACGCGCGTCGAGCTGCGGTCCTATTACGGCTTCCAGGAGATCCCCAAGCGCGTCCCGATGATGAACACGACGCAGTGGGCGGCGCTCGCCCGCCAGGCGTACCAGAACGCGGGCGACTCAGTGATCGCCGGTGCCGCGAACCCGCCGCCCATCAGCACCGACTGGCAAGACGCGGTGTTCACGACCGGTGCGATCCAGGACCACGGCCTGACCGTGTCGGGTGGCACCGCCAACGCGAGCTATCTGATCTCGGGCGGCTACCTCCAGCAAGACGGCGCTATCATCCAGACCGGCTTCCAGCGCTACAACTTCCGGATCAATTCCCAGCTCCAACGCGGCCGGCTGACGTTCGGGGAGCACGTGGCGCTCTCGAGCACGCGGCGGCAGGTCCTGGACGGCTTCCCGCTCATCGACGTGGTCCGCTTCCCCCCGGCCATCGCCGTGTACGACAGCGCCACCACCAGCGGGTTTGCCTTCGGTAGCGAGGCCGTTCCCACGTTCGGCACGAACCCCGTGGGCGAGCTGCGCATGCAGGACAACCGGAGGCGCTCCAATCAGGTGATGGGCACCACGTTCGCCGAGGTCCAGCTGCTCTCCAGCTTACGATACCGCTTCAACCTGGGCGTCAACTACGAGGCGTTTACCCAGCGAGACTTCATCCGAGAGGGGCAACTGCGTTTCCGAGATCCGTTGCTACCCGCCCGTCTGTCGAGCGCGCAGCGCGATCTTACGTCGCTGCTGTTCGAGAATCTGCTCACGTTCGACCGAAGCTTCGGGGCGGGCACGCATCAGCTCAACGCGGTCGCCGGCTACACGGAGCAGCGGCAGACCCTGGACACGTTGCTTGCCTACCGCGAGGGCTTCACCGACCAGGACCTGCAGGTCATCGATGCCGGCCAGCGCAGCAACCTGAACAACGCGGGGGCCCGGCTCGAGAACGCGTTGCGCGCGCTGCTGGTGCGCGCCAACTACGCCTACAAGAATCGCTACCTCTTCACCGGGAGCCTGCGGCGCGACGGTTCGTCGCGGTTCGGGCCGAGCAACCGCTACGGCACGTTCGGGGCGGCGTCCGTGGGTTGGGTGATGAGCCAGGAGGGCTTCTACCGCTCGATTCCCCTGCTCGGCCGCCGCGTGGACTACTTCAAGCTGCGGGCGAGCCACGGCGTGTTGGGGAACGAAGACATCGGCGACTACCGCTTCTCCGCTCCGATCGAGCAGAATTTGAACTACCTCCTCGGGACCAACGTGGTCTCGAGCGGTGCCACGCAGATCACGCTCGCCAACCCCAACATCCGCTGGCAGAGCAATCGCGAGACGAACATCGGCGCCGACCTGGGCCTCTTCGATAGCCGGCTCGCCATCACCGCGGACTACTACGTGTCGACCTCGAGCGGGCTGCTCGTCGAAGCGCCGATTCCATGGAGCCTGGGCGTCGTCGGGCTGCCGGTCGTGAACGCCGGTACGGTTCGCAACACCGGCTTCGAGCTCGCCGTCACGCACCGTCTCGAGCGAGGCGACTTCCAGCTCAACACGAGCTTCACCCTGACGACCACCAGAAATCGGGTGCTCGCGCTCGGGAACGGCGGCCAGCCGATCTTCGCCGGGCCCTTCGGGGTCGCCCGCACCGCGGTCGGCTCGCCCATCGGAACGTTCTGGGTGCTCAAGACGGACGGCATCTTCCAGAGCGCGGCGGAGGTCCAGGCTAGCGGCCAGCCGGACGCGAAGCCCGGCGACGTGCGCTACGTGGACTTGAACGGCGACGGCCGGATTACCGATGACGACCGCTACGACGCCGGGAACGCCGTCCCCGACGTGACGGGCGGTCTGTTTCTGGACGGCCATTACCGGCGCTTCGAGTTCGGTCTCAACCTGCGCGGCTCCGCCGGGGGCAAGATCTTCAACGTGGCCCGCTACTGGACCGACCGCATGGACGACATCTCCAACTTCCGCGAAGGGCTCGAGCCGTGGTCGCCGACCAACCCGAGCACGACCACGCCGCGCGCCGTGATCGGGCCTCAGGGCGCGAGCAATGCCAACCCGGTGTCGGATCGCTGGATCGAAAGCGGCTCGTTCCTGCGGATCCAGAACGTTTCGCTGGGCTACCGCGTGCCGGGCGAGGTCGTGCGGTGGCTGGGCGTGTCCGCGGCGGAGCCGCGGATCTACGTCAACGTGCAGAATCTGTACACGTTTACCGGTTTCTCGAATTGGGATCCCGAAACGCTCGGGTTTGGCGATCCGCTCGCACGCGGCATCGACGACGGCTACATCTACCCCAATCCCCGGACGATCACGTTCGGCCTGGATCTTCGTCTGTGACACTCACGGGAGCTGAGCCATGAGACTCCGGAGACTGCTTCCGTCCGTGCTCCTCGGGGCAACGTTGCTCGGCTGCGCGGATCTAAATGTGACGGACCCGAACGAGCCGAGCACCGACACGTTCTGGCGAACCGCGGGGGACGCGGTCGCGGGAGTGAACGCCGTCTATAATGGCTTGCAGAACAACGGCACGTATGGCCGCTGGCTCGTCTTCGCCACCGACCTGCGCTCGGACATCGGCATGGTCCTGAGTCCGTGGACGGACCTGTCGAACTTCACCAAGTTCACCTTCACGAGCTACGACTTCGAGGTGAACCGGGAGATCTGGCAGCACCACTACCAGGCCATCTTCCGGGCCAACCAGGTCATCGCGCGCGTGCCCGGGATCGCGATGGGTGCGACGCTGCGGGACCGGATCGTCGGAGAGGCGAAGTTCATCCGGGCGTTGCTCTATTTCAATCTGGTGACGCTGTACGGCAACGTCCCCCTCATCACCAAGCCACCCGAGCTCACGGACCGCCCCGCTACGGTCGGACCGCCGGAGCTGTGGGCGCAGATCGAGCAGGACCTGACGGAAGCGCGCGCCGTGCTGCCGCAGTCGTACACCGGCGCCGACGTGGGCCGCGCGACCTGGGGTGCGGCGACGGCGTTGCTCGGCAAGGCGCACTTGCAACAGCGAGAGTGGGGCGACGCGCAGGCGGCCCTGGGCGAAGTGATCGGCTCGGGGCTGTACGACCTCATGCCGAACTACGGGGACAATTTCACCGACCGGTTCGAGAACAACCAGGAGTCGGTGTTCGAGGTGCAGTTCGGCGACCGCTCGTTTCTGAGCGCGGGGACACGCGGGCTCAACATTTCGCGCATGGTGGGACCGTGCGGGCCGAGCTACTGCGACGGCCGGCCGACGCGCTGGTACGTCGAGCAGTTCTTAAAGGACTCGACGGTCGGCGGCCAGGCGGACCCCCGTCTCGACCTGACCATCTACTACAACAAACCGGGCGGGATGGACGTGTACGGCACGCCGTTTGCCGACCGCTACAGCGCGGATACGACCGTGCTGTTCTTCAAGAAATACGGCGAGTACTACCTCGGTCTCCCGGGCCAGGATTGGGACGCCGCCATCAACTTCCGGGTGATCCGCTACGCCGACGTCCTGCTCATGCAGGCCGAGGCGCTGAACGAGCTGGGGCGCACGCCCGAGGCGTACCCGTTGGTCGACCGGATACGGGCGCGCGTGAACCTCCCTCCGCTCCCGGCCGGTCTGAGTCAAGACTCGGTGCGGGAGCGGATCCTCCGCGAGCGCATGTTCGAGCTCGGCCTCGAGGGGCAACGCTGGGCCGACCTCCAACGACACGGCCGGATCACCTCGGCGCTCCAGGCGGACGACGCCGAGTTCCAATTCTTCGTCGCCGGTAAGTCGGAGCTGCTGCCGATCCCGCAGTCGGAGATCGATCTGAACCCCAACGCCCGCCAGAATCCGGGGTGGTGAGCCCGTCGAGACCTGACCCCCCGACCCCCTCTCCACGTCGTGGAGAGGGGCCTCACCCCCTGACCCCCTCTCCACGTTGTGGAGAGGGGCCTCACCCCCTGACCCCCTCTCCACGTTGTGGAGAGGGGGAACGACGGACGGTCAACGGCTCCCCTCTCGGCAGACTGCGGCGGGTGGCGTTGCCGTTGCTGGCCGCCTGCGCCAACCACTCCACGGCGGCACGCGGGACGCCCGCAGCCCAGGAGTGCAGTTTCACCAATCCGGTGGCCCCGGGCGCGGATCCCTGGGTCGTGCGACAGGACGGCCGGTACTACTTCATCCAGTCGAAGGACCGCGCGATCTGGGTCTACAAATCCGACACGCTGACCGAGTTGACCAGGAGCGGCGTTCCGGTCTGGACCGCGCCGGACACGGGATGGAACCGGACCAACGTGTGGGCGCCGGAGCTCCATTACATTGATGGCCGCTGGTACATCTATTACGCCGCCGGCGAGGCCGGTCCGCCGTTCGTCCATCAGCGGAGCGGCGTGCTTCAGTCCACGGGTGACGACCCGCAGGGATCCTATAGCGATAAGGGGATGCTCTACACGGGGAACGACGTCCGGACGGGCTCCGAGAACATCTGGGCGATCGATCTCACCGTGACTCGCCTCGCCGGCCAGTTGTACGCGGTATGGTCCGGGTGGGAAGCCAACCGCTCGACGGACCGCACCCCGCAGCACCTGTACATCGCCCGGATGTCCGATCCCTGGACGATCAGCAGCAACCGCGTCCGGATCTCCTCCCCGACGGAAAGCTGGGAGCGGGGGACGGAGCTCGACTTGAACGAGGGACCGGAGTTCCTGCGGCATGGAGACGAGATCTTCATCATTTACTCGACTCGTGAGTCTTGGCTCAAGGACTACCGGCTGGGTCAGCTCCGGTTGAAGAGCTCCGACATTGATCCCATGGATTCGAGCAGCTGGATCAAGAGTGGGCCCGTCTTCACGGGCACGGAGACGGTTTACGGCGTGGGACACGCCAGCTTCACCACCTCACCGGACAGCACGGAAGACTGGATCGTCTACCACTCCAAGGTCGATCCCACGCCCGGCTGGGACCGGGTGATCCGGATGCAGAAATTCGGGTGGCATCCGGACGGGTCCCCCGAGTTCGGCGCGCCCGTTCCATCGGGCCGGCCCATTGCGGTGCCCTCGGGCCAGTGCCCCCCCCGGTCATGAGACGCCGGCAGCCCGTGGGGTACCGGTTCGCCACACTCGCCGTTGTCGTCGCGGCTCTCGTTCCGCCTCGCCACGTTGCCGTCCTCACCCCCTGGCCCCCTATCCACGGTCCCGTCGTCACGCCCTGGCCCCCTCTCCTTTCTCCAGTCCTCACCCCCTGGCCCCCTCTCCCTTCGGGAGAGGGGGAACTCACGACGTCCCCCCTCTCCGGAACGGAGAGGGGGTCAGGGGGTGAGGACCTGACAGCGGGCCGGGAGGTGACCATTCCCCTGGCCGAACACCCCCGGCCCGACTTTCAGCGGGAGCAGTGGCAGAATCTGAACGGGCCCTGGGAGTTCCAGCTCGACGCAAAGGACGAAGGTGAGACGCGAGAGTGGTTCCGCGGCGGGCTGCCGGCATCGCGCCGCATCGTCGTCCCGTTCCCCTGGGGTAGCCCGCTCTCGGGCGTTCCGGACAGCGCCGACATCGGTTGTTACGCCCGGACGATCGAGGTGCCGACGAGCTGGGTGGAGATGGGGCGGCGCGTCTTCCTCGTGATCGGCGCCGCCGACTGGCGCACGACGGCGTGGCTCGACGGCCGGAAGCTCGGGCTCCACGACGGCGGCTATGTCCCGTTCGAGTTCGAGCTGACGACGTACCTGAAGGTCGGGCAGAAGCAACGACTCGTCCTCCGGGTCGACGATGCGCCGCGGGCGTTCAAGCTCGAGGGCAAACAGGGCTACGGCAACGCGCGCGGCATCTGGCAAACGCCCTACCTCGAGGCCCGAGGCGCGGTGCCCTTCCGGGGGCTGCACTTCTCGCCAGACGTTGACCGGAAGCGGGTCGTGGTTGCGGCCCGGCTGCTCGAGAGGGCGCCGCGGGACCTCACCCTGACGCTAGCCTTCAAGAACGCGGAGCTGCCGACGGTGACCTGGCGCGTGCCGAAGGGGGCAGACCAGGTGACGTTCGACGTGCCGATGACGCACGTCCACCTGTGGTCGCTCGAGGATCCGTTTCTGTACGAGGTCGGCGCCAGCGTGGGCGGTCCGGGCGTGGGCGAGGACCGCGTGCAGAGCTACTTCGGGATGCGGAAGATCTCGGTCGTGGACCTCCCCGGCACCACGTACCGTTACGTCGCCCTGAACGGCGTGCCCGTCTATCTCCAGCTGGCGCTCGACCAGGCGTTCCACCCGGAAGGGTTCTACACCTTTCCGAGCGACTCCTTCGTGCGCGAAGAGATTGTGCGCGCCAAGCGGATCGGCCTGAACGGGCTGCGCGAGCACGTCAAGGTGGAGTCGCCGCGCAAGCTGTACTGGGCCGACCGGTTGGGGCTCTTGATCATGGCGGACGTGCCCAACTCATGGGGAGAGCCCGACTCGGCCATGCGCGGCGAGGTTCAGTCCACGCTCCGGGGGATGGTCGAGCGCGACTACAATCACCCGGCCGTCTTCGCCTGGGTGCTCTTCAACGAGACGTGGGGCTTGCTCACGAAGGTCGGGGAGAAGCAGGTCTACCGCCCCGAGACGCAAGCGTGGGTGGTGTCGATGTACCGCGCGGCGAAGGCCATGGATCGCACGCGGCTCGTGGAAGACAACTCCCCCTGCTGCGGCCGCGGTCACACCGAGACCGACATCAACTCCTGGCATTCCTACCTGCCGGGATGGGCGTGGGAGGAGCACGACCAACTGGTGAGCGACAGCACCCACCCGGGCTCCACCTGGAATTTCGAGGCCGGCTACCGGCAGGGAGCCCAGCCGAACCTCAACAGCGAGTTCGGCAACGTCTGGGGCTACGAGGGGAGCACGGGCGACGTCGACTGGAGCTGGGATTACCATCGCGCGGTGAACGCCTTCCGGCGGCATCCGAGGATCGCCGGTTGGCTCTACACCGAGCTCCACGACGTGATCAACGAGTGGAACGGCTACTGGCGCTACGATCGCTCCGAGAAGGAGACGGGGTTGGGCGAGCTCGTGGAGGGGATGTCGCTCTTGGACCTGCACTCGCCGTTGTACGTCGTCGTGGGCGACGAGCTGAGCCAGAGCGTCGCGACCGGCGCGAAGGTGCGCGTGCCGCTGTATGCCTCCTTCCTGACGGCCGGCAAGGGCTTCGGTGACAGCCTCACGCTGCGGGTGCGAGCTTATGGCTGGAACACGCTCGGCCAGAAGCATTCCTACTTCGAGACCACACGCCACGTGCCCTACCGCCCCTGGTGGACCGGCCCGCTCGAGCCGCTCCTCGTCGCGATGCCGGACGAGCCGGCCGTCCTGGTGCTGGCGGTGCGGCTCGAGGACGCGAAGGGCAACGCGCTGCATCGCAACTTCTGCACCTTCGTGGTCGAGGGCGAGCCACCGCGGGAAGTCGTCCTGGAAAACGGCCGGCGGGCTCGGCTGCTCTCGGTCGACCCGGCCCGCTTCGACTCGGCAGCGTGGTCGCTCAAGCAGTGGAACGTCATGGACGGGCTGAAGGTGAACGGCGCGGGCTCAGGGTTCTTCGAGTACCGGTTCCCCTGGCCCCAGGGGTTGCGCGCGGCCGATCCGGAGAGTGTCCTCTTCGTGGCCGAAGTCTCCGCCAAACAGCTCTACGGCAAGGACCGGGAGAACGCTGGCCGGATGGAGGGCGACTACATGCGCGGCCGGGGCACCTACGACCCGAGCCTGAACCCGAATGCTTACCCCATGACCGATGAGCGCCGCTTCCCGAGCGCCGTGACGGTGCGCGTGAACGACGTGGTCGCCGGACGCGAGCTGCTGGACGATGACCCGGCCGATCACCGCGGCATCCTGTCCTGGCACTTCCAGAAGCGCGACCGGCGACTGCGCGAAGCCGGCTCTTACGGCACGCTGCTGCGGGTGGCGGTGCCGCACGAGGCGCTGGACCGGGCCGCCGCGCGCGGCGAGCTGGTCGTCCGCCTCGAGGTCGACCCCGCGTTGCCCGGGGGGCTCGCCATCTACGGCAAACGCTTCGGCCGGTATCCGCTCGACCCGACGATCGTGTTGGTGTCGAAGCCCTAGATCCTCGCCACGAACCCTCCAGCGGCGCGGAGGTCGATTCTGAGCGAGTCCTGCGCCCGCACCGTCGCGTGCTCGACCCGCACCACCGCCGGTTCGTCCGTCTGATCTCGGATCAGAATCGCGTTGTGATCACCGTCCCCGAGGAACGCGAGCGAGACCTCGACCGACCGAGCGGTCGGGCCGTTCGCGATCACCAGGAACCATCGCTCGCCGTGGCGCCGCGCAAACGCCGCCACCTCGCCGATCTCACTGAACGGCAGGACGCGGGTCTCATCCCAGATAGATGGAATGCTCTTGATCAGGTCGGCTGCCGGGTGTTCGAGGATGGCCCTCGGGTGAGCGCCGTACACGAGCAGCGGAGAGGTGAACATGGCCGCCGTGGCGATCTGGTGCGCCCAGGACGTCTCGCGGCGGCGCTCGCCGAACAGCATCGGGGTGAAGTCCAGGGGCCCCGCCAGCATCCGGGTGAAGGGGATCGTCGTGTCGTGCTGCGACCACGCCGGCATGCTCTTCCGCTCCATCCCGGAGACCGCCTCGCGGGTCAGCTCGTTCGGCCAGGTGCGTGACTCACCGGTCGGCTTGTTTGCGCCGTGGAAGTCGACCATGAGCCTGTGCTCCGCCGCTCCCCGCAACGCCGCCTGGTACAGGTCCATGACCTCTTTGGCTTCGTGATCGAAGAAGTCGATCTTCACCCCTACAGCGCCGACGTCCTGGACGCGCGCAAGGAACGCTGCCCGGGCCTCCGGGTCGCGGATCTCACGGCTGTGCTTCCAGAGCCAGATCCCGACGTTCCGCTGCCTCGAGTAGTCGATCAGCTCCCGCAGCTCCCCCTCACTCCAGCGCTGCCAGAAGCCTTCCACCAGGTTGTACTCGAAGCCCAGCTCTCCGGCGAGCCTGGAGAACTCTTTCATAGTCTCGACCGTGTTCTCGCCACCGCCGTCCAGGTACTTCCAGACGGCCCGCCCCGGCTTGATCCAGTCGGTGTGGAGCCCCTGCGGGAAGAGGCGCGGGTCCGGCGCCGGCGAGAGGTTGTGCACGATGTCGCAGTTGACCAGCGTGTTCAGATCCGGGCCGATCATCACCACGCGCCACGGCGTGGTGATGGGGCCGACGATCGCTGCCGGCTGGGCCAGCCGAGCCGCCTC
>WNGK01006139.1_pt1 | contig 12640 bp, 8 predicted proteins | sample 5400601 | NCBI WGS metagenome assembly WNGK01 (sample SAMN13153376, study PRJNA577476) | soil metagenome | isolation source: 60 cm soil or saprolite under Garry oak tree replicate 1 | place: USA:California | collected 2016-06-15 | reverse complement strand
CGGCTTCCTGCCAGTTTCTGGCTTGACGGGCCTTTGTACGGGCAGCAACGAGGGTCTCGATCTGGGCACGAGTGGCATCATCGATGGTACGGTGAATATCCAGAGCCGGATCGAGAGCAATGCCAAGGACGCCGGTCAACTCATCGAGCACAGCCAGCCCGGCACGTGCCAGTTGGCGCTGCTCTCGCTCTTTCCCTGGCGCTGGTTTGCCGGTGATGTCGTTGAGGCGTCGCACGAGCATATCGACGACGGCCATACTGGCAGATGTGTTGAAGTCATCATCCATGGCAGCAATAAACTCCTCGCGGTAGTGGGCGAACTCTTCGGGCTCCCTTTCGGGCGCAGGAGTGTCGCCCACGAATCTGGCAGCCGCCTGCAGCGCTTCTACCCAACGACGCCAGCGCTTGACAGCCGCACCAACTTGCTCGGGAAGATAGGTGAACGGCGTGCGGTAGGACTGCGACAACAGATACAGGCGCAGGGCCGGGGCCGGTGTCACCTCCAACGCCGACCTGACCGTCACGAAGCTGCCGGAATGTGCCATTTTCTCCTCTCCCATCTGCAACAGACCGGTATGGACCCAATAGCGCGCAAATGGTTTGCCCGTGAGGCTCTCACTCTGGGCGATCTCGTTCTCGTGGTGCGGGAAGATCAGATCGGCACCGCCGCCGTGGATATCGATCTGTTCATCCAGCGTTTCCATGGCCATCGTCGAACACTCGATATGCCAGCCGGGGCGTCCATGGCCCCAGGGGCTCTCCCACCACGGCTCCCCCGGTTTGGCTGCTTTCCAGAGGGCAAAGTCACGCGGGTTCCGCTTGCGCTCGTCCGGCTCGAGACGCCCTCCGGCCTCCATCGCCTCCCGATTCCGTCTGGAAAGCTTCCCATAGCCGGGAAAGGAGTCAGTGGAGAAATAGACGTCGCGGTCGCCTTCTCCTCCGAGCACATACGCGTGCCCTTGCTCGATGAGCTTTTGCACAAAGGCGATAATCTGGGGGATAAACTGGGTCACATAGGTATAGACATCCGCCGGACGGACGGCCAGAGCGTTCATATCACGGAAGTAGCTCGCTGTATAGCGTTTGGCGGCCTCAGAGGCCGGGATCCCCTCACGCAGACCGGCCTGGATAATCCTATCATCGATATCTGTGAAGTTCTGGACGTAATTGACCGGATATCCCCGGTATTCTAGGTAGCGCCGCATCACATCGCTGGCGACGAAGAGACGCGCGTGACCCAGGTGCGGCTCGTTCTTGGGGGTCAGGCCACAGACATACATCCGGACGGGCAGAGAAGCCGGAACAAATGCTTCTTTTTCACCGGTGAGGGTGTTCGTAATACGCATCGTTGGGATGTTCCTCTCTGCTAAAAGATGGCTTCCCCGGTAGCCGTATCGAAGAGGTGCATGGACTCGTTGTCGACGTGCAGGCGCACCTGAGTGCCGGCTTGCACCTGGGACTGCGGATCGAGCTTGGCCACAACACTCCTGCCCGCCACGATCAGGTACACCAGCAACTCGTCGCCCAGGTTCTCGACCACGTCGACGCTCCCATCGAGCGTCGATCCTGTCTGGCTCTCAGACGGAACCAGCGCTACGTCTTCCAGGTGGGAAGGGCGGATGCCGAAGGTCAAGTCCTTTCCTGCCGCTGCTCTGGCCCGCTCCACATAGCGCGCGGGGACGACGATCTGCCCGATCCCCTCCAGCACAACCTTCGTCTGCCCTTCTTCCTCGATGATTTTGGCATTGGGGAAGAAATTCATGGAGGGAGAGCCAATAAAGCCGGCGACAAAGAGGTTGGTAGGATGATCGTAGAGCTCTTGAGGTGAGCCAAGCTGCTGGATGAGGCCAGCGTTGAGCACCGCGATGCGGTCGCCCATCGTCATGGCCTCGACCTGATCATGGGTGACGTAGATGACCGTCGTCTGGATACGACGGTGCAGCTTGATGATCTCGGCGCGCGTGGCGACACGCAACTGCGCATCCAGATTCGAGAGCGGTTCGTCCATTAAGAAGACATCCGCCTGGCGTACAATCGCGCGACCAAGGGCCACCCGTTGGCGTTGTCCCCCGGAGAGCTGTTTGGGCTTGCGTTTGAGCAACTGCTCCAGGCCCAGGACTTGGGCCGCCTCCTGCACACGCGTGTTGATGTCCTGTGCGGGGACATGGCGCAGTTTGAGCCCGAAGGCGACATTGTCAAAGACGTTCATGTGTGGATAGAGCGCGTAGTTCTGAAAGACCATCGCAATGTTGCGGTCTTTGGGGTCCACACCATTGACCAGGCGGTCGCCAATGAAGATGCGACCTGCGCTGGGTTCATCTAGCCCAGCTACCATGCGCAAGCACGTGCTTTTGCCACTGCCTGATGGCCCGACCAGCACCAGGAATTCCTGGTCCTTGATCTCGATGCTGATATCGTGGACAATTTCCACCTGGTCAAAGGACTTGTAGATGTGCTCGAATCGAACTTCTGCCATGAGAGATTCCTCCTGTCACTGCTGCTGCTGAAAACTTGTTCCTTGAGAATAGTGAGACGTCACTATAGTTGCTCCACGTGAAACGTGAGGGTAAAGATTTCGCCTGGCCCCACCTGCTGCACGAACTTCTCGTAGACCCCCTGGACTAGTGGAAGTGGGTCTGAAATCATCGGCTGTTGGCAACCCTCTCCCTCAAATAGCCGGCCATCGCGAAAGTGAAACGTTCTTTCAACCTCTCGGAGCGGCAAGTCCAGATGCACCGTGATCGTCAAGGTATCGTCGGTCCTAAGCCTTGGGTACACTTCTTCCTGATAGACCGACGCGAGAAGGGATAAGAACTCCGCCTCGTTTACCGGTGTCCTATGCCTGGTGACTGGAAAGACCCGTTGACCTTGCTCATCAGTTTCGACCTGGACGGCGACCCTGAATATTGCTTCAAACACGTGCTTCTCCTCTTTTCTCTCTGCTGCTAGTATAAGCAGGAAGTGTCAAGAAAACGTTATGAGCAGCGTTATGGGCCACGGCCCCAAACGCTTCTCCACCGAGGAGTGAGCAGGCACCCCCAATAGTTGGTGGAACCGGCTTCCAGTTAGACGCGACGCCGCTTGGGTGGTCGGACACCATTGTGCGGAATAGGTGTGACATCAATGATTGAAGTGATGGTCAGGCCGGCGGCTTGCAGTGCGCGGATCGCTGCTTCGCGGCCCGAACCGGGGCCTTTGACAAAGACTTCGATCTGTCGCAGGCCATGCTCCATCGCTTTGCGTGCTGCCGCTTCGGCAGCAACCTGCGCGGCGTAAGGAGTACTCTTGCGCGATCCCTTGAAACCCTGTCCGCCAGCACTGCCCCAGGCGATCACATTGCCATTAGGGTCGGTCAAGGTGACGATAGTATTGTTGAAAGTTGCCTGAATGTGGGCCTGCCCACGCGGGATGGACTTACGTTCACGCCGCCTGGGCCTGCCTGATGTTTTCTTTTTGTCTGCTGCCATGTATGAGATACCTCCCCGGCTTTCTGTTCCACACAGCCAGATGTGCGAAGCTAGACGCGCCAGCTCATATCACTTCCCATTTTACCCCCTTCGCCCGATAGTTGGTGGAGCCTGAATTCGGCAACAGGTTCATCATCTGTCAGCAAATCTGGTATTATAGAGTGAAGTCAATGGAAATATTGTAGCATATGTTCGTCGCAACCTTTACGAGTCAGCAAATCTGGTATCATGCAAGGGTGAAGTAGTCCAGAGGGTCTGGAGTCTCTCGCCATTCCCCAGACCCCCAGCCAGCGTCGACCCGCGTGCAGCGCATCCAACACCTGGCAGCAGGCGGAGCATGCCTGAGCCTGCCGGCGTGGCGCTTGCCGGGTGGCGCGCGGCAGGAAAGGAGCACACCGATGAAGCGGTACTCCTATGGTGAGCGCGACTATAGCTTCGGCAAGCGCATGCTGACGCTGCGCACCAATATCGGCCTGACGCAAGCAGGCCTGGCGCAGCTGCTGGGCGTCTCCCGCCGCGCGGTATCCGAGTGGGAGGCCGGGAGCAATCATCCCACAGTCGGCCACCTGCAACACTTGCTGGGGCTGTGTGTGCAGCAGCGCGTCTTTGCGCCCGGACGGGAGGAAGCGGAGATCCGCGCCTTGTGGCAGGCCGCGCACCAGAAGGTGTTCCTGGATGAGGTCTGGCTCTCCGCCTTGCTGGCCCAGCCCTCTGCCCCACCGGCGCCGGCGGGGCAGAGGGCTGGCGCCCAAGAGGGAAGTGCTCCCACTCCTGCTCGGGCCGGCCTGGCGCCTTCATCACAGCCGGGACCGAGTCCGCTGTTGGGTGGGCCAGACGGAAGCCGAGCCCCGGCTACCCGTGGCCCACGGGTGGATTGGGGTGAGGCGCTGGATGTGCTCAGCTTTTTTGGACGCGAGCAGGAACTGGCCACCCTCGCCTGGTGGGTGGTGCAGGAGCACTGCCGGGTGGTGAGCGTGCTGGGCCTGGGCGGCATCGGCAAGTCGGCCCTGGCGACCCTCGCCATGCGCCAGGTAGCCGAGCACTTCCAGGTGGTGCTCTTTCGCTCGCTGCGCGATGCCCCCGCATGCTCTGTCCTGTTAGAGGACTGCCTGCATGTGCTCGCTCCACAGTCGCTGGAGGTGGGAGTTGACGACCTGAAACGAGGCATCAGGCTCCTACTGGAGCTTCTGAGGGAGCAGCGGGTGCTGCTAGTGCTCGACAACCTGGAAGCCCTGCTGGAAGCAGGCGAAGCGCGAGGCCATCTGCGTCCTGGTTACGAGGACTACGCCCGGTTGCTGCAAACGGTGGCCGAAACGGCGCATCAGAGTTGCCTGCTGCTGACCAGCCGCGAGAAGCCGGCCGCGCTGCGCGCCCTGGAAGGTCGCCACATGCCCATGCGCTCCTTGCGCCTCTCGGGGCTCTCTGTGGCGGCGGGCGAGCAACTGCTGGCCGGCCACGCGCTGCTCGGCTCGGTAGAGGAGCGAGCACGGCTGGTGGAGCGCTATGAGGGCAATCCCCTGGCCTTGAATATGGTGGCGGTGACCATTATCGACCTTTTCGGAGGCCAACTCGCGCCCTTCCTGGCCCAGGAGACGCTGGTCTTTGGCGGCATCAGCGACCTGCTCGACGAGCAATGGAACAGGCTCTCCCCACTGGAGCAGACTCTCCTCTACTGGCTGGCCATCCTGCGCGAGCCGGTGACGCTCCAGGAGCTGCTAGCGGGGCCACCAGCACCGCTAGCACCAGTGCAAGTGCTGGAAGCCGTGGACGGCTTACATCGCCGCAGCCTGGTCGAGCGCGGGCAACGGCCGGGCAGCTTTACCTTGCAGTCGGTGGTGCTGGAGTACATGACCGAGCGGCTGGTCACGACGGCCAAACAGGAGATCGAGTACGGGCGGCTCTCGCTTTTGCGTGAGCATGGACTCTCTCAAGCACAGGCCAAGGAGTATGTGCGCCAGACGCAGGAGCGGCTGCTGCTCACTCCCCTGCTGGAGCGCCTCGAGAGCATATACCGGGGGCGAGTCGGGGTAGAGGAGCGCTTGCGCGAGCTGCTCTCGACGTTGCGCCCATGGGATGAACTGGCCCAGGGCTATGGCCCGGCGAACCTGGTGGCGCTGCTGCGGCTGCTGCGCGGGGACCTGCGGGGGCTGGATCTCTCGCAGATGGCCCTGCGGGGGGTCTATCTGCAAGGCGTCGAGATGCAAGATGCGAACCTGTCCGCAGCGCTGATGCGTGAGTCCGTCTTTACCCAGAGCTTCGATGCCATCTGGGGGGTCGCTATCAGCAGGAGCGGGCAGTACTGGGCTGCGGCTAGCCAGCGGGGAGAAGTACGGGTGTGGCGGATGGAGCGGGAGGCAGGCCAGATCTTACATCGCGTCTGGCAGGCGCATACGGACTTTGTGATTGCTTTCGCCTTCAGCCCGGACGAACGCACGCTCGCCAGTGCGAGCTTTGATGGCAGCGTCAAGCTCTGGGACGTCGAACGCCGTGCCTTGCTCTGGTCGGGCCGGCATACCAAGAGCACCCTCTGCCTGGCCTTTTCCCCGGATGGCCGTCAACTCGCCAGTGGGGGGGCTGATGCGACCATACGGTTCTGGGATGCGAAGCTGGGCACCCCCTTTGAGGAGACGCCGCATCCCGGTTCGGTCTTCGCGCTGGCCTGGAGCTCGGATGGACGCCGGCTCGCCAGTGGGGACACAGCGGGCACGATCCGGCTGTGGGAGAGGCAGCCAACCGGGCCGACTCGCTGCGCCGAGATCCTTGCTGGGCATAGCAACGGCGTGCGCGGGCTGGCCTTTGCCCCCGATGGAAGCCGACTCGCCAGCGCGAGTTGGGATGGCACGGTCAAGCTCTGGGAGCTAGGAGAGGAGGGAAGCCTTCGCATGCGCCAGACACTGATGGGGCATACGGAGGGAGTGAATTGCCTGGCCTGGAGTGCGGATGGACGCACGCTGGCCAGCGGCAGCTTTGACCACACCATCCGGCTGTGGGAGGCCCAAGAGGGCACATTGCGGATGGTGTTGCAGGGCCATAGCACTGTCGTGTACAGCCTGGCCTTCACGCCTGATAGCCACAGCCTACTCAGTGGCGGTGGCGATGGCACGCTGCGGCTGTGGGAGGTGGAGCGTGGGCAGTGCGTACGCGTCCTCGAGGGCTACGTGGCCTCCCTCTTCGACCTCGCCTGGAGTCCAGATGCCAAGCAGCTCGCCAGTTCCGGCACGGATACGCACGTCACCATCTGGGGGGTGGCCAGTGGGATGCCACGTGCCGTGTTGCGCGGCCATCGCTGGAGCGTGTCCGGCGTCGCGTGGCGTCCGGATGGACGATTGCTCGCCAGTGCCGGATGGGATCATGCCATCCGGCTCTGGGATCCAACCACCGGGACCTGCGTGCAGATTCTGCAGGCCCTTGACGACCCCGAAACCACCTTCTTCGGCGTGGCCTGGAGTCCGGACGGGAAGCGCCTGGCCAGCGGAACTGTACTGCAGGGTGTGCTGGTGTGGGACGGGATAGGGCGCTCTCCACGCTGGGTGCGCCATCGGCTCCCGACCGGGGTCCGTCGCGTGGCCTGGAGTCCGGACGGGACGCGGTTGGTCGGCGGGGGCGATGATGGCCACGTGTACATGTGGGACGCTTCTGATGGCACACTGCTCCAACGGCTGGCGGGGCATCAGGGGGTCGTCACGAGTGTGGCCTGGAGTCCCGATGGCACCCGGCTGGCCTCTGGGAGTGGCAGCCAGGAGCAGGGAGGCGGGAAACTGGTGGTGTGGGATGCCCATAGTGGGGAGGACGTGCGCACCTTGACGGAGCATCCGGGGGGAGTCTCCGCGCTGACCTGGGGTCCCACTGGGCAGGTGCTGATCAGTGGAGGCAGGGACGGCAAGTTGCGCTGGTGGGAGGTCCAGAGCGGACAGTGTGTGCATGTACAAGAGGGGCATCAGCAAACGGTGCACGCACTCAAGGTGAGTCCCGATGGAGGCTGGCTGGCGAGCTGCGGTGATGATGGAGCGATTGTGCTCTGGGACCCCGAACGAGGCAAGCCTCTGCGAACGCTGCGGCGGGATCGCCCCTACGAACGACTCAATATCACTGGCATCCGAGGACTGTCCGAGGCCCAGAAGGCCACCTTGCGGGCCTTGGGGGCTGTTGAGGACGAGGCGGATGAGCAGAGCACTAGCCTCGATCAGGCCACTCAGCGCTAGCCGCGCGGCTGGGCCACCAGGAGTGCACGGGTTACCAGCGGCGCCGCGAGATCGATCCAACCCGGTTCCACCTGGACGGGGCTCTTCATGCCTCTCAAAACGACGCTTACTTGCTCAATGAGAAGTGAAAGGAATCACCTATGGGATTTGATCAGTACCACGAACCTGCGCACGAACTCCCACCGGAGACGCGCACCTTTGCACGCATGATTGCGTCGCTCACCGAAGAGGCCGAAGCCATCGGCTGGTACGAGCAGCGCCTGGCCGTAGAGCCAGACCCGCAGGCGCGAGCCATCATGGCCAACGCCCAGGGGGAGGAATTCAAGCACTTTGGCATGAATCTCGCATTCTTACTGCGCCAGAAACCAAAGTGGCGCGTCGCTCTACAGGATATCCTCTTCAAAGAGGGCGACATTGTCGCACATGGCGAGGAAGCGGAGGAGGCCGAGCAAAAGCTTCATGATGCAGAGCCGCTGTATCCGGAAGCCACGGAGATGCCGCATCTCACAGTACCCGTGAGTGAGCGCGATCATAGACAGGGGTCGCTAACCGCCGCGGTGACATTGGTTGAGTACGGTGACTACGAATGTCCCTATTGCGCTCTTGCCTATCCTGTCGTGAAAGAAATCCAACGCCAACTCGGCCCAAATCTGTGCTTTGTCTTTCGCCATTTTCCAGTGCCGCAATTGCATCCGCATGCCTGGCATGCGGCAGAAGCAGCGGAAGCCGCTGCTGTCCAGGGCAAGTTTTGGCACATGCACCAGATGCTGTTCGAGCACCAGGATGCGCTCGACGATGAGCACCTGCTGCACTATGCTGCCGCCCTCGGACTTGATACTGAGCGCTTCAAGTGGGAGTTACAGAACCATGTTTTTGCGCAGCGGGTGGACGAGGATGCCGAAAGCGGGAGGCATAGCCGGGTAAGCGGCACCCCGACCTTCTTCATCAACGGGCTACGACATGATGATACGTACACGCTCGATGTACTGTTGCCCGCGGTGCGGAGCGCCTTAACCCTGGACTGAATTTAAGGGACAGCCGATCCGCGTGACCCAAAGTGACGAGCCAGCGATGAGAAGTTATGGGAAGTGACATGGCAACCTATGAACACTGATTTCCCGCGATCCTCCTAGTATACTCATAGGTGTTGGATGCGCTCCACGCGCATCCACGCAGGTTACAGGGAGCCTGGGGAATGGCGAGAGACTCCCCTCTACTCCATCCTGTATAAAAGCAGATTGGCTAACAGATGATGAGCGCTCTGCCGCTCCTGCGGAAAATGCTCGCCAGTGACAGGCATGCTGTCGGCATTTCGTAGTTGGAGAAAGAGGACATGCTATGGGATTATTACGGCTGGCCGTACTCGGCACTCCCGAAGTGTTTCACGATGGTACCCGCCTCACCTTTGCCCTGCGCAAGGCCCAGGCCTTACTGCTCTACCTCGCCGTTGAAGGGGGGATGCATTCTCGCAACAAGCTGACGACTTTGCTGTGGCCGGATAGTGAACCCCGTGATGCGCGCCGGTCGTTGCGCAACGCCCTGACACCGTTGCGCAGCGTGCTCTCAGACGCTTCGGCTTCTTCGCACACTCATCTGATCAGCGAGGGTGACCTGCTCGGCCTCAACCGGCAGGCACCCCTCGAACTGGACCTCGACGTGGTGCAGCAGGCCTATCAGCAAGCCCTGCGACTCTCCACTGCTCCCCCACAGTCGCAGGGGGCGATCCCGATAGAGAACTTGCAGCAGGCCCTCACGCTGGTGCGCGGCCCCTTCCTCGACGGCTTCTGGCTTGGAGAGGAGACGCCTTTTGACGAATGGGTCCTGCAACAGCAACGGCAATGGCAGATGCGCCTGCAGATGCTCTACGATCGCCTTTCCTGCTGGCAAGAGGCCACGGGAGAGCTGGAGCAGAGCAAAGCGACGCTCACGTCCTGGCTGGCCCTCGATCCTCTCTCGGAGGAGGCCGCTCGCCGTCTCATGCGCCTGCACCTGGCAGTGGGCGATGCCTCGGCTGCCTGGGAGGTCTATAGCGCCCTGCGCAGCAGGCTAGCCCAGCAGTTACGCTTCAAGCCTTCGCCGGAAACGGTGGCTCTGGCCGACCGTATTCGTGCCAGTGCTACCAGCCGACGAGGCGGGCCTGCTGTTCCTGCTTCCCCTGCCGCCAGCCAGCCGCCAGGTGAACTGGTGGCTCCCCTCATAGGCAGAGCTAGCGCTTTCAGTCAGCTTGTGGCTGGCTATCAGCAACTGCGCCAGGGACAGGCACATGGCTTGCTGCTGGTGGGAGAGGCAGGCATCGGCAAAACGCGGCTGGCCCACGAGTTTGTGAGCTGGGCCAGGGCACAGGGGGCCGATGTCTTGATCGGACACGCATTCGAGATGAAGGTACACCTGCCCTATCAGCCGCTCATCGAAGCGCTGCGCGAGCGGCTGGAGGGGGAGAACGCCCCGGAGGACCTGCTGGAGGATCTCTGGCTGGCCGAGCTCTCCTGCCTGCTGCCCGAGCTGCGCGTGCGCTATCCCGACCTGCCACCCGCAACCGGCGCTGAGCTGATGGCCAGGATGCGGCTGTTTGAAGCGGTGGTCCGCTTGCTCGACGTGCTTGCCAGGCGTGCGCCGCTGGTCCTGCTTCTGGAGGATCTGGACTGGATCGATGAAGCCTCCCTCGACCTGCTGCGCTACCTGGCACACGCCTGGAGGGAACACGGCACCCGGGCGTTGCTGCTCTTGACCGTGCGCCGGGAGGGACTCCAACTCAAAGCGGCTCTGGCCACCCAACTGGTCGACCTGGGACGCTACCTGCCTTTGACCGAAGTCAGCCTCCAGCCGCTCAGTCAGGCCGAGACCCGCCAGCTTCTTCAGGCTCTGGTGCGCGAGCAGGAACCCGCCTCGGCCCATGATCTCAACCCGCGACTGCAGTCTCTGGCCGTGAGGCCCTCGAAGAGGCAGATAGAGGCACTGGGCGACTTCCTGTTTGCCCAGACAGGAGGACAACCCTTGTACCTGCTGGAGACGCTCAAGCTGTTGTGCGAGCGCATGTGGCTGGTACCACAGCCGGGGGGAGATGGCACCTGGCGGCTGGAGCCGAGCATGGATCTGGCCACCGCCTTTACCCAGGAGCAGTCCCGGCGCGAACTATTACCGGCCTCGGTGCGAGCGCAGGTGCGGGCGCGCCTGGCGAAGCTGTCGCCAGCGGCACAGCAGGTGGTGATGGCCAGTGCCGTGCTGGGCCGTCAAACGACCGCCCACGAGCTGTGGCTGGTGGCGGATGTCGGTGTCCAGGCAGGCATCGAGGCGCTGGAGGAGGCGGTGCGGAGTGGCATCCTGCGCGAGGTAGTCAGCGGAAATGGCCACCCGGCCAGCTATGGCTTCGCCCAGGAGCTGATGCGTCAGGTGGTCCTGACCGAACTGGGGGAGGTACGCCGAGAGGTCTTGTCCCAGCGCGCCGCAAGCCGGATCGAGCGCGAGCCAATCAAGTTGTCCGGACGAGCAGCCCATGTTCTCTCGGCCTGAGAGAGCAGGCCTGTCTCTCGCTCCAGCACGCCGAGCTCCGATGCCAACGAGGTCCACTCAGCAAAAGAGTGAAGGGCTTCTTTGGCCTCTTTCGTTTCAAGGAGATACGTATGCTTCACCAGCAACATGAGGAAAGACTATGACGACTCGTTCAACCACTCCAGGCTACTTCACACGCTACGAAAACCTTGCCTTCGCGCGCACGGACGATGGCGTCCTGACAATGCGTTTCCATACCAACGGCGGACCAATTACCTTCACCGGCCAGACCCACGAAGACCTGCCTCGTGCGCTTGAGGAGATCGCTCTCGATCAGAACAACCGTGCGCTCCTTCTCACTGGCACAGGAGATACTTTTATGGCTTCTATCGATGGAGCCAGCCTCGGCGACATCTTCAAGCCTGCGCACTGGGAGAAAATTCGCCGCGAGGGAATCAACGTCCTCCAGCGCCTGCTCGATCTTCCCATGCCGGTCATTGGGATCGCCAACGGTCCGGCTACCGTCCACTCGGAGTACCTGCTCCTGGCCGACGTGCACATTGCTTCGGAGCGCGCCACGTATGGTGATTTCCCACATCCTGCGTTTGGGATCACTGCCGGTGATGGTCTCCAGGTGGTCTGGGAAGAGGTCGTCGGCCCTATGCGGGCCAAGTGGCTGCTGTGGAGCGGCGAGACCATCGACGCGCAGACTGCGGAACGATGGGGGGTCGTGACCGAGGTGCTGCCGCACGACAAGGTGCTCGCGCGTGGCCTTGAAATCGCTCACAGGCTGGCCGCAAAACCCGATCTGTACCGCAGGCTCCAGCGCCAGACGCTCAATCAGCGTCTGCGACGTCGCATTGCCGAGGGTGTTCCTTTCGGTATGGCCCTGGAAGGACTCACCGCCGCCGACCTCCCCTACCAGACCCAGGCATAACCAGAACGGCTGCCAGGGTCGAGGATGTCTCGACCCTGGCAGCCTGACGAAACCTATGGTGCCCACGACCGAGAGCGTCTGTGAGTTGGTCTCGCTCTCACTTGCTCAAAGCCGGCCGTTTCATGAGACGTTTAATGTTGGGATTTACAGGAAGGTTTTGCGATGGGCTACGAACCAGGGTTCAAGCTGATCTTGGGCCTCAAAGACGTCAACCTGGCACTCGAAGCAGCCAAAGCGAAACGGGCTCTTTTGCCTGCTGCGGAAATCGTGCGTGAGACGATGCTCGAAGCAGTCGAGCAGTGACTGGGCTCCAAGGACTGGTCAGCTCTGGCGAAGGTGACACGTCGCCGAGCAGGCTTAGAAGAAGCAGAGGCCTAGCAGTTTGTCGGAGAGAAACGGGCACTCCTCGTCCGTAATGGTATACTGGTGAGCATGAAAAGAACCTTCAAAACCGTGAACTACGACCAGGCACTCGATCTGACGGTGCGGCTGGGCGACTGTCTGCCCCCCGAGCATCTGGCACGCTTCGTCGTGGACAGCGTGGCT
>WNGK01021480.1_pt1 | contig 12642 bp, 23 predicted proteins | sample 5400601 | NCBI WGS metagenome assembly WNGK01 (sample SAMN13153376, study PRJNA577476) | soil metagenome | isolation source: 60 cm soil or saprolite under Garry oak tree replicate 1 | place: USA:California | collected 2016-06-15 | reverse complement strand
CGGGAGACAGCGCGGCTTCCGGCTCGTCAAAGAGGTACAACCCATTCCCACGGAGCCGATGGAGCACAAGAGACAGAAACGATTCCCCGTGCGATTGGGCATGCAAGCTGCGGCCGCCGCGACGCGGCGTGACGCGAGGGCGGCCCACTGGGCTTCCACCCCGGGCACGATTGGTTGGGCTGCGCCCATCTGCCATGCCGGCGTTTCTCCGTCTACGCCGTACCGATCCGAGCCGCCCACAACCGTGTGCATGTCGCGAATCTACTACGGCTATCGGGTTGGCGACCGGGACTATACGGGAACCCGAGTCACGTTCAACGACCTGCTGCTACACGACCTCGATTGGAATTGGGAAGCCAAGTACGAGGACAACCGGCACGTCACGGTGCGGTACGACCCCACGGACCCGGCGGTTGCCGCGCTGGAGCCGCGCACACCGGGTCGGACGCTGCTCTGGGTACTGGGCGTCTGGTTTACGGCGGCGGGCTACAAACAGGGCCAGCATTCCTAGCAGGTGTTCCGCATTCCCGCTCAACTCAGCAAATTAGGACGATTCGCGATTGGCGAAGCATCGGACGGCTCCACCACGGCACCGGTGGGATTGAACGAGGAGGCCGGATGGCTCTATTCCTGGTGATCCCGCTATTCATTGTCTCCCTATTCATGGGTGTGCAGAGCTGGTTGTGGAGAGTCGTTTTCACGGCACTCGTTGTAGCGGCCTGGAGATTTCTCGGACCGGCTTGGGTTGCAGTTCCGGTGGCGTTTATCATCGGCATCTGGTTAAAGGATCGGCTCTACAGGATCACCGGCTCGAAGGTTTAGGACTTCCCGCGGTGAAGCCGCCGCCTAACAAGCCATTGACGTCGGCCATTGCCCTCGTGCTTGCCTTCGCTGCGTGCGGGCGCCGAGAGGACTCTGCCGGGCGCCAGGCCGACGCTGGATTCGCGGCTATGCAAGCACGCGGTCAGGTGGTCATGGGCGTAGATCAATACGCGTCGGCCCACGTCTTTGAGGGCCTTGAGGATGGTGGGCGCATCGTCCTCGACGCAGATAGTGCTTCTGACACCGCTGGGATCGCAGCGATCCGACACCACATGCGCGACATCGCCACCGCGTTTCGAGCCGGAGACTTCGCGAGGCCCTTCGCGGTGCACGCTCGGGTAGTCCCTGGTACCGCTGTCATGGCGGCGCGGCGGACCCAGATCACCTATGAGGCCAGCGATCGCCCGCGGGGAGCGGAGGTCCGGATTCGGACTACCGACGCAGCGGCCGTGGCGGCGCTTGGGGAGGTCACGTGGCGGGGCAGGGATCAGCGGGAAACGTAATAGCGGCGCTCTGTAGCTTGTTCGTCCCCGGCCTTGGTCAATTGCTTCAAGGGCGGCTATTCATGGCCATCATTCAATTCGTCTTGGCGGGCGTTCTCTGGTTCTTTCTGCTTGGGTGGTTGATCCATCTCTGGTCGATCTTGGATGCCGCGATGTGGAAGCCCAAACAAGAGCCCGCGTCCTAGCCGTGCTGCCTACCAAGCGCTTGAAGCTGACGGGCGGCAGCATCCTCGGTGATGCAAGAACCTGATCGTCCCCACATTCTCGTGCTCCCGCCGATCCTCGTTGGCGGTCTCCTCCTTGTCGGCGTCTCGGTGCATTACTGGCTGTGGACAGTGACGCCGTTTCCGATTGTCCCGGCCAGAATCCTCGGTGTCGTGCTGTTCGTGTCGGCCGGAGTGCTCGCGCATGCGGCTCACAATGCCATGAAACGCGCAGGGACCAACATTTTCCCCACGCAGCCCGCTCTCGCGTTGGTCAGCGATGGCCCGTTTCGGCGTACGCGTAACCCGCTCTACATCGCGGCGGTCGGCGTCTACTTGGGTGTGGCATTCTGGGTCGATGGCTTGGTAACATTCCTGTTGCTTCCAATCGTAGTGGCGGGGTTGCACTGGGCAGTTGTGATGCCTGAGGAGCGCTACCTTGAGGGGAAGTTCGGCGACGCCTATCGGGCGTATCAGTCCCAGGTCCCGCGCTGGTTGTAGGGAATCGGATGCCGCCTAACAAGCGCTTGAAGCTGGCGGGCGCTGATCGTTTGGTCGAAGCGGAGTGTTGTGCCCCTGACGGGGCACGGACTTTGGTCCAGCGGCCTTGCGCCGGCGGGCGGGTCGCTCGCAGCTTACGCGCGATCCGTTAGACGGCGGCCAAATCTCACCACATGCACATTAGCCTATGACCCAACCAACCCCCACGCCGACGGCCCCGCCAGCACCGGTCCCGGGAGGCGTCCGCCTCGCCGCCATCTTTTGCTGGATCGTTGGCCTCCTTTCGGCAGGCGTTTCCCTTGCAATAGGCATTCCTAGCCTATCAGCCGGAGGTAGTCTCTTGCTCGTCGTGGCGAACGTCACGGCTGGCATCATGGTGTGCGTAGCTGGATTCCTCGTCTGGAAGCAGCGGCGTCTCGGCGTATTGCTGGTAGTCTTGGGCTGGGCATTTCCGACGGTTGGCGCCCTGTTAACGCATCAGCCCACACGGGCTGGGCCCGTTCTTCTGCTGATCGCCATGTTGCTCCTCTTTGCGAATTGGAAGAATCTGCATTAGGCGGCGTGCCCGGACACTTCACGATGAACGCCCGAAGAGGAGTCCATGAACTCCGTCATGTCAAGTCCTTTCGCCCTGTGGGTTGTCGTCATCGGCGTCGTCGTGTTGAGTGGTCTGTTGGCGGCGGTTGCGGTCGCTCCTTGGTTAGTCGTAGTACAACTCGTGCTCTGGGGACGTTCACACAGGCTACCGGAGGCGTCTGCCTAACAAGCGCTAGGCAGTCGCAATAGGGGAATTCCAACTGTCCGAGAGCATCAGGTTCACTGACGACCTGTTCTGGCCCAGCCTGCTCTGGGTCCTTCCATTATTACTCATCGGCGCCGTGTGGCTCGCTGTCGCGGTCCTTGTGAACAAGGGGGAAGACGTGGAGCGACCAAACCGTATGGCTCACCTCTATGGCTACACGGTCTGCTTGATAAGTCTGGTGGTTGGACTCATAACCCTCTCCTCGATCTTGGGCGCCACATTCGACCGGGCGAATCCGCTGCAATCTGACAACCCATTCGGCACATCGCTCTCCTCTTTTGAGAGCTACAAAGCGACTTACCGCCGTGAGCAGGCAGTGTTCGAGAGAGGAGAGGGCGTGAAGCAGGACAGCCTCTCCGAAGCGGCGTTACGAACGAGATACGACGCTCTGGTCCGTGATCGTATCGCGGCAACACGTTATCGCACCGGCAAGTCGATCACGGTCGGTCTCATCTTTTTGGTCCTCTCGGGCGTTCTTTTTGTCACGCATTGGCGCTGGGTGCGTCGCCTGAACGGTGCTCAACGAGCGGCTGCCTAACATGCGCCTGAAGCCGACGGCGCCCGTGCTCGAGGGGAGAATTGCGTTGGTGCGCCGTCCAGTGTGGCGCCGCAGCTTAGGCGCAATCCGTTAGACGGCAACGACCCTCCCACAGTCCTCGTGCCTACACCTGAGCAGCTCCGACACGAAGCGTTCGCCGATGCCGTCGAGCAAGCGACCAGGATGCCGCTCTTGCTTCGTTTCATGGGCTCGACAGGCGAACCCCTCCGCGTAAGAGTGCGAACGACGGACGGGTGCGAAGTCGAGCTTCGGCTTGAAGAGGTCGACCTAGACGGCGGACAGCTGCGAGGGAAGGACCTCCGCGGTGCGGTCACGACCGTCTCCCTCTCCAGCACCGAGGTTGTCTGGCAGCGCCGGCCCCGTGTGTGGCGTTCGGCCACGGTCTGGGTCGCCGGCGGCCTTAGCGGGGTCTGGCTCGGGTTCGGCGGCCATACCCTGGGCATGCTGTTCGGAGCCCTGCTGGGCCTTATGGGTGGCGCATTCCTTTCGTGGCTCTTGAACGACTCGCCGATTATGTACCAGTGGAGGGAGTTGTACAGTGGCCCTGCCGCCTAACAAGCGCGAGAAGCTGGCGGGCGCTGATCGTTTAGTGGAAGCGGAGTGTGGTGCCCCTGACGGGGCCCGGACTTTCGTCCAACGGCCTTGCGCCGGCGGGCGGGTCGCCCGCAGCTTGAGCGCTATCCGTTAGACGGCGCGTCCTACTTTAGTGCGACGCCCGAAATGGCCTTCGACGAACGGTTAGCGGAACGAATTCGAAGCTCGCTTGGTCGGCGCAAGGGCTTCGCCGAGAAGAAGATGTTCGGCGGAGTGGGGCGCGCCGTCTAACAAACGCTTGAAGCTGCTGGTTAAGTGCCATCCGTTACGCAGCAAACGGAGGATACATGACCACGTTTCGTGCGAAGGTATTCGTCTCAATACTTGTCATCGCAGCTCTAGGGTGCGCCACGTCAACCGAGCCCGCCCCGGTCCTCGTACCGATGGTCGTCGCTGCCGGCCGCGATGCCGCTGGCATCGTTTCCTTTGACGTCGAATGGCGCAACGCAGGGGCGGACCCGGTCTACGCGCCCGGGTGCGACCATCGCGTGTCCATGTGGCTCGAGCGTCACGGAGTGGCAGGCTGGGAGGAGTTTGGGGGTGGGGTCTGCCTGACCAACCTCGATCAAAGCCCGGTCCGGGTCGACCCCTACGGGTCCGTTCGAGCGGTAGTCCGCGTCGGGCCTGGCAGCGCAGGTGACTATCGTGCGGTGACCTCAGCGTCCGCGGCCCCGGGGGAGGCAGGACAGTTGGTACGGTCCCCCAGCGCTCACATCTCATAGCCGTTTTGAACAGTTCAGATGATAGGTAACAGTTTGTTATCAGCTGATAGGTAACACTTTCCCCTTGTGATTTTCGGTTATCGCTGCGAGGAGGGCAACACATGGCAAGCCGACCTACCGGTAAGTTAGTCGCATTCGCCTTTCTCCTCTCTATAGTCGTCCACCTTCAGGGATGCGGGGGTTCTAATCCCGTCGAGACCATCAACGTTTCGCTGAAGAATACCGAGGTATATCAGTACCCGACTGTGGGCGGCGACGAAGAGGGCGCAAGGATCTCAATCCAGGCCAAGCATTACAGCACCAGCGAGATCCGTCGCAATGCCGAGACTAACTGGGTCGCGGTGTACATTTATCAGCCAGCGGCTGGCTTTGTGGGCTCGGACTCCGTCGATATTGAAGTCCTCACGGGCTCCGATGGTGCCAGTCTGCCAACGAACGTCAAGAAGGTTGCATTTCACTTTGACATCCATGACTAGAGGGACGTCGCCGCGCGATCCGTTAGGCGTCGAGCCCACGCGAGCTCCAGGATGACTCACCTGGCAAGGCCGCCGCACGTCACCCTGGCCGATCATTTCGCGGACCCGGAAGCGTCGAGGCATCCCCTCGGGGCCCTCTTCGGGGCTCTGGGCGGCGGCGTGGCCGCGGCCGTTGTGGCGCGCCGTCTTACCCAAGCCCGACGCCTAACATTGCGCTTGAAGCTGGCGGGCCTATCGCTCTTAAGCTCAACTGGTTGGCGATCTACGTCGTGCCCTGGCCGAAAGGGAAGGGACGAAGCCCGCCGGAGTTTCTGGCCACGCGTCCAACGACGTGGCTTGAAGCTACCCAACCCTCACACGGGAGAACCGCATGCTCCTCATTCGCGAGATCATGTACTGCAAGCCTGGGAAGGTACGGCCCCTGGTCGAGAAGTTCCTCGCCATGGCAAAGCTGAGCGCCAAGGTTGGCATGCCGAAGATGCGGGTCATGACCGACGTCTGCGCCGACCGGTACTGGATGCTCGTGGCCGAGATGGAGGTGGCGAACATGGCGGAGTTCGAGCGGATGATGCAAGGCGGTGGCCAGAACAGCGAAGACATGAAGGAATTCGAGAGCATAATGAAGGGGTATCACGATCTCGTCGAGCACGGTCGGCGCGAGATCTACAAGATCGAGGGGTGACACACGGTTAGGGGGTGGGCCGCCTAACCGTCGCTACAGCCTTGCCGCGTGTCTCACAAGGAGAAGGCGCATGCCGGATTTTCCCACGAGCAGTCCCGAGCAATTCTACCAAGGCGCTCCGCTCCTTTTGGTCCCCGATGTCTCTGCTACGGCAGACTTCTACCGCAGGATCTTGGGGTTCAAGGTCGACCCGGGAGCTGAGACGCCCGAGTACTGTGTCGTTTGGCGCGATAACGCAGCGGTTCATTTGGCGAAAGGCGAGCACGCGCCGACGGGTGTGCGCGTCTTCTTCTGGGTCAAAGACGTGAATGATCTCTACGCGGAGGTCATTCGACGCGGGGCGGTAATCTCGGTGCCGATTGAGACACGACCGTACCGAGTCCGTGATTTCTCCATTCGCGACGTAAACGGCGTTGAGGTCGTGTTCGGGCAGGACTGGGACTAGCGCGGCACGCCGGTGTGCTGCCTAACATGCGCCTGAAGCTGACGGCGCCGGTCGTCTGTGGTCGAATTGCGTTTGTGACCCTTACAGTGTGGCGCCGCGGCTTGGGCGCAATCCGTTAGGCAGCAGCGCGTGTGTTGACGGGCATGCTGCAGGGGCGTTCCTAGCTTTTGGGAGGCGCCAGATGTGGCAAAGCCAGTATGAGATCACGACCGACGTGACGCCGGTAGCACTTTACCGTGCGATCGCGGATATCAACAACTGGAGCAAGTGGGATAGTGGCCTCGAGTACACACACCTTGAAGGACCAGCGAAGCCGGGCGCGCCCTTTGTATTGAAGCCAAGGGGTGGGCCCAAAGTAAAGATGACCATCGACGAGCTGCGGCCGCACGTACGGTCGCACAACCATTCATTTCCGCGTTGAAGTGTGGGGTCCCTTAGGGTTCTTCTGGCGCAAGGTAGTGGGTGAAGGCCAGATCAAAGGAGCACCGGCGCAGCTCGCCGCGTTCGTGGCCTACGCGCGGCGCGCAGGTGCCTAGACCTCGGACGCTGCTGCATGCGCTTCCCCTCGTACCACCTTCTCCTCGGCGGCCTCGCAATCGCCTGCGGGCGGGATAACCGTCTCGCAGTCGCGCGGATCGCACTTGACTCCCTCAACGGGGAGCGGTTCGTCGGCGTGATCATTTCAACCACGGACCCTGTCCGCCAGTACGCGTTCGCTGCCAGTGCTCGATGGGACGGTACTCGTTTGTGGCTGGCCCCGATGCCCAGTGGACGCGATGTCGTCGTCCCCATGGGCTCGGACGGGCATCCTCCTGTCTTCGAGTTGACTGGTCGTGCGCGAGAGATGCTCGTTGACTCTTCCGAGCATGCCGCTGTCATGGCTCGCCTTGCAATGGGAGCTCGTTTCGCCGCTATCTTCCAGGGTGATGCGATACCGTCCGGTGCTACTCCCGTACCAGGACTGGTTGCCGTGGCCATTGTTCCCGGATGGCATCGGTAAGCAAGCGGCTGCCTAACAAGCGCTTGAAGCTGGCGGGCGCTCACAAGTAGGGAGGAATTGTGTTGCCTCGCTGGCTGGTCTTTTTGTCTGCGGCTCCAACTCTTTGCGCCCGCGAGCGCTGCGCCCGCAGCTTAAGCGCGATCCGTTAGACAGCCGCGTCATGCTCATGGTAAGAGCTACACCATCTCTCTTGCTTGCAGTGCTCTTTGGCGCCGCGTTCCCTACGGCGCCGGGTAAGACGTCTCACGCTGCGGCGCAATCCCTTGCTTCCGAACCTCGACCGGTCGTCGTTCTCCTCCGTCACTCCGTGTGGTTCCCTTTTGTCAATCTGCCGCTTTTCGTACTCTATGAGGATGGCCGAGTAATCGTCCCACACGAGCGGAGTCGTGGAATTCCCCGGTCGTACCAGTCAGCGCGAGTTCCCGACGTCCAGCGAGCACTGTCAGAACTCGGCATCAAACAAGAGTTGTTCGAGTTGCAGGCGAAGTACGACTTTCGTCCGAACGTAACAGATCAGGAAACCGTTTTCCTCTACGTTTGGCACGGGGATTCTCTCACGCGCGTTGCCGTTAGAGCCGGCCTCGGCGCCGATGATCGACTCATCTCCGCGGTTCCATCAGCCTTCAGGACCGTCTACGATCGATTGACACACTTCACGGCCCCGGAGGCCGTCCCCTGGCATCCGGAGTTCATCGAAGTCGCTGCTTGGGGGTACGAGTACGCGCCTGATGATCCGCCGTTAGACTGGCCCGCGAATTGGCCCGACATGAACAGTCCTGGCAGCACACGAGAGAAGCAGCCGGGCATCGACGAACTCTGGAGATTCCGAATCCCATACGGATATCGGTCAGAGCTTGAGCAATTGCTAACCACCCGCCGCGAGAAGCAGGCGATTCGGATCGCCGGTCGAAAGTGGGCGGTGGGTTTCAGGCTTCCATTCCCCGGCGAGTCCCGCTGGAGAAGGTATTTCCCCGAGCTCGAGGGAGACTGACGGGGCCAGACGCCATTCGCGCGGCTGTCTGATATCAACTTTGAAGTGCAACACTGAGTCTCATCGTGCATAGCATTCCTCCGGAGTCCGATAGCCCAGCCGCTTCCGCGGCCGGCGGTTGAGTTTCGCCGCGATCCGATTGCAATCGTGTTGGGTGAGGTGGGCCATGCTCTGGCGCTTGGGCAGATATTGGCGCACGAGGCCGTTGGTGTTTTCGTTGGTGCCGCGTTCCCAGGCGTGATGCGGCGTGGCGAAGTAGAAACGCGTCGCCGTCGCTTGCTCGAGCCGGGCGTAGTCGTGGAATTCGGTTCCGTTATCGACGGTGATGGTCTGCACGTGATGGGGCTGCGTGGCAATCAGCTGTTGCACGCGGGCATTCACCGCAGTGGTGCGCTGACGTAACTGGCCCAGCAGCAGATAGCCGGTCTTCCGCTCGACCATGCTCAGCACGCAGGCGCCCGCCTGTCCGGCGCCGAGCACCGTGTCGGCTTCCCAATGCCCGATCTCTGCACGGGTCTCGGCCGCCAGGGGGCGCGTCGTGATCGGCCGTTTGCCGGCCAGCCGCCCCCGGCTGTCGTAGCGGCCGTAACGTTTGCGCCGCTGCTTGCAGGCGCCGCGCAGATGGCGGTACAGCATGCCGCCGCGGCGCTTCTCGGCCCAGATGTAGCGGTAGATGGTTTCGTGACTGATCGAGAGCAGGTGGAAGCGGCGCAGCCACCCCGCCACCTGTTCGGGACTCCAATCTTCCCGCAGCAACTCCTGGATCTGCGCCCACGCAGCGGGTCCGAACTGGCGATTGCGCCGGGACCACGAGCGGCGGCCGCGCGCGTACCAATCGGCGAGCTGCGGGCGATAGGCGCCATCGTGGTGGGCGTGATTGCGGCCGATCTCGCGGCCGATCGTGCTGCGGTGGCGGCCGAGCACCCGCGCGATCGCCGCGGGGCACAGCCCGCGCTGGCGCAGCAGCCCCAGCGTGTATCTTTCAGCAGCGGTGATCTGGTGATACGTCAGCATAGGTTTCGTTCTCTTGGAGGAGAGTGAAGTCCTATGGTATCGCCAGGTCACCGTTTCTGTCGTGGGTGGTGTTGCACTTACTATATGAATGCACGCGGCCTAACAAGCGCTTGAAGCTGACGGGGGGTGATCGCTGTAAGCGAAACGGAGTGTTGTGCCCCTGGCGGGGTACAGACTTCGTCCTACATCCTTGCGCCGGCGGGCGAGTCGCCCGCAGCTTAAGCGCGATCCGTTAGGCAGCCGGAACACAATGCGTATACGAGTACAGGACATAGCCACTAAACGTAATTGGCTTGCCAAGGTCTCGCTGTTTCTGCACGACGCGAGCATCTGCGAGCGCTTTGCGTACGATGATTCGACTCAAACGTTCTCCCTCGCGCTCCGCCGTATCGGGTATGAATTTCGCAAACGCCAACGCAAGCTCTGGTTCGTCGTGTGGGCCATGCCTTCGGTGCCCTGCACACTCTCTCTGGCGCCCGTGGCGATCGTCCAGGTCAACGAAGGCCCCGACCCATGGGTTGACTGGGGTGAGCAACTCGTCTACATGGACATGGTTGGACCCGCTGACCTCGAGGTCGTCACTAGGGAGGCGAGGGTCGTTCTCCGATTGCAGGAGCGGGCGTCTCTGGTTCTCGCCGATACTGGGGAGCCGACGCACGAGGCGAACCATAAGGATTTCGGAAGCCTTGTGGTGCCGGAACAGCTCGTGACCGAGGTCTCCAGCACCGCCGAGGTGTGACAAAACCGGCCGCCTAACAAGCGCTTGAGGCTGACGGCGCCCGGTCTTGGGAGCACTTGCATTTGTCCGCCAACGAGCTTAGTGGCAGTCTCAATCTTCGCGGCGCCCGCATGGTTTGGCGCCGCAGGTTAAGCGCGGTCCGTTACACGGGACGCGTTAAATGAATCAGATCAAGCAAGTCCTACAGCATTTCAGTGTCACACTCGCTGCGATGCTCTGCGGCGTGACCGTAATCTACGTTCCCTATGGTAGAACCTGGGCCTTACCGACCGAACCCGCTGTCACAGCCCTGGCGGCAGCTCTCTTCGCGCTTGCGTCAATGGTCATGTACCTTGGCGGCTGGAATCTCATGCGGCTCGCAGATGACTGGGTCGAGGTCATGGCTCCACGGTTCCGTTCACTTGCCCACATCGTGGCCTATATGCTCATGGTTGCGATCGTCATTGGGGCAGGGCTCCTGCTGTGGGCCTTGCTCAGTCGCGTGCTGCCTGGGCGTGCCGCCTAACAAACGCTTGAACCTGCCCGGCGCTCTTGTGGGAAGAATTGCGTTGCCTCGCCAGCCAGGCTCTTTGTCTGCCGCCCAACCACCTTGCGCCAGCGGTCATTGCGCCCGCAGCTTAAGCGCGGTCTGTTAGGCCGCATCCAAACATCCCTGTTTCCAGGACTGAGAGTCATTCGAGAGACATCATGAGCACACAGCACCCAATGCCTGATCGAGCCGACACAGGCGCTGCGCCAGCGCCCCTTCGCGCGCGCAGCCTCCAGGCTTCGCTGACAGTGAAGGACCTCGATAAGAGTCTGGCCTGGTACCGCGATGTAGTGGGTTTCGAGGTCGATCGAAAACACGAGCGCGAGGGGAGGTTAAGGGCGGTTTCGCTCAGAGCAGGGGATGTGCGGATCTTGATCAATCAGGATGACGGTGCCAAGGGATGGGAGAGGACCAAGGGCGAGGGCTTCTCGCTGCAGATCACGACGGAGCAGAACGTCGACGAAATTGCGAAATCGATCAAGCAGCGCGGTGGCACTCTCGAATCGGAGCCTGCCGACATGCCTTGGGGAGCGCGCATATTCCGGCTACGGGACCCGGACGGGTTCAAGCTGACGATCTCCTCGGCGCATGCCGCCTAATATGCGCTTGAAGGTGGCGGGCGCGCTCCGTTAGGCGGGTACGAACCCTCGGAGCCGGGGAAGGCACATGTCGGGTCAAGAGAACCGGGACGAGCGTCTTACTACTCCGCTACAGAAAGCTCTCTTCAAGCTTCTCTGCGAGCACGGTGCCAGTAGGAAAGAATTGCGTTGCCTCGCCAGCCAGCCTTTTGGTCTGCTGCTCCGCCGCCTTGCGCCCGCAGACATTGCGCCCGCAGCTTAAGCGCGATCCGTTAGGCGGCGGCGCACCGGTTTTCCTTCCAACTCTCCCATGACGGTCACTGTCGCCGATCGCATCCTCGGCTGCCTCAAGGGCATCGCTACCGGTGACGCCATCGGCAAGCAAACAGAGACGCTATCGCATGAGGACGTGCTCCACTGGTATCCGCATGGCATCCGGGGCTTCGAAGGCGCTCCCGGCTCTGTCATCCCTCGATACGTGGGGAACGCGAAACGCGAGTGGCGGATCGGTGAAACCACGGACGACACCGAAATGACCGTTGCCGTCGCGCGCGCCATCCTCACCGATCGGAACGTTTCGCACGTCAGTGTCGGTCGTGAACTGCTCCGCTGCACGAAGTGTCTGCATCCGGGTCTCAAGTCCCTGTGGGAATTTCACCAAGCCGCCGATCCCACGCGGATTGCCAGGAGCCATGACGGCTGTGGAGCCGCAATTCGTGTGGCGCCGGTGGGCATCTTCTTTGCCTCCCACCGCGCGGAGGAACTCCTCACCGGCGCCCGTGAAGCGTCGATTCCGACGCATGGCGGGTCACTAGCCATCGCCGCGGCGGCTGCCACTGCTGCCGCGGTCTCGGCGGCGATCGATGGGGCTTCTCCACACGAGCTTCTGGACCTTGCCGAACGTGCTGCAGCCGAAGCCGAGCGTCGGTGGCGCGGTCACTCCGGCCCCCTGTTCGCGGACGCGGTCCGCACAGCGCGCTACGACCTGGAGCGCATGCCCGCCATGGGGGCCTCAGAGATAGCCGCGCTTTGCTTCCCGAATCAGCCTTTGACGATCGTGCCGTTGGCGCTGGGACTCGCTACAGTGATGGCGTCAGCGGAAGAAGCGATCCTCTTGGCCGCGAACATCGGCGGAGACAGTGACTCCGTAGCATCCATCGCTGGGGGGATCCTCGGCGCCATCTATCCGATCACCGTGAATGATCTCTGGTACACTGTTGTAGAGCGGATCAACGACCACGACTTGGTTGCAGTCGCCAACGAAATGGCTCAGCTCCGACACTAATGATCACAGCACCAATGCTGCCGCCTAACAAGCGCTTGAAGCTGGCGGCGCGCGTAGATTAAGGAATGAATCTTTCTTCAGCGCGCCGCAGCTTAAGCGCGATTCGTAGGTGGCTGCGATGCCCACCCGTGGCGCGAGGTTCCAGGACACGATGAGATTACTCCTTTCAAGCGCCTTACTCGTGACGGCCTGCGCCT
>WNGK01006137.1_pt1 | contig 12642 bp, 7 predicted proteins | sample 5400601 | NCBI WGS metagenome assembly WNGK01 (sample SAMN13153376, study PRJNA577476) | soil metagenome | isolation source: 60 cm soil or saprolite under Garry oak tree replicate 1 | place: USA:California | collected 2016-06-15 | reverse complement strand
TGGTCAACATCTTCGCGCTGGCGCTCGTCCCGGCGCACGGGCTGACGGTGGCGCTCGCGCTGCGGCGCCAGCGGAGCCGGCCTGCCCGGCGATCACTGCTGGCTGGCTGGCTGGCGGCCGCGGCGGTGGCCGCCGCCGCGGCCAGCCCGCTGATCGCAGCCGCCTGGGCACAGCGTGGCCAGGAGCACTGGCTCAAGAGGCCAGGGCCCCGGATGCTCGCCGCCCTGCGCTACCTGGTCGGCCCGTCAGCACTGGTCATCGTCGTGCTGCTGGTCATCGGCTGCGCCGTCGCGGTCAGCGTCGCTGGCGGCCGGGCCAGGGCCAGGGCCGACTGGCCGGCCAGGCTGCCGGCCCTGTGCCTGCCCTGGCTGCTGCTGCCGCCGGCCGTGCTGCTGACCGGCTCGCTGATCCAGCCCGCCTACACGCTGCGCTACGTCCTGTTCACCCTGCCGGCATTGGCCTTGCTCGCGGGGGCGGCGCTAGCCGCGCTCGGCCGGATGGCTGGCACCATCGGGCTTGCGCTCGTCCTGCTCGCCGGCCTTCCCGCGCAGGTCGATGTGCGGCAGCACGGTGCGCATGGAGACAACATCCGGATGGCTGACAGCATCGTGGCGGCCGCCCGCCGTCCCGGCGACGCCGTGCTGTATGCGAACTCCGGCGCCGCGAACATGGCGGCTGCCTATCCATCTGGCCTCCCCCAGCTGCGTAATGTCGCCCTGGCACGTACGCCGATTCCGTCCGGCACGCTGTCTGGCAGCTACCTGCCGCCAGCCTGGGTGCGCCGCAGGCTCGCCAGCGTCCGCAGGGTCTGGGTCGTCGAGGTCCGAAAAGGCGTCGGCCCGTTCCGGCTGCCGCTACTTCAGGGCGAGGGCTTCCGGCTCGTCCGCAAATGGCGGACGAGCGACATCTGGCTGATGCTCTACCGGCATCGGCTCCGGCACCGGCATCAGGAAACCGCAAGCACCGCGCCTGCAAGGCACGAGCGCCGGCCTCCGCTAGCTGACCGCCAGGAAGCGCGGAACACGGCAGGTACCCCGCCTGCACCTGAAACCACCAGCGCAATGATTAAGTCAAGCGTACCCCATGTGTGAATACTGGTGAAGTAACGATTTTTTCACCTTGTGCTGGGCGGATAGACTGCGGCATCGGAAGGTACCGGGCATGTCCGGTACCTGCAGGCGTTTCGAGGCGGCAGGTAAACCGTGGCTGTTTCCATACGGCTATTCGATAATCCCGGATAATGTCGCGATGTCTGTGCTTTAGCGAGGAACGACATGCCGATGGGCCATCAGGTCGCTGCCGCGTTCTCCGCCGACGTGGTGATTATCGGCGGCTGCGGCCGGGTCGGCCTTCCTTTTGGCGTGGCGCTTGCATCCCGCGGATTGTCGGTTCGGCTGTATGACGTCAACGCTGCCGCAGTCGACCTGGTTAATAGCGAGCGCATGCCATTCACCGAGAAAGGCGCCGACGAGCCGTTGCGGGCGGCCGTCCGCGCTAACAGGCTCATGGCGTCGACCGACCCAGCGGTTGTCGGCACTGCCGAAGTCCTCGTTGTCGTCGTCGGAACCCCGGTCGACGAGCATCTCAACCCGGATCTTGGCGTCGTGCCCGCCGTGCTCGACCGGTGCGCCGGCCATCTGGTGGATGGCCAGCTGGTGATCCTGCGCAGCACGATTCACCCTACGGTCACCGCGCTGACCGAGCGAATGCTGCGCAAGCGCGGTATCTGCGTCGATATCGCCTTCTGTCCCGAACGCATTGCGGAGGGACACGCCATGACGGAGCTGTTCGATCTGCCGCAGATCGTCGGTGCGCGTACCGATCGCGCGGGAGACCGGGCGGAGAAGTTCTTCCGCAACATTACCAACGAGGTTATCCGGCTGCAGCCTGAGGAGGCTGAACTCGCCAAGCTATTCACCAATACCTGGCGGTATATCAAGTTCGCGACCGCCAATCAGTTCTGGATGATGGCGAACGACTACGGACTCGATTTCCAGCGTATACGCGAGGCAATCTGCCACGATTACCCGCGAGCCGCCGATATGCCGGGGCCTGGCTTCGCGGCCGGTCCGTGCCTGCTGAAGGACACAATGCAGCTTGCCGCGTTCAACCAGAACAATTTCCTGCTCGGCCACTCGGCGATGCTTATTAATGAAGGCCTGCCGCTCTACCTCGTGTCCAAGCTGCAGTCCCGCTATGAGCTCGCGTCGATGACCGTGGGGATCCTAGGGATGGGATTCAAGGCCGGCAGTGACGATCCGCGGGAAAGCCTGTCCTACAAGCTCCGCAAGATCCTGCTGCTCAAGGCAGGCCAGACCCTGTGCACGGACCCGTATATCGCCGATGAGCGATTTGCGTCCCTGGAGGATGTGCTTGCGAAGGCGGACCTGCTGATTATCGGGGCGCCCCATCCCGTATACCGCGACCTCGTCACCGACAAGCCGGTCGCGGACATCTGGGGAGTGACCCGAAGAGGCATGCGGATATGAGTCTCCAGATCACGGTGGTGATCCCGGTCTACAACGAAGGACCGGCTGTGCTGCCCTGCCTGGAGAGGATCCTTGAAGCGGTGACCTCGCAGTGCGAGGTGCTCGTCGTCTACGACCGGCCCGACGACACCACGGTGCCGTACATCGAGAAGGCCGCCAGGTCTGATCCGCGGGTGCGCGGCGTGCTCAATGCCTACGGCCCTGGCCCGGCCAACGCGATCCGGTCCGGTTTTGACGAGGCGTGCTCGGCGGTAACCGTGGTCACCATGGCCGACGGGAGTGACGATCCGCGGCAGATCGACGACCTGGCCCGCCTGGTGGAACGGGGCGTCGCAGTCGCCGCCGCATCGCGATACATGCCGGGTGGCCAGCAGGTCGGCGGTGCACGGCTCAAGCGCAGACTGTCGAGGTGGGCTGGCAAGTCACTGCGACTGTTCGCCCGGGTGGGCACCCGCGACGCCACCAACAGCTTCAAGGCGTACTCCACCGAATTCGTGCGGCAGGCAGGCATCGACTCAAGGGCGGGATTTGAGATCGGCCTCGAACTCACCGTGAAGGCCACCAGGCTGGGGCTGCCGGTCGCGGAGATCCCGACAGTCTGGCTGGACCGCTCGCTCGGGGAGTCCCGCTTCGAATTGGTTCGATGGCTGCCCGGTTACCTGCATTGGTACCGCTTTGCCTTCGGCCCGAGGCTGACTACGGACAAGCTGTCCAGGCTCCGCAGCCGTGCTGCCGATGCCGGACGCAAGCATCAGCGCGCTGACCGGCGGGCGCGGGAGCGCTGAGACTAAGGAGTTTCGTGGCAAAGATTCTTGTCACCGGCTCGGCCGGCTTCATCGGCAGCTACGTTACAGCGGAGTTGCTCAATAGCGGCCACGTTGTGGTCGGCGTGGACAACTTCTCCAAGTACGGGGTCGTGAAGCACAGCTTCGACGACCATCCTGACTACTACTTCGCCGAGGGTGACGCGCGCGATGTCGGCCTGCTGACAGACCTGCTTGAGGGGTGTGATCATTTCATCGCGGCGGCCGCGTTGATTGGCGGGATCTCCTATTTCCACGCTTATGCCTACGACCTGCTGGCTACCAATGAGCGGATCATTGCGTCGAGTTGTGACGCTGCGTTGCGGGCACACAAGTCCGGCGTGCTGAAGAAGATGACCTACGTCAGTTCCTCGATGGTGTACGAGAGCACGGACCAGTGGCCATCCGTGGAAGGAGACGAGCGGCGGATTCCGCCGCCGCTCTCCTCGTACGGCTTCCAGAAGCTCGCCGTGGAGTACTTCGCCCGCGCCGCGTGGGATCAGTACAAGCTGCCCTACACGATCGTGCGCCCCTTCAATTGCGTTGGCATCGGCGAGGGGCGGGCGCTCGGACAGGCTGAGGTGCTCTCCGGCAACATCAAGCTCGCCATGTCACATGTAGTGCCCGATCTAGTGCAGAAAGTGCTCAAGGGCCAGGACCCGCTTCGCATTCTCGGCCAGGGTAACCAGGTCCGTCATTACACCTACGGCGGTGACCTTGCTCGCGGGATCGCCGCTACGCTGCTGCATCCTGGCGCGGTCAATGAGGATTTCAACCTGTCCACTGCGGAGTCGACGAGCGTGCTGGAACTCGCCGAGCTTATCTGGCGCAAGATCAAGGGCCCGGACGTCCCATTTCGCATCGTCACTGAGAAACCGTACGAGCACGACGTGCAACGGCGCGTTCCCGACGTGGCCAAGGCCAGCCGGGTACTCGGCTACCAGGCGACCACCACGCTTGACGAGATGCTCGCCGAGGTCATCCCGTGGATCGAACAAGCCGTCCGCGAGGGTCGGTTGTGATGGATCAAGCCGGCCCCGGCCGGCCGAGCCGGCCTGCCTCGGGCACGGCACAGACGCTTGACAACGATGGCACGGCCACCGCGGCCGACGGCCAGACAGCGGCCACCCCCGAAGGCGGCCAGACGGCGGCCCCGGGGGTGGACGGCCCGGGCCGGACCGCGTTTTCCAGGATCCGCGCGACGGCCAGGCACCCGGTCGCTATCCAGCTGGCAGTCCTGGCTGGATTCATCGCCGCCGGCATCGCAGTGAGCTGGCCTCGGGTCACCTACCTGGCCGGGCGCCTGCCGGCCACCCGTGACGCGGGTAGCTACGTCTGGGGATTCTGGTGGATCGCCCATCAGGTCGAGCATCTCGGCAACCCGTGGTTCACCCGTTCCATCGACGCCCCGGCCGGGGCCCAGCTCGGCCTGCACGCGCTGCTGCCCCTTCCTGGCGTGCTGATGATGCCGGTCACCATCGCCTTCGGGCCAAGCGCCTCCTACAACCTCCTGTCCATAGCGATGCCCGGCCTGTTTTGCTATGCGATGTACCGGGTGGCCCGACTGTGGCTGCCATCGCCGGCCGGCGCGATTGCTGCGGGCCGTTCTTCGGTCTCTCATCGATGCTGACCTGGCGCTCCTTCTATCACCTGAACCTGGCGGCGGGAGTGCTGTTCCTGCCGCTGGCGCTGGCGGCCGCGGTCCGGCTGACGCGCAGGCCCGGCTGGCGCCGGGCGGTGATTCTCGGGATGGCCGTCGGCGGGGCGATCCTGACCGACCAGGAAACGGCCGTGCTGGTGATCATCCTGACCTGCCTCGCGCTGCTGCCGTCGCTGCTGCGCCGCCCGATAACACCGAGGCTATGGCCCGCGGCACTGGCCGCAGGCATCACCCTGCTTGTCGCCAGCCCGCAGCTCGTGGCCATCATCCAGCAGGCCAGAGCCGGCGGCGCCGCCTCCCCGCCGCATGCCCTGGCCGTCTCATATCTCGGGAACAGCGTCACGTTCCCCCGGATGTTCCAGATCTCCCCGATGGTTAAGCACTTCGGGCTGTCCGGCCTTGGGTTCGTCTACCACGGCCCGAAAGGCGACGGGATCCCCACATTCGGCCTGGTGCTGAGCGTGCTCGCGGTGGCTGGCCTCATTGTTTCCTGGCACAGGCGCAGTGCCTGGCTGCTGGCACTCCTGTGGCTCGGCTGCGCCGCGCTGGCACTAGGCCCGGCGCTGCGGGTCGGCTCGCACATCTACGTCCCCGACGCTGAGACGCTGAATCGCGTGCGGCTGTCAGCCGTCATGCCGTACACGTGGTTCGTCCATCTCCCGGGGCTGTCCGGCTTCCGGGAGGCGAGCCGGATCATGATGCTCGGCATGGTGCCCGCCGCCCTGCTCGCCGGGGCAGCGGTGAACTGGCTGCGCTATCATGCGGCCCCGGTCATCATCATGGTATTGGCGCTCGGAATCCTCGAGTCGGGCTGGTCGGGTAACCCCCGCATCGGGTCCATGCCTACCGCCCGGCCGGCCGTTGACCGCCCGATCGCCGCGGACCACTCAGGCTCGCTCGTCGTTGACGTCCCCTATGGCCTGCGGGGCGGAACTGATGCCTACGGGAGCCAGTACGATCCGCAGGCGCAGGTGCTGGCGACCGCCGACGGTCACCCGCGCGCGGTGGGCTTCTTGTCCCGCGTCCCGGCCCCGACCGTAGCCGCGATCAGCAAGCACCCCTTCTTCGCCCGACTGGTCGCGATCCAGCATGGGAAGCAGAACAATCCTGCGCAGCTTGCTGCGGCCTGGCAGGATGCCCGTCACCTGCACATCGGCTGGGTGCTGGTGTGGAGATGGGGCGGCGCCAGGGAACGAGCCTGCATACGCTATCTGCACAAGACGGGCTTCCGGCTCGGCTACCAGGCTGACAAAGTGAAGGTATACCGGCCCGCGCCTGGCCCGCCTAGTCCGCCCCGCCACCGGAGGTGATCCGGACGCGCCGCCGGAGGTGACCCGCCACGTACAGCGGGGGAGCAGGCCGTCGGCTTCCCTGGCGGGGTGAACAGGGATCTCGCTGGGCTTCGTCGGTCACTCCGTACAGGCTGAGCATCGCACGCAAGCCGGTCAGGTGCAGCCGGACGAACTGCGCGCTCTCGATGCGGCCGATCTTCGGCTGGTGCCAGCCAAGGCGCGCTGCTGCCTCCCCGCAGGAACCGGGATTCCGGCGTTCTTGCAGAGTTCCCCCAGGCTCCTTTCAGGGTGGCCCGCCAGTATCGAGACCGGCGCACGCCGGTGCGCCCGGCGCCTGCGCCGGCCGTGCCGCGGCTGCCCGGCGCGCGCCGCCATGCCGGCCCGCCGGACGCGGGCGCTCGCGGCGGGGGGGCGGGCTCACGGCACGGGCAGCGGGTGCTGCAGCGCGGCCAGCGTCAGCAGCACGATGGCGCAGGTCCAGCTGAGCGGCGCGACGGATACCGGCTGCCCGCTTGCATTGACCCGCTCGGGCAGCGCCCCGGCCGCGGTACGGTGCGCGGCCAGCCAGTCCAGCCAGGCCGCGGCGGCGGCGGTGTGGCCGGACGCGGCTTCGTAGAGCGCGAAGAACCCGGTGGCCGGCGTCCATGCGGCGGTGCGGTCACCCCGCCACGTGGTACCTGGCAGGATCCCGCCGTCGGGCAGCGTGAGGGCACGGGCCGCGCGGGTGACAGCGCCGCTAACGGCCGCGCTTGGCGGCGCGAACGGCGGGCCGAGGAAGGTGACCGCGGCATCGGGGCCGTTCAGCACGGAGTCGGCAGGCAGCCCGGCCAGCCTGGTGCTGGCCCCGGCGCCGAACAGGGCGAACCAGGCATTCGAGCCGCCGGTCGCGTTCGGGAAGCGGTCATAATCCGGCCTATACGCAGCCTGCGTCGCCCGGTCCAGCCGCGCTGCAGCCGAGGCCCACCGGCTGGCGTCGGTAACGTCGCCGCGGCTGGTCGCCAGCAGGATGGCCGAGCGCAGCCCGGCGAGCAGCGGGGCGGCGGTGCCGATCGTCGGCTGGCTTACCCGCCGCTCCCAGTAGTCCGGGGCGGGCGGCGGCAGCCCGCCGGGCGACGTCGCGGCGGTCGTCGCCGCAGCCGCCCGGCGGACGGCCGGCCACAGGCCGGCCAGTTCCCGCCGTGCGGCGGGCGCGGCGTGCTGCTCGCTGTACCAGACCCAGACTGCCCAGGGGAACCAGCCGTCCGCGTCGAGCTCGGACGTGAGCCCGGTCCGCACCGGCGCTCCCGCCAGCGTGTACCTGGCCGCCCAGGTGCCGGACGGGTACTGGACCCGGGCCAGGAACCGCAGGATGCGCAGTGACTCAGCAGGATGGCCGGTGGCGGCGAAGGCGGCGGCTACCCAGCTTGAGTCGCGCGGCCAGGCGTATTTCCAGCCGCCGTACCAGGCCGCCGCAACCGCGCCGCCGGGCCGGGTCAGCAGCCGCATGTCGAGTAGCGCGCCGCTGGCCAGCCGGCGCTGCGCGGGCGTGCTGCCGGGCAGGCTCCCTGCGGCGAGCCAGGACCGGTCCGCTGCGCTGATTTCCGCACGGCCTGCCGGGCCGGTTGCGGCCTGCGGGGCTGCGCCTGCCGGGGGAGTTGTTCCGGCTGGGTGCCGGAACTTCCCTGCCGGAGATGAGCCCGCCGATGGCACAGCGCCTGCGGCCGTCCCGGCACCGGCCGGAATCGCCCGGATGCCGTCCGGCGCCGCTCGATCCGCGGTGATCCCGCTGAGCAGCAGCCGCGGCGGCGGGGCCGTGCAGGCGGTGACGGCGCCTGCGCAGAGGGCGGTGGCCGCGGCTCCGGCGCTAATCCTGGCCAGCCATGTCCCTGGATGCATGCGCCGCCGCCCGGTCCGGACTCTGTCAGGTCGAGCCCGAGCCTATCCTGCTGGCCGGGGGCGCTCCGCGCCGCTGGTCGCCCGAAAGTCCGGCGCCAGTCCCGAGCGCCGGCCGGGCGGTCGCGCCTGGCCATCCGGTGCGGCGCCAGGCGGCAGCCGATGACAGCCGCCGCGCCAAGGATCACGGTCAGGAACAGCGCCCCGGGCGCCCGGCCCGCAGCCCGGGGGACGGGCCGTCGCGAGCCGCTTCCGCTTGTTGGCCTTGCTGCCGGGGCTAGGTACGGGCCGGCCGTGCTGGTCGTTGGCCTGCGGGTGCGTATTTCGACCATTAATCGTCTTTTTCGTATATAACCAGACGGCCCTGTATGCAGCGGCCAGATATTTATCATCGGACTTGCTTGACGGCTATAGAATTGCTAAAACGAAGTTGATGCGCGAGAAGATTATTCGTGGCCACTGCCGCGTGCTGGCTTTTCGATCGCGCGACGGGCGGCCCGGTGGGATTCCCCGGGCTCGTGGCAGGCAGGAGGCTCAGCCATTCACCACGGCTTAAGCGGGCCGGATGGCCGCAGGCCTGCTCACCCCGCCGTCCGGGCGGCGCTGGCAGGCCTGGCCGCCGTCGCGGCACTCGCGGCGATCGGGGCGGTCGGCGTCACGCTCACCCGGCACAGCCTGAGCGACGTCGCCGGGACCAGCGCGGCCGCGCACTCGCGGGTAACATCGCAGGCCGGGGGACGGGCTGGCGGGCTAGGAGTCGCGGCGCGGACCGCGGCGGGCCCGGGCAGCGGCAGCGGCGGCGGGCCCCCGGATCCCGGCCGGGGAACCCGGGCAGCGGCCGCCCGGCCTGGCCCGGATGGCATGCAGGCGCAGTGGGTCATCGCGGAGAACAAGCGGTTAGGCACCACCGCGTGGCGAATCCGCCATCCGAAGGGCAGCATCGCCGGATTCGCCAGTCGGACTTATGCCAGGGCGGGCCAGCGGATAACGCTTTACGTTACGACCGCTGCCCGGACATTCCGGGCCGAGGCATTCCGGATGGGCTACTATCACGGAACGGGTGCCCGGCTGGTCTGGCAGTCTCCGGAAATAGCCGGAAGGGTGCAATCGTCGTGCCCGGTAACGGCCGGCGTCAATATGGTGCACTGTGACGGCTGGAAGCCATCGATCACCTTTACGGTTTCCGCCGCTTTCGTGCAAGGCGACTACCTGATCAAGCTGGTCGGCCGCGGCGGGCAGCAGAGCTACCTGCCGCTCACGGTCTGGGACCCGTCGAGCACCGCCACGTACCTGGTGCAGAACGATGTGCTCACCTGGCAGGCGTGGAACGCGTGGGGCGGCTACGACTACTACCAGGGCCTGGGCAATTGCCCGGCCGGGGAGTATCCGTTGTGCTCCAGGGCCCGGGTCGTGTCCTTCGACCGGCCCTACCGGGCCGAGCACGGGTCGGGCAACTTCCTGAAGCTGGAGTACCCGCTGGTCAGATTCGCGGAGAAACATGGCCTGGACGTGACCTACACGACCGACGTCGCGATCGCCCAGCACCCGCGCTCCCTGCGGCATCATCGCGTGCTGCTCTCACTCGGCCATGACGAGTGCTGGTCGCTGGCCGGGCGGACTGCCGCGGTGACCGCGCACGACCGCGGCATGAACATCGTGTTCTTCGGGGCCAGCCCGATCCTCCGGCATGTCCGGCTGCACAGTTCGCCGCTCGGGCCGGGCCGCGACGAGGTGGACTACCGGGACGCGCGGGCCGACCCGCTCGACGGGAAGGCAAGCCCGCTGCAAGTCACCGGCAACACCTGGGGGTCGTCGCCAGCCAACTGGCCGGAGAGCTACTTCGTCGGCGAGATGTACGCGGGATTCCTCGAGCCAGGCCGTCAGGTCAGCCTGGTAGTGACCGACGCCTCGTCCTGGGCGTACCGCGGAACCGGCCTGCGCAACGGCTCGGCCGTGCCCGGGGTGATCGGCATGGACGTCGATCATTTCTATGCCGCGATGATCCATCCCGCGAACGTCCAGGTGCTCGCGCACTCGCCGATCCCGCCGGACATGGGGCAGACGGACATCGGAGCGTTCTACTCGGACATGACGTACTACACCGATTCCCGTGGCCGCGCGGGGGTGCTGGACACCGGGACGACGAACTGGATTCCCGCGCTCGCCCACGACCGCAGCGGGTGCGGCCCCCGAGGGCGGCCCGCCGGACCGCACTGCGCCTCAGCGGTCATCCAGCGGATCACCGGCAACATCCTGCGCGTCTTCGGAGCAGGGCCGGCCGGCCGCCGGCATCCGTCGATAGCCAACTGGCAGCGTCACTGGCCAGTGACAAGTCCATGATCGCGGAGGATTCAGCACCCGCTGCGGGCTGTTGCAAAATCGATGTCGAGAGAAAATGATCTCCACTTCAGCGTCCAGTGCGGAGTTCTTATGCTAAGATCCCCCCACTTATCGCCTGTTTACTGCGCTATATCGGCGACAGCGCCCCACTACCTGCCAGTAGCCAATTATCCTGCAACAGCCTCGCTGACCCGTCGGATCTTCTATGGTCATGGGATTGCGTGACCTGCGGCGCGCTAGTGCCTGGGCACGGACTGCTCGGACCAGACGACCTTGCCCGCTCTCGTCCGCCGGGTGCCCCAGCGCTGTGCCATCTGGCTGACTACCTGAAGGCCCCGGCCGCGTTCATCCTCGTTGCCCGGGTTCCTGAGCCTGGGCAGCGCTGCCGAATTGTCCAGCACCTCGCAGACCAGCCCGCCCTCAAGCACCAGGCGCAGCCCGATGGTGCCCTGGGCGTACCGCACCGCGTTCGTGACAAGCTCGGAGACCAGCAATTCGGTGACGGGGATGAGGTCGGAAAGCTCCCAGCGAGTCAGCGGACGCCGGATGAGGCCGCGCGCGCGGCGCGCCGACGTCAGCTCGGGCGGCAGCGTCCAGCTGACGTGCCGGTCCGGCGAGAGCCGGTTCAGCCTTGCGATCAGCAGTGCGATGTCGTCGCGCTGGTGATCGGCGTAGACGCTGGCCAGCGTGGCCCGGCAGAGGTCTTCCAGCGGGCGGCGGGTCGCGCCTGGGCCGAAGATCTCGCCGAGCAGCCGCAGGCCTTCGTCGATGTCACGGGTCCTGTTCTCCACCAGCCCGTCGGTGTAGAGCACAAGCAGGCTGCCATCGTCGATCTTGATAGATCTGCTCTTGATGGGTCCGGTGCTGATGCCGAGCGGCGGTGAGGGCGAGACGTCGAGGAACTCGATCGTGTCATCCGGGCGGACGAGCAGCGGCGGCAGATGGCCGGCCGACGCGACCTCCAGCGTGCCGGACACCGCGTCGAAGATCCCGTAGACGCAGGTGGCGAAATGCGGCTCGCGTACGCCGAGTTCCTGCATGAGCTCATTGAGCTGCTGCAGGGTCTGGGCAGGCGGCATCTCCAGCATGGCAAGGGTGTGGATCGCGGTCCGCAGTCTCCCCATGGTGACGGCCGCGCGCACGCCATGCCCGGCCACATCGCCGACGACAAGCGCGACCCGGCCGCCGGGCAGCGCGATCGACTCATACCAGTCCCCGCCGACCTCGATCATCTTGCTGCCGGGCAGGTAGCGGTGCCGCACCTCGACCGATGACGGCGCCGACAGCCCGGTCGGCAGCAGGCTGCGCTGCAGGGTGAGCGCGGTGGCGCGTTCCCTGCTGTACCGGCGGGCGTTGTCGATGAAGATCGCCGCGCGGGCGGCGAACTCCATCCCGGTCTCGGTGTCGTAGGCGTCGAACCTGCGGTTGCGCTTTTGCCTGGTGCAGACGAAGAAGCCCAGCGTCACGTCCCTTGCGATCAGCGGCAGCAGCAGCATCGAGGCGCCGGACAGCAGCCTGGCGACCGGCCTGCGCAGCCAGGACGTGGCGATCCTGGTGGCATTGTCGTCGCCGAGGTTGACCTCGCGGACCGGCTTGCCCGAATCCATGCACCGCGTATAGGGCGTGCCCGGCGGGTAGCGGAGGATCTCGCCGGTCGGGAACGCCGCATCCCAGCCCGGGTCGCCGTCATCGTAGGCAACCGCGAGCCGCCGGAGCAGGTGCGAGCCATCCGGGGTTTCCATCGGCAGTTCGTCGCCGCCGACCAGGCTCTCAAGCATCAGCAGGCCGGCCGCGTTGGCGAAGTGCGGGACGATGATATTGACGAACTCGCGGGCCAGCTGGTCGATGTCGAGCGCCCCGCCGATCCGCTTGAAGGCACCGTCAAGCAGCGCATGCCGCATCACCGCCGGGTCGAGGAACCGTCCTTCGGACGGCGGCGGGATGCGCAGCAGCGCCAGCGCGGCCAGATTAGGGTCATTGGACCGCATCGGCTGCAGGGTGACGACCGAGTCGACATGCCCGCCCTGGCCTGTCAGCAGCGCCAGGACCGCGGTGCCCTCGCGGTCCGCCAGCGCGGCGCTGAGCAGCCCGTCGAGTGTCTGTGCATGCGCGGCGGGATCGGCCAGCAGGTCGCTGATCTCGGTGCCGAGCAGTGCATCGCGCGGGAAAGCTAGGATATCCGCCGC
>WNGK01006924.1_pt1 | contig 12643 bp, 6 predicted proteins | sample 5400601 | NCBI WGS metagenome assembly WNGK01 (sample SAMN13153376, study PRJNA577476) | soil metagenome | isolation source: 60 cm soil or saprolite under Garry oak tree replicate 1 | place: USA:California | collected 2016-06-15 | reverse complement strand
GTTCTCTCGATCGCCTGACGTGTCACGACTACTTGCTGAAGATACCGATGTTACGATGCGACGATGCTACGTATCATTGACATACAACGATTAGCTCTGTTTCAATTGTAATATAGAACATATGTTCTTGTCAAGGGGGGGCCGTAACAGTGTAACAGTTCCCAGAAATGTGGATATTTCTTGACATAAGAGGTGTTTCGCCCTACAATAGGGAAAAGTGGAATAGATGTTCAAGGAAGTAGCTCGTGAGATCAGCCGTCAAAATGCCGCTCCTGGTCGGTGAGCAGGAAGCCGCCATCCTGGATAGCCAGTCCCGCATTGCCAACTGGCTGTACAACAAGCTGCTCGAATTCGCCAATGCCTTGCGCGTGCAGTATCAAGGGAGCCAGGATAAGGACGTGGGCAAGACGCTCTACACCGAACGCGGGTTACGGGACCTGATCCCGGATCTCAAAGAGCAGCATCCTTTTCTGAAAACCGTCTATTCCTCGCCGCTCAAAAATGCGGCATTGCGCCTGTCTCAGGCCATTAGAGCCTACCAGGATGGCAAACATGGGAGGCGGGCAAAAGCCGTGAACTGGCCGCGCTATCGCGCCTGGAAACGCTCCTGGTTTTCCTTGCAGTATGACGAATCCTGGAAGGGCTACCGCGTGGTCGGACGCACACTCACCCTTTCGCTGGGTCAGGATGCGACAGGCAAACACCTCACACTCACGCTCACGCTTGCCGAAGCCTTGCCCCATTGGGTGAATCACGACCATATCCGCCAGTGCCGCATTGTCAAAGAGGGACAGCTGTACTCCGCCATTTTTACCATCGAGCGCCGCCTGCCCACTGGCAAGCTGCTTAAGCGGGTGGTAGCCCTCGATCCCAATCACAAGAACTTGGCCTACGCGGTCGGCACCGATGGCAAAGCGACCGAAATTCACAACCCGTATTTCCTCAAACCGCTGGATAGGCGCAGCGATCAACTCAAAGCCAAGCGCGACCGCTGCAGGAAGAAAGCGAAACAGATTACCCGCCCGGATGGCTCTACCTTCTGGTTGCCTTCTCGGCACTGGCGCTATTTGAATGCGAGGCTACAAGACGTATACCGGAAGCGACGAGAGCAGACCAAAGTCTACCTGTATACGATTGCCAATCGCCTGTATCACGACTACGATGCGGTAGGCATCGGGGACTATGTCCCACACGGCAGAAGCGGCTTTACCAGGAAAATGCGCCGCTCTATGCACAACCAATCCTTGAATCGGCGCTTGAAGCACGTCCTCTCCTGGGTAGCGCTGCGCTCAGGCAAGCAATTTCTGGAGTGGGAGGAAGGCGGCTCCACACGTACTTGTCATGATTGTGGGTACGTGGTGGCTGAAGGCATTCCTCCAGAAGTCCGGGAATGGGATTGTCCAGGGCCGGAGTGCAACAGCCACCATCTCCGAGATGAAAACGCCGCACGCAACGGCTTAACGCGCACGCTCAAGGCATTGGGGTTGCCTTGCTCAGGCCACCGGGAGGTCACCTCTCGGCATGCTTGGAGGTTCAACGGTCTAGGACTTACCTCCGGGGGCCGCTGACGGGTTCTGCAACAGGGACCGGCTTCCAAGGAATGAAATCGTCACCATGAGAGGTGGCGGCCCGCGTCTAGATTTGTCTAGATTCGGGAGAGCGGGATGAAGGTTGGCTCCAGGGCTTTCCAATTCTAATAAACGGGACAGCGACCGGTGAGCGCAAGAGCGAGAGCCTGCTGGACATGGGCATCAAAATAGCGCAGAGGCCTTGCGACATTGCGAACGCCCGCCCGATCATCAGGCACAATATGGTGTTGTTGAGCTGGGCCAGAAGGCCGGGACAGGTGAAGTCGCGTGTTTGGCAGGCGTCTTCTCCTAAGCTCACGTCGCGGCGATGATGGAGACGATTTTCAATGGTCCACTGGTCCCTGACCAGTTTAAGTAGGCGTTCTGGTGGAGCAAAGCAGGTTACCGCTTCTCCGCTGGCCAATCAGAATAGCAAGGAAGAAGGGCCTGGGGCTGTATAAAATTTCAGTGCCGGCCTGGCCGCCCTACCGCATTGCGTTGGAGAGACGAAAGCGATATACTAGGACAAAACTTCTACAGGAACATGCTATGATCGATAGTGTCGATGCGCTGCAGCCAGGGCAGACGTTCCTTGGTCTGACAGTTCTTCTCTTGGGTGAATCCTACCAAACCTCTCTGGCCGGTCAACACCGCATCAGGGTCGGGGTTATCGATACTGATATCCTGCTCAGTGATGTGCGGCATTCTTTGCAAACTGGCTACTACACCTCCTTGATAGAGGCGGCGCGCATGGGAACGCTCAGGGTGTTTGCTTCGACCACCGTCCGTGATGAGGTCTGGGAGAAGTTGGGCGACGAAGAACTCATGAAGAAGCTGGGCATGGATTCTTCTCTCGCACTACGACGCTGGCAACAGGTCTATCTTCCCCGGATAACCTTTCTTGACCCAACCGGGCTGCCACTGTTGAGCAAGAGAGTAATGGAGCTGCAAGACAAGGACCGTGATGATGTGCCAACCGGGCAGGTCATTGAACTCCTGCAACCTGACGTCGCGTTTTGCTTTAATACCCGCCACTTGGGCGCATTCGAGGTGACAGCTCGAGGATGGGTATGGGTGGCTGTGGCGTATCGCGATCTGTCGCGTCAGCAGGGACTCATTGTCAGTATCCATTGTGGGAGTGGGCTTGCGCTCCAGGGGATGATGGCGACGGCTTCTGGCGCCTACTCCCTGGCCTTGAAGGTAGATCAGAAGGTCTGGTTAGGGCTGTTGCTGGTGCTTCTAGGGATCTGTGGTTTTGTGCTGGTGCATCCACCGTCGCGCCGTTGGCTCCTGGAGCACAAAGAGGACCTGGCTCGCGCCGCTCAATCAGGTATCAGGCGTCTTGGCGAAGGGCTTGCTCCAGTGATGAGCCACATGGCAGCTATAGAGCAGAAGGGCCGGGAAGCCGAAGAGAGGCTTGCGCAAGGCAGACATCGTACCATCACCCGCCCGCGCAGTATCGTGCAGGTCTCGGCTATGGTGCTGGCTAGATCTCTTCGGCCACTGCGTGTTGATGAGATCATACAGCAGATGGAGCACGACGGGTATCGCGCAACGATGGAGGACCCAGAGCGATCTTTTAGAGAGGTTCTGGGTGCACAGTCGCGCCTCTTCGTAGAGGAGGAGGGGCGCTGGTCGCTCAAGTCTTATCTTGCCTGAATATATACCGGTTGTGATAGGTTGTCCAGTCTGGGCTTGCAGCAGGACACTCTTGATGTGATCACATGACAGGATTGAGGTAGCTGCCAATCCCTGCCCTGCTTAAAAAGCAGGCACACACAGAGGCTGTGGAGCAAGCGGAGATGGTGCGACGGCTGGTACGTTCGCCCGATGCTCAAGTTCCCCGGCTTGAACTAGCGCTCAGATCCTCGCATGTGCAGAGATGCGAACCGACTTCAGGGCTGTCTGGAGCAGTTAGAGCTTAGTGGGGAGCAGGGTGATGTGTTGGCGCCTCTTCTTACGCGGCCGGTCGGCGTTGACAACAATGGGGCGCGGCAATAATCTATTTCAAGCGCTCTTCGTATACATCAACGAGCACACGGCGTCGGTACTTGGGACACCACATCAGGTGCATCAAACGCTCAGGCGCGATAGTTTATTTTTCACCTCGATCAACGCTACCTCCAGGGCAATATCGTTCAGGTGCGTCAAACGCTCAGGTGCGATAATTGACCTTCCAACCTCTTTTCTGAAAGCAGTAGGGGCGCGGCAGCCCTCTCCTCAACGCGTACCTGACCCATTCCCATGGTTGTCTTGTAGCCGACTCCTGAGTAACGAGCAAATCGGGCCAGCATAGTGAGTTGTATGGCGAGGGCGTCGTCGCCATGTATCTCATAGTGGCAGAACCCGGTGAACCCTTTTTGTGTATACCTTGGATAGTGAAGGGTATGGGTGGAGAGGCTATCACACGCTGTCATAACCACATTATGCCGAATAAAGTCTTGAAGTGCCAGTTTCTCGACTTTTAAGTCCTCCGGAGCGTAATTATTCCAGACGCGTATCAAGCTGTCCCATACCAATAGTGGTTCTGGAAAGAGCGCAAAATAGTCGCCATTCATGTTGAAGGCAGTCGGACTGGCGAAGCGGAGAGAGATCGAACGGCAGAGTGAGCTCTCAGAGAGTTGCTGCCAGGAAGTTCTCATTGCCCAGCCGGTCGTATCAGCGGCTGGAGTCGAAAGAAGGCGAGTCCACGTGAATAATGCCTTACCCAATCGCACATCAAGACATCCTGCGTCGAGTAAAAGAGTGCTCAGACAGTGCCAGAGTTGTCCCTCATCGAACAAGGTTAGGCGCACATAATATGTCTGTCCTGGAAACAGGATCACGCTTTCCTCTTGGACCTGGCCGCCGAGAAGAGGTGAGAGCGTAAAGGGGCGGTATCCTGGCTCATCATGTAACCTGGCATTAAGATCCGCATCTCCTCGTGCAATCAAATGAAGAAACATGGCATGGACTTGTTGCCCCATGGTCAGAGGAAGTGTTGCATGTTGTTGAGCTTGTAAAGCAAGGAAAGCGGAATAGAGTAGGGTATCTCGTCTGTTCATGGCAAAGCCTCGTACCAAGTCGATTCGAATCGTGCCTGATAACTGTTCAGTTAACTCTACGAGTACCTGTTAGAGGATAATCCCACTTATTTGAGTATAGAACATAAGTTCTATTTCGTCAATGGTTTTGCCATAGCGCTACCGTGAGGAATCAATGCCTTGCCTGAAATAGGAAGAGGCAAGATTGTCCTTGTGGGGGTATTTCCAAGACAGTCATGTAGGGATACTGATACGTTAGAACGATGTCATGAACCCCTGCATGAATGCCAGGGGCTTGAGGCTCTCCTCTGCTTCAACTCGATATCCCAGAGGCAGATACCGCTTCGGCTTCAACGACCGCAACATCATCCTGGGAGCGAATTCCCAAGATATAGGGCACCATGACAAGGTACCCGTTCTTGCCCAGCATGGTTTTGAGGCCACTTCCGAGCAAGAAGCGTTCTCTATCGACCACGAGTGTTTTACCCAGACATGGCGTTCTTGTCTGGAACCCAGGCCACTCAGTTGGAAAGGTACCTGTAGGCGAACTGTCTCTCTCTTCCGAAGAAGAGTGCCTTAGCCTACAGGTAGAATATAGCACAAAGGTTCAAAACATGCAAGATGATATTCCGGCTCTCGCGGCGGGCTATTCCTCCCCGGCATGAATGCGCGGGGCTTCCTAGCCCGATCTCTGTGAACCTGTCAGTGACCCCACAGCTGCCCGGCACTGTTTGTGATACGGTGGTGGCAGATGAGGATGCTTCCCGAAGGTATGTGCGAAGTCACTGTCCTGTATCGCTCCTTCTGGAAGAGAAGGGAAGCGGGAACGAGCGTAATGTTACTCAGCCGTGCTTGTCGCACAGCTTTCGGCACTCTGGTCAGTCGATACATGTTGGTGTGGATCGTCAGTCTCATAAGTTGGTTTGTTCCATGAGTTTGCGTGCATCAGTGGTTGCCGGGTGAATGTGGATCAACGAGGTTTCTACCTGCTCATGACCCAGGAGGTCCTGTAGCTGCCGGGGGGTAAAGCCTTTCGCCGCTTTATACCTGGCACACGTCTGTCTGAGCGAGTGGCAGCTACATTTCTTTGAGATGCCTGCCAGGTTGCAATACTTCTGCACAATATCCATCACACCACGCACCGATAAGCCAGTGCCCTGATAATTTAAGAACAGGTGCTGATCCACGCTTTGTAGACGGTCTGCGAGGTACGCACGTAGGGCCTGGGTGGCTTTCTTCTCCAGGGACACTTTCCGATGTGTGTTGCCTTTGCTGTGAATGAGCAGGGTGTGACCGTCCAGGTCAACATCAGTCAGCAGGAGCCTGGTCAGCTCCTCTACAGCAATACCGGTTATGGCCTGCGGCGGCATGCAACAACCGCATATATTCATCCACGCGCAAGAACACGCGGCTCTTGCGTTCCTTTTTGAGCATGGCGATGGTGGCCGCAGGGGAAGCAGGGAGTCTGTGCTCATCTACCATGAACGTGCAATACGCGCGGATCGCTGCCAATTTGCGTGCCCTGGTCAAGCCTAAGCGACCCTGGTGTGCCAGGTGGGAGAGATAGTCGATGATGTGAGATCGGCTGATGTGCTGCGGGGTGGTCACTGTGATATCGTTCTGGGCGAGCCAGGTGAAGAACTGCGTCACATCGGTGCGGTAAGCGGTGATCGTGTGCTGGCTCATGTTCCTAGCCTGCAAGCTGTTCAGGTAGCGTGTGAGCGTGATCGTGAGTGCTGCTGGCATCTCCATCGTGTGTCTCCTCCTGCTGTGACCTGTTGGGAGTATGCCTGTTTTTCGGCGTTTTTGCAACCCCGAAGTTTTACTAAATTTGGTTCCTATAACGAGAGCAAATCTGCATTCTATTGAACCAGGTATGGGCGGAAATGAGCAGGGTGATCACGGGGGTGGCTCGTCTAATTCCTCATTATAGGAAGCAAGGTGTACCGTGCCAAGTCACTCGGCCGCTTCGCCATATATTCCTGCCCGAGGCAATGAATGCTGGCAATCCCGTGTGGGAGAACCGCTGAGTGGTCCTGTTCTTGGAGATATCTGGCACCATAGTCAAGAGGATAGGATAGGAAACAAGATCATCGTATCCAGCTCCTGCTTGCTCGGGAGAAGGACCATGCCTCTTCAGCCCTGTCAGCTTGCACCTGATGTGCTCCATCCATCCTTGCTCTGTCACCGGCTCACCTTCTTCTCTGCAAGGAGAGGATGTTTCCCCAAACTTTTCCTGTGGTGTCGTAAGATAGAGTGGAACAGCTTCCGGCTCTCATGCGCAGGAAGCAACGTGAATATATCACAAGCCACGGAGGAGACCCATGAAACGCCTGGTAGCCTTTCCCTTGGAAGAAGGCGGCAGCCTCATCGTCCAGATCGACGAACCAGAAACGGGCGGCACTGTGCGTGCCGGCCGTGAAGACAAAATCGAGCAGGCCAGGGAAACCATTGAGGAGGCCCTGGGCAAAGTCCTGCCGGCCACCAAAACGGTCGTCGAGAAACTGCGCAGCATGGCCAGCCAGCCTGATGAGATCGAAGTCACCTTCGGAGTCACTTTGAGCACCATGGCTGGCGCCTTTATCGCCTCAGCCAGTGCGGAGGCGAATTTCGGCGTGACGGTGCGCTGGACGGGAAAAACCGAAGAAACGACTCATTGACCAGGCGGATTACGCTAAGTCTATGTACTCGTATGCCCCGATGTCACACATTTGCTCGTTTCCATCGGGTCGTTTCATGCCACGCTGGTCGGTGTACATCCGAGATCGACTGTTGAAAATGCCCTGAACCTGGCAGTTTTGAAGTGGAATTGCGTCGATAGCCGGGCTCCCTGGGAACAACGCGTGGGTTTGAGTGTGCGGTCGGGACGATCCACCGTTGTCTCGAAGCCTGGCATCAATTTTCAGGTCGGTGGAAGATACCCCTAACACATCTGTAGACTGCCTCGTCAGTGAATCGAGAAACGTTAGACCCGAGCGATCTCCAACCAGATTGTAGCCCAAGGTGGTAAGATGCCCAGTGATGTCCGAACCAGTGTGAGCCGTGTTCCCAGCAACGATGCTAGCTCCCATAGTCACGTCATAGTCACGTTGCTCAATCCAGATACCGCCACCTACGGCCGCGTTATTGTTATAGACGGTGCAATAGAGGAGCTTGATCAAGGAAAGTTGGCCCCCGTAGTAGTCAATCGCGATGCCGCCACCTCCGCCGTTGGGAACTCTATTGCCCGAAAGGGTGCTGTTGATCAGCGTAAGTGTGCCCGTGTCGTAGATGCCGCCACCACCAAGAATGGTATTATCATTCTTCGGATTGCCCGTCGCCGTATTGCCGGAGACAGTGCTGTCGGTCAGCGTGAGTGTGCCGACTGAGTCATTGAAGATGCCGCCACCACCATTCGTCGCCGTATTGCCGGAGACGGTGCTGTCGGTCAGCGTGAGTGTGCCAGCGTTGGAGAAGCCGCCGCCAGAACCTGTTGCCGTATTTCCCGAGAGGGTGCTGTTGGTCAGCACGAGCTTACCTTCATAATTACTGTTGATGCCGCCACCATCGCCGCCCGTATTGCCCGAAAGGGTGCTGTTGATCAGCGTAAGTGTGCCCGTGTTGTAGATGCCGCCACCATCGATAGTCGCTGTGTTGCATGAAACAATGCTGTTACTTAAGGTGAGCGTACCGCTATTGACGATGCCGCCACCATTCGTCCCCTTATTGCCCGAGACGATACTGTTACTTAAGGTGAGCATACCGCTATTGACGATGCCGCCACCGCCGAAGTCAGAGGGGGTGTTCTCTCCCCCACTATTGCCCGTCTCCGTATTGCCGGAGACGGTGCTGTTGGTCAGCGTGAGCGTGCCTTGGTTATCAATAATGCCGTGGGACGTCTTGCTGTCCTTGAAGGTGAGGCCAGAAATCGTCAAGGCGACTGTTGGTAGTATGTAGATCTTGTAGCCACTCTTGCCGCTACTGATCGAAAGGATGCCTGCACCCGGACCAACAATTTTCAGAGCCTTAGCGATGATCAGATCACCGCTCGTCAGCAGAATAGTCCCACGCAGATTCGCTTCAAACGTAATTGTGCCTTCTGAGGGAGCGCTAGTGATGGCCTGGCGCAGCGACCCTGGACCATCGTCACTGCGTGTAGTGACGTGAGTTGGATCGGGGCGGGAAAGTAACCAACCAGCTACTCCCGTTGTTGAGAGTAACAGGAGCACCAGGACTATCACACTGGCAACAGAGCGTATTTGCTGTCGAGCGCTAGCGTAGAGAAAGATCACCTCGTTGCCACTCGGGGTGTTGCGTCTGGCCCACGCCTGCGCCTCTTTAAGTTGGGCGCCACGATAGAGGCGATCTCCCGGCTTGTTGCGTTGCTCCCACTCAGTGGCATCCTCGCTGATGGCCTGTTGGTGACGGATGTCTTCACGTGCCTCACGCAGCCAGCCTGCAAGGCGAGACCACTCGCGAATCACTGCCTCGTGGCTCACCTCAATAGTGGTCCTCCCGGCGATCTCGTTGGTTGTGAGGAGACGTGCCGCGATAAAGGCATCAAGAGTCTCCCGCATGAGGCGAGTCTGGGTGGGATTATCGAGCGTGAACTCCGAAAGGGCTGCACGGCGGCGCGTGGTGTCCTGTTCGGTCGCACCGGGGTCGATCAAGCGCACGAATAACGCACGCGAAAGCCGACGGTGATCCTCTGAGGGTAACGCTGCATAGCACTTCTCGGCATGCTCGGACAGTGCCCCCTTCACTCCACCGATCTCACGATAGGCCGAGAGCGTCAGACGGTGGCCGCTGCGCCGCTCGAAGAGCTGTTCCAGTGTGAATTGCAACAACGGCAAGGCTCCCACCTGTCCCTTCATCTCAAAGAGTAGGTCTCCAACCAAATTACCTTCGAAGCTCAATTGTACGTCAGGCAGCGCAGCCGGTTGCTCAATCACCGCCCGCAGGTCGCCTACCTCCATCGGCAGCAAAGGCTTCTGCTGTGCCTGTATCAGGCGGTAGAATTCGGGGTACTGCATGAGATGGTGGTAGAAATCGGCTCGCAGCGTGAGCAACACCAGCAAGGGGCCGCGTGGTTCGGTAGTGGCTGTTACTAGCAGGTCGATGAAGCGTTGTCGCTCGCCTTCGGATTCCGTTTGCGTAAAAAGTTCTTCGAACTGGTCCACCAGCAATACGACACGGCTTCCCCGCTGTTTCGCCAGCATATGCAGTCCGCGTGCGGCATCATCCTCGAGGTCCTCCCGTATGGAGGTAAAGCTGCGATCGGGAAAGTGTACTGCCAGGGTGAGACCCAGTGCCTCGATGGGGTGTTTGCTCGGCACTATCGGCTCCAGGTAGACCCACGTCTCGCTCCCCAGCAGTGCTCCTTGTTGGAGCCGTGGCAGCAACCCAGCCATCACCACACTTGACTTGCCCGAGCCACTCGCCCCGATGATGGTCAGAAGCCGCCCGCTCTTGAGTGCTGGCTGTTCGGACCTCAGCAGTCCTTCGACATCCCTGACCAGTTCGTCAACCAAGCGGTCACGCCCAAAGAAATCCTCCGCATCATCGGCGGTGAAGGCTCGCAGCCCCTTGTAGGGATTGCGCGGTTCTTTCTGCTCTTCCTCCGCTGCCACATGGGCAGGATTGAGGAGCGCCGAGATAGATCTGCGTTGACTCAAGGTGGCTTCAATCGCCTCGAGGGCTGTTTCGTAGGGAGTATTGTGGGCATCAACTAGAACGGTCTCTCGCCAGCCATAATGCTGTGGCTGAGCGGGCTCGTCGCCCACCCACACGAGGATCAGCCGCCGCTGGTAAAGATCCGCCAGCCGCAAATGTTCCTTGACGGTGCGCGAGGAGCGCGTCTGGGAGGAGACGACCAGTACGACAGCCTGAGCAGCACGAATGGCCTGTCGTATGCGCTCCTCTTTGTCAGCGTGGTCCTCGCCAGGAGTATGCTGCTCATCCCAGACCACAATGCTGCGTGCCTCGAGGTCAGTGGAGAGGCGAGCAGCGAAAGCGGTATCGGCAGGGGTGGACGAGAGGAAGACCCGCTGGCGGGTGACAGGTTCTATAACTGGCCAGGCCGCCATGAGCACATCGAGGGGAAGGACAAAGGCGGCTTTGAGGTCGATTGGTCGGCTGGCTGCAACGACCATGCCGACGACGCCTTGCAAGAGTTCGTCCCAGACGGGGGTACCGCTGAAGCCGGGTGCGACGGCGAAGCCCTGGGCTTTGATATCCTCGATCATGAGCCAGTCGGTGGCTTGCCGACTGAGCAACCGTCCAGTGGCCCACACACCGTCGTCGCTGCCTGTGGGGAAACCAAAGGCACGGAAGGGATGCTTCCACACATCCGAGGCGTCAGCAAAACGGACTGCCTCGGCCCCTGCTGGCGGCTCGCGGTCCAGTTCCAGACCGGCGATATCACCCCTGCCATCGGAGAGCGGGGGACACCATTGGACCACCTTCGCAGTGAAAAGCGTACGTGGGGGAATGAGCGGGAAGTCGAGCGAGACGGCTGTTTGTGGTACATCACTAGGAGTGTCGGGCAGGTTGAGTGCCTGGCTGATGACGTGGGCACAAGTGATGACCTGCCGGTCGCCCACCAGGAAACCTGCGCCGACCACGCGCCCATCGGTCGCGCGGATGCGCACCAGCGAAGCCTCGAGTGTCTCTCGCATGGCTGAGCACCTCCTGTGGCCCCTGTTGCAACAGAGTGCAGATGTTTCGGTAGACAAATATGCACGAGAAGGATGAGTCTGCTGTTATTGTAGAATAACGCTAGGTATGTGTCAAAATAGAGGTCGACTATCTGTTGCTCGAAGCAGGAAACCCAACTGCAACGGCTCTGTCGATGGGGATGGAGCTTTCTCCAACGGGGCCATATCCTTGACAAATACAGCCACATGGTGGTTCAAGCACAAAAGGAAGATGAACAGGTGAAATAAGGGCCAAAGTGCAAGCTCCAAACAGCACGTCGGTACAGGGCAGATGGTGACAGCTACGCTTTCCTGAGGCCTCATTGCCAAGCGAGTGGTGCCATGTTCACTGCCCAAATTCTTCACGTGTCATCTGGTGAGGTTTATACCAATAACCAACCAGGGTAAGTTATTGGTTGTCTTTCTTCCCTGATTCGTATAATCAGCAATTATACGTACCATCCTCCACATAAGCAGCCTCTACCTGTACATTTGATCATGTGGTGGGTGATCCCACGGGTTGCGCAACGAGTTTTCTCGTTCTCTGAAGGCGGAGGTATTTCCACCCCCTTGCCCACAACAAGCGGGAGCATTGAACGGGCCAGCGAAAGCGCTTTAGCCACATGCACAGCTCGTTGCGCCATCCGTGGGCAGAACCACTCTCCACCCAATTTACTAGAAATGTACAGTTTATCCGCGTGAGGATAGTGTCATCAGGCGCGCGGAAACCTGGTATTCTATCCATACCTCTTGACAATCCGAGCGATAGCTCGTATACTATAAACGCGAGCTATCGCTCGGCAAAATCGACAGCGATGAGACGCCTGCCGAAGCAAGCTCGCGGCGAAGAGCGGATCGCAGCCATTTTACAGGCGGCTGCCCTGGTGTTCCACGAGGTAGGTTTTGATGCCGCGACGACGAATATGATCGCCCAACGCGCGCATACGGCGATTGGCTCGCTCTATGATTTTTTCCCCAACAAGGAGGCAATTGCTCAGCGTTTGAGCGAGCAGTTCTGCGAAGACCTACGCGTGCTCTTTGACGGTATATTAACAGATGAACTGGTCCATCTCTCGTTGCCGCGACTCATCGATTGCATTATTGATCCGCTCGTTCACTATCATCAGACACATCCGGGCATGCTGGCGCTCTGGCTCAAGTCTCAAGATGATTCCCGTCTCAGCGCTATCAAACAAGATCTTTCGGAAACCCTCGCCCACAAAACCGCCAGCATCTTCCTCATGCGTTATCCGCACTGTGACGAAGCTTCCGCGCTTCGCTACAGCCGAATCTGCATGCAAACGGTGCAGGCGCTGACCATCCTGGCCATCGATGGTGCTCAGGTCGACAGTGAGGTGATTGCCGATCTCAAAATCAT
>WNGK01006136.1_pt1 | contig 12643 bp, 12 predicted proteins | sample 5400601 | NCBI WGS metagenome assembly WNGK01 (sample SAMN13153376, study PRJNA577476) | soil metagenome | isolation source: 60 cm soil or saprolite under Garry oak tree replicate 1 | place: USA:California | collected 2016-06-15 | reverse complement strand
GGAATAATGACGCGATATCCGCGCCGCTCGGCGTTCAGAATTTTTCCGCGCGCGAACACGCCCGCAATGTCACCGAGCCAACGTTGCAACACTTCGACGTAAATCCCGAGGGTGAGGACGTTGAGCCCGCTGATCTCGATCTTCTGCCGCCAATGCGCCGGCGCTTCCGGATTCAAATAAACGCCGGTGAAACTTTGCAGGCGAATGGCGTGCGGTTTGCCGATGAAGTTTTCGGCCACCAATTTTTTCACGAGCAGATCAGCGCGCATCCCAAACGGCGGCGGGCATAGCATCGTCACGAGTTCGGGAAAACGTTTCGACGCGGCGAGCATTTCCTCCGCTTCGGCCAGGTCCATCGACATTCGGGCCTGGCAGAAAACGTGTTTGCCAGCTTCGAGCGCGGAAACCGTCACCGCCGAATGCATGTAGGGCGGCGTCCCGATCCAGATAATGTCGAGATCAGGCACGGCCAGGAGATCGGCCCAATTCGCCATCGGCGTCGCGCTCGGACAATTTTCCTTACAAAATTTCTCGCCGCTCTCGTAGGTCGAGTTCGAGATGGCGACGATCTCGACGTCCGGATTCTTTTTTAGCGCCGGCAAATGCCGGGTCTTAACGATACCGCCCGCCCCTACGATTCCGATCCGCAATTTGTTATTCTTCTGAGCCATTTGTTCTCAACCACCAATAAACACGAATAAGGACTAACGAGCATGTTGTCACATCATTTGTGTCGATTCGTGTCCATTCGTGGTTAAACTCCGAAAGCCTTCGCGAGTAAATCGTTTGACAATCCGGTCGTGGGCGGCATCTTGTGCGCCCCCTCATTTTTCACCAACATGTCGAAAGTTTGCGCCATCACCGGTTCGAGGCCGACGCGCGGCAGCGTCATTCACCGCCGCGGTATGGCCAAGAAAAAAGGCGGCGTCGGCCGGCACGTGACCAAGAACGTATCGCGTCTGTTCGTACCGAACCTGCACGAGCACCGAATCTGGGTGCCGGAGCTGAAGAAATTCGTCCGCGTTCGCGTGACCGTGCGCGGGCTTAAGACGATCAATAAAAATGGCGCTTACAAAGCGCTGAAAAAAGCCGGCGCGATCTAGCTTCCGCCGATTTCGGTTTCACTTTCAGGTAGGGCCGGTTCACCGAACCGCCCGCGGGTGATTGGGTCAATCGCCCCTACCTCAGTTCCCGTTTCTTGCGTCGCCACCACAGGTTCGTCTTTTCTTGCAGGCGAGACGGTCCGAGCCGGACTGGCCGTTGCCACCACAGGAATCTCTTCTTTCGGCTTCGCTTTTGCCCGCGGGAGATCGAGCGCGCCGTCGTTGAATTCGATCACATGACCGGCAGAAATGAGCCAGATCAAATCAGAGGCCAGCGCCAGTTTCGCGCGCTCCGCTTCTTCGCCAGCAAGATCGACAATCAGTTTGTCAGCCAATTCTTTGCGTCCGATTCGCGGCGACGCGGCAATTGCATCCACAATCGTGCGGACTTGCGACGAGATGGCGGTCTGTTGGTTGGTAAATCCGCGCGGATAAATCGATGAGACAAAGAGCATCCCCTTCCGATGGCGAAAGACATGCACGCCAGCTTCACGAAAGCGCGCGGCGAGTTCCTGCATCATTGGCGATGGCGATCGAGTCTCCTGCGTCCATTCCTTTTCGACCAGCCGGTTCAGAACGCGGTCGTGTAACTGCCGGCTGGCGGGACCGTCAATCGTCACCTCCGAGACAGATCGAATGAGATTGGGCAAATAATGTTGCTGGAAATAGCGCTCCGTTTCGGTAGCCGACGAAAACGTAACCGGCGTTTCCTCGCGCAAGGTCGAATACGTCGTCACTTTGCGCGCGTCTTCTTTCCATTTTTCGATCTCAGCCGGGTCGGTCACGATCTGAATCTGCCGTTGGTAATCGGCGAAGCTCATTCGCCGGCTGAAGCGCTGCTCATACAAATTGCGAAGACGCCGTTGATAATCGTGATGGTTGGTCGGACTGAGAAAACTCCCGCTCAATCTACAACGCGCAACATTTGTGAAATTTCCTTTGATCGGTTCGGTCTCGGTGATGTCGATCTTGTAAAAGTCGCCTTGGGCGAATCGAAACGCGTTTCGCTCGAGAAATTGTCGATCGACCGAGACAGCGCCGTTTTCGCCAAGCTGAAAGAGGGAAATTTTGGGCGGCGCAGTCAATTGAACATCATGGCGGGTGGCTTTTTCCAGAAAAAGCCGCGCCAGTGCAAATAACGAATATGCGACCGAGCCGGATTTAATTTGCGCGACGACGTTTTCGAAAGCAGTGGTGCGCGGCAAAAATTTCACCGCGATCGGCAGCAACGGTCTTTCAACCGGTGGACGATGTCGATCTTTGCGAAGCCGATCACGCCCACGCGGCGGGCGGCGGTCGGGTTGCCGCGGGCGTTCCCCCGGCTTTCCTCTTCCAAATGGACGATCGAAACTCGGCTTGGGTCCTTTTCGATCGGGCCGCCGCTTATCGCGCGGTCGCCGGTCACGTGATGGTCGATCCTCGCGATCCTGGCCTTCGTGGTGCGAGTAGCGCTCGGTCGGCGGCGGTTCGCTGACCCACGCCGGCAAAATTTTCAAATCAACCAATTCGTCGAGTTCGACAGGGGCGTCAGGCACGAGTGTCTTCTACGCCAAGCGCCTCCAAATGTCATGCTCGCCTGCGGAGTCGTCATTCCGAGCGGCAACGTGACGTTGCATTCAGTTAATCGCGGCAAAGCCGCCATTCTGTGGGCCTGCCCTGAGCGAGCGCAGCGAGTCGAACGGGAGGAATCCCACAATCGAAGCGCCGATCACACAATGCAGTTAGCGTGATCAATCAGCTTGTGGGAGGTGCCTCACATCCGTTCGGGATGACAGAATAAAAGGCCAATTCTTTTACTTGCGATGCGGCAGCGCGTGGGGTAAGCGTTGCGCTCCAACCCAAAAAATTTTATGGCTGACAAAACGATTGAGGAAAAGGTCAAGGACATCATCGTCGAACAGCTCGGGGTGAATCCGGAGCAAGTCACGCCGCAAGCGTCGTTCATCGAAGACTTGGGCGCCGATTCGCTCGACATCGTGGAACTGGTGATGGCGTTCGAGGAGGAATTTTCCGTGGAAGTGCCGGACGAGGACGCCGAGAAATTGCAGACAGTGGGCGACGTCATCAATTATATCAAAGAGCGCGCCAAGGCAGGGGGCAGTGGCGGAGAAGCGGCCGCGAGTTAGTCAAATAATTCATTGGAGGGACGCGCTCCGTCGCGTCCAACAAATAATGGGACGACACGCAGGTCGTCCCTCCATTTTCGTTTCGCGGTTGCGCCGAAGCGCAACGCGCCCAGACTAACGACAATGGATTTCGACGTCCTTCAGAAGCCATTGCTGCACCCCTTCGGACATGGCGTGTCGTTCCTCGGCATCGTCGCGTTTGTGATCTGGTTTTCGATCGGTGTGTTTGCGGCCCGCGCGTTGCAAAGCGAAGTGATTCGGCGGTTCCTTAGTCGGCTCAAGATCGACACCAATCTGATCGCGATCCTGACTACGATCCTGAGCCTGGCCGTGCTGGTGTTTTTTATTATCACCGCGGTCAACGTGGCTGGCGTTCCGCTATCATGGAATGCGCCGTTGCCAGGCCTGAATCTCAGCCTGTTTCAAATTTTCCTGCTCATCGCGCTACTAATTGCGGTTTTCTGGATTTCCTCACAGACCAAACGGTTCTTGTTCAACCGCTTCCTGGCCCAAAGCGGGCTCGACCGCGGTTTGCAGTACGCGATTGCACAAATTGTCAGCAACATCGTCCTGATCGTCGGCATTTTCATTGTTCTGGATAACGCCGGGATCCATCTCGGAGCGCTGACAGTCTTTGCCGGCGCGGTGGGCGTGGGTGTTGGCTTTGGTCTCCAGAATATTGCGAGCAACTTCATCAGCGGCCTCGTCATCTTGGCGGAAAGGCCCATCACAGTTGGCGACCGGGTCGAAGTCGCGGGCATCGCCGGCCAGGTCGAACACATTCGGGCCCGCAGCACGGTGATCCTAACCAACGACAACATCGCGATGATCGTGCCGAACACGAAGTTCATCGATTCGCCGGTGACGAACTGGACCTACGGCGATCCGCGGGTGCGTTTTCATTTGCCAGTGGGAGTGGCCTATGGGAGCGACGTCAACAAAGTGCGTGACGCGCTTATCGCCGCGGCGCTCGAGCATCCTGCTACTCTCAAAGACCCCGCGCCGAATGCCTATCTGGAAAAATTCGGCGACAGCACCATCGATTTCGAACTGGCGGTGTGGAGCCAGGAGATGAGCTACCGGCCGCGACGCTTCAAAAGCGACATCAATTACCTGATCGAAAAACATCTGCGCGAAGCGGGGATCGAAATTCCAAACCCGCAACGCGATCTCCACATTCGCAGCGGCGTGCTCAAAGTGCAGAACGTCGAAGCGAAGCGATGATCGATCCGGCGACGGACGGATTCGCCGTGGCGAATATGAGCGATGACGCTGTCGTTCCTTTTACTAGAGGAACGGCCAGAATCCTGACGCTATCGGGCGTTCGAAACTTGGAAGCGTGGAAACGCGCGTTTCAGAACAAATACAAGGATCATCGTTACTACGAACTGATTGAAGAGACGCTGGCGAACAATTTCGAATATCGCTACGCGGTTCTTGAGGACGACCCGGGAAATATTCGCGCGATCCAGCCGATCTTTTTTGTCCGGCAAAGTTTGATCGAAGGGATGCGGGGAGTTTTCCGCAAGATTGTCGATGTTGTCCGGAGAACATTTCCGCGATTTCTGACGATGCGAGTCTTGATGGTTGGCTGCGCCGCCGGAGCCGGTGAACTCGGCGCCTGCGATTCGGAAGACGAAAAATGGATGGCCGAAGCATTAGGCCAGACGCTGCGAGATTACGCCCGAAAAAATAAGGCGTCGCTCGTTGTCTTCAAAGATTTCCCAGCCAGTTATCGATCAATGCTGGGGGTTCTTTGCGAGCACGGATACGCCCGGGTGCCAAGCATGCCGATGACACAGCTCGCGCTTTCATTTGAAAATTTTGACGAATATCTCCAAACGCTCGGTTATGTCAGCCGCAAAAGTTTGCGCCGGAAATTCCGGAAAACGGAGCGCGCGGCGAAGATCGAGATGGAAGTGCTCAGCGATATTTCGCCACACATCGATGTGATTTATCCGCTTTATCTCCAGGTTCACGAGCGCTCGCCGATGAAATTTGAAACGTTAACGAAGGAATTTTTCCGTCGGCTTGCGCAGATCATGCCGGAGCGCGCCCGCTTTTTTATCTGGCGGCAATTGGGCAAGGTCATCGCTTTCAGTCTTTGCCTCATCTGCGGCGATACGCTTTATGACGAATGTCTTGGCCTCGATTACGACGTGGCGCTCGACCTTCACCTTTATTTTTACACAATGCGCAGCGTGATCCGTTGGGCGATCGATCAAAAATTGCGGTATTACGTGAGCGGGCCGCTTAACTACGATCCCAAACTCCATCTTGGCCACCAGCTTGCGCCGCTCGACCTTTACGTGCTCCACACCCGCGCGTGGCTGAATCCGATCTTCCAAGTCGCACTAAAGTATCTGGAGCCGACCCGGCACGATCCCATCTTGAAAAAATTCTCAAACGCAGATCAGCTTTGATGTCCGAGCTGCCCTTTTATCATTCCGACCGAAGTAGAGGAATGGAGCGAGTGGGACGAGCGACATGAACGGGTTGCGCCGCGAGGATAGCGGCGAGAGAGTCGGGAGACGAACGAATTCAATCGATGTTTCGGAAATATTAAGAGATGTCTCGACTTCGCTCAACATGACAAACAATCGTCCTTCCGGATTTGGCAATCCATGGTTGCAACTCGGGCTCAGCGTGCTGTGCGTGCTCGCTAGCGAATTGTTCTTGAAGCGTGGCGCGACTCAAGTCGCGAACCCGAACAGCGCGTGGTCCTGGACCGGAATAAACGGACTTGAGTCGCCGCTGGTTTGGTGGGCAATCCTTTTAATTGTGCTCAGCTTCGCGAGCTGGCTTTACGTTCTGAAATATATTCCGCTCACGGTCGCCTTTCCGCTTTCGCGAGTCGTCGATGTTCTGGTCCCGATCTGCTGTTGGATTTTTTTGCGCGAGATAATTTCCGTGCCGCGATGGTGCGGCATCGGACTCGTCATTATCGGATTGGCGTTAGTTGCGAAACCGGTGGCGCAGTTGGAGGAAAAATTATGACGCTGTTTGCGCTCGCTCTGATCTTGCTCGCGCTCTTCACGTTCGTGGCGGGGCAAATTTTTCTGAAACACGCCATGGAATCGACCAGCCAACAGAATTTTGAGAAATCGAGCGTCGCGGCTCGACTCAGTACCGGCATTCTTTTGATGGCGATTTCTTTTTTTATCACGCTTGGCCTGTTGCAGCGTTTCGATCTCAGCAAGCTCTACCCGTTTCAGGGACTCAGCGTCGTGATCATCAGTTTAATTGCGGCCGCGGTATTGAAAGAAACGCTCACCTTGCGATTGATGTTCGGCGCAATTCTGATCACCGCCGGAGTGGTGCTGGTTTCAATGAGCTAACGCCGTCCACAATCGTTCGAGCGTCGGGGAATTTGTTTTTCGGATTCTATCCGCACTCGGCAGATCGAGCTTAGGATGGTCCCACTCTGAGGCAAAGCGCTGTTTCCACCGGGCATATTTTGGCTCCGAGTATGCGCCGCAAATGTCGCCGGCGATGATTTGGGTTTTTTTTCGCAACTTTCCTAGCGCCCATTCGAGATCGGCAACTTCGAATCGTCCGCTTTCCCAATTAGTCACTGCTTGATCGAAACGGAGACAATCGAGATCGATCGTAACGTAGACGTGGCGGCTGGCCAGATTCGTCGCAAAATTCTCGAAATGGTCGCGCCAATCCTCACGCAGGATTGCACCGCGACGTTGTCGATCTTTCAATGGGCGATCGTCCACCCAGGGATGAACTTCGAGACGGCCTTCTCGCTCCGCGCTGCGATTTGCGAAAACATTGTGCGGCCACCAGCACTCGAAATTTCCGCAGCCCCAAATCGCGATATGCTCGACCTGTGCAAGCTCGAGCGCGCGATTGATCCAGCCGCCGCACCCCCATTTCGGAGGGCGAATGTCCCAGTCCGGATGATTATCAAACGAAACAAGGAGGACCGGCTGAGTCAGCCGGCGCAGCCAGAGCGCACTCAAATAATGAAAGTCGCCCGAGCCGTAGAGGATGAAGGGCGCGAGCCGCGAGCCGAACTCGTCATAAAATTTTTCTACTAACTTCGGAGGCGCCGAGAAACGCAATTGCGCGCCCCAATCGCGCGCATCGAGCGCCGGCAGATTGAGCAGCTCGTCTCGCCACGCGTCGTCGAGATTAAGATGCAGTGCGCCGCTCAGAAAAATTATTTCTGCGGACGCGATCCAAATCGGGAGTCGCTTGCTTTGGCAACGCGAAGATTTTCGGCGGCTTCGGTCAGCTTTGGATCAATTCGGAGTGCTTCCTCGTATTGCAAAATGGCTTGTGAAGTTTTGCCTTCGCGCAGGAGCAAGCTTCCGAGGTTGCTGTGGACATCGGCCCGCTTGGGATCAAGGCGAGCAGCTTCCAGATAATGCGTCTCGGATTGTTGCATATCACCTTTATTGAATAAGGCCGTCGCCAATTCGGCATGAGCATCGACATAGTGGGGGTCGACCTCCAATGCTCGCCGATATTGTGTGATTGCCCCATCCAACTTGCCGCGTTTATCAAGAAACGCGCCGTGGGTATAGAACAGCAAAGCGGATTTCGGAGTCAGTCGGATCCCGTTTTCGTATTCAGCCCGCGCCTCATCGGCGCGGCCAAGTCTTTCCAAAAGATACGCGTAACCCGAATGAACTTCGCCATTATGTGGTTCCAACTGCAATGCGCGCTGGTAGTGCTTTTGCGCTTCTTCAAGTTTCGCCTGCGTGACGAAGAGTTGGGCCAAATTTATATGCACTTTGACGTAATTCGGGTCGGAGCGCAGAGCGGCGTAGTACTGATCGGCCGCTTCATCGAGCCGGCCGAATTTTTGCAGGACCGCACCGTGATTGAAATGGGCGCGAGCGCTCGCAGGCAAATCGGCGGCGACCAAACCTGTCCGCTCAGCTTCCGGAGGCGCCTTGTAGACTCGGCCAAACCACATCGCCATGAGCGGAAGCACGAACGCCACCGCCCATTTTGTCCCGTGCACCGCCCAGCCGGGAAGAAAACCGCTCAGCGTCACATCCGCCGTTCCACCCGCGAGACCGAGCGATTGGCGGGTGGATTTTTCGCGCACCTTCCAGATGAAACCGTCGTAGTAAAAATGCAAAAGACCTGAAGCAGCCACTATTCCGGTGAGCACACGCGTGATCGTGTCGATTCCGATATGGTGATTGAGGTAACCAATCGAGCCGTAAGCGAAAACAAGACCGATATAAAGCCCAACCAGGGAACCGCTCCGGCGAAATACGAACCGCATGAACCCACCGATGGAACTGTCTTTCTCAACGCGGTTGCGATTGTAAATCCAAACCAGCGACAGGTATTGCACGTCGTGAAACACTTCGAACAGTGCGATTCCGGCGAGAATATTGGCCACGCCGTTGTTGCAATACCACCAAAAGGCGATGCTCGTGATAAAAAGCGCGAGCTTGACCGGATTCTGCCGCGCTCCGCCGATCCACGTCCGGACGTAATTCGCCACCCAAAGAATCGCCGCCGCGAGCGCTACGAACAACAAACCTTGTTGCAGAGCGTGAATCGCCGTTGGCGAAATAAACGGCAGACCGCATTCGTAAAGTCCGTCTAAAGTGTCGGTCATTCGCGCCGGTGAAAGGATCACTCCGGCAGCAAACCAGATTCCGCAGGTAGCGAAGTCAAGCCGTCGCGTCACCGCCGCGAACGAACCCATTTTCGCGTCGTAAATCCGCCCGAACCCGTAAGTCTGCATCATTCCGTGCCAGACGCCCCAGGCAAAAACAATCATCACCACCGGATTGGTCGTCGTGTCCCAAAAATAAAAACCGACACAAACAACCAGCAGAAAAATTGGAGCGATGATGAAGCGCCAGCGAAAACGTTCGAACAAGGCACGATCGCCATACGCGCGAATCATTCCCGGCAAGTGGTGCCCCAGCGCGCCGAAAGCTGCTACGAAAAGATAAATTTCCTGCGCGCTCCAGCGGGCCTGCGCCAGCAGGAACAGCGGAATGATCAGGAGCGGTGTCCCGACGTAAAGAATCAGGTCGCGCCAACTGTCGAGGATCCAAACGTTGCGTTTCGGAACAATCGCCCGCACCGGCGGAACAGTTTCTGGACGCGAAAAAGCGGTTACGTGCTGCATGGGGCTGCGGGATCACTATTTTCCGCAAACTGGCGGGAAAATCAATCCCCGGCTACACCCGACACAAGGGAAAGATCGATCGCCAGAGGACGGATTCGCCGTGGCGAACATGTTCCATGCGCGCGCGTTGCGAGTTAGGCACGAAAACAAGGTGAAGATGGCGAATAAGACCCAAAAAGAGGAATTAAGAAGCCACGAAGAGGAACGCGACTTCTTTTGCGTTGTGCGCGACGCCTTTCGCATCTTCGCCCGTCGCTCGGCCATCATGCTGGGAAGCGCGTGGGCTTTTGTCGGCGCTGTCCTCGTGATCCTGGTCTGGCTTCTCACCGGCCCGACTTTTCACTTTTCCGACACGTGGCAGCTAATCATCAACACCGGCACCACCATCATTACCTTCCTGATGGTGTTTCTGATTCAAAACACCCAGAACCGCGACGCCAAAGCAATGCATTTGAAACTCGATGAGGTCATTCGCGCACTGAAGAAAGCACGAAACGAGCTGGTGGATCTGGAAGATCTCTCCGACGAAGAATTGAACAAACTGGAAGAGCAATTCAAACGCCTTCGCGCGAAAGCCGAACGCCACGGCAAGAATTTGCGCCACGTCGAGCCCTCGGAAATCTTCGAGCCTGATCGTTAATTCAGGCAACCCTCAGGCTTTCGTGCAACGCCGGTGCGCAAAAAAACTTTGCCGCTCGGACAAAGCTGAAACACTTCGCAATTTGCGCAATCGGGTTTGCGCGCGAAACAGCGACGCCGTCCATGCCAGATCAGCCAGTGACTCCAATCCGTCCAATGTTCTTTCGGCACCAGCTTCATCAAATCTTGCTCAATTTTTTCCGGGTCCTTTTGCTTCGTTAAACCAAGCCGCTGCGACAAACGGATCACGTGGGTATCGACCACGATGCCTTCATTGATCCCAAACGCGCTTCCCAAAACTACGTTCGCAGTTTTTCGACCGACGCCCGGCAGTTCGCGCAGCTTCTCCATTGAACTGGGAAACCTGCCGCCGAATTTCTTCACGATTGCCGATGCTGCGCCGCGAATGCTTTTCGTTTTGCTGCGAAAGAATCCGGTCGATTTGATTACGTTCTCCAACTCGGCCTGCGGCGCATTCGCGTAATCTTTCGCGGTTCGATACTTCTTAAACAGCGCCGGCGTTACCATGTTCACGCGTTTGTCAGTGCATTGCGCCGACAGAATCGTCGCGATCAGGAGTTCGAGCGGACTCTTGAAATTCAGCTCGGTGTGCGCATCCGGATAAACCTTTGGCCAAACTTTGATTAGCTGGGCAACCCGCTCACGAATCTTCATCGGCTTTCTACTTTGCGCTGTCATCCTGATCCCGCATTGGCGGGAGAAGGATCTCCCACAAGCTGGTGAATCACGCTAACAAATTTGTGTACTCGAGGCTTCGATTGTGAAGTCCCTCGGTCCGAGCCGGAATGGCATTGCACCCGGGATGACAACCTAAGCTTGCTCAGCGTAGCGCTTGAGTTTCTGCGCCAGTTCCGGCGGCAGGTGCGCGACAATCAGCGCGCCATCGCCTTCGTAGCGCAACTCGAGCACGTGACCCACCCGGTGAATTTCGGCGATGAGCGCAGACTCGCTCGCGGGAATCCGAAAATGTGAGCGCATTCGCCATGAACTAAGTGCGTCCTGCAAAGCGTGGACGAGTTTGTTTACGCCCTCGCCGGTGCGCGCCGAAATCGCGACGCTGCCAGGAAATCTGTTCACGTAAGCGTCGGTCAGTTCGCGATTTTGGAGATTGTCGATCTTGTTGAAAACGATCACCGTCTGCTTTCCAAACGCGTCGAGTTCCTTGATCACGCTCTCGACTGCCTCCATCTGATCGTCCACGCGCGAATGCGAAAGATCGACAATGTGAATAAGGAGGTCGGCTTCGCTCACTTCTTCAAGCGTCGCTTTGAACGATTCGATCAACGTATGCGGCAGCTTGCGCAAAAATCCAACCGTGTCGGTTAGGAGGACGCGCTGTTTGTTCGGCAAAACGAAACTGCGCGTGGTCGGATCGAGCGTGGCGAAGAGTTTGTTCTCGGCCACGACATCGGCGCCAGTCAGTAAATTCAACAACGTCGATTTGCCGGCATTCGTGTAACCAACAACTGCCGCGACTGGCCATTGATGGCGTTTGCGTCCTTGTCGCTGCACGGCGCGCGTTTTGCGAACCGCCTCGAGTTCGCGCTCGAGCCGCGCGATCCGTTCCTGCACGCGACGTCGATCGACTTCCAATTGCGTTTCACCCGGACCACGCGTTCCGATCCCGCCGGTTTGTCGCGACAGGTGGTGCCACATTCGGGTCAACCGCGGCAAAAGATATTGCAATTGCGCCAGCTCAATTTGCAATCGGCCTTCGCGGCTCCGCGCGCGCTGCGCAAAAATGTCGAGAATCAATTGAGTGCGATCGAGAACTTTCCGCGCGAGTAAGTTTTCCAGATTGCGTCCCTGCGCCGGCGAAAGCTCATCGTCGAAAATTACCGAAGTCACTTGTCGATCTTGCAATGCGAGTTTGAGCGATTCCGCTTTGCCTTTGCCGATATAATACGGTGCGGTCGGCTTCTGGAGTTTTTGGGTAACAGTATCGACGACTTCCGCGCCGGCGGAGTTTGCAAGCTCGGCAAGTTCGTCGAGCGAATCCTGCAGGTCCCACTTTGAGACGCCTTGCTTTTCGAGACCGATTAGAAGCGCGCGCTCGTGAGTTTTTTTCGGACGTGTCTCAATCATTCCCTTGCGCAAGAGCCAGACGCGCTCGTTGCGAAATCCATTCCACAGCTTCGACGTGACTTAGAAGCGATAAATTCAGCAGTTGAAAATTAGTTTGCCGCCGAAACCAGGTCAACTGCCTTTTGGCATAACGCCGAGTCGCTTGCTGAATCGCTGCCACGCATTGCTCGCCACCGGACGAGTCCGTCCGCCTGGCGGACAAGATCGATCCCGCGGCCGCGGGACCTTCAAGTAACTGGCGAATCTCGCGTAATCCAATCATCTTCGACGCCGTTTCGCTCATCGCCCCAGTGGCGCGCACTTCTTCGATCACACCATTCTCAAACATCGCTCCGACGCGACGATTGATTCGCTCATAAAGTTCATCGCGCTCACGAAAAACGAAGACTCCGGGAGAGGCGGCATCACTCCGCCACTCGGTCCCATGCTCGGAAGCGCGTTTTCCGCTGAGCAAACAAATTTCGATCGCGCGAATAAGACGACGCCGATTTTTCAGGTCGATCTTGCGCGCACTTTCCGGATCGAGCTTAACAAGCCGACGACACAATTGATCC
>WNGK01014328.1_pt1 | contig 12646 bp, 10 predicted proteins | sample 5400601 | NCBI WGS metagenome assembly WNGK01 (sample SAMN13153376, study PRJNA577476) | soil metagenome | isolation source: 60 cm soil or saprolite under Garry oak tree replicate 1 | place: USA:California | collected 2016-06-15 | reverse complement strand
GGCGTTCGGCGCCGACGTGCGCCGGTTGCGTCCGAGGAAGTTCAATCCGGAGGTCTTGAATAGCCTCAGTCACGCGCGCTCGTCCTGCGTTCGCCCCGCAAGCAGCAGGATCGCGCAGCTCAGCACGGAGGCGGCGGAGACGACCAGGTAGGGCAGGGTATAGCCGCCGCTCGCCTCATAGAGCACGCCGATCAGCGCCGGGCCGCCCGCCACGCCCGCCGCCGCGATCAGGTTCGACACCGAATAGATCCGGCCGTAATGGCGGGTGCCGAAGGCCTCCGCGAGCAGGAGCGGCTGCAGCATCAGCACGTTGCCGACCGTGATGCCGAACAGCACGGCGCCGACGAGGAGCAGGCTTTTCGCGGCGAACGCCAGGAGCGCCAGCGCCACGGCCTGCGCCAGCAGCATGCCGATCGCGAAGCCGCGCGCCGGCAGCCTGAGCAGGAGCCAGCCGCCGGCGAGCCGGCCGACGACGCTGGCGCTCGCCAGCAGCGCCAACGTCAGCGCCGCGATGCCGGGGTTCTCGCGCGTGCTCGCCAGCCGAAACAAATGGGTGATGGCGCCGACCTGCGCGCCCAGGCCGAACAGGTAGGCCGCCGTGACCGCGATGAAGAATCGGCTGCGCCGGGCCTGCGCATAGGGCACGTGGCGCGCCAGCGCGGCGCTCGCGCTGCGTTGCGCGAATTTGGCTCCGTCCGGCACCAGCCCCATCTCCTGCGGGCTCGAGCGCACGATCCATGCGGTCACCGGCACCACGCCGAGAAAGAACGCGAGGCCGAGCCAGGGCGCGGCTCCGGCAATGCCCCGGCGCTGGATCAGCAAGGCGGCGAGCGGCGTCACCAGCACGCCGCCGAGCGACAGGCCGGTCGAGGCGATCGACAGCGCCAGCGCCCGGCGCGCCTCGAACCAGCGCGCCACGATGGTGGTGGCGGGAACCAAGCCGCAGAAGCCGTAACAGAAGCCGAACAGCAGATGAAACGCATAGAGCTGCCACGGCCGCTGCAGCAGGGAGAGCGAGCCGAGCGCGATCGCGCTCACGCAAGCGCCGAAGATCATGATCAGCCGGGCGTCGATGCGGTCCATCAGCCGCGCGGCGAACACGCCGCCCGCGCCCGACGCGATGAAGAAGCTCGCGGTCGCCCCGCTGGTGAGCGCCACCGGAAAGCCGCGCTCCGCGACGAACGCATCGAGCAGCACCGAAAGATTGTAGAACGCCAGGCCCGACGTCGTCATCAGCACGAGGCCGATCGCGTAGACGACGTACCAGCCGTAGAAAGCCTGCGGGCGCGAACTGCCGTTTTTCCCAAGCATCGCAGGAAGCCGTATTGCCATTCCAGCGGAGCCGGCGGCTGGAGTTATCGAACCATATCCCGAGATTTTCGGGCGAAGCGAGGGAACCCCGGATGTTCGGATGCTTCAACTGGCCAGAGACCACAGCAGCGCCGCAACGGTGAATCCCATCAGAGCGGTCGCGGCCCATCCGCCAACTTCCAGCCCTACTCGCACGCGAAAACGGCCCATGACCGAATGATTGGTGACGATCACCATCATGACGGCCATGATCGGCACAGCGACGATCCCGTTGATGACCGCGGTCCAGAACAGCATTTGAATCGGGGCGATCGGGGACAGGCTGAGCGCAAGCCCGATGAGAGTGGCGGCCGCGATGATGGTGTAGAAACCCACTGCCCTGGACGGTCGGGCCTCCAGCGTCGATCGCCAGCCAAAGGCCTCGGCGACGCCGTAGGCGGCGGAGCCCGCAAGTACCGGCACGGCAAGCAGACCGGTGCCGATAATGCCGAGCGCGAACAGCAGAAAGCTCAGATCGCCGGCGAGCGGTCGAAGCGCTTCGGCGGCCTCCGCCGCCGTATGAATGTCGGTAATTCCATGTGCGTTCAGCGTCGCCGCGGTGGTGAGAATGATGAAATAGGCAATGACGTTGGACAATATCATGCCCGCCGTCGTATCGATCGCGATCCGGTCGAGCTCAGGCTCGCCGCCCCGCGTGAGAGCATTGAGCGGCCGTTGGCGCTGGCCGCGGCGCATCTCCTCGACCTCCTGGGAAGCCTGCCAGAAAAACAGGTAAGGGCTTATCGTCGTTCCAAGCACGGCGACGACCGTGAGCAGATAATCCCAGTCCAACGAGGGCTTCGGCCATACGGTCCCGGCAAGCGCCTCGCCCCAGGGAATCCGGATCGTCAGCGCGGTGGCCACATAGAGGAACAACACCAGCGTGAGAGCCTTCAAAATCGGCGCATAGAATCGATAGGGCACGAACACCTGGAGCAGCACCGATCCGGCGGCAAACACCAGGGCATGCTCTCGAGGCAACCCACCGATCACCAGCGCGAGGGCTTCTCCCATCGCTGCAAGATCGGCGGCAATGTTGATGGTGTTGGCCGTGACAAGCAGTGCCACCAGCACCACGACGACGGGACGCGGATAGAATTGTTTGACATTGGCTACGATGCCTTTGCCGGTGACCCGTCCTATGTGCGCACTGACCAGCTGAATGGCGATCATGAACGGCGTGGTGAGAAACACCGTCCACAGCAGTCCGTAGGCGAAATGCGCTCCCGCTTGAGAATAGGTCGCAATTCCTGACGGGTCGTCGTCTGCCGCGCCGGTGACGAGGCCCGGGCCCAGTAACCGGAACAGGAGGCGCGGCGGATTTCGCCTCGCATCCTTTCGAGCATTCATCCGGTCATGATCCGAGCCCAAGACCGAGACCAACGAGTTGTCCGCAAATAGGTTCCGGCTTTGCCGACCCGCTCGCTCCGCGCCGGATGGCGGAGCGCTTGCGCATCGCGTCCGTTTGGTCCGCACGCCTTGACGCCATTGCCGCGCAAAGCAAGCGCCGCCGAGCGGACCGGCTCGGCGGCGTGCCTTTCGGCACTGTCGGCGGATCGTTCAGGGCGGCAGGATGAGCATGCCGGCGCCGTCGACGGCGCTTGCTGCCGCCGTGCCCGGTTCCGCGCCGCCGAGCAGCGCCATCATGACGATCATCGCGAAGATGACCACCAGAACCAGGGTGAGCGCCATCAGCACATCCACGGCGAAGCTTCGATGTCCGCTTTGCCAATGGGCGAAATACATTCTGGGGGTGATCGAGAGCATCGTCATCGAATACTCCACCTGTTTCTGGCGCGCTTCGTCCCGCCCCGCGCGCGGTACGCCGACTGCGCCGACGCAAACTTTCTCCGTCCGTTCGAACTCGAGCGAACCGAACGGCGATAGCGGTGAATCTCGCGCTCGGCTTGGCGGACCTGCCAGCCATGCAGAGCTTCCAAGCGCAGCGTTGCTCAGCCGAGCGGTAACGCCATGGGCGCCGCCGGCCGAACGCTGCTCGGGGAAGCCGTGAAGATGTCGGGCTGACGACAGCATGGGATCCTCCGGCTCGACCTCTGTTTCGGGTGGCCCGATGGGCATGCCGCCACAATAGGCCCGACCGAGCCAAGCCTTTGTGAAGCAGATCACACGGCCGAGAAAAATCCGCCGGTCCGTGAGGCCGGCGGAATCGGACGAGGCGACATACCCAATGCGATGGAATTGGAGCCCATACTGGCCGGGCCGGGCACCCGCAAAAGCAAATTCCACCGGTGCGGGGTCTCGTGCGGGCGGTCGGGCTTGCGGCTATCTAGAAGCGCAGCGTCAGGCCCTCGGCCGCAACCAATGTGTCGGCGCGCTGCGCCTTCGCCTCGCGGCCGATCCGGTCGAGCAGCGCGTCGACGTGCTCCGTCGTGGTGAAAAATGGCGAGAAGCTTGGCACCGGCGGCGTTCGCCAAATGCACGCCTTGCTGCCAAGTCGAGTGCCCCCAGCCGACATGGGCCGGGTATTCTTCCTCGGTATAATTGCAGTCGTAGATCATCAAATCGACGTCGCGCGCCAGCTGCAGCACGTCCTTGTCGAGCGCGCCGGGACGATGCTCGGTGTCGGTGATGTAGGCGATCGCGCTCTTGCCGTATTCCAGCCGGTACCCGGTGGCACCGCCCGGATGATTGAGCGGCGCCGTCCGCAAGGTCATGCCGGGATGCGGCTTGAGCACGTCGCCGGCGTAAAAATCGTGAAACTCGATCGCGGCCTTGAACGAGTCCGGACCCAGGGGGAACAGCGGCTCGGACATCATCTGGCCGATCGCCTGCACGATTCGCCGCGAGGGCAGCAGATTGCCGGCCCACAACCGCAGGCGGGTGGTCGGCTCGTAGATCGGCGCAAAGAACGGCAGCCCGGCAACGTGATCGATGTGAAAATGGCTGAAGAACAGGTCGGCATCGATCGGCCGCCCCGATCGCGTCAGCGTGTTGCCGAGCGACCGCAAGCCGGTGCCGGCATCGAAGATGAGGAGCCGGTCGCCGCAGCGGACTTCCACGCAAGAGGTGTTGCCGCCATAGCGCGCCACCTCCGGTTCCGGACAAGCCAGGCTGCCGCGAACGCCCCAGAACTGCACGGTCATGCCGGACGCGGGTCTCCAGCGAGCGGATCGAACCTCCGCGGCGGGTGGTTCGGACGCTGCGCCCTCCCCGATCACGGTGGTAGAACCTCCGTACCCATGCGTCATTTTTTCAACCTTAGATCGATTGTTCCGGCGCAGGAACGGTGCGCCTCTCCCCACCCGACAGAATGCAGGAGCCCGGGCGCAAGTCCCTGTGACCTAGGTCACACCCTATGGGTTGAAATCCCAGGCTGTGGAAGAAAGCGCGGCGGCCGAAGCGAAGCACGGATCGCCCGCGCGGCCGCAAGGAGGGCTCGAAACGGCTTGCCTTTCCAAAGCGGTGAACCCGGAAAGCGCAATGGAACCGCCAGCCTCGCCGCTGTCCCTCAGCCTTGCTCGGCGACGTCCTTCAGGGTTGCGCGATCCGATATGGTGATCGAGGTGCCTTCGATGCGCACCAGGCCGGAGCGCTGCCACTCGCGCAGGCATTTGTTTACGCTCTCGCGCGCCGCTCCGACGATATTGCCGAGCTCGCGCTGGGACATCTGCACGGTGGCGGAACCCTTGGCGGCATTGGCCTCGGAATCCGCCATGCGCAACAATGCCTTGGCCAGCCGGACCGGCAATTGCAGCAGCGCCACTTCGGCGATGTGCTGGTCGGTGCTGCGCAGCCGGTCGCACAGCACCTCGACGAGTCTCGGCCAGGCATCGGGCTTGCGCTCCAGGAACGCGAACACGTCCCGGCGCTCGAGGATCGCCAGGTCGCACGCGGTCATCGCCCGCGCATCGGCGGTCCGCTCCTTGCCGTCGAGCAGCGCGATCTCCCCGAATACTTCGCCGGGCTGAAAGATCGCCAGCAGGATCTCCCGGCCTTCCGGGGAGGGCACGCTGATCCGGACCTGGCCGCCGAGCACCGCCATCATGCTCTCCCCGGGCGAACCCATGAGAAAGATGGTCTCGCCGGCAGCAAAACGCCGCAGTCGCGCGCGGGCCACGACCGCGTCGCGCTCGTTCTCCACCAGGCCGCGGAACAGGATGCAGTTCGCAAGCAGCCGGCGTGCGTCCTCTATGGCGGCGTTGCGTTGCGGCGAAGCCATCCTAGTGCCTCCCCTCGCGGGCTCGCCCGCGAGCGATCACGCCCCGTCGGGGCCGAGCATAGCAATTTCGCGCCTCTTGTTACACCGGTGCGCGGAGGATGAATGTGCGCTCGCTCACCTTCAACCGGCAAGGCAGGTCATGAAACCGTCGTGCGCGGAAGGCGTCGAGAATCCTCAGGGGCCTCCGCCGCGGAACCCTGCCGCTCAAGCGGGTCTGGGCTCCATCTCCTCCCCGACCTTGATCGGGTGCGCCATGACCTGGTGGAGCTTGGCCACGTCGAGCTCGCTTTCCCAGCGGCTGATCACCACGGTGGCGACCCCATTGCCCACCAGGTTCGTCAGCGCGCGGCACTCGCTCATGAACTTGTCGATCCCGACCAGGATCGCCAGCGATTGGATCGGGATGTCCGGCACGATCGCCAGCGTCGCCGCAAGCGTCACGAATCCGGCCCCGGTGACGCCGGAGGCTCCCTTGGACGTGATCATGGCGACCAGCAGCAGCCCCAGCTCCTGGCCGAGGCCGAGCTGCGTGTTGGTTGCTTGCGCCAGGAACAGGCTGGCCAGCGTCATGTAGATGTTGGTGCCGTCGAGGTTGAAGCTGTAGCCGGTCGGGACCACCAGCCCGACGACCGAGCGCGACGCGCCCAGCCGCTCCATTTTCTCCATCAGCTGCGGCAGCACCGTTTCCGACGAGCTGGTGCCGAGCACGATGAGCAGCTCGTCCTTGATGTAGGCGATGAAGCGCAGAATCGAGAACCCGGCGAGATGCGCGATGGTGCCGAGCACGACCAGCACGAACAACAGCGCCGTGAGATAGAAGGTGGCGATCAGCTGCAGCAAGTTCCAGAGCGACCCCAGTCCGTAGGCGCCGATCGTGAACGCCATGGCGCCGAACGCGCCGATCGGCGCCGCGCGAACGATGATGTGGATGATCCGGAAGAACATCTTGGCCGCGATGTCGATCGCGTGGGTGATGCGCTCGCCGAGCTCGCCCATCCGCGAGATGGCGAAGCCGGACAGGATCGAAACCAGCAGCACCTGCAGGAGATCGCCGCGCGCCAGCGCCCCGAAGAAGGTGTCGGGAATGATCGCGAACAGGTGCGCGACGATGCCCTCTTCCTTGGCACGGGTGACGTAGGAGGAAACCGCCTTGGGATCGAGCGTCGCCGGATCGATGTTGAAGCCGCTGCCGGGCCGCACGATTTCGCCGACCAGGAGCCCGATGACCAGCGCCAGCGTCGACACCGCTTCGAAATAGACCAGCGTCTTGATGCCGACCCGCCCCACCTTCTTCAAGTCGCTCATCGAGGCGATGCCGTGAACGACGGTGCAGAAGATCACCGGCGCGATCATCATCTTGATGAGCTGAATGAAGCCGTCGCCGAGCGGCTTGAGCGCCACCCCGGTGCCCGGGAAGAAATAACCGACCGCGACGCCGATCAGGATCGCGATGATCACCTGAATATAAAGTACGGTGTACCACGGACGGCTGCCGGTCATGATGGTTCCCCCGAGCAAGCGGACCGGTGCGCGACTGCAGCGCGAGCATCGGGCGCGGCTTCGATCAAGCAAGTGTAGGCCGATTTTCCGGCATTTCGCTAGCGCGAATGTGAACGCAAGGGCAGATTACAATCGCGGATGCCGGACCCCCAGTGCTATGTTCGTCGATCGCTCATTGGTCGGCTTCATCTGCCGTTCGTCCTCCGGTCAGGAACAATCGGCGTAACAGGTGGTTCTCGTCGTACTCGATCGCATGTTGCCGGCTGGAGGAAGCGATGTCTGCTGCATTTGGACGCGAATCTTCCGGGCGTGCCGGTGCCGCCGCGGCCCGTCCGGACCCGCGCGCGACTTGGCTCGAGGCTTACGACGCGGTGCGAAGCGAGACCGAGCGCCGCGCCGCGCCGCTTTCGGCCGAGGACCAGGCGGTGCAATCGATGCCGGATGCGAGCCCGGTCAAATGGCACCGGGCGCATACCACCTGGTTCTTCGAGCACTTCCTGCTGGTTCCACACGCCCCGGCGTACCAGACGTTCGATCCGCGGTTCGGCTATTTGTTCAACTCCTATTATGTCGCCGCGGGTCCGAGACACGCCCGGCCCAAGCGGGGCCTCATCACGCGGCCGAGCGCGGCGGAAGTAAGCGCGTATCGCGCCCATGTGGATGCGGGGGTGCGCGACCTGATCGGTGAGGCGAGCGCGCAGCAGCTGGGCGATGTGTCGCGAATCCTCGAGATCGGCCTCAATCACGAGCAGCAGCACCAGGAGCTGATGCTGACCGATATCCTCCACGCCTTCGCCCAGAATCCGACGGCGCCGGCCTATGCAACCGGCTGGCGCCCGCCCGACACGCGCGGCAAATGCGGCGGTTTCCTCGCGCTTGCGCAAGGCATTCACACGGTCGGCCACGATGGCCAAGGCTTCGCGTTCGACAACGAGCGCCCGGCGCACCGGGCGCTGGTCGGCCCGGTGCGCATCGCCCGCGAGCTCGTCACCAATGCCCAATGGCTGGAGTTCATGCGCGACGGCGGCTACCGGACGCCCTCGTTGTGGCTGTCGGACGGCTGGGCGAGCATCGAATCGGAGGAATGGACCGCGCCCGGCTACTGGCGGGAGCGCGACGGGCAGTGGCTGACCATGACGCTCGGCGGGCTCGCGCCGGTCGATCCCGGCGCGCCGGTCTGTCATACAAGCTATTACGAAGCCGACGCCTTCGCGCGGTGGGCCGGCAAGCATTTGCCGACCGAGTTCGAGTGGGAGGTCGCCGCGCGCAGCGGCGAACTTTTGCATGCCCAGGGCGTTGTCTGGCAGTGGACGCGCAGCGCCTATGCGCCCTATCCCGGGTTCCGGGCGGAGGCAGGCGCGCTCGGCGAGTACAATGGCAAGTTCATGGTGAACCAAATGGTGCTGCGGGGCGGCTCGCTCGCCACTCCCCCGGGCCACAGCCGCGCGAGCTACCGCAATTTCTTCTATCCATCCGCCCGCTGGCAATTCACCGGAGTTCGGCTTGCCGATTACGACGGCTGACCATATTTGTGCGATGGCTGACCACCATTGCCCGGACCCATCCCTGTCACCATGACGGCGCTCGCACGACCTGCCATTCGTCCGCAAGCTGCACGCAATGCCGCAACCGCGTTCGCCGCCGACGTGCTCGAGGGGCTCGCGGCCACGCCCAAGCGGCTGCCGGCCAAATATTTTTACGACGAGGCCGGCTCGCGGCTGTTCGAGCGCATCACCGAGCTTCCCGAGTATTACCCGACCCGGACCGAGCTGCGGATCCTGGAGTCCTCGGCGGAGAGCATCGCGGGATTGGCGGATCCGGGCGCGGCGCTGATCGAGTTCGGCAGCGGCTCGACCGCAAAGGCGCGCCTGTTGTTGCGGCACATGGCCTCGGTGCGCGCCTATGTGCCGGTGGATATTTCCGCGGAATTCGTGAACGGCGAGGCCGCCCGGCTGCAGGCGGATTTCCCGGCGCTGCGGGTATTGCCGGTTGCGGCGGATTTCACCGGTGCCTTCGAACTTCCCGCGGCGGTGAAGGCGGGTCCGCGGCTCGGGTTCTTTCCCGGCTCGACCATCGGCAACCTCGAGCCCCACGAAGTCACCGGTTTTCTGCGCCGTGCCAAACGGGCGCTGGGGCAAGCCGCGGCTTTCGTGGTGGGCGTCGACCTCGTCAAGGACCCGGAGGTGCTCTACGCCGCCTACAACGATTCCCAGGGGGTCACGGCTCAGTTCAATCGCAACCTCCTCGTCCGCATCAACCGCGAGCTCGGCGCCGATTTCGACGTGAGCGCGTTCGAGCATCACGCCTTCTACCATCGCGAGCTGCGCCGGATCGAGATGCATCTCGCCAGCCTGCGGCGCCAGAAAGTGCGGATTCTCAGCAAATGCTTCGAGTTTCGCGCCGGGGAGACCATCCATACCGAGAACAGCTACAAATACACCATCGAATCCTTCGCGGCGCTGGCGCGCGGCGCCGGGTGGTCGATCGGCGCGGTCTGGACCGATCCCGAGCGTTATTTCTCGGTGCAGGCGCTCGTGCCGGAAGCGGGCGGGCGCCGCATCTGAACGCAGCCGAGGGGGCGAGCAAGCATGAGCGACAAGCACGACGTCCTGGTGATCTGCGGCAGCCTGCGCCGGGGCTCCTACAATGCCCTGCTGGCGCGCAACCTGCCGGCGCTGGCGCCCCCCGAGATGACGATCGTGCCGGCGCCGCCGATCGGCACGCTCCCGCTCTACAATTTCGATGTGCAGACCGAGCAGGGCTTTCCGGCTCCGGTCACGGCGCTCGGCGAGGCGATCCGAGCCGCCCATGGAGTGATGTTCGTCACGCCGGAATACAATTATTCGGTGCCCGGCGTGCTCAAGAACGCCATCGACTGGGTGTCGCGGCTGCCGAACCAGCCGCTCGGCGGCAAGCCGGTCGCCATCCAGTCCGCCTCGCCGAGCGTGCTCGGCGGCGCGCGCGCGCAATATCATTTGCGGCAGATGATGGTGTTCCTCGATGCGCTGGTCTTCAACAAGCCGGAGATCATGGTGACGTTCGTCAATACCAAGGTCGACGAGGCCCAGGGCGTGCTGACCGACGAGCCCACGCGCAAGATCGTCACCCAGCAGCTCGCCGCATTCTCGAAATTCATCGTGCGTATGAGCGTGCCCGCCTGATGGTTCGAGGGCCGGCCGCCCCGCCTGAGGCCTGCGGCTGGTCGCTCTGGGTGTCATCGCCCGGCCCCGTCCGGGCGACCCAGTAGCCTCCGACATCGCTAGGCTCAGGACTTTTCCGCGCGCGGTGGTTACTGGGTCGCCCGCATACGCGGGCGATGACACCTCTGCGGCTCTTGCTGTATTGTCGGAATCCAACAAGGAACAAGAACAGGAGGACGCCATGAGTGTCTCGAGCGCGCGGAAATCCAGCGGGAAGCCGGGGACGCCGGCGGCGAGCAAGAACGTCGAAGCGTCGCGGCGCGCCTATTACGACCGCATCTCCGCCTACGACATGGCGCCGCTGTGGGAGGTGCTCCGCGACTTGGTGCCGCGCGAGCCGGTCACCCAATGCGTGCCGGCGATCTGGCATTTCAAGGATGCCCGGCCGCTGGTGGCGGAAGCCGGCGAATTGATCACCGCGAAAGAGGCGGAGCGCCGGGTGCTGGTGCTGGAAAACCCGGCGCTGCGCGGCAAGTCGCGCATCACCCAGACGCTCTACGCCGGCCTGCAGCTGATCCTGCCGGGCGAGATCGCTCCCGCCCACCGCCATACCGCCTCGGCGATCCGGTTCGTGCTCGACGGCGAGGGCGCCTATACGGCGGTGGAAGGCGAGAGGACGACAATGCAGCGCGGCGATTTCGTCATCACCGCGAATTGGGCCGCGCACGATCACGGCAACACTTCGAAGCAGCCGATGATCTGGCTCGACGTGCTCGACCTGCCGACCATCAATTTCTTCGAGGCAGGTTTCTCCGAGCATTTGAATCGGGAAAGCCAGGCGGCCGAGCGCGAGGACGGGGATTCGCTCTCCCGGTTCGGCTCCGGCGTGCTGCCGGACGGCGAGGCCCCGAACCACATCCGCACGCCGATCATCAATTATCCCTATGCCCGCATCCGGCCGATCCTCGATCGGCTGCGGCGCGCGGGCGACGTCGATCGCTCTCACGGCGCGCGCGTGCGCTACGCCAATCCGTGGACCGGCGGCTGGGCCACGCCGACCATGGGGGCGCATCTTTCGCTGCTGCCCAAGGGCTTCGCGGGCGAGCCCTATCGCTCGACCGACGGCACCATCTTCGTCTGCGTCGAGGGCGAGGGCGCAACCAAGCTCGACGGCGAGACGCTGGAATGGTCGCCCGGAGACGTGTTCGTCGTTCCGCCCTGGCAGCGCCATGCCCATCGGGCGCTGGGCGAGACCGTGCTGTTCGGCATCTCCGACCGCCCGGCCCAGGAAGCGCTGGGCATCTGGCGCGAGGACCGGTGAGCTATTCCTCCCCGAAGGGGAGGGTCGGGGCTGAGCGAATGCGAAGCCCGGGGTGGGGCGGTTGATCTGACTCCCCACCCGGCTCACGTCTTCGACGTTCGCCGACCTCCCCCCGGGGAGGTATCAATCGGCGCGGCTGCAGCTGTCGGGAGGAGCGGATGAGATCGCAACACGGCGCGGCTGCAGCTGTCGGGAGGAGCGGATGAGATCGCAACAAGCGTGCCGCCGGTACATCGCGACGCTCGGCTGCGGTTGCGTTGCCGGCATCATCCTGTCGCTCGCCGCCGCGTCCGCGCAGGCGCCGAAGGTCGGCGATCCGCCCGAGGCGAGCAACATGCGGCTCGTCGGCTACGACGGTCTGCAGGCGCGCAGCGCCTATCAGCCGACCATCCACCGCCAGGGCGAGCGCTTCATCGCCTATATCGGCCACCACGGCGGCACCGAGCGTGTGCCGAAGCCGGTCGATCCGCTCACCGGCGTGGCCGAGTTCAGCGGCACCTCGATCCTCGACGTGACCGATCCGGCGCATCCCAAATATCTGCGGCACATCCCCGGGCAGGAGGGGACCTACGAGCAGGGCGGCGCGCAGATGGTGCGCGTGTGCGACGGCAAGGCGCTGCCCAAAGGCGATCCGAACAGCGTCTACCTGCTGCGCACGTTCGGCGGCCAGGCCCACGAGATTTGGAACGTCGCCAATCCGGCGAAGCCCGAGCTCGTCGCGCGCATCGACGGCCTCCAGGACACGCATAAAAGCTGGTGGGAATGCGACACCGGCATCGCCTATCTCGTCTCCGGCGCGCCCGGCTGGCGCACCCGGCGGATGACGCAAGTCTATGATCTCTCCGACCCGGCGCATCCCGCAAAGATCCGGGATTTCGGCCTGCCCGGCCAGCAGCCGGGCGCAACCGGCACGGTGCCGACCGAGCTGCACGGTCCGATCTCCACCGGGCCCGAGGGCAACCGCGTCTATTTCGGTTACGGCACCAACAAGGGCGGCATCCTGCAGATCGTCGACCGCGCGAAACTGCTGAACGGCGCCAGGGAGCCGACGCCGGAGAATCTGCGCTATCCCGAGATCGGGCGGCTCGAGCTCTCGCCGATCGTCGGCGCGCACACCACGTTTCCGATGTCCAAAATGCCGATCGCGGAATTCGC
>WNGK01006134.1_pt1 | contig 12646 bp, 11 predicted proteins | sample 5400601 | NCBI WGS metagenome assembly WNGK01 (sample SAMN13153376, study PRJNA577476) | soil metagenome | isolation source: 60 cm soil or saprolite under Garry oak tree replicate 1 | place: USA:California | collected 2016-06-15 | reverse complement strand
TTTGACTATAGGGGGGATGCAGAAAAAGGCTACCAACAATGGAGCAAGATTTCCGCCCAGGTTCCAAAGCGTGTTGCGGGCCAAACGTCTTCCGCCGGTCAAGCGCAGGACTTCGGAACTCACCGTTTGCGGTTCCTCGAGCCCAACCGTCAAGCTTGCCTCTCCTTTGGCTTTAAGCAGCCCGTTCGACTCATGATTTCGATGGCCAGCGGCGCTCGGCCAGCGCAACCCAGCTTCGAACCCGCGTCATCGGTCGCGGTGCTGGCCGCAGCCAAACGTGGTCTCGCTGCCGTTTTTGTCTCTGTGGGCAAAGCTTCGCCGCCTCACTTACATGGGCCACGTGAGGAAAACCCGGTTCCAGGGGAGACACGTCCCCGGAACGATCGGTTCGAGATCAGAATCCAATCTTCACCGACACTAGGAAGAGTCTTTGATGGCCGGGTTACGTTCACAAGTTGTCCGTGGCTGCTGGCCAGAGTGGATGCTACGTTTCGTCCCATATTCCGTATGGCGAAACGCTTGCCAGGAGATGCCACCACCATCCATCCCGAGGCAGATATCAACCGCTCAGCGTCCAAAACCGCCTGCCGAGTGGCGGCTTCTCAGAGTTTGTCCTCTGCTTTGTTATCCTGAAAATACATGCCGCCTCTCTCTTCTGTATATGCGCGCTGGATGTACGACTGGGAAACCCGGCTCACTTCCGTGGACAACAACCGGGTGGTCCGCCCGCTGGAGTGGGGGATTGAGTGGGCGCGCGAGTGGCCTTGCCGTAACGGCTTCCTTCCGGCCCAGACCGATGAGGAATGCGAGCACTATTTGCGGGCTTACAATTCGAGGGCGGTAGTGGGCAGCGACGAATTTTTCTCCTACGTAACTCCCTCTGACTTCCGGCTGGAGCGGCGAGAAGTGCAGGTCTTCAGCACTCGCGAAACTCCGGAACCGAGGCTAGAAGAAAAGGTCCTTGGGATATATGCGGAATTTCTGCGTTTTACCTCGCCGGTACGCACACCATATCCGGAAAATAATTTAGCCAATGCCCGCTGGTTTCCGGCGAAAGGAAAAAGTGCGGTCATATTGTTGCCGCACTGGAATTCGGATGCGCTCAACTACAATGCGCTGTGCCGAATCCTGAACCGGCTGGGAGTTTCGGTGCTGCGGCTGAGCATGCCGTATCACGATATTCGGCGGCCGGCGGAGATTCGGCGCGCCGACTATGCGGTCTCCGCCAACATCGGGCGCACCATGGACGCTTGCCGTCAGGCGGTCCTCGACATCCGCTGCTGCCTGGATTGGTTGCAACAGCAGGGCTATGAGCGGCTCGGTATTACCGGCACCAGTCTGGGTTCGTGCTACGCATTCCTCGCCGCCGCGCACGATTCGCGAATTGAAGTTGCAGCATTCAATCACGCTTCCACCTACGTTGCCGACGTGGTTTGGCACGGGCAATCCACGCGGCACATACGGCAAGGCCTGGAGTCGCAGCTCGACATTGACCGGCTGCGCGCGTTATGGCTTGCGGTCAGCCCGATGTCATATTTCGAAAAGTTCGCCCGCTGGAAGAGGAAGTCGCTGATTGTTTATGCAAAATACGATTTGACCTTCCTGCCGGAATTTTCGCGCCAGGTCGTCGCCGAGTTCCAGCGCCATGGTCTCGATCACAGAGTCGTGGCGCTTCCTTGTGGTCACTACTCCATGGGCGAGGCCCCGTACAAATATATGGACGGCTGGCATTTGGCGTCGTTCATCGGGAAGGCATTCAAAGATAAGAGATTTTAACCGCGAAGCTTGCAAAGATGGCGCGAAGATCGCTAGAAATCGTGCAGTCGCCCAATTTCCTCTGTGATGCCGTTCCTCTGTGAACCTCAGTGTTCTCTGTGGTTGATTTTGAAAACCTTAACCACCGAAGGTACAGAGTTTCACGGAGGAATACACAGTGGTTATACTGAGCTAACCCCCTGTCGAGAGAGAGCGCATGAACAACAAAATGTCCCGTCCTCTATTCGAATCCGATCCCGATATCGTGGCTGCCATTGACAGCGAAGCCCGCCGCCAGCACGAAGGCCTGGAGCTGATTGCCTCCGAGAATTTCGTCAGCGAGGCCGTGCTCGAAGCCATGGGCTCGGTGTTTACGAATAAATATGCCGAGGGATATCCTGGCAAACGTTATTACGGTGGCTGCGAGTACTCTGACCTGGTCGAGAACCTGGCGCGTGACCGGGCGAAGCAGCTATTTGGCGCGGAGCACGCCAATGTTCAGCCACACTCCGGATCATCGGCCAACATGGAGGCATATGCCGCGGTGCTGCAACCCGGAGACACGATTCTCGGCCTGAACCTGGCGCACGGCGGACATCTCACCCATGGCCATCATCTAAATTTTTCTGGCAAGACCTACAAGATCGTTCCTTATGGCGTCACCAAAGAGACGGAAACGATTGATTATGACGATCTGGAGAAGCTGGCGGAGAAAGAGCGCCCGAAGCTGATCATTGGCGGAGGCAGCGCCTATCCCCGGATCATTGATTTTGCGCGCATGCGGCAGATCGCCGACAAAGTTGGCGCGCTCTACCTCGTCGATATGGCGCACTTTGCCGGACTGGTTGCCGGAGGCGTGCATCCGTCGCCGGTGCCGCACGCGCAGATTGTGACTACAACTACGCACAAGACTCTGCGCGGGCCGCGCGCGGGCATGATTCTCTCCAAGCCGGAATTCGCAGCGGCCATCGACAAAGTTGTCTTTCCAGGAATGCAGGGCGGTCCGCTGGTCCACATTATTGCCGCGAAGGCCGTCTGCTTCCGCGAAGCTTTACAGCCGGATTTCCGCGACTACGCCCGCCAGATCGTCGCCAACGCGAAAGTCCTGGCGGAAACTCTCGCCACCGAAGGCTTCCGAATCATTTCAGGTGGAACGGATACGCACTTAATGCTGGTCGACGTGTTCTCCAAAGGCATGCTGGGTAGCGACGCCGAGAAAGCGCTAGGTGAGGCCGGAATCACCGTCAACAAGAATGCAATTCCATTCGACACCAATCCCCCGATGAAGCCCAGCGGGATCCGGATTGGTACTCCGGCGCTAACCACACGTGGCATGAAAGAAGCCGAAATGCGACAGGTGGGACGGTGGATCGCCGAAGTGTTGAACAATCGCATGGAACCGAACGTGAACAGCAAAGTCCGGCGGCAAGTATTAGAGTTGGCCGAGGCCTTTCCACTGTATGCCGCACGCAGGGAGAACGTCCATGCTGGAGCTTAGATTTAAAGCATCATGCCAGTGCTGATGCTGTCCTTTTTTTTGGGTTACGTAGCTGGCCTGCGCTCGCTAACGGCTCCAGCAGTCGTGTGCTGGGCCACATATTTTGGGTGGCTGCACTTGGCCGGTGGCAAACTCGCCTTCATTAGCCGTCCATCTACACTGACCCTCGTAACATTGCTTGCTCTTGCTGAACTGATCATAGACAAACTGCCACAAACTCCGGCGCGTACCGCACCTATCGGGCTGATAGCCCGTATTGTTCTCGGGGCCTTATGCGGCATGGCGCTTGCGACCAGCGATAGAGTGAGTCCCTCACTCGGGGCGTTAGTCGCGTCCGCAGGTGCCCTTGTTGGTGCATTTACCGGCTACCGTGCCCGTCACGCTTTGGCAGCGCGGTTACGTGTTCCCGATTATGTATTGGCACTTACGGAAGATGTAATTGCGATTATTGGAGGACTACTGATTGTCGCGCACTCGTAGAGGAATGACCCGATCGACGCACGTAGGAGCGGCTATTTCTCCGAGCAAGTTGCCTGTAGCATGGCCGTTTTTGAGGCCTCCCCGAATCTCCTTTGGAGTGTCCGAGTCCACCGATATCCTACCTTGGCCAATGTCTGGTTCGGGCGCGAGAAAGCGAGAATGTCGTACCAGACCTTATTTTTGGAACGATCCCACTCGACTGTGAATCGTTCCTCTCCTCGTTCAGCGTGTTCTGCTAGCGTGCCGTAGGCAAAGCCATACCGAATGATTGGGCCATCGTCGTTAACTAAATACACGATCCTGGAGGCATTTAGGGAGCAGAATCCGAGATGCTCTATTAAGATTGCAACGTCCACCCCTACTTGGATCGGAGAAGTCGGCCAGTAGAGGCGTACCCAGGGAATATTGAACATCTGCCATCCGCGAACCGCTTCGACTGCCCGATGCCAGGTGCTTTCTCCGCTGCCGAGCAAAATACGGTAGCGGTCGACTTTATAACCATCGGGCAAATGACCAGCGGAAGCACCAACATCAGAGTACGAGAAGATCGAATGCTGCTGCTGTGAAATGAATTCTCGGACTTTTTTCACTGATGGCGCCCGTAGGCAGAACAAGCGGCCTCACTGATACCGCCGTTATTGTATCAGCGGTATGTTGGGCCCGATTCAGAGTTCGAGTCAATGTCGATTGCCCTGCCGTGTTTTCCAACGAAACGTTACTGCGTTAAGATTCACCATCCTCCAGCAGGAGAATTGCCTTCCTTATGCCAACCGGATTGGATCGTCTCGAACATATCGTCGTCTTAATGATGGAAAACCGGTCATTCGACCACATGCTGGGTTCGTTGAAGAGCGTAGACGCGCGCATTGATGGACTGACCGGGGCTGAGAGTAATCCCGACACGACCGGCGCTGGGGTCAAGGTGCAGCCGCTGGCAGAATTTCAAGGGCAGCTTGATCCCGATCCCGACCATCATTTTCCCGCTGTGGATTTGCAGATCTTTGGCGGGGACACCCGCCCGGCTCGCGTCGCTAACATGCAGGGATTTGTGAAGAGCTATTTCAACCAGCAGCGGGACGTGAAGCATTCGCAGAAGATCATGTATTACTTCACTCAAAAACAGCTGCCCGTGCTGACGACTCTGGCGCTGGAATTTGCCGTGTTCAACCGCTGGTTCGCGTCAATTCCCGGGCCGACAATTTGCAATCGGGCCTTTGCGCATTATGGGACATCGTTCGGGCGGGTGGATTTGAATCCCATTTATCTGAACGAGCCATTCAAGAGCATCTACAACCGGCTGATCGCCGCCACTCCGAAACATACCGCCAAGGTGTACTACTACGATACGACCAGCTCAACCATGGAAGTCACGAACCTGCTGCAGCATCAACCGGAGTTGTTCGGTACTTTCGAGCAATTTCTTAACGACTGCGACAAGGGAAATCTGCCCGAGTACTCCTTCATCGAGCCGAACTACAGCGATCATGAAACCGATAGCGGAGAGGAGGTCGCGAACGATCAGCATCCTGACCATAACGTGCAGGAGGGCGAGCTGTTTATCGCGGCGGTGTACAACGCAATCAAGCAGAACGCGCGATTGTGGGCGAACACGGCGCTGCTGGTTACTTATGACGAGCACGGCGGAATTTACGATCACGTCCCGCCCCCGACTTGCACCCCGGACCAATTTACGGCATCAGCGAACGCCACCGGAACGGGAGCGGGGTTCAACTTCGACCGGCTCGGAGTCAGGGTGCCGGCGATCTTGATTTCACCGTGGATTCCCAAGGGTACAGTAGTGGATCGGGTCTTCGATCATGCTTCGATACCGGCTACCATAACGAAGTTTTTCCTCGGGGACTACTCGCCGAGGTCACCACGCGAAACCAGCGCTGACGTTTTTATTGAACCGAATACCGGATCGGTAGATACTGCCCGCAACCTGCTATCACTGACTGCCATGCGGACGGATTGTCCCGATTTTGATGTGTAAGCCCCACGGACTTTGCTTTTTCCTAAACACGAGGACCAAGAAGGAGCGACCGAGATGACACTCATCCATGTGCCCAGGCCACCGAAGAAGAAGGCGATGAATCCGAACCGGCCGGTCTCGGCGTTGCTGAAGACGCAGATCGAGCATCTGCACGAGGCGGAGAGACGGCTGCCGCTGCGTTACCGTTCCGAAATTTATATCAATGCGATCAAGACTGAAGGCGAAGCGGCCGCTTACATAAGTGCCGTGACGGAAGCGATACGAAAAGCACACGCGGACGCCGAACGTCTCCGTCGCGCACCCAAGCGGAAGCGACTGGTTGAAATTGCGGCGGCGGCGGAGAAGCCGGGGAGAAAACGCGCCCGGACATCTGCAAAAAGGAGCGGCAAAGCGAAGCGCAAGCGCAAGCAATAACAGAGGGGTTCGGAGGGATGTATGCGTTGGGTTCTGGTATCGGCAGTGCTTCTTGTATCCACGATTGCGTTCGCCCAGGAAACTAATTTGCAGGCCGACTTTCGCCGTGAGGGAAAACACGTTGGGGAAGCCTGTGGCAGTTTCGGCCTGAAGCTGATTACCGGTTGCGCTTACGAACTGTTTACCGACCATCCGTTGCACATTGCTGCCGGCAGCATGCCGCCGCAGAACGGGTTTGGCCTGGGAGGAGCGTTCGTCAGATTCAAGAACACGAAGAACTGGCGCCTAAGTTGGGATGTTGATGCAGTCGGCGCAACCAGTGGCGCATGGCGCGCCGGCGGCTACATGAAGCTGGTCCACACGCCGGCGGTAGTGATAAAACCGATCGCGCCGACGTCTCCGGCGGAGGGGACGCCTGGGAAAAAACCCAAGAAGCCTAGTCTGGCAGTTCATCCTTACACTGTGTTCAATCTCTATGCACAGACCATCTCGCTCAACAAGCTGAACTTTTTTGGCTTGGGGAACAATACGACTCTGGCCGGAGAATCCGTGTTTGGAATGAGCGAAACCATCATCGGAGGCAATGTCATTAAGCCTGTCTTCGAGTGGCCGGCAATCCGCAAGCTGAACCTCGCGCTTCTGGGAGAAGTCAACGGGCGCTTTGTCGACATCCGAGGAGAGCAAGGCCAATCGGCGCCATCCATTGAAACCATTTACACGAACGCGTCGGCGCCGGGCCTGAGCAGCCAGCCGGGCTTCCTGCAGTTGGGCGAGGGGTTTCGAATCAAGCCGGTGATCGCTGATTACCTTCAGCTGAACTACACGGCCAAGTTTCAGCAGTTCTTTGCGCCGTCGAGCTCGCAAAATTCGTTTTTGAGATGGACTGTGGACCTCGATCACACTTTTTACTTGTACGGCTACACGCAATCCGGGCAGAAGAACACCGACGGCAACGGTCCCGATACTTGCGCTCCCAATGCGCAAGAGTGTCCACAGGTTTCACGGTCCCGGAACTTGAACGGTTCAATTGGATTCCGGCTGTTGCTTTCGGAATCGGCCACGTCATCCACCAGTGCGGTGCCGTTTTATTTCCAGCAGACGCTCGGCGGCTCGGACATTGATGGAGCGCTTTCGCTCGGCAGCTATCGCGACTACCGCTTTCGCGCTCCCAATCTTCTCCTGCTGCAAGAAAGTTTCGAGCACTCGATCTGGGGCCCCTTTGGACTAAAGCTCATGGCTGACCAGGGCCGAGTCGCCGTGACGCGAGGCGATTTGGGATTCAGCCACCTCAAGCACAGCTTCGCCGGAGGCGTAACCCTTCGCGCTGGCGCTTTCCCCATGGTCTCTCTCATGTTCGCCTGGGGAGGAGCCGAAGGCCATCACAACATTGCCAGCATGAATACCTCGTTGCTGGGTGGATCGGCGCGTCCTCCATTGGACTAAGCGCACGCCATGCCCCAATCAGTCGAAGCCGGCAAGTACCAAAATGCCGACACACGGCCTCCATCCTGTTGAGATTTTGATTTTGTGTTTTTGAAGCGACGGGCAGAAAACCTGGGCCTGCAGGCGGCACAAATTCCCACCCTTTGAAAAGCGCGAAGGGTGGGGCAGCCGGCCGTTTTCTTTGCTGAGAGTCCTTGCCCAGTGTCCCTCCATGCTCTCCGTGAGTAAAATCACAAGGTGAAGATTGCCATCGATATTCGCCGGATGAATGAGTTCGGCGTAGGCACTTACACGCGCAACATCATTCGCGCGCTGGCGCGGCTTGATCGCGAAAACACATATTTTCTGCTGGGGCCGGCCGAGAAGGTCGGCGAGATAGGCAAGCTTCCGGAAAATTTTAAAGCGGTCCACGTTCTGCCCGCCGACACCTTGCGCGGACATTTTCAGTGCCGCGCGATTGTCGCCCGGCTGAATTGTGACTTGGTGCATGTGCCGCATCTTTTCTGGCTGCCGCGCGGCCTGCCTTGCCGTTACGCGGTCACCGTGCACGACCTCCTGGAACATATGTATCGGGCGGACATCGGCTCAGGCTTTAAGCGCTCATTGCATTTTCAACTCACCCGCAGGGTCCTGAAGCACGCGGCGCGAATCTTTGCGGTCTCGAATTTTACGAAAAACGAAATCACAAAGCTCTTTGGAATCGATTCCGGCAAAGTCGAGGTCGTGTACAACGCCATCGACCAGCGTTTCCTCAGCGGACACGCAACCGACGCCGACCGCCAGTTCCTGGCTGAGAGGTATCAGATTACGTATCCGTTTTTGCTTTACGCCGGGCGGATCAGTCCGCACAAAAACCTGGTGCGGATCATCGAAGCATTTTCGGCGCTGAAGACCGACCTGCTGAAACACGATGCATATCCCGATCTAAAACTCATCATCATCGGCGACGAACTCTCGAAGCATCCGGACTTGCGGCGTACCGTGGTCCGCGGCGGCGTTCAAAACGATGTGCGCTTTCTGGGATTCGTGCCCATTGAAGTATTGAGAATTTTTTACGACGCCGCCAAGGTGTTCGTGTTCCCATCGTTGTACGAGGGTTTCGGACTTCCGCCGCTTGAGGCCATGGCGCACGGCACTCCTGTGCTGACCTCGAACACGTCGTCTATTCCGGAAGTGGTGGGCAATGCCGCCGTGCTGGTGAATCCGGAAAACGTTTTTGAGATGATGCGGGCGCTGCAGCGCGTGTTGCTGGACACCAACTTGCGCGAAAAAATGCGGCTACGCGGCTATGAGCAGGTCAAGAAATTTTCCTGGGACAGGTCGGCGGCAGAGGTACTTGCTGGCTATGAGGAAATTGCCGGCCTACGGCCGATTGCGGTGCCCGTGCGCAGGGCAGCGAATTCCTGACGTCTTTCTTGTTAATCTTTCTTGGGTCAGCATTTCTTGATCATTCCCACCAAACGTCATGTCATTCCGAGGAGCGAATGCGACGAGGAACCTACTGATCTTCTGCCAACCGCTGCACCTGCCCCTGAGCAAACGCGAAAGGTTCTGCTGCAGTCACATAGCAGCGCGTGCCTTGTGATAAAACTTCTGTTTGGAACCCATCACTCACTTTTTATTTGGGGCATGCCTCTCTCGCGCAGGATTCAACCGCAAGACCGCGCTAGCCACCGCGACCATGACACTCGCGGCCGAAGCGCCAGACCTTGATGTGCTCTGGGGATTCAAAGGCCCTGTCTCCAGCTTCGCGCATCATCGCGGCTTCACGCATTCTTTTCTAGGTCTGTTCATCGTGTGCGCTGTTGTCGTCGGGTTCATGTACCTGGTATGGCTATTGCGAGGACGAAAGACGAACATCCCCGATCTCCCGCCGCGCTGGGGAATGCTCTTCGTTTTCGCCTATATCGCCGGCCTCAGCCATATCCTGCTCGACTTCACCAACAATTACGGCGTGCGCCCTTTCTGGCCATTCTGGGAGAAGTGGTATTCCTGGGACATTGTTTTTATTTTCGAGCCCGCACTCTATATTTTGCTGATTTCCGGGCTGGTGTTGCCGGCGCTTTTCTCGCGCGACCAGCCGCTTCCGCGCGGGCGCAAAGCCGCGACTCTGGCCCTTCTCGCAGTGGTGGCACTGTGGGCCTTTCGCGATCACGAACACAGGCACGCTGTACGTGAACTGCAAAGTCAGCGGTTTCAGTCGGCGGCCCCGGTGCGGGTATCTGCCTATCCTTATTACTGGAGCTTGACACGCTGGTATGCGGTCGCCGAAACCAAGGAATTTTTCGCGACCTCAGATATGAATTCTCGAACTGGCGCGCTGAATCAAGCAGAGCTGGAGCTGATTCCCAAGCCGCCCGAAACTCCGGCAACGCTCGCGGCAAAACGCTCCTACGTCGGACGCGTCTATCTGAACTGGGCGCAGTATCCGCTGGTAACGGAAACCGCAGAAGGCCAGGATGCAGTCGTGCATTTTAAAGACCTGAGATTCGATTATCCTCCGTTGCGCAGACGGATTACTCTCTCAGCTACGGTGGAACTCGACGGCAAGCTGCATGTCGTCAGCGAAAAATTCGGCCAGCGCGAGCAACGTCCCCCGCTGGACTGATCAAATGCGACTGATCAAATGCCCAAGCAGTAAGTGTAGGGGCGGCCCTCCGGCCCGCCCCAGCAAAGCGAAGCGAGCGTGCATGGAAGGATCCCAGTAGCTTGACGCCACCCCGCACTTGACGCCGTCCCGTTAAGCCGCGAAAATCAAAGCGGCGAGGTGCTCTATGCTGGCTTATCTGTTCGTGGTGCTCGCGGTTGCGGCGCGTTTCATTCCACACGCGTGGTCGTTCACGCCGGTAACGGCTTCTTTGCTCTTCTTTGGAGCCCGCGGCCCGCGCCGTTCCTTCTGGTTCCCACTCACCTTGCTGGCAGCCTCAGACATTTTTCTCACGAAAAGGGTCTACGCTTATCCGTTTACCTGGGACCACTTCGTGACTTGGGCATGGTACACAGCGGTGTTGTTACTCGGCACCCGGTTGCGCGACAACTCGAAGCCGTTTTGGATTATGGCATCGGCCCTGGCCAGCTCGGTTTCGTTCTACCTGGTCAGCAACTTTGCGGTTTGGGCCGCGTTCAACATGTATCCGAAGACTTTGGCTGGATTGATGACTTCCTACACTATGGCGTTGCCGTTCTTTCAGCGAAATCTGGCCGGGGATTTGATCTTTACCGCGGTCATGTTTGCGACGCCAGTCGTGGTGAAACAATTTTCAGAGCGAGTTAGTAGTAGCAGCGGACCTGCGGCTGCGGCCTGAGAGCGACTGCCGTCAACCTGTGATCTGCCCTTTCTATGCGCCGGCTCCCGCGGCATTTTCGTTTTCCGACAGCGCCAGCTTGCTCCTGATATGTTTTGCCAAATCTTCAATCTTGCTCAGGCGCGCCCTGGTGTTTTCGGCAAGGCCCGGTTCTTCCAGCGCGACGCCGCAGGAAAGTAGTAGCGCGGTTACATCATCTTTGAGTTCGTTGCGGAGCGCTTGCCGGGCGCTGTGGCGGGCCAACACTGCTTCGAGGCCGCGCCGGGCTAGAGCGGCGCGCAGTTCACGCACGATCCTTTCCATGCCGCTGATCCCGAAGTTCACAAACAGCGGCACCGCCATGCCAAGATGATCGAATAGAACACTGGTAGGCTCCGGCTCGGCTTCCGTGATCCACTGGTCTACGACCACGGCTGAATATTCCCCCGAGCGCAGTCGGTCGCAACCCTCGTGCAAGCTCGAGGTCACCTGCACAGGCTCTTGCAGGGCGTGTTCAATGCAATGGGCACAATCCTTCGCTTTTTCGGACGGCCAGATGATGAGAATCATACAAGCGACACTGGCAAGCGCAGGGCCAATCGCGAATCACTGAAAAATAACGACTTGCTCAATTTCAGTTGCGCCCAACTCTGCCGATTCGGGAACCTGGTTCCATTCCGGTCACAACTCGGCGCCGTACTCCTTCAGCTTGCGGTAAAGCGTCGTCTTTCCAATGCCCAACAGTTTCGCCGCCATCAGCTTGTCTCCGTCCAGCTGCGCGATTGTGGTCAGGATCGTCTGTTTCTCCAAATCCGCCATTGGCATGATGCGCGACTCGACTGGCAGCTTGGCTATCGCTCGCTCGGGGGCGCCTGAGATCGAACTCGGCAAATCTACCGCATGGATCACCGGTCCCGAGGTCATGGCGCAGCATCGTTGAATACAGTTTTCCAGCTCGCGAACATTACCCGGCCAATCGTAGGCAAGCAGCGCTTTCATCGCGTCGTCACTCAGCTCAAGACTTCGCCCAGAAGTTTGCGCAAGCCGCTCGAGAATGTGCCCGGCCAGTAGCGGAATATCCTGCCTCCGCTCGCGCAGGGGCGGAATTCTCAAGCTCAGAACATTTAACCGGAAGAACAAGTCGCGGCGGAATGAGCCTTGCGCCACCGCGTGCTCCAGATCGCGATTCGGCGCCGCCAGCACCCGCACATTTATAGGGACAGTCTTCGTGCTGCCCACCGGCCGAATCTCTTTTTCTTGCAACGCCCGCAGCATCTTAGCTTGCAGATCAACCGGAAGCTCGCCAATCTCGTCCAGAAATACGGTTCCGCCCTCGGCAATCGCGAGCAGCCCTTCTTTCGACTGCATGGCCCCGGTAAACGCGCCCTTCACGTAGCCGAACAATTCGCTTTCGATCAGCGTGGGAACCAGCGATCCGCAATCGACGGGGATGAAAGGCTTTTCGCGAAATGGCCCCGAATAATGGATCGCCCGTGCCACCATTTCCTTGCCAGTGCCGCTCTCGCCAAAAATCAGCACGGGATGAACACTGTGCGCGGCTTTGGCAATGATGCGGTAAAGCTTGTCCATTTCAGGCGCGCGGCCAATGATGCTGCCATAGCCTTGTTTGGACTTGATCTTCTCGCGCAGCATCCGGTTTTCGGTCTTCAGCTTGAGATGGCCGGCCGCCCGTTCCAGCAGAAGCTTCAGTTCCTCCAGGCTGAAAGGCTTGGTCACATAGTCATAAGCACCCGCCTTCATTGCATGCACCGCGGATTC